>Ga0209344_10001457_pt1 | contig 30669 bp, 23 predicted proteins | sample Cruoilmetagenom6_FD_187293 | JGI IMG/M metagenome (GOLD analysis project Ga0209344, IMG submission 187293) | Oil polluted marine microbial communities from Coal Oil Point, Santa Barbara, California, USA - Santa Barbara Oil Seep Sample 6 (SPAdes)... | ecosystem: Environmental > Aquatic > Marine... | reverse complement strand
AAAAACAGGGCGAAAGTGAATTAACAAAAAAAATTGGTTTACCAGATTGGTTTACCAAAAATACGTAAATTTGTCGAACCACCAAATATTTAACAATAAATAGGCTTATTAAATTTCCTATTACTAATAAATGGAGGTGAAACCAATAATTCGGCAAATGTTTTATTTACGTTGGGCGATTGGTTTAATACATCAATTTCATTTGTAAATTCTCCTCAACCCTGATTTCTCCGGAATTGTGGAATTTATTGTCCGAATGCGAATTATTTTTGGCTCCCCAAAGCAAGGCTACTAGTTTAACCGGGTTATTGCTAAAGGTGTTTTTGGAAATATCCACATTTACAATGCCATGGGTGTTAAGTAGAATGCCATTTTTCTCCTGGGCTCCGCAATTGGTGAAGGTACTATTGGTAACCAACAGATTGCCTCCAATGGTAGATTCGTCATAACCCCCGCGATAGTAGTCTATCACATTTCCTTTAATATGCTGGAACCTGCAATTGTTTACGGTTAGATATTCAGCGTTATAATCTCCTTTATCGTTGGTTTCTTCGGATAATTCCAAGCCGTTTTCGCAATTGGATATGGAAGTATTTTTAAAACTTATGTGCTCTGCAAAGGACTCTTTATAGACTTTTAAGACATAATTAAAATCACTGATATAGCAATCGGACACAGTTAACCCAAAATGTGTAAACATATTTTCTTTTAAACTGGCGAATGCATACTGGGAATTGTTTCCTTTTATGGTTATATTTTTAAGGTTTAAAAATCCCTTAGGTCGAAGTTGGAATAGGGGTGATTTATCTTCTCCCAAATAGTTGAGCACCACTTTTGATGTATCCAAAGATTGAATGGTCAGCTTTTTACTGATTATCAGGGATTGCGGTATTTCATGAGTTCCTGCTTCCAGCGAAAGGATATCCCCATTATCCGCTTCATTGATTTTGGATTGAAGACTTTCAGCAGTGCCTACCATTATGGTTTTCGGTTCTCTTGCTTCTGCTTCAGCAGTATACCAGCTTGGACCATATTTGGACCTATCCAATATATTCTGGTCTTTAAAATCCGTATAGGTGAATGCCCCAATGGAATTGTTGTCAGCTCTTGTATTTCCGACCAAATCCGTGGATATATTTTCAAATTCGAAGCCTTGATAAGGTTCAATAGTTATCTTGGTAGAAGGGATAAAAATATTTTCCCCAATTTTTTTAATATCAAAATTAACGGCCTCCAACCCGTCATAAGCTTTAAATTCCACACCTTGATTATGGATGGCATTGCTTTTAAAGCTAACACCATCGGCCTTATCGTGTTCAACAATCGGTGAAGCATCACCTATTTCATTATAAATTACGTTGTTGGCAATTATGGTCCTAATGGGTCTTGCCGAACGAATTTCCGAAGGAGGTAAAACATCTTCCTGACTTAAATTTTGACCAACTCCGAATTGCCAGGGGGAATCACAATTTACATAGGTATTGTAAGCAACCACTACATCAGTAACCTGATTGTATCTGTTTAAGGGCGATTTTGGAATTCCGTTCATCACGGCCAAGGCACTTCTAAAATTCTTCCCTTTTATATTGTAGAAGTAATTGTTGGTTACCCAATGGCCGGTATTGATTATTCTGATACCTCCTATATTCTCGTTTTTACCATCGCCTATAAAGTAATTGCCCTCAATGATGCAATAATTCCCGTGTCTTGTTACCAAAGACCCCTCGCTTTTGTAGAAGACGTTATTTCTGAATTCATTGAAGTTGGTTTTGCTGGAAATAATTTCGACTTCACCGTTGCACTCTTCAAATAAATTATTGGCAACTCTTGTATAACTTGGGGACATAGAGGAGTAGCTATTGCCAATTTGAATGGTCTCCCCACTAGCACCCCCTTTGGGAGGTCTTGGTCCAAAGTGGTTGTTAATGATTTTGTGGTAATTGTTTATGCTCTCATTGCCTTCCACGTCCACCCTAATAGTTGGCCCGCGATTTGTTTTTCCAGCAATGTAGTTGTTGCTCAAGGTATTGTGCCTTCCCCAGAATTGAACCCACAGATCCGTGTCGTCACGCTGCATTTTATTAAAATCCTCAATAACACAATTGGTAATGGTGCAGTAGTTTCCAATTGTTTGTTCGTCCACTCGAAATTCCAATACAGCTTCACTGGGTGAAAAACCATTCCTAAAGTGCAGACCCTCGACCACTAGATACTCTCCACCAAATTTTAAATCGGATACCCCTTCAATAAAAACTTTACCAGGTGTTTCAGCTTTAATTGTAATGGGCTTATCTTCCGTGCCTTCACCCATAAATTTAATCTGTACATCTCTCCATACACCATTGGCCAGCACAATGTTGTCACCGGCCTTTACATTTTTTATGGCTACTGCCAATTCTTCTGGTGTACTTACAATTTTAGTATGCGGATTGGTCTTATCCCCACACGCACCTAAAAAAAATAAAAAGCACAGTATCGTTACTATTCTTGTCATAACTAGAAACTCTAAGGAAACACTAATAATTATTAATTGGTTAACCAATCTGGTTAACCAAAAATACGTATATTTGTTGGACTAACAAATTTTTAACATAAAAACTGGGTAATAATCTATAAAGCAACCTGTAAAATGAAGAAAAGGACAATTAACGAAAGAAGGGATTTTATTAAACTTGCCGCAATGGCTGGTGCCGCCATCCCATTGATGGGATTTGATGAATACATGGTTAACCCTATTTCCAAATGGGGCGGGAATCTGGAGGTACATTTGTTTTCCAAACACCTTCAGTTCCTTAACTATAGGGATATGTCCGAGGCTGCGGCGGAAATGGGCTTTAACGGATTGGATTTGACGGTAAGGCCAGAGGGGCACGTATTGCCAGATCGCGTATCCGAAGATTTACCTAATGCGGTCGAAGCCATGAAAAAATATGGTCTAAACCCTAGACTGATGACCACCAACGTTATTGATGTTCAAAACAAGGAACACAAATCCGTATTGGAAACGGCCAGCAAAAGTGGTTTTTCCCATTATCGTACTGCTTGGCTAAGTTATCCTGAGAATAGGGGGATACCTGAAAGTCAGGCAATCTATGGCCAACAGTTGAAAAATTTGGAAGTATTGAATAAACAGCTGGGTCTTATTGGTTGTTATCAAAATCATGCAGGCAATCATGTAGGGGCGCCCATTTGGGATTTAATGCCAATTCTTCAGGCCACCAAAAACGAAAATATTGGTTGCCAATATGATATAAGACACGCCGTTGTGGAAGGGGGTAGCTGTTGGGAACTTGGATTGCGACTAATTGGACCTTTTATTAAGACTATAGTCATTAAAGATTTTAAATGGGGCACAGTGAATGGACAGTGGAAGCCCATCAATACTCCGTTGGGGGAGGGGATGGTAGATTTTGACCGCTACTTTTCATTGCTTAAAAAGTATAACATAAACGTGCCTGTATCCCTGCACTTGGAGTATGGCTTGGGTGGCGCTGAACACGGAGCTGCCAAAATTAGCATTGACAAAAAAGAAGTCTTTGCACAAATGAAAAAGGATTTGACCTTCCTTCAGGAAGCTTGGCAAAGAGCCGAATAATTAGGGAGAACCAAAGAATAACAAAATGGACCACACAACAAATTCTACAAAAGAGAAATTAAGAAAAGTCAGTACCGCCACCATTGCCACCTGTCTTTTTAAAAAAGGATTGAAAAATCAATTTATTCAAGACATTAAACCTTTAAAATTGGGCAAGCCTACTATGGTAGGGGAGGCCTATACCCTGCGTTATATACCGGCACGTGAGGATTTAAATACTATTGAAGTGTTCAAGGACCCTAAACATCTACAGCGGGTAGCGGTGGAGGAGTGCCCTATAGGCGCTATTTTGGTCATTGATAGTAGACAGGATGCCCGCGCCGCTTCCGCGGGTTCCATATTGGTTACCCGATTGATGGTAAGAGGGGTCTCGGGAATTGTAACGGATGGCGGTTTCCGGGATTCGGCTGAAATTGCCGAGTTGCATATTCCCTCATATCACCATAGACCATCGGCCCCCACCAATCTTACCCTGCATCAGGCCATCGCCATTAACGAACCCATTGGATGTGGCGGTGTGGCTGTCTTTCCTGGAGATATTTTAGTGGGGGACGATGATGGGATTATGGTGGTCCCGGCCGGCATTGCCGATGAGGTTGCCAACGAGTGTTTACAGATGACCATATTCGAGGAATTCGTGATGGAAAATGTACAAAATGGACGATCAATTGTAGGACTATACCCTTTGGTGGATAATAATATTGCCGAAGAATACGGGAAATGGAAAGTTGATAAACAAGGTCTGTAAACCTATAATGTATATATTTCGTGTTCCCTCCCCTTTTTTTCCATCTTAAAATTTTTTGACAGGTTGCCATTGTGGGATAATTTGTCCAGGAACAAAACAGCCTTATCCACTAGTAGGTTGTGATGTATGATTCTTGGTATTTCCAGAAGTCTATGTTAGGGTATTTAATATTTATCCGTCCCATAAAATCAATTTTTATGTGTAATAATGCCACTTAGGGGATTTCCTTTTAGGTGGTGGAACAATTGAATGGTTTTTTCTTTTTTAATAACGCCTTTATTTTATAAATTAGGAAGTTCATACCGTAGCTAGATGTTAGCTGTCTATGGTCCGTAGCATTTTTCCGATTTAAGTGATAAGGTGTGGGGAAGCGATTTTTACAAACCAACATTTAATTCATTGCAACCTTAATCCAGTCCAAACCCATAAAAATGAAAAATACACTAGTTGGCATTACCATATCACTTTTATTCCTTTTTGTTACGTTTAAGGGCATATCGCAGACCCTACCAAAGGGAATCAAAGTTTCTAAAATTTATTCCGATGAAAATTACAATGCCTTTACATCTTTAATAAGGTTCCATGGAGCCTTTTATTGTGCATTTCGCTCAGGGGAAAGGCATGTGTATGGAAAGGATGGAGTAATAACAATTATAGCCTCCAAAGATGGTAAGGTTTGGAAAGAAATAGATCAAATTGCTCTCAAGGGGTTCGATCTAAGGGATCCCAAATTATCAGTGACCCCGGAAGGGCTCATAATGGCCACTATGGGAGGATCTATTTATGAAGGTAAGACCCTGTTGGGAGGAATACCCCATGTAGCATTCTCCAATCCTAACGGGACCAAATTTTCCCCTCCACAGCCTATTAAATACGATGCCAATCTAAAATCGAAGTTCGATTGGTTATGGAGCTTAACCTGGCATGAGGGTACTGGATATGGGGGCATGTATTCCAGAAAGGAAAATGAGGCAGGTGAATATGGGACGAGCATAAAATTGGTCAAAACCACCAACGGAGTGGATTATCAGTTGGTTGCCGATCTGGGAATTGAAGGGAATCCCAATGAATCCACAATTCGCTTTTTGCCCAATGGCGAAATGTTAATGCTGATAAGACGGGAAAAGGGCAACAAAAGAGCCTATTTGGGGAAAAGTAGTCCTCCATATACCGACTGGAACTTTACCGAATCGCCATACTTTATTGGTGGTCCCGACTTTGTAGCGATAGACGGGGGTAAATTTATTGGAGGGGGAAGGATTAATAGGGAGTATACCGGATTGGTTTCCTTTGGTGAAAATGGAGATTTTAAAGAGGTGTTGAAATTGCCTTCAAATTCCGATAGCAGTTATCCCGGTTTCGTTTTTGAAAATGATATCCTGTATATGAGCTACTACTCTTCACACGAGACCAAAAAAACTTCTATTTATTTTGCTGAAATTCCCTTGGATGAACTTAAATGAATTCTATAGCATAAGTTCATTTTATATAAATGTCCAACAATGAATATGAAATTACTTTTTAGTCCCAAGCTTTTCTGGGTATTCCTGCTACTTGCTTCTTCTTGTAAAAGCAATAAGGCTAGCAACAAATTAACGGACTCCAAAGGGCCTGAAACCGTTTTGAGCCTAAAACCTTCGTCGGACAATCCTCGAAACAGTGAAGGGGATTTTATCAGGCTAAAAAATGGGAATTTATTATTTGTATACACCCATTATACACAGGGCACAGGGTCTGATCATGACCCTGCACATCTGGCAAGTAGATATTCCGTGGACAATGGACGTACTTGGAGTATGCAGGATAAGGTGGTGCTACCCAATGAAGGTGGAATGAATGTGATGTCGGTTTCCCTGTTGCGACTTCAAAATGGCGCTATAGCTTTATTTTACCTGAGGAAAAATAGTACAGAGGACTGTATTCCCATGATGCGAATTTCTACGGATGAAGCCAAGAGCTGGAGTTCACCAATTCCTTGTATCACCGATAAAAGCGGATATTTTGTTTTAAATAATGATAGGGTTATTCAATTGCAGGATGGGCGTTTAATGTTTGCTGTGGCCGAACACCCCACAACCGAAGAGGGTTTTAGGGCCAAGGGCAATTTATTTTCTTATTACTCCGATGATGATGGTACTACCTGGACTTCTAGTCAAATGGTTCCAAATACTTCTGAAACTATTACCCAGGAACCTGGCCTTATAGAGATGTCCGATGGCCGTATCATGATGTATATTAGAGCTAGCGGAGGTGTACAACAGTTGTCTTTTTCAACAGATCGAGGGGCAACATGGAGCCCTATAGAGCCTAGTTCCATTTATTCTCCCCTTTCGCCAGCTACCATAGAGAAAATCCCCGGAACTAAGGATTGGGTCATGGTGTGGAACAATAACGATGGTTCCGATGTAACTATAAAAGGTAAAAGAACCCCTTTAACGGTAGCTATTTCCAAGGATGAGGGGAAAACATGGAGCAATATTAAAACTATTGCAACCGATCCTGACGGCTGGTATTGTTATACCGCCTTGTATTTTACAGATCCGCAAAATCTTATTTTGGGTCATTGTGCCGGCAACAGGGTGCAGGGAACAGGGCTGGAGGTGACCAATATTACGACTTTGAATAGGGATTGGATTACTAATCATTAGATACGGGAATAGGGCTTAGTATATTTCCTTTGAATTTTTTTTGGATTAATAGGGAATTAGGTGTTTTAGCTTCCTTTTCATAATGTTTTAAATACTTATCAACGCCATTTACAAGTATGCACGGTCTATTGTTCCCTCGTATTTATTTGTATATGCTATGGTGAAAAGGCCCAACCAAAGCTACGGGACACTATTGTATTTGCCGATTTCCATTTTGACGTGCTAATCAATTATATCATAATGTTTTATAGAGATGCTAATTTGGCGGTTATTAAAATCGGATCTTTTATTGGATTGTTATAGTTAAAAATTTTGCTACTAGTTCTTAAGTATTAAAAATTATTCCAGTAAATGGCATCCGAGAGAAATAGATATTGATAAATAATGAAGTTCGGTTGAAATACAATTTCTTATCTTGTATTGCCAAACCTTAACTAAACTAAAGCCTACCATTTAGGTATAAAAATTTACTTTAATTTTCAGGGATATACATTATGGAAATGGAAAAGCATGACAATTTACACAAGGAATTGGATTTGATACAATCCGTAATAAATAGAATGGCCAACAATTCATTTTTAATCAAAGGATGGGCAATGACCTTAATGTCGGCCTTAGCTGCATTTGGTAAGGATACCATATTGGGTAGTGCTAGCGGTATTTACTATTTATTATTGATGATAGGAATATTAATTCCTTTTTGGTGGTTGGATGCCTACTATTTAAAACAGGAGCGGTTATTTAGACAGATTTATAATACCGCAATCTCCGACCCGAAATCCTTAAATCGAACACAATATGATTTAACGCCTGCCAACATGGGAAGGGACGGAAAAAATGTGCTCAAAGGGATGTGGGCAAAGGCCTTAAGCTGGTTTTATTTTCCATTTATCTTATTACTTTTTGTTGGAATATTATTTAAAGTATTCGGATTGCTTTAAATTTATAAGTGAAACTTAAACATGGATTTAGACAGGTACAATTTAAGATAATGGGCAAAGGCATTCAAAAAAATGATATTGTTAAAGAGGTTGAAAAAGGAAATTCATTAGAAATCCAACAGGAAATAGACGCTATATTTAGTCTTCTGGCTTATGCAATTGTGGCCAAAGATTGGCAACCCGATTCTATTGAGCGTAGTAAAAGAAGAGGTTATAATATTGGTGCCTTGCTGGTAAATGAAAACAATAATCCAGTACATTTTGGTTTAAATTGTATTAATTCTACGGATAACGCTACCCAGCATGGGGAGGTAAGGACTATTATTGGTTATCTGGATAAAACCAAGCGATTTGATTTAACCGATTTTACCATGTATACTACTTTGGAGCCTTGTATTATGTGTGCCGGGATGATGACCATGACTTCTATTAAACGAATAGTCTATGGCCAAAAGGATGTGGTTTATAGTAAAGCCTTTGAAAGATTGGCTTTTGATTCAAGTTCTATTGGTGGATATCCCCCATATCCACGTCAGGTAGAAGTGGATGTCTCAAAAACTGAATTCAGAGAGGCTTTGGATATGGGATATCAAAAATTCCTTAAAGAGGACAAAGAAAAATATTTAGCCAAATATTTAGCTTCCCAAGAGGCAAAAGATATTTTTGAGGAGGCAAAAAACACCTTCCTTCATTATAAGGTGATATTTTCAAGTAATCAAGAAATACTGGAAAAAGCCCAATTATTTTTTAATCAAATTCACATAGGGAATGGAAATTAGGGAGGAATTTAGAAATCAAAGACCCCATCAGGTCTTGCAAAAGGGAACGGTCAAAGAGCTTGAACAAAAAATCAGAAATTTTGAACTAGGTAAACCCAGTATTTTCATTGGATCCTCAAGGGAATCTTTGTATATCGCCGAAAAGGTTAAATCGCTTTTTGGAGACACTCTTTTTGAAGTTGATATATGGGATGAAGGAGTTTTTGGAAAAACACCTTCCAGTGAACGGGGCGAAGACCCAGTTACGGGGAGGGCATTGTCCAATGTGGAATGGCTTAAAAACTTTACGGATATCTATGATTATGCGATGTTTTTATTTGTTCCCGAAGACAAGATTGTTAGTGAGACCAGGGTAGTGAAAAATGACCAAGGTAAGGAAATTGTGCCTATGACCTTGGGGACCAGACACAATGTGGTATTTGAATTTGGCATGTTCTTAGGGCGTATTGGAGCGAAGAAGACCTTTGTGCTTTTTGATAAAGGAACTACAGATTTTATTAAATTATTTTTTACAGATATAATTGAAAACTTGTTAGATCCATACGACAGTAGTTATTTGGACCCTAGCGCTAATTATATTTCCCTGTATCCTTACGAAAGTGATTCCAATTTAGGTAGCCAGGGAGCCTCCGCTATTTTGGATCGTAATTTAAAAATAGCAGTTGAAAAAATCAAAAAAGAAATCCTATTGAATCTTGAAACCATAGAAATCACCTTTTTGCCTTCAACTACTTTGGCGATCGGCTATTTCAATAATTTTATAAAGATATTTGTGGAGAATATTAATTTCTTAAGAGGGTTCTCTTTATTGGATTCTTTGGAGCAAAAAAACAAACTGGAAGAAATTATGTCAAAGGAAGCTTTGAACAGAGAATTAAGAATAATCAATTCCCTAATTAAGGCCAAAGGGAATATTATGTTGAAAATAGTAATTCCCAATTCTTTGGACGGAGCCGTTCAAAATCAGTTTACACCAAAATTCAATAAAGAAATATTTAAACAGGAAGAAATTTTTGGGGTCAATAGAAATTTAACGATAGATAGGTTGAGAAATTCAGAAAAAGTACTGCAAGACAGTTTAATTTTTTATGATGTGCCAACCACAATGAACTCTTCCATAGAGGCTTTGGAAATAATTAATCCCCATAAGGATATCAAAGAGTTGTTGTCTGAAAAAGAGCGTCAAAATTTTAAAAAAGTTCTGGATTTTAAAATTGCGGAATGCGAAAGGAGCTACCCGGAAATAAGAAAGAATGTTGAAATAATTTCATGGAGCCAATTCTTAACGGAAATCGGGCAAGTGGGATAATGGAAATTTTTGATTTTCACAATTAACTCAAACTAAAATAGTATTCAATGAAGGTTAAAATTGTATTTATCTTACTGCCAATAGTACTTTTTGTTTCAACTTTTTATGGTTTGGCCCAGTCTAACCAACGCCCCAATGTAATCTTGGTGATTACGGATGATCAAGGGTACGGGGACTTGGGGTTTACTGGAAATCCACATGTTAACACCCCTGTCATAGACGCCTTGGCACGTGAAAGCGTTAGGTTCAATAATTTTTACGTTTCCCCGGTTTGTGCACCTACTAGATCCAGTTTGATGACGGGACGTTATTCATTACGGACGGGTATGAGGGACACTTACAATGGGGGAGCCATAATGGCTTCCAATGAGGTTACCATAGCCGAGATGTTGAAGCAGGCAAATTACACGACCGGTGCTTTTGGTAAATGGCATTTAGGGGATAATTATCCAAGTAGGCCCAGTGACCAAGGTTTTGACGAGTCCGTGATTCATCTTTCGGGAGGAATGGGGCAGGTGGGTGATATTACTACATATTTTAAAGGGGATAGAAGTTATTTTGATCCTGTCCTTTGGCACAACAACCAGCAGGAATCCTATGATGGCTATTGCTCCGATGTTTTTACCGATCAAGCCATCAATTTTATTGAAAAAAATAAGGAAACCCCTTTTTTCTGCTATTTGGCGTTTAATGCCCCGCATACCCCCTTACAGGTACCGGATTCCTATTATCAAAAGTATAAGGACATAGACCCTACTGCTGGGTTTGGAAAGGACGGAAGGCCTTTTTCGGAAATGAGCGAAAAGGATAAGGAGGATGCTAGAAAGGTCTACGCCATGGTAAATAATATAGATGATAACCTCGGGAAACTTTTTAAGAAACTGAATGCCTTGGGACTGTCGGAAAATACACTTGTAATATTTATGACCGATAACGGCCCACAACAGACCAGATATGTGAGTGGTATGCGGGGACGTAAGGGAGATGTATACAACGGTGGGATTAGGGTGCCTTTTTATTTGAAGTGCCCATCACTTTTTAAAGGGAACAAAGATGTGGAAACCATGACCGCCCATTTGGATGTCCTGCCTACCTTATCCGAAATTTGCAATGTGGAAATGCCCAAAGACAGGATAGTGGATGGTAAAAGTTTAGTGCCTCTAATAAATGGGCAACCAGTGGAGTGGGCCGATCGTTCCTTATTTTTTTATTGGTCCAGACGGTATCCCGAGTTGTACAATAATATGGCCATTCAAAAAGAAGGCTATAAACTGGTGGGAAAAACGGACTATAACGCCACTATTGAAGATTTTGAATTGTATCAACTTGGCAAGGATCCATATGAACAAACCAATGTGGTAAAGGAGAATAAGGCATTGGCCATAGATCTTAAAAAAGAATTGGATAAAATATATAATGAATTGATTATTTCTGAAAATCTAGTGAATCCGCCTAAAATTTTGGTCGGTACCCCAAACGAGAATCCCATCATTTTAAATAGGAATGATGCTGGTGGGGAACGGGGGATTTGGAATCAAGAGGAAATTTATGGTTATTGGGATACCGATATTGAAGAAGGTTTCTACAATATAACATTTAAGTTTGTTAACCCGGTAGTGGCCCATGGCAAAATGGTTTTGGAAGCCAATACCCTTGTTAGACAAGTGGTGAATAAAAATGGAAATACCGATATAATCCGGATGGAGAAGGTATATTTTCCAAAAATGACGGGCAAGCTTTTACCATTTTACGCGGTAAATAATAAAAACATCTTTCCATTTTGGATGGAAATGGAAAAGGTGGATTAAGATCCAGTGTTCTTTATCACTCATTTTTTAGGAAAAGGGATGATTTCTTTTGGGCTGGCTTCCCCTAGTGTGGCATATTAAATAATTGTTGTACGATTCCTTTATTGGCGTACATTCGCGTAAAAATTAATGTCCATGGAAAGTAGGGTTAAGGCAGTTGAGACATTATTCGATGGTTTGGATAGGGAGATAGCTATTTTTCAATCCCAAACCGGACTTGTTTGTAAAGCAGGCTGCGGCAAATGTTGTACCCACCCGGATATTGATGCTTCCCCTTTGGAATTTTTGCCATGGGCTTTCAATCTTTTTTTAAATGGGAAGGCAGAATCTACCTTGGAGGAATTAAGGGCCAATAGCAGTTCTCTATGCCATTTGTACAGGCCACTTTCTGTATTGGATAGTAATAGCGGCAGCTGTGGTGATTACAAGTATCGAGGACTAATATGCCGACTGTTTGGATATGGGGCAAGTAGGGACAAGTTGGGGCAACTCCGTTTGGCTACCTGTAAAATTATTAAAGAGAATCAGGCCGAGCGTTATGTGAATGCTCAGGAAGCTATGAAAAATGGACTCTATGTGCCTATTTTTACAGACTATTACATGAATCTGAATCAAATAGATTTTAGGATGGGCAATAGTATTCTTCCTATCAACAAGGCCATGAAGGCTGCCATTGAGGAAGTGCTTCAATATTATGCCTACCGTCCCTTCCCCGAAGGGCATAAGGTTATTGCCTAATAATTTGGGAAAACTTCACCAAAATTGAATTCAATTGTTAATTTCAGTCTACATAGTCCATTGTGGTTGAAAATCCATTATTGTCATCCTAGACTCATTTTGTCCGGTTTACTACGGGTGTTTTTGTCTTTTTTACCTAGTTTTGAAAATGGTGTCCATGGGGACATTTATTAGAAAGATAAAATGCGTTTTTCTTAAAGCCAATGAACATCTTCAAGATAAAAAGAGGTAACTGGAACTTAAAGGATAATTATAAAGTGATGAAACAATTATTTACAACACTGTTTGTTATTGGTGCCGTACTAAGTACATTCGCATCCCGGGTAGATACCTTGAACGTAAAGAGTAGGTCTATGAATAAATCCATAGCCAACTTGGTAATTTTACCGGATAGTTATGCCGTGAACAAACAAAACTTCCCAGTACTTTATCTGTTACATGGAGCAGGAGGGGACTATACGGATTGGGTGACCAGGGTATCGGCCATAAAGGAGTATGCAGATAGCTATAATATGATCATTGTCTGCCCTGATGGAGGTAGAACCAGTTGGTATTTGGACAGCCCTGTAGATTTGGCCATGCGCTATGAGACCTATGTTTCCGAAGAACTTGTTCAGGCCGTGGATAAGAAATACAACACTATGGAGAATAGGAATTCTAGGGCTATTACCGGTTTAAGTATGGGTGGCCATGGGGCATTTTACCTGGCCTTTAAGCATCAAGAGGTATGGGGTGCTGCCGGAAGTATGAGCGGGGGGCTGGATATCCGCCCCTTTCCAGAAAATTGGGATTTGGCCAAACGCTTGGGCCAATATGCCGAAAATTGGGGCCATTGGGAAGAGAATACGGTAATCAACATGGTGCATTTGTTGAAAAAAGACCATTTAAAACTCATTTTTGATTGTGGAATTAATGATTTCTTTTATGACGCCAATAAAAGAATGCACCAAAAACTGATGGAAAGAAATATACCACATGATTATATTGAACGCCCTGGCAGCCATAATTGGGAATATTGGGCAAATGCCATCCAATACCAACTATTGTTTTTTGATAATTTCTTTAAATCCTAATGTGGAATTATATTCAACGCATACCAAACTATGAAACCAATGCCCAAGTAATAATGTGGGGATTAGGCCTTCAAATCTATTTCCTTTAGGTTTTCAATTCTGTTGCGTACCAAGAAGGCATCTATGGTTTCAAAATGCTCTATGACGCGTTTGTCTTTAAATTCGAACACCTTTTGGGAAAGTCCTTGCAGAAAATCCCTATCGTGGGAGACCAAAATCAGTGTGCCGTCAAAGGCTAGTAGTGCCTCTTTAAGTACGTCCTTTGATTTTAGGTCCAAATGATTGGTGGGCTCATCCAAGATTAACAGATTAACCGGTTCCAAAAGTAATTTCACCATTGCCAAACGGGTTTTTTCCCCTCCCGAAAGTACACTTACCTTTTTTTCCAAGTCATCACCGCCAAACATAAACCTGCCCAGGATATTTTTGATCTGCGTACGTACATCCCCTTCGGCTACTTCATCCACGGTCTGGAAGATAGTGAGTTCTGGGTCTAACAAGGAGGCTTGATTTTGGGCAAAATAACCCACTTTAACATTGTGCCCCAAACTGCATTTGCCCTCTACTTCAATTTCGCCCAAAATGGCCTTGATCATCGTAGATTTCCCTTCCCCGTTCCTCCCTACAAAAGAAACTTTTTCGCCACGTGAGATAGAGAGATTGGCCTCTTTGAAAACCACATGGTCACCGTAGCTTTTGGAAAGCCCTTCGGCCGTAACGGGGTAGTCGCCCGAACGTATGGAGGGAGGAAACCTTAACTTTAAGGCTGTTGTATCCACTTCATCGATTTCGATAATCTTTAGTTTTTCCAACATCCGTTCACGGGAGGTTACCTGGTTGGTCTTGGAATAGGTGCCTTTAAATCGGTCTATAAAAGCCTGATTGTCCGCAATAAATTTTTGTTGTTCCTGATAGGCCTTTATCTGGTGGCTTCGTCTGTCTTCCCTTAGTTGAAGATAATGGCTGTAATTGGCCTTGTAATCATAGATCCTGCCCATGGTCACTTCTATGGTCCTATTGGTAATATTGTCTATAAAGGTTTTGTCGTGGGAGATGACCACGACTGCCTTGGCTTTGTTCAATAGGAAATCCTCCAACCATATTACGGATTCTATATCTACGTGGTTGGTGGGCTCATCCAAAAGGATTAAGTCTGGCTTTTGCAACAATATCTTGGCAAGTTCTATCCTCATTCGCCATCCACCGCTAAATTCGCTGGTAAGACGATGAAAATCTTCGCGCTTAAAGCCTAGTCCCCTCAATGCCTTTTCTACTTCTGCTTCATAATTTATTTCTTCCAGGGCATAGAATTTCTCCCCCAAATCGGACACTTTTTCAATAATGGACATATAGGCGTCCGATTCATAATCGGTACGGCTTTCCAATTCCTTGTTCAGGCGTTCCATTTCATCGCGCATACTAAAGATTTCCTTGAAGGCTTTGGAGGCCTCCTCGAAAACCGTACAGCTGTCATCGGTCAATAAATGCTGTGGCAAATAAGCAATTACGGCGTCTTTAGGATAACGAATATGACCACGGGTGGCTTTTTGCTCCCCGGCAATTATTTTCATCATGGTAGATTTCCCAGCCCCGTTTTTTCCCATTAGGGCAATCTTATCGTTTTCATTGATAACAAAGGAAACATCACTAAACAAGATGTCGCCACTAAACTCTACGGCTATTGCGTCTACAGAAATCATATTCCAATTTTAAGTCTGCAAAACTATAAAAAAGCGGGATACCGATCGCATTTTATTGGGGTATTTGGGACAGTGTTTTTAATTAGTGAAACTCAATTTTGAGAAGTCGGTAAGACGCACTAAAAATTGCAAGTTGAACCAATCCCGCCTTTTCGGCGGGATATAGGTTCAATACCTCGACCCTAGGGTCGATTCCTATTATTGGGTTCAGGGCCTGCCTTTGTCGGCAGACAGGCCTGTCTGCCGACAAAGGCAGGCCTGCCCTGAGGTTTAATACCTTTTATTTGGTTCTATTGTGCGGGCTTTTTTGACACGGCTATGGCGGTATAAAACTTTATTTTTATTCCTTTTTTTGGTGTTTGTACAGGGGATGCGACCAATTTAATAACTGTACTTTAGCGATGGTGTTAAAGTCTGCAAACAATATGCTTTTCAAGGAATTTATAGGGAAGGGACAATTAATTGTGGAACACTATTTCAACCTTGTGCGCTTACGCAGTTTCATGAGTCGGTCTTTGTAGTATGCCTTTAATTCATCCAAAAAGTTCATTGGATTTTCGTACTCCATCAATACTTTGTAAGTCTGCCTATTTTTAACCTCGGCCAATTCCTTTTGGACTTTTTTAAGCTCCATTCTTAAGTACGTAAGTTCAGGGCCTTTTAAGGGTTCTTGTTTCTCGAGAGGCTTTATTAAGGTGTTGCCGCTAAAAATGTGGGCATGATAGGCCTTTAGGGCTGCCAAATCTCCGGATCGGTATATTTCTATGAGCTGGGTAGTGATCGAGGTGGCCAAGTCCAATTTGTCGGTTTGCATAGAAAATTTGTCGGGATGTACATATAGCATTGCCTCTCGGTACAATTGTTTTTTCTGTTGTTGTTCCCTGGAATGATTTTCTGGAATAGGTTTGGGGTGGTTGTGGGTTAGGACCCTAGTTTGATCAAACTTCCTTCCCTGCCTTTTCTGTGCCAAGCGCTTTGCTTTTTTCGCTTTTTTCTGTTGCTTATAGAGCAGTGAAAGTTCTTGTTCCTCAATTAATTCATTTTCAAGTTGGGAGCGTAGAAGGTTTTCAAAAGTGGATGTTTTTTGAATTATTTCGTTGATTTCCATTTGCAGACGGTTAATCTCCGCCTGTAGGCGTCCTATTTGGGTTGGGAGTTGGCTGGGTAGGTGATTGTTACTCATGGGTTCCAAGGCAATGGCAATCTTATTTAGAGGGCAATTTAAACAATAAAAATTGCCCAAACGGAGTTTTAATGATGATACGATCCAATAAGAATGGGGTAATAATATATTACGGGCATTCCTTTGAGCGTGTTTTAGTATATATTTTGATGTTTGTACAACGATTCTGATTCATAAAAAAATAGTCATGGAAAATTTAAAAGGTTTTGTCAAGTTTGGATTTGTACTGTACGCCGTGTTATCGGGATTTTCTTCCTTTGCTTCCGCAAGCATTACTCCATTCTGTGTTGCAGTTCATAATGGCCCCTCGCTGTATGGTGAGGAGAATTTGTTGGGCAATTGGAAATATTCTGCTGAAAATGTGCCTTATGAGTATGCCAAAGGCATATTGTTCATTTCCAAGGAAGAAGGTAAACTTACAGTCGTTGTGGCTTTACGAGGAGGCAAACGAAAGGCTCAGGATGTTAAGATCGAAGGGAATACTTTGACATTTAACCTTAAGCTGGATGGACCAATTGTATCCGTAAGTATTACTGCAGAAGGAGATAGAATAAGTGGAAAGGCCAGTTCTGAGGACGGTATTTTCCAGTTAACAGGGGAAAGGCGTTTGGATCCTGAATAGGATTAGGTTTTAAATCTTTTGTAATTTAAGTCATAAAAAAAACCGAAGTTGGGAACTTCGGTTTTTTTAGTATAAAAGTGTTTTTCCTTAAAAGGTAATTGGTAAGGAGACTCTTGTAGTTCCCCATCCCAATACCATATGGGTTCCATTGTCTACATCCTTGTAAGCTATGGAAAAGGCATCCAAAGATTCTGAAGCATTGCTAACGCTGGCAGGTACGCGTATTACATCGGCATCTTCCTGGTAGGAATAGGCGCCCCATTGATTTAAGTTTTTGTTCAATATTACGGTCCACTCCTTATTGCCAGGGATGGTGAATAGGGAATAAGTACCGGCGGCAACAGATTTCCCACCTACCGTGGCATCCTTATAAAAAATAATTTCAGGGGCCTCATTGGCTCCAGTTCTCCATACCTTTCCAGCTGGGGCAAGTTCTGAAATTGAACGTCCTTTTAGTTGTGGGCGACTATAAGTTACGCGAACCAATTTATCGGAAACTTTATAATCGGTAGGGTAGGAGGCAATGTCTGCTGGACTCTTGTCCAATCCGCTGAATTTCTGGGCCATAGCCTCTGAGCTAAAGGCCAAAGCAATAACCATAAGTGCAATCGTAAATAAATTTTTCATTTTTTTAGTTTTAGAGATTGTCAAATTTAAGTAGTATTCCTATTAATCTGAATTAAAAGTCGGTAAATTTTGGACACCTTACAAAATAGTGGGTTGCTGTAAGTGAATTTATTTATATCATGATGATATTGTGGTATTTTCGTGTTTTTAGTTATAGATTATAATCAATTATGCATTTTACATTTTATAATATAAATATTAACTTGATATTTGCTTTAAAATTGACATAAATATTATTGTATGTGTGGAATTGTATGTGCCTTTGATGTAAAAGAAAGTACCGAGGTTTTAAGGCCTCAATTATTGGAAATGTCCAAGAAAATTAGACATAGGGGACCGGACTGGAGTGGGATATTTGCCGATGATAGGGCTATCTTGGCTCATGAGCGTTTGGCGATCGTTGATCCGGCATCGGGAAAACAACCTTTGTTCAGTCCTGATAATAAATTGGTATTGGCGGCCAATGGTGAAATATATAACCATAGGGAATTACGTAAGCAGTTTGCTGGCACCTATGATTTTCAGACGGAGTCTGACTGTGAGGTGATTTTGGCCCTTTATCAGGAGAAGGGGGTTGATTTTTTGGATGAATTGAACGGTATTTTCGGTTTTGCCATCTACGATTCTGAAAAGGATGAATATTTTATAGCGCGTGATCATATGGGGATTATTCCACTCTATGTAGGTTGGGACATCAATGGTACCTTTTATGTAGCGTCCGAGCTAAAGGCCTTGGAAGGGACCTGTACCAAGATTCAGTTGTTTCCTCCAGGTCATTATTTGCACAGTAAGGATGGGGAGTTTAAAAGATGGTATTCCCGGGATTGGATGGAATACGATGCGGTAAAGGACAATGAGACCAGCATACAGGCCGTTAAGGAGGCGTTGGAGGCTGCGGTACATAGACAATTAATGTCCGACGTGCCTTATGGGGTTTTGCTCTCTGGTGGATTGGATTCCTCGGTTACCTCTGCCATAGCAAAAAAATATGCCCAGAAGAGAATAGAGTCCGATGACACTACGGATGCATGGTGGCCACAATTACATTCATTTTCGGTGGGATTGGAAGGTTCTCCTGATTTGGCAGCTGCGCAAAAGGTGGCCAAGCATATCGGAACCGTACACCATGAAATAAAATTTACCATTCAAGAAGGCTTGGATGCCATAAAGGATGTAATATACAACCTGGAGACCTACGATATAACCACGATTAGGGCTTCTACCCCCATGTACCTAATGGCCAGGGTTATAAAGTCTATGGGTATTAAAATGGTATTGTCGGGCGAAGGGGCCGATGAGCTTTTCGGTGGCTATTTGTATTTCCATAAGGCACCAAGTGCAAAGGATTTCCATGAGGAAACCGTTCGGAAGTTGGATAAACTTCATATGTACGATTGTTTAAGGGCCAATAAATCCTTGGCTGCTTGGGGTATAGAAGGAAGGGTTCCATTTTTGGACAAGGAATTTATGGACGTGGCTATGAGAATCAACCCTCAGGACAAGATGATCAACGGGGAACGTATGGAGAAATGGGTAGTACGTAAGGCTTTTGAGGATATGTTGCCAGAAAGTGTTGCATGGAGACAAAAGGAACAATTTTCGGATGGAGTTGGTTACAGTTGGATCGATACCTTAAAGGAAATTGTTCAGAAGGAAGTTACGGATGATCAATTGGCAAATGCCAAATACAGATTTCCATTGCAAACACCTACTTCCAAGGAAGAGTTTTATTACCGTTCCATATTTGAAGAGCATTTTCCGTCCGATGCAGCGGCCTTATGTGTTCCGCAGGAACCTTCAGTGGCATGTAGCACCAAAATTGCCTTGGAATGGGACGAGGCTTTTAAAAACATGAACGATCCGTCCGGTAGGGCTGTATCCAAAGTGCACTCCGATGCTTATGTAAAGTAATGCCGTAGGATAGCGCCATAAGAATTTTATAGATCAAGTTTTTAGTTTATTAGTGTAAAAAAGGCATTCTTTAATGGATGCCTTTTTTTGTATGGCTTATTTGTAAATGGTAAAAACATACGGGTACCCATCCCATCACTTTGGATATTTCTAATTAGAAGGGGCGAAGTCCTTTAAAAGGTCTGTGCGGTTTTACGGGAATATGGAGTTTGCGGTTCCTTTGGTGCAGAGATTTGGAAAACGGTAGGGTTTAAAAGTTTAAGAGAACCCATTGCAGTTTACAATTTCATACTTTAATGCATTATGGTTGGCGTTGTAAAGAGGCTGGTTGCTGTTTAATTTTGTTGATTTACCTCGTAGCACTCGGCGTGGTACAGGATGTATGTACCCACTTTGTTATTTTTTATATCGATTGGTATTTTTCCACAATTTTTGTTGATAACTTAGTAACTTATATTGGCTACCAACCCTATATTTCATGGGGTATTGCGTATATTTGTAGGATTGCTAAAATTATAATGAATTAAGTATTTATTTATGAGCGAAGAAGCAAATAAGGACGAGCTAAAAAAGAACAATTATTCCGCGGATAGCATCCAGGCCTTAGAGGGTATGGAGCATGTACGCATGAGGCCTTCCATGTATATAGGTGATGTAGGGGTACGTGGTTTGCACCATTTGGTTTATGAGGTAGTGGATAACTCCATAGATGAGGCTATGGGCGGCCATTGCGATGAGATTAAGGTAACCATTAATGAAGATAATTCTATTACTACCCAGGATAACGGTAGGGGTATTCCAGTGGACCTTCACAAAAAGGAAGGTGTTTCGGCTTTGGAGGTCGTTATGACCAAAATTGGTGCCGGGGGTAAGTTTGACAAGGATTCCTATAAAGTTTCAGGTGGTCTGCACGGTGTAGGGGTGTCTTGTGTCAACGCGCTCTCCAAACACCTGAAAGCTACCGTTCATAGGGATGGCAAGATATGGGAACAGGAATATAGTAAAGGTAAGGCCCTTTATCCGGTAAAAAGTATTGGGGAAACCGATATGAGGGGGACCATTGTCACCTTTACGCCTGACGATACGATTTTTACCCAGACTGTAGAATACAGTTATGAGACCTTGGCGAATAGAATGCGCGAGCTTTCTTTCTTGAACAAAGGGGTTGCCATTACATTAATGGATAAGAGGCAAAAGGATAAGGACAGTGAAAGTGGTTTTGTAACCGAACGCTTTTATTCCGAAGAAGGATTAAAAGAGTTTATCAAGTTTTTGGATGGCAACCGTGAACCTCTTATACGCAGTGTCATTTCCATGGAAGGGGAGAAGAACGATATACCTGTGGAAGTGGCCATGGTCTACAATACTTCTTATACTGAGAACCTACATTCTTATGTGAATAATATCAATACCCATGAGGGTGGTACGCATTTGGCGGGTTTTAGAAGGGGCTTGACCTCTACATTGAAGAAGTACGCGGATGCCTCGGGAATGTTGGAAAAATTGAAATTCGAAGTTCAGGGAGACGACTTTAGGGAAGGTTTAACGGCTATTATCTCCGTAAAGGTAGCAGAGCCTCAGTTTGAGGGACAAACCAAAACCAAATTGGGGAACAGGGAAGTGTCTTCGGCAGTAAGTCAGGCAGTATCTGAAATGTTGACCAATTACTTGGAGGAGAATCCAGATGATGCCAAAATTATTGTCCAAAAAGTAATTCTAGCGGCCCAAGCCCGTCATGCGGCTACCAAGGCCCGTGAAATGGTGCAGCGTAAAACGGTTATGAGCATTGGTGGTCTGCCTGGAAAACTATCGGATTGTTCAGAACAGGACCCCACGTTGTGCGAAGTGTTTCTGGTTGAGGGGGATTCTGCGGGAGGTACTGCCAAACAAGGAAGGGACAGGGCTTTTCAAGCCATTCTTCCTTTAAGGGGTAAAATCCTTAACGTGGAAAAAGCTATGACCCATAAGGTCTTCGAGAATGAGGAAATCAAAAATATATATACGGCCCTGGGTGTTACTATTGGTACCGACGATGACAGTAAGGCGTTGAACCTGGATAAACTGCGCTATCACAAAGTTGTTATTATGTGTGATGCGGATGTGGATGGTAGCCATATTGAGACGTTGATATTGACCTTCTTCTTTAGATATATGCGTGAACTGATAGAGGGAGGGCATGTTTATATTGCAACCCCACCGCTTTATTTGGTGAAAAAAGGTAGTAAGAAAAGATATGCTTGGACCGATAAGGAAAGGGATGAGATTGCAGAGAGTTTTAACGGAAGCGTGGGTATTCAGCGCTATAAGGGTCTAGGGGAGATGAATGCCGAACAATTATGGGATACTACCATGAATCCGGAATTTAGGACCTTAAGGCAGATAACCATAGACAATGCAACGGAGACCGATAGAGTGTTCTCCATGTTGATGGGGGATGAAGTGCCACCTCGAAGGGAGTTTATTGAGAAAAATGCGGTATATGCGAACATTGATGCATAAAAAATAGTGTTTACACAACAAAAACTCGCACCACTGGTGCGAGTTTTTTAGTTTTAACAAAAATCTAAGAGTTATGAGATATTTGTTATTAACCGCATTTTTGTTTTTTAACGCAGTGGGATTTTCGCAATCCAACGTCAATGAACTATTTGCTGCTGGGATCAACGACGCGGAAAAATTTACCGATAGTTATTTCGGCCCGGTCTCCGAGGGCGCTATTTATGGTTTGTCCAATGGGTGGTACAATTCTGCCGATTCCAAGCCTTTGGCTGGTTTTGAGATTTCCATAATCGGTAATATGACCTCTTTTAAAAATAAGGAAGACAAAAAGACTTTTGTTCTAAATACAGCGGATTATGAAAATCTGCAGTTCGTGGATGGCAGCTCTTCCCAGGCAGTTTCAACGGCTCTGGGGGATATGGAAGGTATAATGGTATTTGTGGAAGGTGAGGCTGGTTCTTTACCACTTCGGGAGGAATTTGAATTACCAACCGGACTGGCTTCGGAAAACATCAACTTTATTCCATCGGCCTTTTTGCAGCTAAGTGTAGGGTTGATCAAAGGGTTGGAAGTGAAGGCCAGGTTTTTGCCTAAAATTGATACCGATGATGTGGCCGTGGGATTGTATGGTCTTGGTTTGCAATATGACTTCTCAAAATTGTTGCCTGCAGATAAAATATTGCCAGTTGCCCTTTCTGCCGTGGCCGGGTATACGCATTTGAATGCCTCCTATGATTTTACGGACAGTAATATTGTAGATGGTAGCGATCAGCAGATAGAGGTGGATATGAATGTTTTAACAGTTCAGGCCGTGGCCTCCACTAAGCTTCCGGTCATCAATTTTTACGGGGCTATAGGATATGTTTCCGGAAAATCCACAACTGATGTCTTAGGGACCTATCAAGTACAATCAGGTCCATTTCAGGAAACCTATGAAGATCCTTTTTCTTTGACCAGAAAGGCCAGTGGCGTCTCAGGAACCTTAGGTGCCAAGTTAAAACTTGGTTTCTTTAGGTTGCATGCGGATTATTCCTTGGCTGAATTTAATAACCTAACAGTAGGGGTAAATTTTGGATTTAGATAAATCCAAAATTTATTCCCTTATGGCCAATATGTTGCCTTCAGAATCGGCCAAAATTATTCCATTGTCGGACTCTGTCATGAGAACTATGTCTTCCTCCTTGTCTAGGCCGGGATAAGAAATGACATATACACTATCCTTATGAACCCATTTGAAGTCCGAAATAATCGTTAAATCTTTGTTGTGATAGGTGTGGTATCTGCCTAAGTAGGCATCATTAAAGATCCACTCCTGCCTAACGGTGATATCCTGCTTTTGGGTAACACCTCCATCCTTTGAAATATGGGACCATATTCCGATAACCGGATCGTTGTTCTCTGTTATTCTAGTACAATTGCTGGCCAGTAGGATGCCAACAATTGCCAAGAATGATAATAATTTCTTCATTTTGTAGGAATTTTCTTAGATTTGGTACTAAGTATTGAACGTACGGTTTCGTCTTTCTATTATATTAATTCGATGTATGGGACATTATTTTAACTTTTTTCGATAAAAGGTCTTTTTAATACGTTCAGTATAAAATACGATACGACTTCTTTAGCCGTTACTTTTTCCATGGCCGATAAAAAAAAGGCAAATTCTTCATCCTAATAAAATTTCCTTGGTTTCTATGGGTGCGGTGGTATTGTTCTGTTAAAAATCAGTACTTTTGGAGGATAAAATTTAACTTAAAATAACCTTATAATGAAAGTTACCGTTGTTGGAGCAGGTGCTGTTGGCGCAAGTTGTGCAGAGTACATTGCTATAAAGAATTTTGCATCTGAAGTAGTTGTGTTGGATATTAAGGAGGGTTTTGCTGAAGGCAAGGCCATGGATTTAATGCAAACAGCTTCATTGAATGGTTTTGATACCAAAATAACAGGAATTACCAATGATTATAGCAAAACTGCGGGAAGCGATGTCGCTATTATCACTTCTGGTATTCCGCGTAAGCCGGGAATGACCCGTGAGGAGTTGATCGGGATTAATGCAGGGATTGTAAAAGCGGTCTCCTCCAGTCTATTGGAACATTCTCCCAACGTAATTTTGATCGTAGTTAGTAATCCAATGGATACCATGACCTATTTGGTACACAAAACTACGGGTTTACCCAAGAATAGAATTATAGGTATGGGTGGTGCTCTGGATAGCGCAAGGTTTAAGTACAGATTGGCCGAGGCACTGGAGGCTCCAATTTCCGATGTGGATGGTATGGTCATTGGTGGTCATAGTGATACAGGTATGGTGCCCCTAACTGCACATGCAACAAGGAATAGTATCAAGGTATCCGAATTTTTGTCCGAAGAGCGCCTTGCTCAAGTGTCGGAGGATACCAAAGTAGGTGGTGCCACCCTTACAAAATTGTTGGGCACTAGTGCTTGGTATGCCCCGGGTGCTGCCGTTTCTTCTATGGTACAGGCCATTGCCTGCGATCAGAAGAAGATGTTCCCGTGTTCTGCATTTTTGGAAGGTGAGTACGGACTTAACGATATTTGCATTGGTGTTCCGGTACTTTTGGGTAAAAATGGTATCGAGAAAATTGTAAAAATAGAATTGACCGAGGCTGAAAAGGCAAAAATGAAGGAAAGCGCTGAGGGCGTAAGAAAAACGAATGGTTTATTGACCCTATAGTTTATTGGGGTTGACAATTATTAAGGGCATCCGTCCCATTTGTTTCCGAGAACCATCGGAACGGGGCGGGTGCCCTTATTTTATAAAACTGATAAATATATTGTTAGTTCCTATGGGAAATAATATATTTGCACGCTATTTAAGAATACCATTTTAAATTAATATATAACCAATGCAAAATAAAGGACTTATAAAGCTTTTCGCTTTTTTGTTTGGACTAGTCAGTATTTATCAGCTATCCTACACATTTATTACCAATAAAGTAGAAAAGGATGCAACTGTCTTTGCTACCAATAAAATTTCAGAATCTGAAGAGGATTACCTTGAAAAGAGGGAAGCACTGGAGGCAAGATATTTAGACTCCATAGGGGGGAATTCCATTTTAGGGTTTACCAACTATGATGAAGCCAAGAAAAAGGAACTTAATAAAGGTCTGGATTTAAAAGGTGGGATAAATGTTACCCTTCAAATTTCTGTAAAGGATATTTTAAAAGGTCTTGCCAATAATACCAAGAACCCAGTTTTCAACAAGGCCTTGGCCGATGCCGATGCCGCTTCTAAAAATAGTGATGCTACTTATATAGATCTGTTCTTTGAATCTTTTGACAAAATAAAGGGAGATACCAAATTGGCCTCTCCGGATATTTTCGCAAATAAAGGTTTGAGCGATGTCATTAACTTTCAAATGACCGATGATCAGGTAAAACCAATTATTAGGACTAAGATTGATGAGTCCATCGTTTCTGCTTTTGAAGTACTACGTGAACGGATAGATGGTTTTGGGGTAACACAGCCCAATATTCAACGTGAAGGTAATTCTGGTCGAATTTTGGTGGAATTGCCCGGTGCCAGGGATATTGGACGCGCACAAGATCTTTTATCGAGTACGGCCCAATTGGAATTTTGGGAAACCTACAAACAAAGTAATCCTAGTTTAAGTACCTTTTTGCAGGCGGCCAACGAGAAGTTGAAAACTTTGGTGGAGGTTGAAAAACCAGAAGAAGTTGTTAAGCCGGAATCGGAGTTGGATTCCTTATTATCCGATGTTGCCCAGGATTCCTTGGATTTTTCACAAGAGATAAATCCTCTTTTCAGTTTGCTTATTCCAGCAAATCCCAATGGGAACGCTTTGGTAAGTGCTGCTATTAAGGATACGGCAAAAATTGGGGAATATCTAAGAATGAAGGAAATTCGCAGATTGATTCCAGCGGATATTCAGTTTGTGAAATTTGTTTGGGAACGTCCAACCGAAGGTTCGGAAGTAGTTGAGTTGTACGCCTTAAAATCCAATAGGGACAATACGCCAAGAATTAGTGGGGATGTTGTTTCCGATGCTTCGGATACTTTTGATCAATATAACAAGCCTGCGGTTACCATGACCATGAATACCAAAGGTGCCAAGGAGTGGGAAAAACTAACAGGGGATGCCTTTAATAATCAGACCGGTATTGCCATTGTTTTGGACAATAAGGTATATACGGCACCCGGAGTTTCTTCTGGACCTATTTCCGGTGGTCGTTCCGAGATTACAGGTAACTTTACCATTAATGAGACCAAGGATATTGCCAACGTATTAAGAGCTGGTAAGCTTCCTGCTTCAGCGGAAATTATTCAATCTGAAATTGTAGGGCCTTCCTTGGGTCAGGAAGCAATCAATAGTGGTTTCTTCTCCTTTATGATCGCCATGGCCATTGTTTTGGTATGGATGGTATTTTACTATGGGAAAGCTGGTATTTTTGCCGATATCGCTTTGCTTCTAAATATCCTGTTGATCTTTGGGGTGCTGGTTAGTTTAAATGCGGTACTTACCTTACCGGGAATTGCTGGTATTGTATTGACCATAGGTATGTCCGTGGATGCCAATGTACTTATTTTTGAACGTATTAAAGAGGAATTGGCAAAAGGAAAAGGGCAGAGCCAAGCTATTGCAGATGGTTTTGGAAACGCACTTTCTTCTATCTTGGATGCCAACATTACTACCGGTCTAACGGCCCTTATTTTGTTCGTATTTGGTTCAGGACCTATTAAAGGGTTTGCCACTACTTTATTGATAGGTATAGTTACCTCATTGTTTACAGCTATATTCATTACAAGACTTTTGGTTGACTGGTATGTGAGTGGAAAAGGAAGAAAATTGGACTTCTCAACAGCCATGACCAAGAACTTGTTCAAGAATATCAATATCGATTTCTTGTCCAAAAGAAAGATCGCCTATATAGCTTCCACCATTTTGGTGGCAATTGGCCTATTTTCATTGTTGACCCAAGGGTTGCAACAGGGTGTGGATTTTGTTGGAGGTCGTTCCTATACAGTTAGATTCGAGAAGATGGTAAATCCATCGGAAATTGCTTCGGAATTGAATACTGTTTTTGGTAGTGGTACCAATGTAAAGACTTACGGAGAGGCCAATCAAATAAAAATAACTACTCCTTACAAAGTGGATGTTGAAGGAATTGAGGTGGATAATGAAATTCAAAATAAACTCTACACTTCCCTTCAGAAATATCTACCGGATGGTACCAGCTTTGAGAATTTCACCATAGGTAGTGGTGAAAAGTCCATCGGGATCCTCCAGTCGGTTAAAGTGGGACCCACCATTGCGGATGATATTAAAAAGAATGCCTTCTTGGCCATCATTGGTTCCTTGGCGGTAGTTTTCCTTTATATCCTATTTAGGTTCCGCAAATGGCAGTTCTCTCTGGGTGCAGTTGCCGCAGTATTCCATGATATCTTGATCGTCTTGGGTGTATTCTCCATCTTTGGTAAGCTTATGCCTTTTAATATGGAGATTGACCAGGCCTTTATCGCGGCAATTCTAACGGTTATTGGTTACTCGTTAAATGATACGGTGGTAGTTTTTGACCGTATTAGGGAAATTATAGCTGAAAAAGGATGGAAAGCTGGTGAAAATACCAACTTGGCACTGAACAGTACTTTGAGTAGAACTTTGAATACGTCCATGACTACCTTGGTGGTGCTATTGGCCATTTTCATATTTGGGGGTGAATCCTTGAGAGGGTTTATGTTTGCCATGATCATTGGTATCATTGTTGGTACATATTCCTCTTTGTTCATAGCAACTCCAGTAATGTTCGATACTTTGAAGAAGAAAACACAAATAGGGAAAGAAGATTAATTATTTTCTTACCGTCTATAATTTAAAAGGCCGCTGTTCAGCGGCCTTTTTTATATTGTTTTTCCATGGGATCCCTGAGGGGATATCTGCAGCTCGTAATTGTATTGGGGTTCCAATCCTGGTTCTTTCCTATGGGATACAAAGATGATGGCCGACTTGCTTTCCTTGGCAATTTTATTTACAAGGGATATAAAAAGCTGGGCGCTTTCATCATCCAGTCCGGCGGTAGGTTCATCCAAAATTAGTAGAGGAGGGTGTTTTATCATTGCTCTGGCGGTCATGACCATACGCTGTTGTCCTGCAGATAGGTCGGCAAAAAGGACGTCCCTTAGGTGCCACATATCCAATATTTGGAGCCATTCTTTGGCCAGGGCCTTCTGGTTTTCCGTAGCCCTTAAATAGAGTCCCACAGAATCGTTCATCCCAGAGATAATCATGTTGAGACAGGAGTGGAGACCCGAAAATTTATCGGTCATGGCCGGGGTGTAGTATCCAATTCTTTTCTTGATGTCCCAGACGCTTTCGCCTGTTCCCTTGCGTTGGCCAAAAAGGTACAGTTGCTGTCCGTAGCCTTTGTGGTTATCACCTGTAATCATGGAGAGTAGTGTTGACTTTCCACTACCGTTGGGACCTATTAATTGCCAAAACTCCCCTTTTTTGATAGTCCAGTTAATTCTATCCAGCACTTTTTTGTCTCCATAGGTTACGCTTATGTCCTTGCAGTCTATTAAAATGGATTCTTTATAATCCGTAGGTGCAAATGGCTTGGGAATTGTACCGGTAAAGGAGGTACTTGTGGATGTCTTTTTATGTGCAGCTTGTTTGGGTCTTCCGGGAAGCTGTTTTATAGTAGCTCCTTCCAGAATCATCTCATGGGTAATAAAAGGTAAAAGATCGGCCTTTCTACTTATAAGCTGAATAATATAGGTGCTTTTCGAAATATGTTCCAAGGAGGCTTTTAGGTCCTTTTGGGCGTCTTTGTCCAAATTGTCAAAGGGATTGTCCAAAACAATAAAATCTGGCTTTAAATTGAATATATACTTCAATAGCGCCTTTTTTTGCTCCCCGCTAGACATCGTCTTGAGCAATTGCGTTGAATTTTTATTGATAATCTGGATACCGTGCCTTTCCTCCTCGTCAATAAACTGGTTCAGTGTTATTTTGGAAAATAGGGCCCCGTCCAAGTCCCCTAGAATTTCAAATCCTGCGGGTAGGGGACCTTCCATTACATTTGTTATAAACTGCTCCTTATGGGAGTCGTTGTTGATAAATACGGCCCAATGTATTCTATTCTTCATGTAAAATGTCTTTTTATGGAATTCAAAAGAAAATAATTTATGGATAGGATTCTGTTGGATTACTAATTTTATTTATTGAACCAGTAAGTGAATTTAAGGGTCAAGGCCCAATTTCTCCCTTCAAACGGTTCAATAAGGTAGTTGTTGCTGTAGACTAGGAATAAGTCGGAGGCAGGCTTATAGCGCCATTGAAAACGGGAGTTTAGGTTAAAGTTTTTCGATTGTTCATTGTATTGGAACAAGGTGGCAAAGAATAATTTGTTGGTAAAGGTAATATCTACCTCCGAACCAATAAGCCAAAATTCCGTATCGTTCCAAGGGGCTGGTAAGCTTATGTTATTGTAACTCAAATTGGTACTTAAGCTAACAAAGGGTTGAAAACGATAGCCTAATTCGTTGATCAGACTAGTTCTGTGGCCTCCGGAATAATATCCTCCAAAGCGGCCGCCCAAGGAATAGGTAAACATACTTTGTGGTTTTGAAAGAAAATCCACTGTAAAGGCATTCCATTGGTGCTTGGTTCCAATGTCCAAGGATTCCTTACCTGATCTTGTGGGGTCAAAGGGCGATAGCAGTTCTACATATTCATCGGCTACGCCAAAGTTTAATTTGGAACGGTCCCTAAAGTCCAAGAGGTACTCAAAAAGATTGATATTGTCTGTTCGCTCCAATTTTTCATTAAAAAAATAGCTTGTACTGAATTTGGGGCCATGGCTCAATACCGTACTTTCCTTTGGAAAGAATAGGTGGCCTAAATAGGAGGTTATATTGACATATCCATTTCTGGGAACAAAACCAACTTCGGCGGTATAATCGTCCTCAACCGATTCTTCCTGTATGCGCCAATTCCATTTACGACTTTTATATTCCAAATGGGCCGCCTGGGTAAAACCATTGCCGTTCTTGTTGGGAGCGAAGGATTTTAGGAAAAATGCTTTCCCTGTCCATTGATTATTGGGGGATGCCAAATTGTATTCCAGTCCTATATTTCGGTTAAACTTTGGGAAAACTGTTTTTAGGGAATCGGTATTTTGAGGGTAATTTATAGATTCCTTATTTACAAACATCAGCCCAATACTAGATCTGGCAAAAATTTTTCTTTGTAGCGAGAGTACTCCAAAATTCTGGCTTGGCAACCCTGTTTCTTCAATGCTGGCCGTTTGCATATCCATAAGCCCCAAACGCCATTTTTTATTTAGGTTTCCACTAACCCTGGCTCCGGCTCTTATGGGGACGCCCAGGCCTATTCTTCTTGAAAAGAAGGGACGTATGGTGGCATATCCAAAGTTGGCAAATAGATCCCCGTTCTCCAGAAAGAACTGTCTTTTTTCAGGGAAAAACAGTTCAAATCGGTCAAGGTTG
>Ga0209344_10001455_pt1 | contig 30684 bp, 24 predicted proteins | sample Cruoilmetagenom6_FD_187293 | JGI IMG/M metagenome (GOLD analysis project Ga0209344, IMG submission 187293) | Oil polluted marine microbial communities from Coal Oil Point, Santa Barbara, California, USA - Santa Barbara Oil Seep Sample 6 (SPAdes)... | ecosystem: Environmental > Aquatic > Marine... | reverse complement strand
TTGTTAATAAACAATTACATTATGTTAACGTCCGGTATCATCAGGCGTTGTTAACCAACCTGTTTTCAACAACTTATCCCCGATAATTTCGCATGCGAAACGTTGGATCAGACAAGTGCTTCCCAACTCATTAATTTTGTCTGCAGTCCTTTAAAGCGCGCCGCATGATCTTACCTGTCGCCGTCATCGGCATCTTGTCGATCCGCTCAATCATACGCGGGGCCACGTGCGGGCTTACATTGTTTCGAACGCGTGTGATCAACTGCCGTTCCAGCCCTTCCCAATCGGCCCCATCGCGCAAAACGACAAACGCCTTTACAACTTCCGTACGTATTTCATCTGGTACGCCAATAACCGCTGCCATCACCACATCGCCGTGGCCCATCAGACAATTTTCAATTTCCGACGGCCCAATCCGATACCCGGCCGATGTAATTACATCGTCTCCACGCGAACTGTAGGTAAAATATCCATCTTCATCGCAAACCCCCAAATCCCCTGTCAAAAGCCAGTCATCCAGGTATTTCTCCGCCGTTTGTTCGGGCAAGTTCCAATACCGCAGGAACATCACCGGATTGGGTGACTTAACTGCGATTTCACCAATTTCGCCAGGCGGGCATTTGTTTCCCTGCGCATCGATGATTGCAATTTCAAACCCCGGCACCGCCAGCCCCATTGAACCGGGACGAGTTTCCATTAATCCCTGACAGGAAGACAGTACCAGATTGCATTCAGTTTGCCCGTAAATCTCATTTATAGGCGCATTCAGATTTGCGCGCCCCCATTCAAGCAAATCTGCCCCAAGGCTTTCTCCGCCTGAACTGATCGTGCGGATATCAACCCCTGCCGGCACAGGGGCCTGACGCATCAGTTTAAGGGCTGTCGGGGGCAAAAACAGGTTCCGAATCTTGTGCTTTTTAATCAGGTCATAAGCTGCAGCGGGGTCAAATTTACGCATCCGGTGGCTGATCAACGGCACACCATAATAAAGGCATGGCATCGCCATATCCATCAATCCCCCAATCCAGGCCCAGTCTGCTGGTGTCCAACCTGTATCTTGGCGTTGTGGAAACCCTTCGTGGTGGCATTCAATTGAAGGTAAATGCCCGATCAGAAACCGATGCGCGTGCAAAACACCTTTGGGCGGCCCAGTTGTGCCAGAAGTGTAGATCAGCACCGCGGGATCGTCTGCCTTGGTTTTAACCGGGGCAACGTGACCAGTAGCCGCCTCAATCTCTGACCAGAAATCCAGAACCGGATTTGTTGATTTTTCTGTGCTATAGATCACTTTCAAATCTGGCAGGTCGCCATTCAACGATAAGATTTTTGGGAGGTTGTCCACATCTGTCACGACGACGCGCGCGCCGCTGTCGGACAGGCGATAACGCAATGCCTCTTCTCCAAACAAGGTAAACAACGGCAAAACCACCACCCCCAGTTTCATTGCGGCAAAATGGGTAATCATTACTTCCGGACTCTGTGCCAGCAAAACAGCGATCCGATCCCCCCGGGTCACACCTTGCGCAGCAAAACTTAACGCCAAGCGATCCGAAGCGCGCCTTAACTGCCCATAGGACCAGTTTCGCGCTTTACCGTTTTGTTCCACATGAACAATTGCGATCCTGTCGGGGTCAGCCATCGCCCAACTGTCACAGCATCTTTCGGAAATGTTAAAATATTCCGGCACGTTCCAGCGAAATGCCGCTCTTATGTCATGCCAGTTTCCCAGATTGCTAATAACTTTTCGGTCCATGCAACAGACCTATAAACAAACCAACGCCCAATCAATCATAACAGGGGCTTGTGAGCGTCAGTTGCCACGCCTACATTGCGCGTCATGACACCAAATCTGATTGATCCATTTGCGCGCGCGATAACTTACCTGCGGGTTTCGGTCACCGACCGTTGCGATTTCAGGTGTGTTTACTGCATGAGTGAAAACATGAACTTTCTGCCCAAGAAAGATCTTCTGACACTGGAAGAACTGGATCGGATGTGTTCGACATTTGTCGGGTTGGGCGTGGAAAAATTGCGTATTACGGGTGGCGAACCCCTTGTGCGCCGCAATATCATGAGCTTTTTCCGGGCAATGACCCGCCATCTGGATAGCGGTGCTTTAAAGGAACTGACCCTAACGACCAATGGTTCCCAGCTTGCTCGGTTTTCAAGAGATCTTTTTGAAGCCGGGGTGCGACGTGTCAATGTATCCCTTGATACGCTGGTTGAAGAAAAGTTTGCCCGTGTCACCCGATGGGGCCGACTGCCACAAGTCTTAAAAGGAATTGACGCAGCACAAGCAGCAGGTCTGCGCGTAAAAATCAATGCAGTCGCACTAAAGGATTTCAATGAAGATGAAATGTTCACCATCACTGAATGGTGTGCGTCGCGTGATCTGGATCTGACCTGGATCGAAATCATGCCAATGGGTGATATGGGTGACGAAGACCGCATAGGGCAGTACTGGTCCCTGAAAGATTTGCGCAAAACGCTGGCTGAAAACTACACCGTCACTGATCTGGCCGAACGAACTGGCGGCCCGGCGCGGTATGTACGACTGGAAGAAACAGGCCAGAAAATTGGTTTCATCACCCCGCTAACCCATAATTTCTGTGAAAGCTGTAATCGGGTCCGGCTGACATGCACCGGTGAACTTTACATGTGCCTGGGTCAGGAAGATCAGGCGAATTTGATCAAACCACTTCGCGATTTTCCAGATACAGAACAACCACTGGTTCACGCAATTCAAGCTGCCATCGCACGCAAACCAAAGGGTCACGATTTTGACTATTCGCGCCAGCGCGCCGACGGTCAGGTATCGCGCCACATGAGCCATACAGGCGGTTGACCCACCCGTAGTTTCGCCAACCCAAAAGGCCGAAATAAGACTTTAGGGCCTCTGGCGGGGATATTTACTGAAAATCGAAGCCGATACGTTCTTCTGTTATGAAATAGCCCCGGCCGGAGGCAATCGCACGAAGCGCCAGAAATAATGACGCCGAAGGCGTCACAATTAACAGATAGTTTCGCAAGAGGATGAATTGGATTCAGATGGCTGGCATCCGGTTTTCGACAACTTCCGCCCACCAACTGCATCCTGCAGGAATAGCATCATCATCAAAATTGTATTCCGGATGGTGAACGTTGGCTGTGTCGCCATTGCCGATCAAAATATAGGCGCCGGGGCGTGCGATGGACATATAGGCAAAATCTTCGCCCCCCATGACCAATGGCGCATCTGAACATTGGCCCGAAACCTTGGTCGCGATCTGCGCCGCAAATGTAGTTTGTTCTTGGGAATTCACCATGACTGGGTATCCATCGACTAATTTCACCTGCGCAGTTCCACCGAACACTTTTGCCGTTGCTACGCTGATTTCAGTAAGCCGTGCGGCCGCCTGAGCGCGAACGTCATCTTTGAGCGTTCGGATGGTGCCTTTCAGATGCACAACCTGAGGGATCACATTAAAAGCTTTTGTGTCGCTTTCAATCGAGGTGACTGAAACAACCACATTTTCTATTGGATCCACATTCCGGCTTGCGATGGTTTGCAAGGCCAGAACAAGGTGGGAAGCAACCACGGTGGGGTCGATGGTTTCATGTGGTTTCGCCGCATGCCCACCTTTGCCCGATACCGCAATTTCAAATGTATCGGTTGCGGCGAAAAATGCACCCGGGCGGATCGAAAAATGACCAACCGGTTGCCCGGGCCAGTTATGCATACCGTAGACTTCCTGTATGCCCCAGCGATCCATCATCCCGTCGTCAACCATTTCACGCCCGCCACCACCACCTTCTTCAGCAGGTTGGAAAATAACGACACATGTGCCATCAAAGTTGCGCGTTTCAGCAAGATATTTGGCGGCCCCCAGCAACATCGCTGTGTGCCCGTCATGACCACAAGCATGCATCGCGCCTGGTGTTGTTGACGCGTATTCCAATCCGGTTGCTTCCAGTATGGGCAGCGCATCCATGTCAGCACGCAATCCGATGACTTTACCAGAAGTATTTGTCTTACCCTTGATAACCCCAACGACGCCGGTGCGCCCAATTCCTGTTACGACTTCTTCACACCCAAATTCCTTTAGCTTTTCCGCAACAACCGCCGAGGTGCGGTGCGTTTCAAAAAGGATTTCCGGGTTTTGATGTAAATCGCGGCGCCATTCGGTGATTTCTGGTAGCAACTCGGCAAAACGGTTCTTAACTGGCATTGGGGCTCCGGGGTATGTGAATTGAATTTGGCAAAGCCTGGCTGATCCGGGTGCCAACTACAAGGGTTTCAATTGTATTCGGCCAATTCTGATCGATCGGGTGACAGAAGATTGCAGGTGGTAAGTTCTGGAAACTCTTTGCCGGATAGCAGGCTGCCAAACCTACACACAGATCAATCGGTGAGCATATCAACCAGCCTACTTACAAAATTTTCACCCGCCTGGAATTGTTTTATCGCAATGAATTCATTTGGTTGATGGGCTTGCGCGATATCACCCGGGCCGCAGATCACCGCCGAAAAACCGCGTTCCTGGAACTGGCCGGCTTCGGTGCCGTAGCTGACCACGTGTGTACCATTGTCACCGGTAATGTTACGCGCAATCGCCTCGGCGGGGCCATCCGTTTCGGGTTGCAAGCCGGGGATCTGAAAATAGTTATCCAGATCAATACCTGTTTCGGGGTGAATGGCTTTCATTTCGGCCTCAACTTCGGCGACTTTTGCCAAATACGCGGCCTTCCACTGTTCAATATCTTCACCGGGGACACAACGGAAATCCATGCCAAGAAAACAATCTTTTGCCGTGATATTATGGGCCGTTCCACCTGATATTGTACCCACATGCAACGTGGTGAATGGCGGTTCAAACATTGCCGCAATCGGGCTGGGTACCTTAGCCATGTTGGCGGCATTCATTTGATTTGCCCATTCAATCAGTTTTGCGCCATACATGATAGCATTGACGCCTGTGTGCATAAGCGAGGAATGCACTTCGTACCCTTTCAGATGAGTGTGAAAACCTGTGCCGCCCTTGTGACTGGTCACCGCTTTCATCATCGAAGGTTCACCGATAATTGCAGCACTTGCTTTGGGGATTACCCCCAGCATTTCATCAATCATCGGTGGCGCGCCAAGGCAGCCAACCTCTTCGTCATAGCTTAGTGCGATTTGCAGTGGTCGTTTGACGTCGCGTTCCAGCGCCAGCGGCACCGCAGACAGTGCGATTGCATCAAATCCTTTCATGTCACATGTTCCCCGCCCGTAAAGCCGACCGTCTTTTTCGGTGACAACCCAAGGGTCAGTAGCCCACGTCTGCCCATCAACCGGCACAACATCGGTGTGACCGGACAAGACTATGCCGCCTTCAACCTCTGGCCCAACATTGGCATAAAGGGACGCTTTGGTACCGTCATCATTTAAGACACGGTGAGATTTGACACCAAAATCGTCCAGATATGATTCGACCCAATCTACCAGGTGCAGGTTGCTGTCCCGACTGACGGTTTGGAATGACACCAGTTTTTCAAGGATTTCACGAGCAGATAGGATGCGGGCCATAAAAAATCTCCGTTAATGGACATCAGTGCAACCCTGATCCGGCACTCAAAAATGGTCAAGCCCGGCTTCATCAACTTAGCCGTTTGATCAGAATTTCCGCCCCTTCAGCGAGATATGGGTTGCCGCGCAAAAAATTGATGGTACGGTTCTTCATAATCTGCCGACGGGTAACAACCCGAAAGGCAAAAAGAAAAACAATAAGAACTGCTTGGGGAGTTGTTCATGCCCGATGGGGCCGCGCCCGTACTTGATGTCAAGGATCTGAAGACCGTGTTCAAAACCCGGTCTGGGGAAGTTCACGCCGTAAATTCGGTTAGCTTCGATCTGAAGCCGGGAGAATTGCTGGGTGTGGTTGGCGAATCCGGATCCGGTAAATCCGTGACGATGATGTCGCTGATAGGTCTGTTGCCTTCCCCCCCAGCTGATGTTCGTGCCGGGCAGGTTTTGTTTGATGGTCAGGATCTTTTGCAGACCGACGCTAATTCCCTGCGCGAAATTCGCGGTGCGCGTATCGGTTTCATTTTTCAGGATCCGATGACATCCCTTAACCCGGTGTTCACCGTTGGCTTTCAACTGATTGAGCCCCTGCGTGCCCACATGAACATGACCAAGAAAGCCGCGCGTGTCAGGGCCGCAGAACTATTGGAACTGGTCGGCATTCCAGACGCAAAACAACGACTGAATGATTATCCACATCAGTTTTCCGGTGGCATGCGCCAACGTGTGATGATTGCAATTGCGTTGGCTTGTGATCCGGAAGTGCTGATCGCAGATGAACCGACAACAGCGCTTGATGTAACTATTCAGGCGCAAATTCTGGAACTGGTTAAAGAACTACGCCAGAAACTGGGCATGGCGATTGTCTGGATCACCCACGATCTGGGGGTCATTGCCGGTATCGCCGATCGTGTTATCGTAATGTATGGTGGTCAGATTGTTGAACACGCCCCGGTAAAGGAACTGTTTGGTAACCCGCAGCACCCCTATACCCGTGCCTTGTTGAAAACCATTCCCAACATTCGTGGTAAACGGGCTGAGAAATTGCAGGTGATCGAAGGTCAGCCGCCAATTTTGGGGGCCGAACCAGCATCCTGCCCTTTTCGGGTTCGCTGCGAATTTGCGTTTGATCGTTGCGCGCGCGAAAATCCGGCACGTATTCCTGTCGGGCCAGAGCATGATGCGGCTTGTTTCTGGGATGCCAGTAAGGGGGGGCCAAGGGATGTTTGATGGTTCCACCCCCCGTAAGCTGGTCGAAGTCCATGATCTGAAGATGCACTTTCCGATCATGGCCGGAATTTTGCGACGCCGCGTGGGTGAAGTGAAGGCCGTGGATGGTGTATCGTTTGACATATTTGAAGGCGAAACCCTTGGCCTGGTCGGGGAAAGCGGTTGCGGAAAGTCCACCTGTGGACGCGCCTTGTTGCGCCTATACGAAATTACCAACGGTTCAGTGGTGATCGATGGCGAAAACATCGCTGATGCCAGCGCGGAAAAGTTGCGCAATCTGCGACCGAACATGCAAATGGTGTTTCAGGATCCACAGGCCAGCCTTAACCCACGCATGACCGTGGCCGCGATCATCGGTGAGCCGCTTTTTGAACACGCAAATCTGTCGAAGGAAGAAACTGCATCCAGGGTCTATGATCTGATGGATGCAGTTGGCCTGAACCGAGAATTTGCCAACCGTTATCCGCATGAATTTTCAGGTGGTCAGCGCCAGCGCATTGGCATCGCGCGCGCATTGGCACTGAAACCGAAATTCATCGTCTGTGACGAACCAATTGCAGCACTGGATGTGTCCATTCAGGCGCAAGTGGTAAACCTGTTGGAAGAATTACAACAAAATCTGGGCCTGACCTATTTGTTCATCAGCCATGATCTGTCGATGGTGCGTCATATTGCCGACCGGGTGGCGGTGATGTATCTGGGCAAAATTGTCGAACTGGCCCCGCGAGAGGCGCTTTATGACAAGCCCTTGCACCCCTATACCGAAGCCCTGTTAAGCGCGGTTCCGGAACCTGATCCGGCGCTGGACGCCCAAACAGAACGTGTCATATTGCAAGGTGATGTTCCATCGCCTTCCAACCCACCAAAGGGCTGCAATTTTTCCACCCGCTGTCCAAGGGTTATGGATATCTGCAAACAAATTGATCCGGAATTCCGGCAGGTGGAAGACGGGCGTTATGCAGCCTGCCACCTACTGAATGAAACAACAAATACGTCCGCCAGTTAAATGACGGCATCTGAGGAAATCGAGCTAAACCTAAAAGGGAGACTTTAATATGAAGCTCAAATACACACTACTTGGCGCAGCTGCTGCCTTTGTTATGGCCCCCATGGCCATGGCGGAACGCGGTTCTGACGGCCATGTAAACATTATCTATTGGCAGGCGCCATCGATCATGAACCCCTATCTGTCCGGCGGAACCAAAGAGCTTGAGGCCGCCAGTCTGGTGATCGAACCTCTGGCCCGCTACAATCAGGACGGCGCAATGGTGGCCTGGTTGGCCGAAAGCGTTCCGACCGTCGAAAACGGCGGCGTCAGCGCCGATCTGACCACGGTCACATGGAAGCTGAAATCAGGCCTGTTGTGGTCGGATGGCTCGCCCGTGACGTCGGCGGACGTAAAATTCAGCTGGGAATATTGCACCGCAGAAGGTGGCGGTTGTGCCCAGTCGGAAAAATACAATGACGTTGTAAGCGTTGATACACCCGATGCGTTAACCGCAGTGGTTACCTTTGGCGTTTCCAAGCCGTTCCCCTATGGCCCCTTCGTGGGTGCGCAGGCACCGATCATTCAGGCAGCACAGTTTGCAAATTGCATGGGCGCAAAAGCACCTGAATGTACCGATGAAAACTTTGCACCAATTGGGACTGGGCCGTTCACCGTGACTGAATTTCGTCCAAATGACGTGATCTCACTGGCGGCGAACACAAACTATCGCGACGCGAACAAACCGGCCTTTGCAACGGCAACGCTGAAAGGCGGCGGCAGTGCCACTGCTTCTGGTCGTGCGGTTCTGGAAACCGGCGAGTTTGACTATGCCTGGAACCTGCAACTTGCACCCGATGTGCTGGCCAATATGGCCGCTGCCGGTAAAGGCACGGTTGTGTCCAGTTTCGGTACACTGGTTGAACGGATCATGGTCAACCTGACTGATCCAGACCCGGCCCTTGGTGATGAGCGCGCCACAGCCAAGCATCCTCATCCGTTCCTGACTGATATCAATGTGCGCAAGGCGCTGTCGATGGCAATCGACCGTGAACTGCTAGTTGAGATCGGATACGGAACCGCTGGTCGTGCGACCTGTAACGTTCTGCCAGCTCCGGCAATCTACGCATCCACCGCAAATGACGCCTGCCTTGTGCAGGATATTGCGGGTGCCAATGCAGCGCTGGATGCTGCGGGCTGGGCCAAGGGTGGCGACGGTATCCGCGCCAAGGACGGCGTTCGCCTAAGCATGCTCTACCAGACATCGACCAATGCTGTGCGCCAGGATTTTCAGGCGCTGATCAAGCAGTGGTGGGGTGAAATCGGCGTTGAAACCGAACTGCGCAACATTGATGCGTCCGTCTTCTTTGGTTCCGATCCCGGCTCGCCCGACACGTTCCAGAAGCTGTTTGCAGACGTTGAAATGTATGCCAACAACTTTGACGGTACAGACCCGGAAAGCTACATGGCTAACTGGGAATGCAAGCAGGCACCATCGCCCGACAACCAATGGCAGGGCAACAACATGCCGCGCTATTGCTCGGATGATTATGACGCGCTGGTTGCCGAAATGGCCACCACGGGCGATCTGAATGATCGCGCCCGTCTGGCCAAGGCGATGAATGACATGCTGATGCAGGACTACGTCATCATCCCGCTGGTTGACCGTGGTCGTGTCTCGGCACATTCCAACACCCTTGGCGGTGTTGTGCTGAACACTTGGGACAGCGAACTGTGGAATGCCGCCGACTGGCACCGCATGTAAGCCGATTTAGAACCGCGCCGCCCCGGAATTAGCCCGGGGCGGCGCTCCTTTTTCCACAGACTGACGCACCGAGGCGCCGCCCATGCTCAACTTCACGATCCGTCGATTGCTGACAGCGATCCCGACGCTTCTGTTCATTGGTCTGATCATTTTCTTGCTGCTGGAACTGGCGCCCGGTGATCCGATGGCACAAGTTCCCCTGACCGTGCCCCCCGAAGTTAAGGAAAAAATGCGCGAGGCACTTGGCCTTGGTGAACCAACTCATATCCGGTTTTGGAAATGGTTGGTTCAGTTTTTCATCATCGAACCACAGATCTATCTGGATAACACCTTTGGCACCGCATTTGCCGAAGGTAAGCAACGGGTCATTTCATGGCAGACCCGCAGCCCAGTGATGGATATCGTCGCGCAGCGCATTCCTCAAACCCTGTGGGTGGTCGGCATGTCCTATATTGTAGGCGTGCTGATTGCGCTGCCTATTGGGATCATTTCAGCTTACCGGCAATACTCGGTGTTTGATCAGGTCGGCACCTTTGTTTCGATGGTCGGATATTCAGTGCCGCCGTTCTTTTCCGGGGTACTGGTTATTGTTATATTCTCGGTCAATCTGGGTTGGTTCCCATCAATATATGACACCACCCATCAGGTGGTCGACTGGGACAGTTTTGTCTTGCAACTAAAACAGATGATCATGCCGGTCATGGTGCTGGCGCTGCAAACAACGGCACAGATCAGCCGGTTCATGCGCGCCTCTATGTTGGATAACCTTAATCAGGATTATGTACGCACCGCACGTGCCAAGGGGCTAAAGGAAAGCGTTGTGGTTATGGTGCATGTGCTGCGAAATTCGATGATCCCGGTGATTACAGTCATAGCCCTGGGGGTGCCGGGAATTTTTGGTGGCGCAATCATCACCGAGCAGGTTTTTAAAGTAAACGGTGTCGGGCAGTTGCTGATCACAGCAATCTACGCAAACGATATTCCGATGGTGCAGACCATCACCTTTATCTTCGCGGTGCTCATTGTGTTGTTTAATCTGATTGCCGACGTTCTTTACGGCATTCTGGACCCGAGGATCCGCTATGACTGATACAACTGCAAACACCCCCGAAACCAAACGCACCGCCCCGCGCAACCAATGGTGGGATGTGTGGGATCAATTCAAAACCCACAAAGGCGCACTTATCGGCGCTGCATTTTTTCTGTTCATTGTTCTGGCGGTGATCCTGGGGCCGGTATTCTGGACACTGGAACCTACCTTCATCGACATCCGTGCGCGAAATCAGGGGCCTTCACTGGCGCATCCGTTCGGTACTGATCAGTTGGGGCGTGATACTTTTGCGAGGATGCTGAAAGGCGGGCAAACTTCGGTTTCTGTCGGGTTAATAGCGATGGCACTATCATTGTTTCTGGGAACAGCAATTGGCGTAATGGCTGGCTATTTCAAGCGACTGGACGGGCCGCTGATGCGATTTACCGACCTGTTTCTGGCGCTGCCGCTGTTGCCGCTGCTGCTGGTGATCATCCTGCTATTTCGTGATCCCTTGCGCGCAGCCTTTGGCCCGGAAACCGGCATTTTCATCCTGATTGTGTTTGTTATTGGCATCACCAGCTGGATGCCTACCGCAAGAATTGTGCGTGGCGATGTGTTGGCACTGAAAGAACGCGAATTTGTTCTGGCGGCCCGATCTATCGGCACCCCGAACCGGCGGATGATCCTGCGACATATCCTGCCAAATGTGATGTCGCCGATCATGGTTTCGGCCACACTTGGTATCGCCAATGCTATCATCACCGAAAGCGCACTGTCATTCCTTGGGCTTGGTTTTCCGTCCGATTTTCCAACATGGGGGCGGCTGTTATTTGATGCCACCGATTTCTTGCAGCAATACCCGGAACGAGTGATCTGGCCCGGCTTTGCAATTTCGCTGACAGTACTGAGCGTAAACTACATCGGTGACGGGTTGCGCGATGCGCTTGATCCACGGATCAGGGGGCGCTAAATGGTGAGCGCCTAGTGAAACCGTTTGCGAATACGGCGCACCATTGCCCACATCGACAAGACCACAACCGGGGTTAACAGCGCCAACACCTGCCCTTTGGACATTCCCACTACACCTGTGAACGGGTAAGCCACATAAGCTGCCAGATTGACCGCGTAATAGCTGATCGCAACGATAGACAATCCTTCCACGGTGGTCTGCAGACGCAGTTGTTGATCAGCGCGCCGATCCATACTTTCAAGCAGCTTCTGGTTCTGGTTGGATCGTTCCACATCCACACGGGTACGCAACAATTCCCCCGCGCGTGTCGCGGCCTGCGCCATGTCGCGCAGACGTGACTGTACTGAATGCACAGTCCGCATACTTGGGTTAAAGCGGCGTAACATGAACTCTGCGATAGTTTGGCGCCCCTGAAACCGCTGTTCGCGCAACACCGAAATTCGCTGGTTTACCAGCGCCTCATAGGCACCTGTCGCCCCAAAGCGGAAACTGGATTTCGCCAGCATGTTTTCCAGCTCGGCCGAAATACTTAACAAATCCTTCAGGGTTACATCTGCTGGAACTTCTTCATGGCTCATCGCTTCTACTAAACCGGTCAGTTCGCCGTCAATTTCCCCTAAGCGGGTCAGCATATTCTGTGTCCTTGCAAACCCCAGCATCGACATCGCTTTGTAGGTTTCCATTTCGCACACCCGCTGCACCACGCGCCCAATACGCCGCGCACCGGTTTTTTCAGAGACAAATATCGCGAACCGCATATGTCCGGCCTGATCTATCCGGAAATCAGCCGCAACAACTGCCGCACCATCAAGTACCGAACTGACTGAAAGACTTTCGCGCACCAGCCAGCTGTCGACCTTTCGTGCAATTTCTGTTTTATCTTCCAGTCGTTCGACACGGAATAACGCCGAAGTCACACGAACACCTGGTGCTTGCCTTAACCAGTCTTCTGGAAAAACGTCAAACATGCTCGGTTCAAATGCCCGATCACTGACATCTTCACCAAACATGGTATAAGTGACAAATTCGGTGTGCTGTTCCCATTTCAGCCGATACTTGCCCAGCTGGCCAAAATAGTGTGTCGCATCAGGATGTGGGTGGTCTGCCCCAAACCGATCAAGCAGATCTAGCAAGTGCGCACGCGCAATCTTGCGATCACTGGTTGCCGCGTCTTTGGGGGGCTTTACAGCCAGAAACACCGCAAATCCCGGCGCTTTTAATGCTGGAAACGGCCGCGCATGCAGTTCATTGGCAAGCTTGTAGCGTTGAGGATGATCCGTGATTGGCGCCATTTGTCAGTCTTTCCCTGTTGCGCTGATTGTTAAACCAGTCCGGGAAACAGTGAAACGGGCCAGATCGGTATGCAAAGGTCGACTTGCAAAAGCGACACGCTCGCTTAGGTTTCCTTTGCAAACAGCGGGGCCTGTCGACCCCGCTTATAGTCAGGATAACAATGGCAACAAGCTGTCTACCGACACTTTTGCATCGCCATAAAACATCCGCGTATTTTCCTTGTAAAACAACGGATTTTCAATACCGGAATACCCTGTTCCCTGCCCGCGCTTGGATACGAACACCTGCTTGGCTTTCCACACTTCCAGAACCGGCATACCCGCGATAGGGCTGTTGGGGTCTTCCTGTGCCGCCGGGTTCACGATATCGTTGGACCCGATTACAATCACCACATCTGTGCTGGGGAAATCTTCGTTGATCTCATCCATTTCCAGTACGATATCGTATGGTACACGCGCCTCGGCCAGCAAAACGTTCATATGCCCGGGCAAGCGACCGGCCACCGGGTGAATGGCAAAGCGAACCGATTTACCTTTGTCGCGCAACCGTTTGGTTAGTTCGGATACGGATTGCTGTGCCTGCGCCACAGCCATTCCATACCCCGGCACGATGATCACGCTGTCCGCATCATCCAGCGCAGCAGCAACACCTTCGGCGTTAATCGCAATCTGTTCGCCTGCAATTTCCATGGCAGGGCCGCTTGGCCCGCCAAAGCCACCCAGAATAACTGACAGGAACTGACGGTTCATCGCTTTGCACATGATATAAGACAGGATAGCACCGGAAGACCCGACCAGCGCACCGGTGACAATTAACAGGTCATTGCCCAGCAAGAACCCGGTCGCCGCGGCAGCCCAGCCGGAATAGCTGTTCAGCATCGACACAACCACCGGCATGTCAGCCCCACCGATGGCCATGACCAGATGCGCACCGACAACAAAAGCTATTAGCGTCATCAGATACAGCGTCCAGGATCCGGCGTGGTTCATATACATGATCAGCAACACCAGCGAAGCAACGACCATCAGCACATTCCACAGGTGACGCCCCGGCAGGATCAACGCCTTGCCGTCCAGCTTTCCGGCAAGCTTTCCATACGCGATGATCGATCCGGTAAAGGTGATCGCACCGATAAATACGCCAAGGAATATTTCAATTTCATGGATGACCTGTTCTGCGCCATGCAATCCCGCCGGAGGGTTGATATCGGAGTTTATTCCGATGAAAACTGCAGCAAGACCAACAAACGAATGCAATGCCGCCACCAGTTGCGGCATGCCGGTCATTTCAACGCGTTTGGCGATGACGGCCCCGGCACCGGCACCGATCAACAAGGCCACAATCAGGAAAAAGCCAAGCGAAACCCCCGGCCCAAAGATCGTTGCAACCACCGCAATCGCCATGCCGACAATGCCGAACCAAATGGCGCGTTTAGCGCTTTCCTGATTGGAAAGACCGCCAAGCGCTAGGATGAAAAGAACAGAAGCCGCAATATACGCGGCGGTTTGAAGCCCAAAAGACATGATCTGATCCCCGCCCTAAGATTTCTGGAACATCTGCAACATCCGCCGGGTGACCAAAAAGCCCCCGACAATGTTGATTGATGCGATTAAAACCGAAATACCGGCAAGAACGACTACGATTGCACTGCCTGATCCGATCTGCAGCAACGCCCCGATAATTATGATCCCGGATATGGCGTTGGTGATCGCCATCAAGGGTGTGTGCAGCGCGTGGCTGACCCCCCATATGACTTGGAAACCGATGAAACAAGACAGCACAAACACGATGAAATGTTGCATAAAGCTAGCCGGTGCGTAGGCCCCGATCAAAGCCATCAACAGACCGCCAAACACCAATAATCCTACTTGCCGTTGTCCGGCAGATTTCAGTGCAGCGGCTTCGGTCGCGGCAATCTCTTGGGGTGATTTTTCCGGGGCTTTCTGTTTTTGCACCGCTATTGCTGCCACTTTTGGCGGCGGTGGCGGAAAAGTTATCTTTCCTTTGTAAGTGGCAGTGGCCCCACGAATTACATCGTCATCCATGTCATGGTTGACCTTACCGTCCTTGTCAGGGGTCAGATCACTTAGCATGTGGCGTACATTATTGGAATAAAGCGTCGAGGCCTGCGCCGCCATCCGGCTGGGAAAATCCGTATACCCAACAATTGTAACGCCGTTCTTGGTGACAATCTTTTCATCAGGAACCGTCAGTTCACAGTTTCCACCACGTTCCGCCGCCAGATCGACAACCACGGATCCCGGCTTCATTGCCGCGACCATATCTTTCAGCCACAGCTTGGGGGCATCGCGACCCGGTATCAATGCGGTGGTGATTACGATATCCATTTCGGGGGCCAGTTCGCGAAATTTGGCCAGTTGCGCGTCGCGAAATTCAGGGCTGGACACAGGTGCATAACCACCGGTTGACGCCCCATCTTGCTGTTCCTCATCAAAATCCAGGAACACAAATTCAGCCCCCATGCTTTCGATCTGCTCGGCCACTTCCGGGCGCACGTCAAATGCATAGGTAATCGCACCAAGCGACGTTGACGTGCCAACAGCAGCCAAGCCCGCAACACCAGCGCCAACCACCAAAACCTTGGCGGGCGGCACTTTGCCCGCAGCCGTTACCTGACCGGTAAAGAACCGACCAAAGTTATTCCCAGCTTCGATCACCGCGCGATACCCCGCGATATTGGCCATCGAAGAAAGCGCGTCCATTTTCTGTGCACGCGAAATCCTGGGAACCATATCCATCGCGATCACATTGGCACCCTTAGATTTTGCCAGTTCCATCAGGGCCTCGTTCTGGCCGGGGTAGAAAAATGAAATCAACGTCTGGCCTTTGATCAGACGTTTGGCTTCAGTATCATTTGGTGGGCGCACCTTGATCACAACATCTGCGGCTTTCCACAGGGCCGTCGCGCTTTTGATTACCTCCACGCCTGCGTCTTTGTATGACTTATCTGAGAACCCGGCGCCTGCCCCGGCCCCGGATTGTATCGCACAGTCATAGCCCAGCTTTTGTAATTGCGCCGCACTTTCCGGGGTCATAGCGACGCGCGCTTCCCCTTCGAATATTTCCTTTGGAGCACCGATTTTCACGTGTCTTTATCCTTCTATTTCAGAGTGCCGCTCTGAACCGATCATGTCTTGTTATCATCGTGCAGGATTGTGCGACAAGTCAGGACTGCATGATGTTTGCGATAACCTTGACCCATGTATGTATTTTTTCGGCCAAACTGTCCAACTCCATACGAATTCGGGTAAAAATCAGGGAACTGAACAGGTAAATTACCACTTGTTATGTTGCCCATTATATTCTTGTCTGAACTTCCAACTTGCCTGCCGTCCCGTTATTTGTCACCGATGGTGTCAAAAGTCGCGCCAGCACACCGAAAAAAGGAACCACCACATGCCCGATCACCTGATAGGAAAACACGCTCTGGTCACAGGTGGCGGAACAGGGATAGGATTGGCAATTGCCCGTTTGCTTGCCGCCAAGGGTGCTTGTGTCACCATAACCGGTCGGCGCGCCGATGTTCTGGAACAGGCCACGGCGGACAACCCCGGCCTATACGCACGCGCCATGGATGTATGCGACGAAACCAGCGTTATCGACACTGTACAGGGCGCGGTAAAGGCACAGGGGCCAATTTCGATCTGTGTTGCAAACGCCGGCATTGCAGAAGGGAAAGCATTGCACAAAACTGATCTTTCAGACTGGCGACGCACTATGGCCACGAACCTTGATGGCTCGTTTCTGACGATCCGAGAATGCCTGGCCTCAATGCGAGGGCTGGATTGGGGGCGGGTGATAGCAATATCTTCGATCGCAGGCTTGAAGGGGCTGAAAGGCGCACCCGCATACACTGCGTCAAAACATGGTATGATCGGCCTGGTCCGTGGGCTTTCTGCAGATTACCTAGGATCGGGACTGACGTTCAATGCAATTTGCCCGGGATACGTCGACACCGCAATTGTGGATAGCAATGTCGAACAAATTTCAGCGCGCGCCGGAATAGATGCTACCTCTGCACGCGCAATTATGGTCAACACCAACCCGCATAAACGGCTGATTGCCCCGGATGAGGTTGCAACGGCCGCACTTTGGCTGTGTTCGCCCGGCTCAAAAAGCGTAAATGGCCAGGCAATTGAAATTTCCGGTGGTCAGATGTGATCCAACACCGTTTCTGGCTTCAATCAAAAAACGCCCCGTCCCCGTGATGTGATGGTTCATGGAACCTGTAAATCAATGGCTGCCCGGCCCCATCAACCCACGCCGCATTTCCACCGGGGCATACTGCGCATTTCGCGTTAAAATCCCGTTCGAAAACCTTGGCACCCCCGACGAAATGGGAACAATAACATTGGCCGGTCGCCGGCTTACGCGGGTGGCACTGGCGGTATCAGGCAGAGGAAAATTCAGGCGCTTTTCAGAACCGTTGCATGCTTTCCTTTGGCCCAGCTGCGCACCGCATCACCGAATGCAGAAAACAAGGAACGCGAAACCGGATCATTGGCGGCATTCCATTCCGGATGCCATTGAACAGACAACGTAAAACCCGGCGCATCTTTTACACAGATTGCTTCAGGTGTACCATCATCCGTCCGCCCCTCGATCACGATCCGCTTGCCTGCAACATTGATCCCCTGCCCATGCAAGGTGTTAGTCATTACCGCCTCTGCCCCCATCAGGCGGTGAAACACACCATTTTTTGTGAATCGCACGCAATGCCGTAGCTCAAACTTTTCTTCGATGGTTCCATCCGGGGGCATTCGGTGATTCATTCGCCCCGGAAGATCGCGGATTTCCGGGAACAATGAACCACCCATAGCCACATTCACTTCCTGAAAACCCCGGCAGACCCCCAGAAACGGCTGTCCCCGTTCAACACAAGCCCGGATCAGCGGCAACGCAACTGCGTCACGCGCCCTGTCAAATGCACCATGTGCCTGGGTTGCCGTCTCGCCATATTCTTCGGGGTGCACGTTTGGGCGTCCGCCGGTAAACAAAAACCCGTCACAGGTTTCCATCAAATCAGCAACGCTCACGAACCTTGGATCCATTGGTATAAGCAAAGGCAGGCATTCCGACACATTTGCAATTGCCTCGGAATTCATCGCCCCGCCAGTGTGGGACGGGTATTCATCGTTAATCAGAAAATGGTTACTGATGATGCCAACAACTGGCCGTGTCATGCGCGTTCTTCCCGAGTTTTTTTCAAACATACTCTTGTTCCCGGCGATGAAAAGCAATTATTGGGAAAACACCTGGCGCCTTTATACCCGGTGCAAAGCCCTCTTATCCAGACTGGTATTCTTCTGTTATCAAATATCCCGGGGGTCCGGGGGCCGGGCCCCCGGCATTTTCAGTTTAACCCAAAGTTTTCAGTTCCAGCCGTCGGGCGTGCAACACCGGTTCTGTATAGCCCGAGGGCTGCACCCGCCCTTCAAACACCAGATCACAGGCCGCCTTGAAAGCAATCGTATCAAAACTAGGTGACATAGGGCGGTAAAGCGGATCACCAGCATTTTGATGGTCTACAACTGCTGCCATCTTTTTCATCGCAACCAGTACCTGCTGCCGGCTAACCACCTTGTGGAGCAGCCAATTGGCCAGCGCCTGGCTTGAAATCCGACAGGTTGCACGATCTTCCATCAAATCCACATCGTGGATATCGGGGACTTTAGAACAACCCACACCCTGATCGATCCAACGCACCACATATCCCAGAATGCCCTGAGCGTTGTTTTCAATCTCTGCGTTGATGTCCTTGGCTGACCAATCCGCTGCATTGTCAACGGGTATCGTCAGAAGATCTGCTAATGTTCCCCGCGCCCCTCCAGCAGCGATTTCGCTTTGGCGCTCCTTTACATCCACCAGATGGTAATGGGTCGCGTGCAAGGTTGCCGCTGTTGGTGAAGGCACCCAGGCGCAATTTGCACCCGCTTTTGGGTGGCTGATCTTTTGTGCCAGCATATCGGCCATCAGATCGGGGGCCGTCCACATGCCTTTGCCAATCTGGGCGCGCCCCTGCAATCCACAGGCCAGCCCTATATCGACATTGCGATCCTCATAGCTTTTGATCCAGGCGGTATTTGGCATCTCGCCCTTACGCACCATTGGGCCGGCTTCCATAGAAGTGTGAATTTCATCCCCCGTGCGGTCAAGAAACCCGGTATTGATAAATGCGACCCGTGATTTAGCAGCCCGGATACATTCCTTCAGGTTTGCGGATGTGCGCCGTTCTTCGTCCATGATACCAAGTTTGACAGTATTCTGTGCCAGCCCCAGAACTGTTTCCACGGCGCCAAATAAGTCATTGGCAAATTGTACTTCTTCCGGGCTGTGCATCTTTGGTTTAACAACATAGATCGAACCCGCCTGAGAATTTCGCGGCGCACCGGTTTTTTGCAGGTCATGCAAGGCGATCAGGGTTGTGACCATTGCATCCATCAAACCTTCGCCAACCTCAGCCCCATCGTGATCCAGAATAGCCGGATTGGTCATCAGATGCCCGACATTGCGCACCAGCATCAATGCGCGCGCCTTTAATTCAAGACCCCCACCACCTGGTTTTTCATAACACTTATTGGCATTCATCTTACGGATCGTTGTTCTGCCCGATTTTGCAACCTCTTCTTCCAGATCGCCCTTCATCAGGCCCAGCCAGTTGCCATAGGCCTGCACTTTTTCTTCTGCGTCCACGGTGGCAACCGAATCTTCACAATCCATGATCGCTGACACCGCCGCTTCCAGCCGCAGATCAGAAATTCCTGCTGGGTCAATTTTGCCAACATCACTGTCTGGGTCGATGCATATCTCGATGTGAAGTTGATTTTTTTTCAGCAAAATCTTCAGGTTATTGTCATTATTTGATCCAACAAACTGCAACGGGTCCGATAACCCGGTTTCACCCATCTTGCCATCCACAAGCAATATCTCACCGTCTACGCGTATGCTGCTGATATCTGCCCAACTGCCACCTGCAAGGGGTACCGCCGCATCCAGATGGGCCCGGGCTTTTGCAATCACACGTGCACCCCGTATCGGATCAAACCCTTTTCCTTTAGGCACATCACCCAATGCATCCGTGCCATAAAGCGCATCATACAAGCTGCCCCAACGCGCATTCACGGCGTTAAGCGCGTATCGTGCATTTGTGATCGGCACCACAAGCTGTGGCCCGGCAATTATCGCAATTTCAGGGTCAACATTATCTGTATCGATCGAAAAATCCGGACCTTCGGGCAACAGATATCCAATATCCCGCAGAAATTCTGCGTAGGCGGCCCCATCATGGGGTTGTCCTTTGCGTTGCACGTGCCAGTTGTCAATCTGTGATTGCAGGTCTTCTCGTCTGGCCAGTAACGCACGATTTTTTGGGTCATAAACATGGACAATATCTGAAAATCCGGCCCAGAAATCATTTATGTCAACACCTGTTCCCGGAAGCACCTTTTCGTCGATAAATCTGGCGAGCACATCCGCAACCTTTAATCCGTTCTTTTCAACAAATTCCGACATATTCATTCCTTTACACGACAAGCCCGTGCCTGAATGCCGTATTCCCATTTCGGAAACCAGTGAAAAACAACAACTTTTCACCAGAACCACCGGATTTATTAGTCAAAATTTCCGAAACACCGAAAAAGCCTGCCAAACTGGACCAGAACCGGAACGCAGCAAGAAGCTGTTCCCATTCGTATTGAACCTGCGCTGCCCGGGCCCTAACGTAACCCATAGGCAAATACGGAGCTTTCCTGTGAAGAATACCCCACCTCAGACCATCTATCTGGCAGATTATCAACCGTTTACCCACGTGATCAAAAGCGTGCATCTGATATTTAAGCTGGATCCGACGGCAACGCGGGTCACTTCACGAATAGAGTTTGCGCAGAACCCACGTTCACAAGGGGGAAATTTGCAGTTGCACGGCGAAAACCTGAAACTGATCACGGCCAAGATAAATGGCAAGAAAGCTAATCCTCAGATCACGGATACGGGCTTATCCATTCCCGCTGCGGCTTTGCCAGACGGGCAGTTCACATGGGAATGCGAAGTTGAAATCAATCCCCGGGACAATACCGCCCTTGAAGGGCTTTATATGTCAAAAGGCATGTATTGCACCCAATGCGAAGCCGAAGGTTTTCGTAAAATCACCTATTTTCCAGACCGCCCTGATGTGATGGCCACCTATACCGTCAGGATTGAAGGTGACGATCCTGTTTTGTTATCAAACGGAAACCCCACCAGTACCGGGGATGGCTGGGCGGAATGGCACGACCCATGGCCAAAACCAGCTTATTTATTTGCACTGGTTGCCGGTGATTTGGTCGCTTATCCAGGCGATTTCACCACAGCCTCCGGGCAGAAAGTGGGTCTTAGGATTTGGGTTCGCGCCGGTGACGAGGATAAATGCGAATATGCAATGGATGCTTTGAAACGATCGATGAAGTGGGACGAAGATGTTTATGGGCGGGAATATGATCTTGAGGTATTCAACATCGTCGCAGTGGACGATTTCAACATGGGAGCGATGGAGAACAAGGGGCTAAATGTTTTCAATTCAAAATACGTGCTAGCCAGCCAGCAAACCGCCACCGATCAGGATTACAAATTCATCGAGGGCATAATCGCACATGAATATTTTCATAACTGGACAGGAAATCGAATTACCTGTCGCGACTGGTTTCAGCTTTGCCTGAAAGAAGGCCTGACAGTTTTTCGCGATCAACAATTTTCCGGTGACATGCGTTCGCATGCTGTAAAGCGCATAGAAGATGTGCTGGGTTTGCGCGGTCGCCAGTTTCGCGAAGATAACGGCCCGCTTTCCCATCCGGTACGCCCGGACCGATTTGTTGAGATCAATAATTTCTACACCGCAACTGTTTATCAGAAGGGTGCAGAGGTAATTGGCATGCTCAAAACTTTGGTCGGGGATGACAATTATGCCAAAGCGCTTGATCTGTACTTTGATCGCCACGATGGGGACGCAGCAACGATCGAAGACTGGATCTCGGTTTTTCAGGATGCCACTGGTCGCAACCTCAGTCAGTTTTCGCGCTGGTACAGCCAGTCGGGGACGCCTCGTCTTTCGGTTTCTGATGACTTTAAAGATGGCGTCTATACCCTTCATTTCCAACAGGAAACTGCACCAACACCGGGACAGAGTTCCAAGCAGCCACAGGTTCTGCCTATTGCCGTTGGCTTGCTGAATCCAAATGGTGACGAAGTTTTGCCAACAACAGTTCTGGAAATGACCGAAAACCGCCAGAGTTTCACATTTGAAGGTCTGGCCAGCAAACCCATCCCTTCTATCCTGCGGGGGTTTTCAGCCCCAGTCATCCTGAACCGCAGTTCCAGCGCGCTGGAACGCGCCTTTTTACTGGCCCATGACACCGATCCATTTAACAAGTGGGAAGCCGGGCGTGTGTTGGCCAAAGATGTGCTGATCCGGATGATCACCGACAATAAACCTGTTTCGGGCGCGTTTCTGGATGCGCTGGATCAGGTTGCCCGTGACGAAACGCTTGATCCTGCGTTTCGGGCGCTTGCACTTGGATTACCCGGGCAAGATGACGTGGCGCAGTCGTTATTTGAAAGTGGCTTAACACCTGACCCGGTATCAATAGACAGCGTATCCGAGTTGATGATGGATGCGGTTGCCAAACGTCTGTCCCCCGCCCTTGGCGTTCTATATAAAACGATGGAGGTTACGCCCCCCTACAAACCAGATGCCAAGGATGCCGGAAGACGCGCCCTGCGCCATCGCGCCCTTGGTTATCTGTCACGATTGGATGGCGGTGAAAAAGCAACAAAGCAGTTTGCAATTGCAGATAACATGACTGAACAGCTAGGGGCGTTATCGTGCCTTTTGGATCTTGGCAAAGGGGAAACTGAACTTGCCAGTTTCTATGAACAGTGGGCGCACGACCCTAATGTAATCGATAAATGGTTCATGCTTCAGGTTAGCCAATCATCCCCTGATCAAACCGCGGCCGTCGCACATCACCTATGCGAACATCCTGATTTCGACTGGAAGAATCCAAATCGCTTTCGATCCGTATTTGGGCCTCTGGCTATGCACCCGGCTGGTTTTCATAACCCGACCGGTGCCGGATACACCCTGCTGGCCGATTGGCTGATCCGTCTTGATCCGGTTAATCCACAAACCACAGCCCGGATGTGCGTCGCGTTTGAAACCTGGCGGCGTTACGATGCGGATAGGCAGGAACTGATCCGCGCGCAATTGATGCGCATCGCTGAAACCCCGAACTTGTCAGGGGATACAACAGAAATGGTCGGTCGCATCCTCAAGGGTTAACGCAGATGGATTAAACTGAGCCATCACTAAGGCGATTTGACCGGTGGCAGCTAGTTCACACAATAGTCCTGCGCCCGTGTCCAGTTGGCCATATCTTCGCGTTTGGCAGGGTTTCTGAGAGGTGCCCAGTCGCGTGCGAGACCGCGCCAGTTCCCGTTCTGGGAAACCAACACGCCATCACGCCCGACCTGGGCCGCCGCGATCCGAACAGCACAAGACAGATTTGCCGACCCGTTTTTCAGCTTGCTGGCGTTTTGCGCATGGCACCCATAGGCCCGCGCTGTCGCAGGTGCGATCTGTGTCAGACCGATCCATTTTCCATCTCCGCCCGCAGCCTGTGGTTTCCAGGTGCTTTCATGCTTTGCCAAAGCCGAAAAAAGCCCACTCCAGAACGCTGCGCGATCCCTTTCCGACGCATTTTCATAAGCGGGGCAAAAATCGGCGATATCGGTGGGGACCGTACCAAGCAAAACAGAACCTTGATCCTTCAGCGCGGACAAAGTTGCAGCTGTCCAGGCATCTGCCTCGGGGCGGTGATCCCAGCGCATCACTGGCAACGCGGCCTTGTCCAAGCGGACTTCGGGCGGGTTTGCATTGGAACAGCCGGCCAAAACTGCCATCAGGACAAAAGCTTGACCAATCCGATTTCCGATATTACTGTTCATGGATCATCAAGTAAATCTTTCGCCCATCAACCTGCAGTGCTTGGAATTAATGGACAAGCCCCGGAATGGAAACATGTAGGCAAAGGATTGCCGACCCTGCCTCAAACCGATCAGCTGTCGACAAAGTTTCGCCTACTTAGCAAGTTAGCCTAAGTATCTGCAGAGATGCATGAGCCGGTTGAAAGAAAGGGATATTCTTCGAAAATATCGACCTTAACAATGAAAGACCGGCCTAATCTTTGGGCCTTTGAAAGACGATTGGATTGATTGATGCCTATACTAGTTGCACTTCTGGGAATTCTGGCAGCCGGATATTTCTGGATGAACCGGGCCCGGAATGCCGCCAATATGGTTGATGAAATCGCGGATGTTGCCCAGACTGCACTAGGGGCTGCACGTCGATTTGGGTTCCGCCGCCAGGCAAACAAGCACCCTGTTGATTGCATCGAAGAACCCGATCTTGCAGTTTCAGGACTAGCCGTCGCATTTTTGGAACTTGTTGCAATCCCAACCGAAAAAAACAAGCACGCTGTTTTACTCGGCCTGCAACACGCATTGGGCGTTTCACTTGCTGAGGCTGAGGAACTGGCCGCCGTCGGGCATTGATTTGTGCAGGAATGCAAAGGCCCACAGCCTGCCGTTGCAAGACTGTCAAAGCGGCTTTTCAAACTTGCAGGTGACGAAGGGCTGACAACTGCGATGTCCGTGATCCAGCACCTGACAGATAGCAATGATGGCGAACTATCGCAAAGCCAGCTTGACGCGCTTGCAGATATGAAACGTATTTTTCACGTCAGTTGAAATATTTGCAAGGCCTTGCCCCCCCTTGCGCCCTGTCCTAAAACCCGTTCAGACCCAGACAGGACACAGTAGATGCTCGACCAAACCTTCGAAAACCCAAAGCCCAAAGTCATCGCTGGTGCAAAACATGACTGGGAACTTGTGATCGGGATGGAAATTCACGCTCAGGTGGCGTCCAATTCAAAACTATTTTCCGGCGCGTCTACCAAATTCGGTGCTGAACCAAATTCAAACGTCGCTTTTGTTGATGCAGCCATGCCCGGAATGTTGCCGGTAATAAACGAATATTGCGTTGAACAAGCCGTGCGAACCGGTCTTGGGCTGAAAGCGCAAATCAATCTGAAATCCGCTTTTGACCGTAAGAACTATTTTTACCCCGACCTGCCTCAGGGTTATCAGATCAGTCAGCTTTACCACCCGATTGTAGGTGAGGGTGAAGTTATTGTTGATGTGGAACCCGGCATCGCAAGGCTGGTGCGGATTGAACGTATCCATATCGAACAGGATGCCGGAAAATCGATCCATGACATGGATCCCAACATGTCCTTCGTCGATCTTAACCGTACCGGCGTTGCACTGATGGAAATTGTCAGCCGCCCCGATATTCGCGGCCCCGAAGAAGCGGCCGCCTTTGTCGTAAAGCTGCGCCAGATTCTGCGATACCTTGGAACCTGCGATGGCAACATGCAAAACGGCAATATGCGCGCGGACGTGAATGTGTCTGTGTGCAGACCAGGCCAATATGAAAAATATCAGGAAACGCAGGATTTTGGCCACCTCGGCACCCGGTGCGAGATCAAGAACATGAACTCCATGCGGTTCATTCAGTTGGCGATCGATCATGAAGCCCGCCGTCAGATCGCGATTCTGGAAGATGGTGGCTCCATCGATCAGGAAACCCGACTTTATGATGCTGATAAAAATGAAACCCGATCAATGCGATCAAAGGAAGAAGCCCATGATTATCGCTACTTCCCCTGCCCCGATCTGTTGCCACTGGAAATCGAACAGGCGTGGGTAGATGGCATTCAGGCAGCCCTTCCTGAACTGCCCGATGAAAAAAAAGCGCGCTTTATTCGCGATTTCAAGCTGACCGAATATGACGCCTCGGTGCTGACCGCAGATGTTGCCAACGCTGCCTATTTTGAAGAAGTGGCCAAAGGAAGAGACGGGAAACTAGCGGCGAACTGGGTGATCAACGAACTATTTGGTCGCCTGAAAAAAGAAACCCACGATATATCCGAAAGCCCGGTTTCCGCCATTCAGTTGGGGGGCATTGTTGAACTGATTACCAAAGGTGATATTTCGGGTAAAATTGCCAAGGATCTGTTCGAAATTGTTTACACTGAAGGTGGTGATCCAGCTGAAATCGTTGAAACCCGCGGTATGAAACAAGTTACAGACACCGGTGCGATTGAGGCCGCGGTTGACGATGTTATCAAATCAAACCCGGACCAGGTGGAAAAAGCGAAAGCCAACCCAAAACTGGCCGGATGGTTTGTAGGCCAGGTGATGAAGGCAACCGGAGGCAAAGCCAATCCAAAAACCGTAAACGAATTGGTTGCCAGGAAGCTTGAACTCTAGCCAGCGCTACTCATCAACTCTCGGAATTTGTGGCACCAACTGCGCGAGTATTTCTGCAAAGAAAAAGCCGGTGACATCTTTATCCCTGAAATATCCCCGCCGGAGGCGCACCGCACGAAGTGCTGAAAATAATGCGCGCAAGGCGCGCTCCGTTACATTTATTGGGGTTCAGATCCCTAAGCAGCCGGGTGTTACCATATATTCCTACGCCCCTTGGACAGACCACATTTCATTTGCTAAAGGTTCCCCGTCGCAATCTAGGAAAGCCTGTCAGATGCCCAGTTTTGAGTACAAAGTAGTTCCCGCCCCAAAAAAAGGCCTGCGCAGCAAAGGTGCGCGAAGCACTGAAGACAAATTTGCCAACACATTGCAGTCACTCATGAACGAACTTGGTGCAGATGGCTGGGAATATCAGCGCGCCGACACATTGCCTTGCGAAGAAAGGTCTGGGCTGACAGGTAAAACGACGGCCTACCAGAACATGCTAATATTTCGTCGCGCTCTTGATCAACCAGACACATCACTTCTTACGCTCAGGAAAAATGATCTGTCCACTGATGTTGCAAGTGATGAAATACCCACCACTAAAAAGGCACCAACCCCAGAAGAAGTAAGGCCGCAGGAAACAATGGTTACAACCCCATTGGGGGGTGCATCCAGGTCTGATCCCGGCAAAACCGTTAACGCCCCCGAGGTTGCACCGCAGTAAAACCTGCGTGATTCCATGCCAAATCCATTTGTAAGAATATCCTTCCGGAACGCCCCATATCTGATTGGTCATTCAATTCGGCAATTATTCCCCTAAAAGTTGAATATCTGTTTATTGTTTAATTTCAATATCTTAAACTAATTTCACGTTTTATTGTTCTCGATCTGTCACCATAGTTTTGCCACAAGTGGCCCAAATATTGCCTTATTTTGAGTTGTCTGACATCAAGCATTTGCGCTAGTTTAGGCATTGGGGGCCTTGGGGTAATAGATGGAACGATTTGAATATAAACTTATTAAGGTGCCACAAAAAAGTAATAGATACAGCGGGTTAAAGGATCTCAATGATTCCTTTGCTCTTACTTTGATGGATTCAATTAATGATGTTGCTAAAGATGGTTGGCAGTTTCTGCGCAAAGAAGTTCTAACTGAAACCAAATGGCCTAGTTTTTTTGGGCAAAGAACAACATCACATGAATACCTCATCTACCGTCGACAATTACGCGAAAGTGGAATGTCCATTGACACAATGGTTTCTCCGCGTCGCATTAGCAAAGATAAATCACCGGACATAGATCAAGTACGTGCCAGAATAAGTCAGGTAATGCTGGATCAAAATGTTCAGGCAACAATCAACGGATAATACAGTTGCACTCGCCGGGACCAGGTTTGGGGACCTGAAGAACCAGCGTCAGGGCGCACATGAACACCAGATCATTACCGCTGGCAGTTCTTGTGCGCCCGTAGATTTTCGGGCCTCAGCCCAATTGAACATCAATTACTCACTGATCTGCAATGACAGCGCGTGAATGCGCCCCACCAGATCTTTTCCCAGAGCAGAATGCACTGCTCTGTGCCGCTCAATTCGACTCATAGGGGCGAATTCGGCTGATTTTATCGTGATATTAAAGTGGCTTTGTCCCCCCTCCTGATACCCTGCATGACCGCGGTGTTTTTCACTGTCATCGACGATTTCCAGAAACCGTGGGGCAAATGCCCCCTGCAATTTATTGCGCATTACCTCTGCCACGTTCATTTTTCGCATTGCCCCCCTTCTATCCTCTGGCGAAATGCTTAAACTCTCTGGTCCGAGTCGAAAAGGAAATAACATGACCAAATCAGACCCGTTCGGATTCGATATTTCTGTGTCTTCGGACAAGAAGAAACGAACCCGTGGCAAACGTGGCATGTCTGGGGCCTTTGAAACCTCGACCCGTAAATGCGAACATGCGGGTTGTGAAGAATCCGGGCAGTACCGTGCGCCGAAATCGCCAGATATTCTTGATGATTTTTTCTGGTTTTGTAAGGATCACGTACGAGCCTACAATCTGAAATGGAATTTTTTTAATACCGCCACCGAAGAAGAAATACACGATCAGGAAAACAAGGATCGGGTATGGGAACGCGAAACGAAGCCTTTTAAGAAAGGTGAAGAAGCACGCGCATGGTCGCGTCTGGGAATTGACGACCCGCATCAGGTGCTTGGTGCCAACGCCACCCAAAACCCAGGTAAATCAATCACTGGCACGCGCAAACTACCTGCGACGGATCGCAAAGCCGTTGATATACTGGAGGCAAAGGACCACTGGACCAAAGCTGAGATCCGCAAGCAATACAAATCCCTGATCAAAGTGCTGCATCCAGATATGAACGGTGGCAACCGCGCCCACGAAGAACAACTGCAAGAAGCCGTCTGGGCCTGGGAACACATCAAACAGAGCCGGTATTTCAAAGACTAGACATGCGAGCCGTCACTAAAGCTTGCCCCAAATCCTAACTGCTGAGTTAAACATATTGGTCGTTGGTCGGAACATTAACTGAAGATCATCGTTCCCGATCGGTATTGAAGCGATTGATTTACCCAGATCCTGATAGAATCAACCCATCCCGGCCCCGAGAATTGCCGACTTTGTCGTCCGTAAGAAATCCGACGATCCAAAAAATCACAAACAAACCGAGCTAAACAAACTGTCTTTCCCCATGAAACAATAAACTGAGGCAGCGTTGCCTTAATCCTGAACCCCTAAATATTGAAGAATTGTTTAGGCCCAGACTACAATCAAAACATCCCGCCCTTAATTTATTCGTGATTAACAAAGAACAAAAGATCATTGTCGCGGAATGAGAAATATCATGCAATTCCACCACAATCTATCTGCCGCGCGCGTGGCTCAGTATTGCCCTGACATGCCCCAGTTGCGTCAAATTCCCGTCGGGATTGCCGTCGATCTACATCCCATCAAGAGTGTTTGTGTAAGTGTTGTTAGCGAGTGACGTAGGAAAGAGTGAAAATCCGGGCGCTGGACTACAATCTGCATTGTTCCATCTCAAACACCAGTCAGGCTATCTGCCTGGCTGGTTCCTTTGTGGAATAGCTCATAGTAGAAAAGGAAGTTTAAATGGCTAGCGTGGTTTTAGTATTTTTTAATCTGAACAGATTTACTGTCGGAATGTTATTTGGGCTGGAGTTATTGGTACTTGCAATATGCCTTATCGGCCTTGTACGAGCAATAATGCCGGGCAAACCGGTTCCGGCATCGATACATTCTGCGAAGTAGCCTGTCATTTTGTCGTTCTATAACAGTGACTAACAACGAAACAAGGCCTGGTCGTTATCTGGCTGGGCCTTGCATTTGTTCATGTCACTGGTTGTTGCGCCGGTTTCAGCACCCGATCAGGCGGCGTTGAACACCAGGCTAACCCCGTTCAGACAATGGCGCTTACCGGTCGGTGCTGGTCCGTCATTGAATATATGCCCAAAATGGCTGCCGCAACGGCGGCAATGAACCTCGGTACGAACCCTCAAAAGGAAGCGGTCTTCTTTGGTGCGCACGGCATTTGGCAAGGATTTCCAGAAAGATGGCCAGCCTGTTCCGCTGTCATACTTTGCCTCAGACGAATAAACCGGCAAATCACATCCCCGGCACAGATACGTTCCGTCCGTGTAATTTTTATCCAATGGGCTGGATCCGGCACGTTCGGTGCTTTCATTGCGCATTACATTGTATTGGGCATTGCTCAGCAACGCTTTCCATTCAGCATCACTGCGTGAGATTTCAAAACTTTCGTTTGCCCATGATGGCCCAAGGGTTGCGAAGATCCCTACACTGGCTGCGGTTGAAGCCAAAAATTTACGACGATCCATCAAATTTTCCTTTGTCCCGAAAACGCAATCAGCCGGTACAAAGCCACACAATGGGTGCTAAAGATACGCTGCTCCGCCAAACGTGATCAAAGTTCATTTAAGTTACAACTAACGCAACAGTGCGAATTCGTTCGGTAGACCAAGGCATTTTGCCTGCGCACGGCGTTGACCTTCCCGCGATAATTCTTCAAAACACGGCGTGGCTGTCAGATATATCAGCGACGGCAAAGAAACCCTCACTTAACGAGGCCTGACATGGCGGACGGTACGATGGATGTTCAAGCGAAACCAACGGAAGACATTTCTGTTCGCGAAACTTTTGGAATTGACACTGATATGGTGATCAAGGGCTTCGCAGAAGCCAGTGATCGCGTGCCGGAAATTGATACCACCTACAAGTTTGATCCCGATACCACATTGGCGATCCTCGCAGGATTTGGGCACAATCGCCGCGTTATGGTGCAGGGCTATCACGGAACGGGTAAATCCACCCATATTGAACAGGTAGGCGCGCGCCTGAACTGGCCAACAGTGCGGGTCAATCTGGATAGCCACATTTCCCGGATCGACCTGATCGGCAAGGACGCGATCAAACTGAAAGACGGCAAGCAGATTACAGAATTTCAGGAA
>Ga0209344_10001454_pt1 | contig 30689 bp, 31 predicted proteins | sample Cruoilmetagenom6_FD_187293 | JGI IMG/M metagenome (GOLD analysis project Ga0209344, IMG submission 187293) | Oil polluted marine microbial communities from Coal Oil Point, Santa Barbara, California, USA - Santa Barbara Oil Seep Sample 6 (SPAdes)... | ecosystem: Environmental > Aquatic > Marine... | reverse complement strand
AAGCACAGAATATTAGCCGTAGTAGGTTTGCACGGCAATGTATTTAAACCACATACAGGAACTAAAACTTCTGTGCTTTTTGTGCAAAAATGGGACGATAAACTCTGCCCAAAAGTGGACGATTACCCCATCTTTTTTGCCACCATGCAAGAGCCAAGTAAAGACAACAGTGGCGAAAAGATTTTTGTAAAAAAGAGCGATTACCCAAAATCTGCTGCCCTTATCAGTTCGAGAGAAGTCGAGAACGAAAAGGCAGCCGAACCAGTAGACCATTACGACGCTGCACCAAGCACATTAGACGAAAAGCTGCTAGACAGCCACGGACACTTTATAGTAAAGCACGATTTATTTAACCACGATGGCATTACCCAAGATGGAATAGCTGAGGCATTTATTGAATTTGCGAAAAAAGAAAACCTTTCATTTGTGGGAAAGCTCTAGGCCCTTTTAATGAATCTCATTACCGAGATTTGTTGGAAGGGCTGGAGATTATAGAAAAAAACTTTAAATCAATAAATCAAACTGAATTAATTAGATTAGAATCTGAATTTTACACATCGAAATCTTTTGAGCTAAGTAATCCATACACTGGTGAAGAAATCATTGATTTCGTTCAATATGGAACATCAAAGGAATTAAATGAAACTAATGAAGGTTATCCGATATTACGTTTAAATGAATTCGATAGTCATTTTATTTCCAAACCCGCTAAGTATTGTTCGAAGATTAATAAGTCCACCTTTCAATCACTTAAACTAATTAAAGATGATGTTTTAATATGTCGAACTAACGGAAACTACCGCTATGTTGGAAAAAGTGCTCTTGTACCAAAAAACTATGAATATGGTTATGCCTCTTACCTGTTTAAAATTAGACCTAAAAAAGAATTGATTAACTCAAGTACACTTGTTACCTTTTTAAATTCTAAATATGGTAGAATTGAAATTGAAAAGTACTCAATGGCAAGTAACCAAGTAAATTTTAGTCCTGCAAAATTTAGACAACTTAGAATTCCGAGTTTTAATAGTCAGTTAAATAATTCAATTGAGTTATTATATTATAATTCATTTGATTCTTTAAATTACTCCAAAGAAAAATATACCCAAGCCGAACAGCTTCTACTTCAAGAAATTGGTTTAGCCAATTTTAAACCAAGCGAGGAAGGAATCAATGTAAAAAGTTTTAAAGCAAGTTTTGGTGAAAGTGGTAGATTGGATGCGGAATATTATCAACCGAAGTATGATGATTATGTAAATCAAGTTAAGAAGTATCCCAAAGGTGCTTTTAAAATACAAGATTGTTGTAATTTAAATGGTAAGAATTACAACCCTATTTCTAATAAAAAGTACAAATACATTGAACTTTCAAATATTGGAAAATCCGGTGATATCAATGGGTTTACTTTAGAGTTTGGTAAAGATTTACCTTCAAGAGCACGTAGATTAGTTAGTAAAAATGATGTTTTAATTAGTTCAATTGAAGGTAGCCTAGATTCTTGTGGAATAATCACTATGGAATATGATCAATCCTTATGTTCTACAGGGTTTTATGTTATTAATTCAGATCAGATTAACTCTGAAACTTTACTCGTCCTTTTTAAATCACCTTTGATGCAGAACATTTTGAAACAGAATTGCTCTGGAACAATTTTAACTGCAATTAATAAAGATGAATTTCTAAATATTTACATCCCCATCATCGACCTAAAAATCCAACAACAAATTGCGGATTTGGTAGAAGAAAGTTTTGCCTTAAAACAAAAAAGTGAGCATTTGTTAGAGGTTGCTAAACGCGCTGTAGAAATAGCCATTGAGGAGAATGAGGAAGTGGCTTTGAGATATATAGAAGAAAATGAAAATAATTAGTTTATACAAAAAAGCGTTAACAAATTAACTTATATGTTAACTTTGCTTTGAAATTAACTTTATTGTGAATAGCTTTGAATTAAATATTTGGGACGATGAAGGCGAACGGTGCACATTTTACACCGTTCAATGGGATGGAGAAGATTATTCTGAAACCGACAAATTTTTTCTAAAATTTGAACAAAGTGAACATAAAGAAGAGCTGCAAGTTTTACTACGCTATTTAACAGAATCAATAGGAAACAAGTATGGAGCAGATAAGAACTTTTTTAACAGAAATGAAAACCAAGTTTTTGGATTACCACACCATGGCAAATTCAGGATCGAAGATATTAGTTTACACTTTCCAAACTTTCCACTTCGATTGTATGCCCTTAGAGTTTCCAACAAAATAGTAATTCTATTTAACGGTGCAAAAAAAGATGCAGAAACGAATCAAACTACAACAACTAATTTGAATTTTATAGTAAATGAAGCTAACTCATTTGCAAAAAGAATAGAAAGCGCTTTATTAGATGGTGACATCTACTTTAAAGGAAAATACATCTACACATTTAATCACCAAACAGAGATTGTATTATGAGAAGTAAAATAGCACAAAGAATAATTCACAACACCCCAAAGGATGTTCAAATTTTCACTGATTTATACACTGACTTGATTTTTAGAATTAATGAACTGATTGATGAGAAAGGTTGGTCAAAAAAAGACTTAGCCGAGAAAATGGGCAAAAAACAATCCGAGCTTAGCAGAATGCTAGGAGGCAAACAAAATCCAACTTTAAGGTCAATTGCTACAATTTCAGCTGCGTTAGGTGAAGAACTGATGTATGTACCAAAGAGAAAGCCGATAATTCATGCAAAAAAGAAATCTGTAGTGATGACATCGTATGTTAATAAAAGTGCTACCTATCCTACTCTAGGATATGAGGCTAAGCAATTGGATGTAGAAAATTATCAACCATTGGCATCATGAGCAATAACGAAGAATTAAGACCTGAAAATATAGAGATTGTTCATTATCGAATTCAGAGTGGCTCTCTCGACAATCCTGATGGATTTGATGATTCTACTGTAACCGCATACGTTTCTGATGCTTCAATAGAATTAGGATTTATACCTAACGAACAATTAGTAAGGTGTGACTTTAAGGTACAGCTAAAAACCAATAGTGAACAGTTAAAAACTGAAGAAGCAACTGCCAGTTTTCACATTTACTTTATTTTTAAAATAAAAAATTTCAATGCACTAGTGCAAGTAAATGAAGTAAATAATAGCTTGAAAGTGCACCCATGGCTAAGTCAGTCAGTCGCATCCATGACCTATTCCACTTGTAGAGGAATTTTATTAACCCGTTTACAAGGTACTGCATTTGCTAACTTCTTTTTACCCGCAGTAGCTCCAGCAGTATTGCTAGAATTAAATAAAGAGGAATAAATCGATTATTTTCAGAATTATACCCTAGATAAATATGCAAAACATTCTAGTTAAAGATATCACCAAAAGTCATTGAGATATGAAGCAAGAGGAAGTTGCTTAGCTTAGGTTAGTTATTGAAAAAGCAAAACTAAGACTTGAAAAAACCGTTTTTTAAACTCTCTTAACTCCTTTCTTCCAATTGTTACTCAACAACAAAATCAGAGAAAGTGGCAACAAAATAGAAACAACAAACAACACTAAATAGTAGTTGGGAATACTTCCCCAATTGAGCCAAAGGAAGGTTCCTTGGATAAAAAGGATCAACTCAGTCAATACACACCCCATGATAAAAAATTGAATTCCTATACCGGAAATTAGTTTTCGAATCCGCTGACGCAGCACCAAAAAGATAAATCCCGACACTACCCCAAGCATGGTTAAGTGAATGTACCCAATCATGAAGTTTCGAAGCTCTGTAGATACTGTAGCTATTTCAGGAATCAACAATAACGTTTGCAGCATGACTTTAAAGATTAAAGAACCAACTCCAAAAACGATCAAGATTTTGTTTAATCTAGATTTTGAAAGTAATCCTGAAATCAATTCCTGTCTTTGGGGTTGAATCAAAAGAATAAAACCTAAAAGTTGCGCTACTACCCCAATTCCATTGATCCAATTGTAAAAATTAGCATTAAAAGCCCATCCTAATACATGAGCAAAAGTGGTAACTAAACTTATCCAATAGAGCAAAAAGAATTGCTTGAATGCTCTAGCTTTGAATTGAATTCCCCATTGATTCAGTAAAAACAAAAGCAAACCAAAAATGGCCATTAAAAACCACCCATTGAATTGAAAGTGCAAGTAAAATTGAACTACAATGTGGTACCACGGAGTAGCTTGCATTCCATTCCCCATCACCACACCCATCGCCCAAATACCTATGGTAGAAATCACCATCGTTATCAAAGCAGATTTAATCAATAGCTGAATCTGAGGATTTTTAACTTTCATATCGCGCCACAGCAGTCGAGCAAAATAATAGGAAGCAAAAATGTGCAAAGAAGAAAAAGTAATGGAAACGGCTCCATACCCTTGAAACGGAAAACTAAATAGCATTCCCACTACGGTAATCTGCGTGAACCAAAATAGCCTATTATAGATGGGTTTTCTTTTGCGAGATTCAGGGATAAAACAATCCACCAACAAGGCATACAAAATCAGGTAAACCCAACCTAATGTGGCGATGTGTGAATGAGTGTGCAGTAAATTTTTATAGTCGAAGTCGAATTCCCAAACAAATGCACCCCTCAAAAGTAAGCCTAATGAAGCTGCAATTAAAAAATTAATCAGCGCTGTGTTTACCCAAGATTTTCGCATAAAATTCTATCGTGTGAGAAGACTCAAAACTAAAAAAAAATGCCCACAGCTATCAAATGTAGCTATGGGCAACTTTACAACATACAAATCAATTTTAAACTAAACTACCTAACTTCGCTTCTTCTGCTTTTACAGCCCAAGGAAACAAAATATTATTTTCTAAGTGGATGTGACGGTGCAAATCTTGTTCAAATTCTTTTAGCATAGAAAAAGCCACTATATAAGTACTACACGCATCAGATGGTGGAATATAACCGTTAGTCAACTTCTCTATTTTTTCAAAGCGATCTCCTTCATTTTCATGCTCACTCATCATCATCGCAATTGGATTTTTAACTGTTCCGAAATGTGGTGTATCTAGTTCACCTCCGCCCATTTCATTTTTTACCATCTTACGAATGTGAGGGAACAATACCAGTTCCTCTTTCTTCATGTGCTTTGTTAACTCTCCAGCTGAAGCAATGAATAATTCGTTCACCTCAATCAATTCCGGATGACGATCGCCATGAACGGCTGCGATTTTAGCCAAATACTGCTTCAAAATTGGAATGCGCTCTTCCACATATCGGTGGTGCTTTTTCTCGATGTAATCCACCAATAAATCTTTTGGCCATGCTGCATAATCAACATTGTCTCCACTAGATGTTTTTAGCACATTGTCCAATGCATTTAATACATCAGTTGGATTAATCTTTTTCTTTTCGCATGCATCAGCTATACTTCTATTGCCTTTGCAACAGAAATCTATTCCGTAGGACTCAAATACTGTTGCAGCACGATAATCTTCTGCAACTAACTCTCCTATTATACTATCTTTAGTTCTCATAAATACCTTGTTTATGTTTATTTTTTGAATCAAAGTTAGGCAACTTTCTTCAATTCGGACAAATTTATCCGAAATTAGTTTTTGCTTTAAAAGTCCTTCTTCATGGCGATGCGTTGCATAATGAAAGTAGGAACGATGAACCAAACTCCTAACATAAATAGCGACAGAAAAAAGCCTAAACTTGTCCCGAAAAATTGTTGAAAAACAGCCCCTGTATAGCCCAGTAAAGCAGAAATATCTAGTTTTAATAAAATCAACACTCGAGATAAATCTACGGGGTTTAGTAAAGTTGCAATCAAAGAAAACTTATCTAAGGGATAGTCTTCAAAAAACATTAACGACATTAAGAATAAACCGTCGTAAATAACGGCCATAAAAAGCCACAATAGAATGGCATATCCAAATCCTTTGATTTTATTTTCATTCTTTAATGCAATCACAAATGCCAAAGAAGTAAAGATTAATGTCAGCATACTGCCACTCACCAAAAGCAGTCCAAAATCCCAAATGGCCACACTAGTATTGATGCCGTAAACCAAAAATGGGATTCCCAAACCTATCACCAAACTCATAGAAAGAGAAAGTGCCACTCCGAGGTATTGCCCCAGAAAAATGGAACTTCGTTTAATGGGCTGTGCCAATAGCAATTCGGTAAACTCCTTAGAGTTGTAATAATACATAATTCCAAAAATGGTTCCGATGAGTGGCACCAATACAATGATAATATTCATTAATGTAATGACTGCTTTTGAAAGGTCGTTGTTCAAAAACAACAGTACAAACCCCATCAAAAGATAGAATAGAAAATAAACGTAGCTCCATCGGCTGCGTATTAAATCGTAAAAACTGTATTTTAATATCTTAAGCATAACTAGCGGTTAAAATGGATGCAATGGCGTGTTCAAAATCAGACTCGTTGGTCTTACTTTTCAATTCAGGGATGGTTCCTTTGAAATAGATTTTTCCTTCTAAAATAAATACGATTTGGTCAGAAACTTCTTCTACAAAACTCATAATGTGCGAAGTGATTAAAACTGTTTTCCCCTTTGCCTTTTCTTCGTTGATCAACTGTTTCAATCGGATGTGAGCGATGGGATCCAACCCTGTGGTGGGTTCATCTAAAATAATCAGTGGACTGTCAAACATGAAAGTCAACACCAGATTCACCTTTTGTTTGGTACCTCCAGATAGATTACTCAACTTCTTATTCAAAAAGGGTTCTAATCGAAATAACTCAATTAGTCGCTGGTCATCGGCCTTTTTATTCGACCTCAAATCTTTGATCATATTGATTAATTCCTGCACTGATAGGTTCCCCGGAAAATTGGCAATCTGTGGCAAATAATCAATGTTATTTCTGTAGTTCCACTCGCCCTTTATGGCTTTTCCATCAATTTGGATACTGCCTTTATCGGGAATTACCATTCCCAAAATGCTTTTAATTAAGGTCGTTTTTCCGGATCCATTTGGTCCTAGAATGGCAAATATTCCTTTGGTCTCAATCTTTAAATCGATTCCTTCTAGTACTTTGTTTTGACCAAACTGCTTGTATATTTCTCTAACTTCAATCATGTTTTATCATTTTCATTTGAGGGTTAGCGTCCACTAAATCATCAGGGGTAAATACTGGAGATACTTTCTCAGCAAAGTCGATGATGTCCATAAAAAGGCTTCTTAGTAGAATAATGGTTTCGGGGGTTCGATTGACGATGTATGAAAACAACTTTACAGGACGGTAAGGAACATCCCCTACTCCATTCTTATTAAGGTCATACCCAGAATAATTACTCCAATAATTTCCATCAAACTTATTGTCATTCAAGTTGCTATTGTAAGAAATATCAAATGAATTGTACAAAAAATTGTTACTTATAAAATGGTTCTCATAGCAAGCCCCTCTAACTTTTACAGCCCATCCATTCCTTTTAAAATTATTGTTTCTGTAGTTCACTCGATTGGACCCTTCTATGGTAATTCCCACAGTATTGTCCTCAAAAGTATTTTCGTAAATCTCGGAGTCGTTGATCTCTTTCAATAAAATCCCAAAGGCTGCAGTGCCCCAATTTTTTCTAAAAATATTTCGATGCATGATGATACGTTTGGAGAACATCACAGCCACTCCTGCCCCATTGTTTTCAAATACATTATCACGATAGGTATCGTCGTTTGAAAACATAAAATGCAATCCATAGCGTACATTGTTGGTACTCGTATTTTTAAGAATTTGAATGCTATCTGAAAATTCTAAGTAGATCCCATCGCGCACATGTTGCACTATATTGTGTTCCACCACGATATTATTGCAATACCACAATTGAATGCCATTTCCTGAATTAAATTCCTCTACTGCATCTCCTATAATCTTATTGTGATAAACCCTTCCATGAGAAGATTTCTCTAAATAAATGCCAAAAAATAGCTTTTCAAGAACTACGTTTTGAATTAAAAAATGCTTGCTTTTAACCACCCGAATTGCTGCGAAATCAGTGGTATAACTCGTTCCTACATTGATAATAAACAATCCATCCACGGTAACTGAATCTGAAACAATGGTAATGATTTCACCTTGATCCTCTCCATCAATTGTAGGAAACAATTCCCCTTTTAAGGTCAGTGGTTTATCTATCGCAATATTGAATTCCTTATAGTATCCCTGCTTTACTAAAACGGTATCGTGGGGAGACGCAAGCGCAATCCCCGTTTTCAAGGATTTAATCGATCCATTTTTACTGACAATAATAGTTTTAGAATAAGCATTCGTGCTTAAAAGAAAAACTAATGCATTGACCAATATAGCTGTTATTACTTTCAAAATCATCTACTTTTATAGTATTGCATACTTAAGGCCTGCATTTATCAAGTACTTTTGATTCATTTGAATACCCGTAACATTTTGATAAATTGGCACTCCAGCCTCTAAACCGAATTTAACCTTATTCCAATTTGATGAAGCGCTGAAAGCATAGTTTAATCCAAGATAACCATTCATTTGATGACCTCCATAATTCGCTGTATTTGCCGCAGGAGCCATCATTGGCTTTAAATCTACATCGATTCCAGATATATTTTCATTTATAAGCCATTGAACACGACTAGAAATAGAAACACAACTGTTCAAATTAAGAGCTCCCCAAACATTTAATTGCCCCATATCTCCAAGCTGATATCCTTCTGTATTATTCCCAGTTCTTAATACTCCAGATAACTGAGCTCCAATAGAACCACTTGTAAAAGTCTTTTTATAGGTAGCGCCTAATGAGAAATCGACCGTTCCGCTACCCAACTGCATGGCGTAAGGTAGTTTTGCATTCTCCTTCATCGGTGTATCGTCCTTTTGGCTGACACGCCCTATGGGAAAGCTAATCCCTGTATTCAAATGCATAGAACTACCTTGATTTGCATATAAAGCGATTAAAACACTTGCCTTTAAATCGCCTAAGCCTCTAGACTGTGTAGAAAAATTTTCTTTCATTTTCATTCCATCCATCATGGTCATGCTGTGTGTTAGGTCCATTTTATTACTTAAATAGTTTTGCATCAACATTAAAGTTACTTTATCAGTTGGTGCATACATTACACCCAACATATGCATTTGCATTGTCATGGTTTGAGGCGCATTCATATAGCTGTTAAAGATTTGTTCATCTGTTATCGCTTCAGTTCCAGATAAATTTCCTTCCATAGACATGTACATGGCCTTATAGGAAAACATTAATCCGCCTTGAGGGTGCATGTGATCACCTGAAACACCAATTGGTGCGTGAGAGTCGGGTCTAAAATGATTGTGATGAAAATGGTTTGATGCATCTGATTTCTCATCAGAAAAAAGCGCTTTCAGCTCTTCCCAATTGTATACCGCTCCACCGTTTTTCTTTTTATAATTGTTCGCTACTTCTTCACTTTCAAAAGCAGACAAATTCGCTCCCATCGGACTCTGAATCTTTTTACTTTTGAGGTAATAGGCTGTTTTTGCATCCACCAATTTCGAAGTAGAATAATCAGCAACAGCTAATTTTGAATGCTCTTTGTTTGGCTGTTCTTTTAGGTAATTAACCAAGCACTCTATCGCATCAAAATGACTGATTTTGCCATTTTCTTCTATTGTCGCATTGTGTTTTAAGTCTTTAATAGTCATATTGCAGTGAGTGCAACTGCTATTTTTCTGAGCGTTTGCTGCCATTGCTAGGAATAATATCGTAGCAAACAGCATGATTTTTAAGGTTTTCATGTTTTATGGTTTTAGCTGAACATTACTTGGCGAATTGCCGGTTCAATTCTTCCCAATTGAACAATTCTCCACCGTTCTCTTGTTGAATTTCTACTGCCTTCTGTTGAGATTCAAATCCCGAAAGATAAGCTCCCATAGGACTTGGGATATTTTCACTAATTAGATAGGTTGCTTTAGTGGCATCGATTAGATCGCCCGAGCCATTAAAATCATTGATGAGAAATAGAGCAACTGGCTGTTCCTGATTTTGATAATTGTAATTCAAAAGGCATTCAATAGCATCGAATTTAAATGCTTTGCCTTTCTCAGTGACTATTTGAGCGCCATGCTGTTTATCAACGATTGTCATCTTGCAGAAGCTACATCCATCTTTCCCGTAGTTGATGGGCTGAGGACTAATGCTGCATGCAGATAAAACAACAGTTAAAATGGCGAAGATTAACACGGTCTTTTTCATGATTTTTTGATTTAAATTTTAAGTGGTGGTGGCTGATTTACGACCAACAAAGAATGCTAGAACTGTAAGCGACATTCCGACGAACATCATATATGCACCAACATTCGGCAGGGATTCTACATCAAAGTTGAGTAGTTTTTGAAACCCAAACAATGGTGGTTTATAGGTCATTGGATTGCCATCGGCATCCATTAATTTCATAATTGCATTGGGGTCTAAATTGGTTCCATAATCATACATCCAAAGGTTGAAATCATACATACCCAATATTCCAAGAATCGACATTGCGACAAACCAAATAAGCGCCCAATTGTGACTTATTTTCTTCAAGGCCATTAGTATTCCTATAATGACACCTAGAGAAACAATGGCTATTAATATTTTGGGGAAAGCTTGAAATTCCCACATTTCATCAGCGGTTGGTAAAACTTTCATACCGATATAGTGATTTAAACCGTTGATATTTTGAACATCAAATTCACTCACCCCTCTAATGCCATTTACGAAGATGTGCATTCCAAGAGGTTCAGGATATTGTGGTGCTCCAAGCATGATGGTCCATAATGGAAATTGGAATAATCCAAGTAACAGTAGTGAACCAACAATCATAATTATACCAGCATTTTTCATTTTGCTTTGGTTTAGAAGTTTTAAAAAAAGGCGGGAGAAATCAACCAACTCCCGCCTCGGGAAAATGAATTTTTTAACCGTTTTCTATTTTCCCATATAAACTGATCAATCTTCGCCTAAAGACCAGCTTAATTCAATATCAGAGTCTGCAGGAGAAACTCTAATGTACCCTTGCATTTCTTGATGCAATGCTGAACAAAAATCCGTACAGTAGAACGGCCATACCCCTACTTTCTTAGGCTCCCAAGTATTGGTTTTGGTTTGACCTGGCATGATTAATAATTCAGAAGAATTCTGACCTATCATAGAGAAACCATGAGGTACATCAAAATCTTGTTCATGGTTCGTAATATGGAAATACACTTTATCACCAACCTTCACACCTTCAATGTTATCCGGAGTAAAGTGACTTCTAATAGTTGACATATAAATATGAACTTCGTTTCCTTTTCGCTCTACTTTTGCTTGATCAGGGCTAGTGATGGCGTAAGGGTGCTTGTTTTCATCCAAACGATAGATTTTCTTCGCATTATTTTTCAATAATTCAGCAGGACAACCTGCAGCATAGTGAGGCTCACCATGAGTTGGGAAATCATAAATCAATTCCATTTTCTCACCTGAGATGTCATAAATCTGTGCAGAGTGCTCCATTTCAGGACCTACTGGTAAGTATCTATCTTTTGTGATTTTATTCATAGCAACCACATATTTACCAAATGGCTTTCTTGAGTTTCCTCCAGGAATCATTAAGTGACCAACAGAATAGTAAGTTGGTTTTCTATCAATTACTTCCCAAGTACCTAACTTCCATTTTACCACTTCAGAAGAGATAAAGAAAGTAGTATATGCGTTTCCTTTTCCATCAAACTCAGTATGCAATGGTCCTAATCCTCCACTCTTAACAGTACCTGCTAATACATCTTCGAACTTTAAAATTGGAATACCATACGCTTCTCCGTCAAATTTTTCTGCTTCAATAGCTGCAATCATCTTTTCAAATGAGTGAACCGTTAAGTCTGCAGATAATTTACCGTTTCCAATAATGTATTGACCAGAAGGATCAACATCACAACCGTGAGGAGATTTAGGAGTTGGTAAGAAATAAACAGCACCTGGAACTTTTAATGGATCAACTGTCAGCACTTCCTTTTTCATAGTAGTAGTCGCAGTATGTGTACTTTCATCATATACATTGTGTGCATAATTTGCAGGCATCATTGTTCCTCCGCCATTATTTACATACTCTTCGATTTTTTTCCAGTTTACTGCAGCAATAAAATCTTTATCGTTTTGCGAAGCGTTTACTTCTAATAAAGAGTTAGCCTCTTCAGTGTTGTAAGTAGTAAAGAAGAACCATCCGTGAGACTTATCCCTACCAGGGTGAGATAAATCGTAGTTAAAACCAGGCATCATCAATTGAAATTTAATATCCATGTGACCATGCTCAGGATCTACACTAATGAAAGACAAAGAACCCTTAAAATTTGATTTATAGTCTTTAATCGGCATATCTTTCTGAGGAATTGGCACAGAGAAACGCGTTCCTGCAACTACATATTCTGTATTCTCAGTAATGAAAGAAGAACTGTGGTTTCCCGCACTGTTTGGAACTTCGATAATTTCTTCTGTCTCAAACGTGGTTAAACTAATTCTCGCAATCCTAGGGGTGTTGTTACCATTGATAAAGATCCAACGACCGTCCAACTCTCCATTGGTTTGAGAAATGTCTGGGTGATGTGCATCATCCCACGGTACAAAACCAAACGAAGTATTTAACATTGGTTTCGTCTCTTCAGAGTATCCATATCCTGAAGTTGGAAATTGAGAGAACACAGGAATCTCTTTGAACATTCTACCTGATGGCAAACCGTAAACGGTTAAGTTTCCACTATATCCACCTGACATAAAGGCATAAAACTCATCGTGCTCTCCTGGAGCTACATATACCTTTTCGGCAGCACTAGATGCCAATGCACCTTTATTCGACTTGCCTCCTGACTCGCTGTTGCTACAACTGATTGCAGTTCCCACTAGAGCCAACACAATTAAACTATTGATTAACTTTTTCATATTCTTGTATTTTGGTTGATTGATATTAATTTTCAGGTAAAATCACTTTGTCGACTACGTGTACGATTCCGTTTCCGGCTTCTACACTGGCTATTATTTTGGCTCCTCCGATGAATACCTCATCTCCAACAACTTCCACTTTCACGCTTAAATCACTGGCTTGGCCTAGCTTCTTAAACTTCTTCAAAAAGTCTTTAGAGTAATTACCTGCCGTTACATGATGTTTTAAAATCTGAGCTAGCTGCTCCTTATTCTCAGGCTTCAGTAAGTTCTCTACAGTGCCAGCTGGTAATGCTTCAAAAGCTGCATTTATCGGTGCAAAAACCATCAGTGGACCGGCATTTACCAATGCATTTTCTAGCTGTGCAGCCTGAACCGCAGCTACTAATGTAGAATGATCAGGTGAACCTATAGCAATATCCAAAACAGTGGGTTGAGATTCATCATCTTTGATAAAGGCCTGCCCTTGTTTTTCAGTTTTTACTTCAGTCGTATTCGATGTCGCATCTTGCTCGACAGTTTCCGAATTCGGATTGCCACAGCTCGCTATTGAAATTGCAACAGCTGCGCACAATATTCCTTTGTTTAAATTATTTTTCATGGCGGTTTGGTTTATGGATTAAATTGAATTTAATTAAGTGTTCTAAAGTATTCTAGAATATCACGTGCTTCAGCCTCAGTTAAATTTTGATTAGCCATTGGAGACCCATTGTGATCAATCAACAATTGACGTGCTACTGGATCTTTCTCTACCATTTCCACAGGATTCAGAATCATATTCATAATCCACTCTGGAGACCTTCTTTCTGTTACTCCTTTAATAGCTGGCCCTATAAACTTCTTCTCTACTTTATGACAAGCCTGGCATTTAGTATTGAATAGCTCTGTTCCTCTTGCTACCATTGCAGCGTCTATCGCTTCAGCAACTTCTACATTCTTAACGGGCCCGACACCTTTATTTACTTCTGGCTCAGCCTCTACTATTTCTACTTTGTCCTTTTTGGGCGTTTCTGCCTTTTTAGATTCTACTTTTTTCTCTTGCGCTCCACCACCGCAGCTATATAAAACTAGCGTGGCCATTACGATTAGGGTTTTGATTGTGTTTTTCATCTTTGATTGATTTTTAATTTCTATTCAAAGGTATCTCTGCTTATCTCCTAAGAAAATGACATTTATCATATTTTCGGATAAAAATATCTTTAATTTTTATTAACAAATTAAAAGGTTGTTAATCATTAATTTAATAAACAAACACTTTAAAGATTGATAAAGTAACAGCCCTGATTAATTGAAATTGGATGTTGGAGTAAGAAATGTGCGCTTGTATTGTGAAATGGAAAATTTAAAAACTATGCCTTTCCTTGTAAAACAAGAATATATGTTAGAAAAACACATACTTTTGAAATTACATAAATATAAGTACGTAACAATATAACCTAACTAAAAATAAAGCCTATGAAAACTATAATAATTTTTCTTCTGTCTATACCAACTTTTTGTTATTCACAATGGAATGGTACATATTTTCACACTGATCAAGAAAGTGTGATTGAAGTACTAAACAAAGATATAATTATTGCAGCAACCAAAGCAGGCGGGCGCTTTCATCGTTCTACAGATGGTGGTAATACTTGGTCGACCTATCAAACAATCTTTACATCTTCATATTTTTATGACCTTCAATTTCCCACTGATTCTGTGGGATATGCATGTGGTGGCACAACTTCAGGAACACATAAAAATGTAATTGTAAAATCAATTGACGGTGGGAAAACTTGGGACTCAATTACCTCCAATGCTTATACTGGCAATAGTTTTAAAAAGCTACATTTTATAAATGCTGATACAGGTATAGTTGCTCTAGATAATGGTGGTATGCTAATTACTTTAAACGGTGGGATTACCTTTAATACTATTTTTATTCAACAAATAGTAACAGATATAACGTCAAAGCCCAATAAAGAATTCTATATTTCTACTAATCAATATGTAAATTCGACTACTTCCGTTTATTCAATAGTAAAATCTAATGATTTAGGAAACTCTTGGAGAGTTGTTTACTCTGATGTAAATAATATTGCTGGTACTGGAAATCATAGAGAAATTAATGAAATATTTTTTGCTGATAATAATACCGGTTATGGAGTATCCGGAAGTGGATTCTTTTTAAAGTCAACTAATGGTGGCTCTTCTTGGATATCTTCATATGTAAGCCAATCTTTTTTTTATAACTTAACTGCACTTCATTTCACTTCTCCTAATGTCGGATTTATTAATAGTACTGGAGGTATATACCAAACTGTAAATGGTGGAATCAATTGGACTAATCAGACTATAAGTCCACCTACAATAATTAAACAAATAAAATTTGCAAATGATACAATTGGATATGCCCTAGGAGATAGTGGAATATACAAAACAACAAATGCGGGATTAGTATTAAGTGTAAATGAGAGAAACAACCTAACAGATTTCCAAATCTATCCTAATCCTGTAAAGGATGTTCTCCAATTAAAAGGTTTAGATAAATTTTCTATAATAACCATTCAACTGTATGATTTAAAAGGCAAACTCATTAAAGATATATCTCCTACAACCGAAGAATTAAATGTGTTACAATACAATAAAGGAATATATTTCCTTAAAATACAAACGGATAATACTCTAATAACAAGAAAAGTAATTATTAAATAAAACTCAAAGATTTAAAAAAATACTCTGTTTGTTCAAGTAAAAAATGCAAAACGAATAAATCCTTTGAAAAGAATAATTAATAAGTGAATATTTAACAATCTAAAAAAACGTTAAATTTGGGAATCAATGAAAGCAGTATTATCCATATTCTTAATGCTACAAGTTTTGTTCAGTTCCATGAGCATCACTGTCAATATGCATTACTGCTTAGGAGAGTTGGCTGATATTGCTTTTCTAGAAGAGGCTGAGGTTTGTTCATTCGAGAAGTACTTTGGAACTTCTACCCCGAAAGATGGATTAGCTTTTAAAAATAAATCATGCTGCGGTAGTGAAAGTTATGTGATTCATGGACAAAACCACGAAACCACATTAAAAAGTGAAACAAAAACTGCTGACTATGCAATTGCCATTCGCGATCTACCGCATTTATTAGAAAATATCAGAAAAAGTCTAATACTAACCCCCAATCACTTAAATTCAGCTCTGATTGAATCTTCCATTTTTCTGCGGATTCAATCTTTTCGATTATAGCTTTTTAATTTTAGACAAAAAACATTGTCAATCAAAAAATTAACACACCACAATAACAATCGAATCATGAAAAAATTTAGACTACTTTTAATATTAGCAGTTAGCGCTATATCTGCTCAAGCTCAGCAGGATATCTATTTTAAAATCAATCACAAATTAGGTTCTGCCAATTTCGCATACAACCAAACAGCTACCAATAACATTTCCAATTCTTTCAACCTACAACGGCTAGAATACTATATTTCTGAAATCACATTAAAGTATGATGGTGGACAAGACACCACTTTAGACACCTATATCTTAGTGGATGCAGGAACCACCACCAATGTATTTTTGGGAACTTTCAACATTACGGCCATAGAGAGTGTTTCATTTGGCACCGGTGTAGATGCAGCTGTAAATAATGGAGACCCAGACCTATGGCCAATGACGCACCCTTTAGCACCTAAATCTCCATCCATGCACTGGGGATGGGCAGCAGGTTACCGTTTTGCTGCTTTCGAAGGAATGACTGGAGCCAATATGACTACTGGTTGGCAAATTCATGCGTTAGGCAATAGAAATTACAATACCCAAACAATTGCAACCACAGGATTTACTAATGGCAATACAACTACAATAGAGTTAAATGCTGATTATGCTCAGGCATTAAACAACATTACTATAAATGGTAATTTATTCAATCATGGTGAAACAGGTGAAGCAGCGACGTTATTGAGTAATTTCAATACGAGCGTATTTTCTGCAGGGGCTGTTGGTATTAAAGAAAATCAACTCACCTCTTTTAGCATTTCGCCCAATCCAAGTGCTCAAGACATTACCCTTCAATTTGAAGACAACCGAAATGGGAATAGGTTAACTGTTTCTTCTATTAACGGTCAATTAATCAGCCAAAAAACCATCACTTCAGGTAACCAAGTAAAGGTCTCTATTGATAACAAAGGAACTTATCTGGTTAACATTTATAAAGAAGGAAAACTAATCGGCTCTGAGAAGGTAATCATACAGTAATTATGGAAAAATCAAACCTCACAAAAGGTTTGCTTTTTTTATGTTTCGTTTTATTTTTCTTTCAAAGTTGTCAAAATGACAATGATGAAATTGGAAATGAAACGTTATTATATGATGGCACACCTTATCAGATAAAAACAGGGAATTTAGAACAACCTGCCATTTCGAGTGACAACAAACTAACTGTTCAAGGAGTAAAATTGGGCCGCATGCTTTTTTATGAAAAAAAGTTATCTGCCACCCAAACTCAATCTTGTGCTAGTTGTCACCGACAAGAACATGCATTTACAGACACTGCACGATTCTCTGAGGGAGTCAGAGGTCTTCAGGGTAAACGAAATGCAATGGCTATATTCAACATGGCGTGGAATACCAATGAATTCTTTTGGGATGGTCGAGCCCATTTATTGCGTCACCAATCTTTAATGCCCATTCAGGACCCTCTAGAAATGGATGAAAGTTTGGCAAATGTGGTCAATAAATTGAAAGGCGAAAAATCCTATCAAGATCAATTTTTTAGAGCTTTTGGAACAGAAGAAATTACACCTCAAAGAATTTCTTTAGCCTTGGAGCAGTTTATGAATTCCATCGTTTCAGTGAATAGTAAATATGACCGTTTCGAAAATGGTACTGCTATATTAGACAGCTTAGAGGAGAGAGGTAGATATTTATTTTTTGCTGAATTCAATCCGAGTTTCCCATCACTTTCAGGAGCGGATTGTGCCCATTGTCATTCTACCAGAAATTTTGAAAATGATAAGTATTTAAACAATGGATTGGACTCTGATGCCGATATGGCAGATGACGGACGCATGAAGGTCACCAATGATCCAAATGACAAAGGCAAGTTCAAAATAACGTCGTTGCGGAATATTGAATTGACAGCGCCATACATGCACGATGGCCGTTTCAAAACACTAGAAGAAGTTGTGGAACATTACAACTCAGGTCTAAAAAATTCGTCTACTCTAGACCCAACATTAATTTACCCACTGAACAATGGAGGTCTTCAATTATCGTCTGATGATAAAAAAGCATTGATTGCATTTCTGAAGACCTTAACTGATGATGATTTAATGACGAACTTAGAGTATTCAAACCCATTTTAAATTGAATAATCGAAAACACAAAGTAAATACAATGCGACTGTTGGCAGCGTCAATGGTCGTATTTATTGTTTATGGGTTTCGCATATTTTCCGATACCAAAAGTGTTGATGCCTTAATTAAACATCCACTCGGTTTTCCCCCGATGGAATTTCCTACAGGAAATGAATTTAGCAGAGCGCGTTGGGAATTGGGGAAAAAGCTATTCAATGACTCTATACTGTCTATTGATAAAACGATAAGTTGTGGCAGTTGTCATTATCCACATTTGGCTTTTTCAGACTCTGTAGCATTGAGTCCAGGTGTGTTTAAACGTGCCGGCGTTCGGAATGCTCCATCATTAGCCAACATTGGTTATCACCCTTACTTTCTCAGAGAAGGAAGCGTTCCTACGATTGAAATGCAGGTTTTGGTGCCTATTCAGGAGCACAATGAATTCAATCACAACATCGTAGACATAGCTAGAGAATTGGATAAAGATTCTATTTATGTAAAAATGAGCTTGGAAGCTTACAACCGCCGACCTGATCCGTTTGTAATTTCCAGAGCACTCGCTAATTATGAGCGAACATTCATGAGCGGAAACAGTCGCTATGATCAATACACTTTTCAAGGTAAAAAGAAGGCGATCAATCCAACAGAAAAGAAAGGGATGAAGCTCTTTTTCAGTGAACGATTAAAATGTGTCAACTGTCATGGTGGCTTTAATTTCACCAATTACGCCATTGAAAATAATGGGCTCTCAGAAAAATACGAAGATCCAGGTCGATTTCGACTGACATTAGATTCTATTGATTATGCAAAGTTTAAAGTGCCATCTTTAAGAAATGTAGAATTGACTGCTCCTTACATGCACAAAGGCCAGTTTGCAACTTTAGAAGAAGTGATAGAGCACTATAACAAAGGAGGTAAAAATCATCCTCAAAAAAGCGAGTTGATACAACCACTAAACTTGACTGAGAAAGAAAAAAGTGAGCTCCTCGCCTTCTTAAAAACATTAACTGATTATGATTTTGTGACGAATAAAAATTGGCGATAAAGGATTAATTTTGGCAAAGAAGACGGTACATACTCTTCTTTTCTCTGCCATGATTAAACCATTATTTCTGCTTTGTTCACTACTCTTCACTACCGATTTTTTGGCATTAGCTCCAATTGAAAATCAATGGAAATTGGTCAATGAAGAAGATGGATTCAAAGTCTACACCAGTGAAAATGCTTTTTCTCCTATTCATGAAATCAAAATTTTATACACTGCTAGCTCCACTTTAGACAAAGTCTCTATCACACTTGATAATGTACCTAATTATAAAAATTGGGTGTACAAATGTGTAGACTCCAAACGTGTATCGATAAAAAACAAAGACGATTTTCATTACTATATACTAACTGATTTTCCTTTTCCTTTGTCTGACCGTGATTTGGTAATACATACGCAACAAACGATGTGGCCAAGTGGAAAAGGTTACTCCTCTGTTTCCAAACTATTTCCTTCTGAATATAACAAAAGCGAAGACCGTGTGAGGATGGCTTACTTCGAATCGAAATGGGAAGTAGTGAAAGTCAATTCCACCACCATTAGTATCGACTACCAAGTAGTGGCTGATCCAGCAGGAGACATTCCATCATGGTTAGTCAATATGGCGATTACAAAAGGCCCAGTTGAAACAATGCGGAAGTTTAAAACAATGATAGAGAAGTAAATGGCAGACAATTCAATCCACCTACTTTCAAGTATTCATTAAAAAGAAAACCACAAAGCACACTAAGTTTTTCGCAAAGTTCACAATAAGAAAGAAAAGCATTTATTGAATTCATTCACATCATAACACAACTCTAACCACAAAGGTCGCTAAGGTTTCCACGAAGGTCACAAAGAAATTATGAAGTAATATATTAATACTTTGAGTATTGACATATTCATATAATTACAAAGCAATTATATCCTCGCCTGATACGTATACAAATCAAAGTAACGCCCTTCAGATTGAATCAACTCTTCGTGGTTTCCTCGCTCTACAATTCGTCCATCTTCAATGACTAATATTTGGTCTGCTTTTTTGATGGTGCTCAATCGGTGAGCAATCACGAAAGTGGTTCTTCCTTTCATCAGTTCATTCAAACTTTTCTGAATCAATGCTTCACTTTCATTGTCGAGATTAGAGGTCGCTTCATCTAAAATTATAATCTTAGGATCGGCCAAAATCGCTCTTGCAATCGCAATTCGCTGGCGCTGTCCACCTGAAAGCTTCACCCCTCTTTCCCCGATTAAGGTATCTAAACCTTCATCAAAACGATCGGTAAATTCATTCACATATGCTGAGTTTACAGCATTCTGTAATTGTTCTTCAGTAGCATTTGGTCGTGGGAATAATATATTTTCACGAATGGTTCCCTCAAACAAAAACTCATCTTGTAAAACAACGCCTAAATTTCTTCTATAATGGTTCAATTTCACTTTAGATAAATCTTTTCCATCGATGGTAATCATTCCTGACTTTGGATTTAAGAAAGTGGCAGACAATCCAGCAATAGTAGATTTTCCAGAACCAGAACTTCCCACTAAAGCGGTAACTGTTCCTGAAGCAGCTTCGAAACTTATATTATGAATCACCTCTTTTCCTTTTTCGTAAGCAAATGAAACATTCTTGAATTCAATATTTCCAATCATATTGGGCAGCTCTACAGTTCTATTTCCCGCATCTTCTTCGGCTTCCATATTCATCAACTCCTCTGTGCGGTCTAAGCCTGCCATGGCTTCGGTCAATTGACTCCCGATATTGCTCATCTGAACAATCGGAGCAATCATAAATCCTAATAAAAGCGTAAAGGATAAGAAATCTCCAACGGTCAGGTCTCCAGTCATAATTTTATATCCGCCTATTCCCATTATTCCTGTAGAAGCTAATCCCAATAGAAAAGTAGACGAACTGGTCATAGCGGCCGTGGCTGTTAAACTTCTTTTCACATTGTTGAATAACCGCTCTACTCCTTCTTCAAAGGTTTTATTTTCCTGTTCCTCTGCGTTGAATGCTTTAATGACTCGAACTCCTGCTAACGATTCTGTTAATCGTCCAGTTACTTCGGCGTTAATCACTCCACGTTTTCTAAAAATCGGTCGAATGTATTTGAAAGCTTTTAGCGCAACGACGCCAAATATGGCCACTGGCACCAATACAAAAAGGGTCATAGATGGACTAATTTTAATCAACAACACCAATGATATTACTGCCGTAATCGTTCCTCCTACCATTTGAACCAGCCCAGTTCCAATTAAGTTTCGGACTCCCTCTACGTCCGTCATAATTCTAGAAACCAACACTCCTGACTTTGTATTATCGAAAAAACTAATCGGTAAGGAAAGTACTTTTTTCTGCACTTTTGCTCGCAATTCTGAAATCAAATACTGCGCCTGTACACTCAATATTTTGGTCAATAAAAAGGACGTGACTGCTTGAACCAAAATTGCAATTCCCACTATCAACAATAGACTATACAGCTGATCATAATCCTTATTAGGGATTACATCATCCAACAGCGCTTTACTTTTCCAAGGCAACACCAAACTAGCCAATCGGCTTAAAACAATTAAAAATAATCCGATAAAAACCAACTTCCTTCGTGGCCAAATTATCGTTTTAAAAGCTTGGGCCATGGTTACCTTAGAATGTTTTGCAGGCTGCCCTCCTTCTGCCTTGGTATTAAACTTAATCTTTGGGGTCTTCTCCTGAAATCGGTTAAATTTTTTCATCACTAGTTTTAGAATGTTCGAAGTTAAGCAGGTTATTATTTTATTGAGAAATTAATCCAAATAAATAAAATTCATCGTAATATTGCAATATAATATTATACCGATGGGAATCACAAAGTCTACACTTTTTACGGAAGAACAAAACGCACTAGCTAAATTGGCGAAAGTCTTAGGACATCCAGCAAGAATAGCAATTATTGAGCACCTACTTGCGGCAAATGCTTGTATTAATAATGATTTAGTCCAAGAGTTAGGATTAGCACAAGCTACAATAAGTCAACACTTAAAAGAGCTCAAGCAAATTGGAATTATTCAAGGAACCGTTGAAGGCGTTTCCATGAGTTATTGTATTAACCCTGAAAAATGGGCTGAATTAAGCTCCCTTTTTAATCACTTGTTCAATCAATATCAACCTAAAAATAACTGTTGTTGATACTAATTAATCTATAAATGAATAGAATAGTTATTTAATCATACAATTAGTACAGTAAAAATTAGAAATTATGAAGATATCAGAAATTAAGAATCACTTATCGAATAGCAATCAAATTGCTTTTCAATTGCCAAACGGCGAATTAGTTCCTTCTCACTTTCATGTAACCGAGGTAGGAGTTGTCTCTAAACACTTCATCGATTGTGGTGGAACTGTTCGAAAAGAAGAAAAAGCCAACTTTCAATTGTGGGAAGCTGACGATTACGATCACCGTTTGCATCCTGAAAAATTGACCAACATCATTGAGCTTTCTGAAAAAGTGCTAGAAATGGGAGATTTAGAAATTGAAGTGGAATACCAGGGAGACACTATCGGAAAATACGACCTAGACTTTGATGGTTCAAACTTTTTACTGCTCTCAAAAACTACTGACTGCTTAGCGAAAGATAAATGTGGTATTCCAGAGCAGAAACCAAAAGTAAAATTGAGCGAACTAAATAAAGAATCAGCAAATACATGCACTCCTGGTGGTGGATGTTGCTAAATACAAAAACTAAATGATAACAACGCAACCTAAATTATTTTCTGATATAGAAGCTTCTTTTAATGGATATAACCACCAAGAAATTTCAGAAGATAGAAAAGCAGTTTTACAACCACTGATTGACTTTATTCAAACGAAAGTAGAAAATAAGCAGCCAGTTAGAATCAATTTTATTTGTACCCACAACTCGAGAAGAAGTCATCTGACGCAAGTGTGGGCACAAACGATGGCGAAAAATTATAACATCCCGGATGTGACATGCTATTCGAGTGGGACAGAAACCACTGCCCTATTTCCAAAAGTGGCAGAAACATTAGAAAATACTGGCTTCAAAGTAAGCAGACTTTCCGATGGAGAAAACCCGATTTACAGTATTAAGTTTTCTGATAATGAATTACCGATTATCGCATTTTCGAAAAAGTTGGATAGCGAGTTTAATCCAAAAAATGGTTTCGCAGCTGTTATGACTTGTTCACAAGCTGATGGAGCTTGCCCTTTTGTTGTTGGTGCTGAAAAGCGAATTCCAATCACTTTTGAGGACCCCAAAATATTTGACAATACACCTCAACAGTCAGAAAAGTATTTAGAACGGAGTATGCAGATTGCCAACGAAATGAACTATGTATTTATGACAATAAACCAAAACTTAAAATGAAAAAGCTAAACTTTATTGACAAAAACCTAACGTGGTGGATCTTTCTAGCGATGTTAATTGGGGTGGCAATTGGTTATTTTTATCCTAACTCTGCTGACTTTATCAACTCATTTAGTTCGGGCTCTACCAACATTCCAATCGCTATTGGTTTGATTTTAATGATGTATCCACCGTTGGCAAAGGTCAATTATGCACTTTTGCCCAAAGTCTTCCAAAACGTAAAAGTTCTTTCTGTTTCCTTGCTGCTAAACTGGGTAATTGGACCCATTTTAATGTTTGCATTGGCCCTAATTTTCTTGCAAGATCACCCAGGCTATATGATTGGGCTAATTTTAATTGGACTCGCAAGATGTATTGCTATGGTTTTGGTTTGGAACGACTTGTCAGAAGGAAGCCCAGAATATGGAGCAGGATTGGTCGCATTAAACAGTATTTTTCAAGTGTTTGCCTATTCATTTTACGCTTGGTTGTTCATCACCGTGCTTCCACCCTATTTCGGATTTGAAGGCGCTTTGGTTGACATTTCAATCAATACTATTGCCGAAAGTGTAGCTATTTACTTGGGACTTCCATTTTTAATGGGACTTTTGAGTCGATTGATATTGGTGAAATTAAAAGGTGAAGAATGGTATACTAGCCGATTCATTCCATTTATTTCTCCGTTGACATTGATTGCATTGTTATTTACCATTATCGTGATGTTTTCATTGAAAGGAGAATTAATCGTTCAAATTCCTTTTGATGTATTGTTGATCGCTGTTCCACTGATGATTTACTTCATCATCATGTTCTTAATTGGATTTTTTGTCAGTAAAGCGACTGGAGCAACCTACGATAAAAATGCAGCCATTGCATTTACTGCAGCAGGTAATAATTTCGAATTGGCCATTGCTGTTGCCATAGCCGTTTTCGGACTTAACTCCGATCAAGCTTTTGTTGGTGTGATAGGACCTTTAGTAGAAGTTCCGGCGTTGATACTGTTGGTGAGAGTAGCTTTTTGGTTGAGGAAGAAATATTATTAGTTTCTCCTCCATTCATTTACTGATAGATTGTATTTTTATACGCTAATCAAACTACAGCCATAGCATGAATCAAGAAGATACACCAAGACAAGTAAATCCGATTCATTTAATTTTCGTGGTTCTTGGATTTATCTGTTTAGGATACTTGGCTTTAGAATACTTCAATTCTCCAAAAGAAGATTTAAATACTACTACACAAGCACCTGACTCATCTGATTCTTTTAAGAACGATTCCATATATGACAAAGCTGACCTGATGCCTGAATTTAAAGACGGTAAGGTTGGCTTATCTAAATATGTGGGGTCTCATGTAGTTTATCCACCTGAAGCAATAGACAAAGACATTACAGGTCGAGTGTTTGTGACTTTCGTAGTTAACAAAAATGGAAAAGTTGGAAGTGTAGAATTACTGAAAGGCGTACATCCTTTGCTAGATGAAGCTGCTTTAGAATGCGTTAGAAACTTACCTCGTTTTTATGCTGGCGAACAAAACGGAGAAAAAGTAAGGGTTCGAATAAACATCCCGATTAACTTTACGTTGAAGTAAAAAGCATTAAAAAAGAATTCTTTTTCATATTGCTTCGAATAATATAAGCTAACCGGACTTCTACCGTAAAACCCTCAAAGGGTTAATACACGCAGACTACTAACCCTTGGAGGGTTAGCAAAACTTACTCGTCAATATCTAAAATATCGGAGATAGCATTCTCATCTACTAAACGCTGATTATGAACTTCTATAAAATTAGCCTTGTCACCAAACAATTCTACTACTTCATTCGTCCTTATTAATGTCTTTTTATTTGATTGTATAGTGTGATAAGATGAATGAGAATATTCCTGAAAATCACCTACGACTCCGTGACTTTCAGGGTTTAAATGAACATAAATAATTACTTGAGTTAGATATCTGTTTGTCGCAATTTCTTTTCGCTTAAAATTTTGAGAAAAAAGGCTTCCATTTCTACTATAGCGTTTATTGATTGCCTGAGTATATGAATTGAAACAATGACTAAATTGAAGACTTATAAGTTTGCTAACTAATTGTTTTGAAACACTATTAAACTTCAATTTTGCTCGTTCTATCTTCTCAGCAAAAAGAAACTCAATTCCTGATCAGACTTAATTTGTAAAACAAAATGAAAATGATTTGGGATAAGACAGTAAGCATACACATGAGCAATTGGAGAAATATACTTTTGGAATAGACTCAAAAAGTATCTATAGTTTTCTTCATCCTTAAATAATAGCTCCTTATTATTGGTTCTGTTATAGATATGGTAGAACTTATCTGATTCCATTGCTTTTGCTTTAACAACCCTCCAAGGTTAAGTCCATCTAGAGCTCCAAGGTTTTGGAAACCTTGGAGCTCTGGGTTTAACTAATCGCTTTTCTTATCTTGATTAGCTTCTCCAACATCGTTTCTAAATTATCCAAGTGCAACATATTTGCTCCATCAGATTTTGCTTCAGCGGGGTTATGGTGTGTTTCTAAAAACAATCCATCGGCACCAACTGCGATCCCTGCTTTGGCAATGGTTGTAATCAACTCTGGCTTTCCTCCTGTTACTCCACTCGTTTGGTTGGGCTGCTGCAAACTGTGCGTAATGTCTAAAATCACAGGCACATCGAATGCTTGCATAGTTGGAATTCCTCTAAAATCTACAATCATGTCTTGGTAGCCAAACATGGTTCCTCGGTCAGTAATCCAAACTTTATCGTTTCCAGACTCTTTTACTTTATTGACTGCAAAAATCATCGATTCAGGTGCTAAAAACTGTCCTTTTTTAATATTGATTACTTTGCCTGTTTTTGCTGCAGCCACCAACAAATCCGTTTGACGACATAAAAAAGCAGGAATTTGTAATACATCTACATACTGAGCAGCGATTGCCGCTTCTTCAGCAGAATGAATATCTGTTACCACAGGAACATCAAACTTTTGTCCTACTTTTTGTAGAATTTTTAACGCCTTCTCATCGCCAATTCCAGTAAAACTATCTAATCGAGATCGATTTGCCTTTCGGTAAGATCCTTTGAAAATAAATGGAATTTCTAATCGATTGGTAATCTCAAAAATCCGTTCGGCAATATTCAAGGCCATTTCTTCTCCTTCTATGGCGCAAGGTCCTGCCATTAAAAAGAAATTTCCACTCTTAGTATGTTTGATATTTTTTAAATGTTCGATCATCGTTCTGCTATTTTGAGCAACAAAAGTACACCTTTCGATTAACATTTTTTTAATCCTACTTTCATTGCCTAAAGCTTAAAAAATGGAGTAAATTTGCGGCATGGCACCAAAAACTAAACTCCCATTTATTATCAAAGTTCTACGTTTTTATTTCAATACGTTAGGCAAAATCACTCCTGCACTTTCCTCCAAGTTATTGATTAAACTGTTCTCCACACCTCAAACAAAAAAGGTCAGACAAAGAGAGAAAGTAGTTTTAAAAGGTGCTTTGCATAAAAAGGTAACAATAGAAGGGCACGACATTCAAGTGTATGAATGGGGACAAGGAGAAAAGATCGCCTACCTTATACATGGTTGGGAAGGAAATGGCGGAAGTATGGGTGCATTTGTTAGTCCACTTTCACAAATGGGCTATAAAGTCATTACTTTTGATGGTCCTGCGCATGGAAAAAGCAGCGGAAAAACGGCGAACATTTTATTGTTCTCTCAAGTATTCAAAGGCATTGTCGGTCAATATGGGCCTGCTGAAATCATCATTTCTCATTCATTCGGAACTAGTGTAATGCTATACAGTGCAGTTAAACATGGCATTCAGCCTAAAGCTGCGGCATTATTGAGCGGAAACGATAAAGTGGAAGATATTTTTCATGAATTTGCACAATTAATGAATCTAGACCATACACAAGAAAACAGATTGTTCGACACCATTAAATCGGATTTCAATATAGACGCTAGAGAACTAATCATGAGTGAGTATGCTAAAAAATCAGGCATCCAGAAAGCGCTTTTGATCCACGATAAAAATGATCGTATTATTCCATTTAGCAATACTGAAGCATTGGCTAAAAATTGGCCGGCAGCGAAAGTTTTACCTGTTGAAAACACAGGTCATTATAAGATGTTGTGGGCTCCAGCTGTTATCAACCCAACAATTGCATTTTTTAAAGCACTTGACTAAGGTTCAATTAACATCGATTAACGCTTCCTTTTGATTAAAATCAATAGTTTTACGATTCTTTTTTAGCACCTAGAATTGTAACTATTATGAAATATCGCTCTCTCTTTTCACTGACTATTGTATTGATGATTATCGGATTTAGCAGTATTGCCCAGTCCAATATTTATTCTTCTTCAAAGATTCAGTTGGAATTGAAGAAACTGAACTTTTTAGGCAATGCCTTGTATTTGGCGGCTCACCCTGATGATGAAAATACACGTTTAATCACTTGGTTGGACAATGAAAAATTGGCTCGAACTGCTTATTTGTCATTGACAAGAGGAGATGGTGGACAAAATCTAATTGGTACAGAGAAAGGTGCCGCCATGGGTTTACTAAGAACTCAAGAATTAATAGAAGCTCGAAAAATTGACGGTGGAGAGCAGTTTTTTAGCCGTGCGGTGGATTTCGGTTATTCTAAAACTGCCAAAGAAACTTTTGAAATTTGGGAAAAAGATAAAATTCTAGCGGATGCCGTTTGGGTGATTCGAAAATTCAAGCCTGATGTAATCGTTACTCGATTTCCACCAGATGAGCGAGCTGGTCACGGACATCACACCGCTTCTGCTATGATTGCCATTGAAGCATTCAAATTAGCTGCAGACGAAAATGCCTATCCGGAGCAACTAAAATTGGTAGACACTTGGCAAGTAAAACGGTTGTACTGGAATGCCTCCAACTGGTGGAACAAAGGTATTGCTGAAGAAGCTGCAGGAAATGACAAATACTTTGTAGTGGATGCCGGTGGTTACAGCCCTTTATTGGGAGAATCCAATGGAGAAATTGCTGCAAAAAGTAGAAGTTCGCACAGAAGTCAAGGTTTTGGAGCAGCAATGCAGCGTGGAGAAAACTTAGAATATTTATATCACTTAGAGGGAGAAAAGGCGATCAACGATTTATTCGATGGTGTGAATACTTCTTGGAAAACCATTAAAGGTGGCGATAAAATTCAGGCTCAAATTGATGCCATTATTGCGAATTTCAAACCCAACCAACCTCAACAATCCATTGCAGGATTGGTAAAATTGTACAATAATATTAAAGCGAATAAAAACTTAACTCCTCATGCCACTCAGAAATTAGCAGACATTCAGGACATCATCAAAACCTGTTCTGGTGTATTTGTAGAAGCTTTAGCAGAAGATTTTAGTGGAACCGAAAATAGCGAAGTGAAAGTTTCTGCACAATTGATCAACAGAAATGGAGCAGCTGTCAAAGCAACATTTTCAAATGTTGAAGGCCAAATTGAATTGCCGAAAAATCAGTTAATCGAGAAGGATTTTACCATCAAAGCTCCTTCAGAAATTTCTCAGCCATATTGGTTGACATCTCCGTACTTCGGTGTATTTGGAGTAGATCAGCAAGAACTGATCGGGTTGCCTGAAAGTCCAGCTGCTGTGAATTTAGATTATCAATTGACCTTTGACGGAACGACTTTCACCTACTCTACTCCCCTACTTTATAAGTGGACAGACAGAGTGGAAGGGGAAATCTACCGACGATTTATAGTGACTCCTAAAGCAACGGGAGAATTTTCAAGCAATGTTCTATTATTTGCCGATGAGCAACCCAAAGAGGTGAGTTTGATTATCAAAGCACATGAAAACAATACCACCGGAAAAGCAACTTTAACGATTCCTAAAGGATGGGAAACAACGGCCTCTCAGTTTGATTACAACATCGCTGAAAAAGGACAAAAGCAGGTATTTAAATTCACCGTTACTCCTCCCAAAGGTGGAAGTGTTGGCGATCTTTCAATCCAACTATCAGATGGTTCTGAAATGAAGTCTGAGCAATTGATTAAATACAATCACATTGAATATCAAACGCTTTTTGACCCTTTAGTTGCGAAAGTTGTGAAAGTCGACTTTAAAAGAGCAGGCGATAGAATCGGATACATAATGGGTAGTGGAGACGAAGTGCCAAACAATTTAAAAGAGGTTGGATATACTGTTGAACTAATCGAAGCTGACAATTTAAACGCTGTCGACTTATCCGTTTACGATGCTATAATTGTTGGAATTAGAGCCTACAACACTACGGAATCGTTGAAGAATGGCAATTTGTTTTTGAATGATTATGTAAAAAATGGCGGAAATGTAATCGTGCAATACAACACCAATAGAGGTTTGGTGACTGAAGATATAGGACCATACAAATTTCAAATTTCTCGAGAGCGTGTGACGAAAGAAGAAGCTGAAGTAACTTTTATTGATCCTAAGGCTGCTGTGCTTAACTTTCCAAATAAACTGACTAAAGCTGATTTTGATGGTTGGGTGCAAGAAAGAGGTTTGTATTTTGCAGACGAATGGGACGAGAATTTCACCCCAATTCTTTCATGGAATGATCCTGACGAAGATGCTCTTGAAGGTGGATTAATCGTTGCGAAATATGGCGAAGGTCATTTTGTATACACCGGAATCTCGTTCTTCAGACAGTTGCCTGCAGCAGTGCCTGGCGCTTACCGTTTGATGTCGAATATTATTGGATTAGGAAAAAAGTAAACCATGGAAAAACAACCAGAGATTTTAGAAGAAGGTCCTCCATTTTTCAGTAATTGGAATAAGTTGTATGTGTTTATTATTTGCTTTCAATTGGCATTGATTGCCTTTTTTACTTGGATGACGGTGAGCTATGCTTAAATGGGTTAAAGTATCAATTTAGCAATGTATTTGCTTACCCTTCATTTCGACGCAGCTCAATGTTAACTCAAAAAGCTCAGGATGACAAAGGCATTCGTGTATTTGATAAAACTAATTTAAGAGTTTAAGTTTTAACTAAAATCAATTTTTCTCAACAAACGAAATGTCAATCTTAATTTGTCAGGCTGAGCGGTGAAGTTCACACTGAGCTTAGCTGAAGTGAAGCCTTAGACAAATAAAATC
>Ga0209344_10001450_pt1 | contig 30807 bp, 25 predicted proteins | sample Cruoilmetagenom6_FD_187293 | JGI IMG/M metagenome (GOLD analysis project Ga0209344, IMG submission 187293) | Oil polluted marine microbial communities from Coal Oil Point, Santa Barbara, California, USA - Santa Barbara Oil Seep Sample 6 (SPAdes)... | ecosystem: Environmental > Aquatic > Marine... | reverse complement strand
GTTGTATCTTTCATTGCTGGTGTTACTGCACCAGAAGGTAAGCGTATGGGTCACGCTGGCGCGATTATCGCTGGTGGTAAAGGTACAGCTGATGAGAAATTCGCAGCATTAGAAGCGGCTGGTGTTAAAACAGTTCGTTCTTTAGCGGATATCGGTGTAGCACTTAAAGAGAAAACGGGTTGGTAATCAGCTTTTGATTGCAAACTGTTTTATCTGATAAAAACCCGCCTTCTCGAATAGAGAGTGCGGGTTTTTTTATGGGCTAAATATTGTTTTAATGATGAATGAAATAGTTTAATTATGCATAGAGAAGGAATTCAAATGAAAAGTGAAATATTCGATATATATAACCTTTATTGCTATGGTGAAAAAAGTATAAAGGATGAAAAAGGTTCATATCTAGGTTTAACAGAAATAATATTACCAAAGCTAGGGAAGGCAAAAATTCAAATCATGCGAGAGTATATCAAGAATACAAAGTCCCCAGCATTCAGAAGAACAGGTACTCTAACAATTGAGTTAAATAATGAGGTAAATGAAGAACATAGTTCAATAGCACAAGATATATTCAGTCTATTATCTTTTGCATTAAACGGTCATATTGAATATCGCGAGCAACGCGATAAAAGGTCTATTTTTAGAGAGACAGGGATGACCTCTAATGGTGGTTGGATGTCGATTATTATAAATCGCTCAGGACGAGATATTTGTGCTTTTATTTTAGCATGTTGGGATACTTATCGTACTCAGAAGAATGCGAGAAGGTTATATGAAACCATCAGATTATTAACTCAAACTAACGAAAGTAAAGATTTTTTGGAACAGAAGATCGCATTGACATCTGTATTATTAGAAAGCTTAAAACATACATATGGAGTTAATAATAAAAATTATAAAACAGATAGAACTAAGTTTTATAAAACACCATATATGAAAGGTGATGAGCCTCTGACCTTCAAAGCAGTACTTATGGATATGATAGGTGAGGTTGATATGCCGAAAGACTTTAAATATGATATATCTTATATTGTAAAGAATCGAAATAAAATTATTCATGAAGGACTATTAGATTGCTCAACGAGTGTTATGTGGGAGCAATACGAAGCAATGGTTAGCTTTATCAGAGTGTATTTATTATCACTTTTAAACTTTAAAGGCCGTTACTATTCATTTGACCAACCAAATGTTACTAAATCAATGGGTGTAGAACTACTATATCTACAAGATTAAATTTGGCTTCATGTACGCTAATCTATAGTTGTCGCAGTGGCGACTACACCCAAAGAGGGTTAAACGCCGAACCCTCTCTGGACTCACCCGGCGCTGCTATCAAAATGTACTTCTTCGTAAATTAATCTATCGACAAGCTAACGCTTAGAACGCACATCCATGTGCTACTTCGCTTGGCTATCATTCATGATAGCCATAGCAGCGATAGGTTAATTTACTCAGCATTTTTCCAAAGCAGACTTAGCGCTTGTTTCTACCTATGGTAATTCTCCTTTCGCTTATTTAGAAAATAAAAGTGCAACGATCGCTAGATCCCATCACAGCAACAGAAACTGAATTTAGATAAGTGCGATGTTTATCGGAGCCATGGATGGCGTAGACTGCCGTGTGAAGGGACGATTTTCGGCAGGAATGAACATCTCACCTAGATTCAGTTGGAGTGTTTTGCTGTGCAGGGCGCCATGGGGAGTCCAGAGGGGCTTTTGGCGTGTAACGCCCCTCTGGGTGTTGTCGCCACGGCGACGCCAAGCAAGGAATAAAACTCCAAACGTTTCAGTTGAAAAACATCTTCAATACCTACATCGTTTTGTTCACCATCCCTGATGAATATACGTGAACACTTTCATTTATTTCAGCGTTTGTTCAAGCAGACTTAGCGCTTGTTTCTACCTTTCGTCATTCTCCTTAAGATTTGAAGTAGCGTTCGCTTCACAACGATCTCTAAATTCCCATCTCAGTGAATGAATCGCTATTTTGTAAAGTGTCAGTCAAGCGGAGCCATGGATGGCGAAGACTGCCGCTTTTCATGGACGACTATTGGCAGGTATTGACTGTAAACACAAAATGGCTATTCATGTTTTACTGAGTAGGGCGCCATGGGGAGTCCAGAGGGGCTTTTGGCGTGTAACGCCCCTCTGGGTGTTGTCGCCACCGCGACGCCAAGCAAGGAATAAAACTCCAAACGTTTCAGTTGAAAAGCATCCTCAATACCTACATCGCTTTGTTCACCATCCCTGACGAATATACGTGCACACTTTCATTTATTTCAGCGTTTGTTCAAGCAGACTTAGCGCTTGTTTCTACCTATGGTAATTCTCCAAAAGGTTTGAAGGAGTGTTTGCTTCACAACGATCTCTGAGTCCCATATCAGCGATTTAATTATTCAGGTTCAATGGTAGGGCTCGATTCGAGACATGGATGTCGAGAACTGCCGTTGTTCAAGGATGACTTTTTCTACAGGCTTAGCGGCAGGGTTCGAGCTCTACGCACTTGGATAATTAAAGTTTTAGCTGCGTAGGGCACAGTGGGGGATGTAAGGGAGGAGTTCTGTCCTTTCTTTTAGGTAAAAGCCCCTTGCGTGTACTCGCCTCGGCAACTGCGTCCTGCGTTGCTCTAACTTCTGCATCCATGCAGTCGACCGCGACGCCATACAGATGAATTAAACTCCAAGCTGCTTAATTTATAAAACTAGATGTCACTTATTCTAATTTAGCCTTTTGGAGTCAGCTAACTGGTTTGGTATCAGCGTGCCGACTACAACCATTAAATAGATTTTGTTTTCTATTCATTTAAAACATTGCCGTTTATAATACCGCCATTAATTTTATAGCTTTGAAGAGTAATATGAATTTCCCAAAAGATGACACCGGTAAAGTATTGTTTGAAATGCAAAAGGCAGGTATCGATTTAACTGTGATGCATACTATCGTTTTCTTTCACTTATTTGAAACACAAGAACAAGCAGATGCTATGGCAGCTCATCTTGCTGAAATAGCACCTGATATGATTTGTGATGTTCATATTGATGAAAATCCAAAAGTATGGGCTTTAGATTGTTCAATAAAATTACTGCCTCTGTATGATGCCATTATTGCTCAAGAAGCTCAGTTTGAACAAATAGTAACTCAGTTTCATGGTCATACTGATGGGTGGGGAGTTGAAGCTTAAATTGTCCATGTTTTATAACCTATCAGTCTATCCATTATAAGTTTCTAGAAAATCAGAGGCATCATAGGTGCCTGGTTTTTTTCTTGATGTTTTCATAATAACTGTATAAGTAGGGTCAGATACACATTAATAAATATGGGTTCAGAGCCTTAGCACCCCCAGCCATATAGACGACTCTTTTATTGCTCATTCTTTTCTCTCTGTAAAATTGAGCTGTCTAAAGTTTTATCGAAAACACTAAGTGTTGGTAAATAGCAGATGAGTCCATGAAGAATACTCAGTTGATATAGTGTTGATAATTACCTTAAAAGTCGCAGTGTTCGTTTAAGCCCAAGCTATGCTATGGTCGGGTAGCTATGTGAAATGTAACTGTGACTAGTGTAACATTCTAGGTTCGATGCTTTAGCTGAGATAGTATCAAGGTTGATTTTATTTTATCGGCTATATAGCGAGTAAATAACACTATTTACCCTGTTGATTGATGAAATAGCAGTAATAACCTAACCATGGTAAGCAAACTTTTACTCCGTTTAATAAATAGTGATAGCCGCTAAATTTTTGTATACCGCAGCATCAATTAATAAATTTAATAACTAACTTCATTAAGTGGTATTTATAACATTCAAACTGGCATACAAGGATTAAAGGTAAAACTATAATGACCGAAATGACCGAAATGACCGAAACAAGAGCGCAATTAAGAGAGTTTTTACTAGGCTGGTTTGGGCAAAATATGCCGGGTAATGCCTTGTTTTGGTATGACATATTAGTCGTTTTATGGATAGCCATATTTACCATTACATTGCATTATATTATTAGGGGCTCAGCGAGGCGATTTCTCAAAGGCAAGTTTGAGATTGTTGATAACAAGCAAGTTAAAAACGTCACCCTTGAATTAATTCAACGCTTAGCAAGCCGACTTTCGTTTGCGCTTCAAGGCGCTGTTGTGATTATACAAGCCAAACTTTGGCTACCGACAGGTGCAGGCTTCTTACATTTTGTCGAGGTAGTAACCGACCAATGGATTATTTTATTCTTATTGTTATCGTTGTTTACTTTTTTAGATATTTTACAATCGCTTTCAAATAAGCGGCCAACCCAGGCGCATTTCCCGTTAAAAGGTCTTTTACAAACCGTTAAGCTGGTTGCTAGTGTTTTAACCGCTATATTGGCTGTTTCCTTGCTTATGGATAAGTCTCCGCTTATTTTATTAAGTGGGTTAGGCGCTTTGTCTGCGGTGTTGTTGCTAGTATTTAAAGACCCCATTTTAGGTTTAGTGGCGGGCATACAGCTTTCTGCGAATAATATGCTGGCCGTGGGGGATTGGTTAGAAATGCCTAAATACGGCGCCGACGGTGACGTGATTGATATTGCCTTAACAACGGTAAAAGTAAGAAATTGGGATAAAACCATTACCACCATTCCAACTTATGCGCTTATTTCAGATTCATTTAAAAACTGGCGCGGTATGTCTGAGTCAGGCGGCAGAAGAATAAAGCGCTGTATCCATCTGGAAATGAGCAGTGTCTGTTTCTTAGATAAAGCGCAAATAGCTGAACTACAAAAAGCACAATTATTAAGCGAGTATATCGCGCATACGGTACCGGCAATTGAAAAAGAAAATAGCGATAAAAAGGCCGATATGAGCGTTATACAAAATGGCCGACGACTGACTAATGTTGGCACATTCAGAAAATATCTGCTGTCGTTTTTAAAAAACCATCCTAATATTCATCAGGGGATGACCTTATTGGTGAGACAGTTAGAGCCAACCTGTAATGGCTTGCCTATTCAAATTTATGCTTTTACCAATACCACAAGTTGGAATGTATATGAGGATATTCAGTCTGATATTTTCGATCATATAATTGCGGTATTGCCGGCATTTTCACTGAGAGTTCATGAATCTCCTACCGGTAATGATATAAGGTTACTTGCTAAGCACTAGTAGGCAGATTATTGTGGATATTATAACTTGTAGTGAATAAACCTTAAAGCTAGTAGTTAGCGGCAGATGCTATTGGTACTTTAACATTAGACGTAAAAAAGTGACTTTTGAAAGTGACAGAGAAAAGGAATTTCTGCGGGAAAATATAACAGCTTATTACCCTAGAGTTATTTTATATTGAACAAAATAGTTGGGTATAAAGCCTGTGTAAATATGGGTTTAGGCTGTTATAAATGTTGTCACTAAATTTAATCACAGCTTTTTCCTAGCCGAGAACGGGAAGGCGTTTAACTGCTATAAATTAATCAATATCATCTTAATATCAAGCGAATTTCAGTTACAATTTTTCTCAAGGTATAGCGCTACAAGTTACTTTATATCGAAATTTTGCCTATAAAGAAGTCATTAAGGCAACTTTTAAATATTTCTCGGCAATTTCAAGTGATGTTTTCTGGTCAAACTAAATGGCATTGCGCTATAATCCGTTTTTTGTCATTAACCGTGTATTACTTCATGAAGTTTCCCGGACGCCGCCAACATAGACATTATTTCCCAGTAGATAATAAAAACCCGTTAACCAACCAAGTAAATATTAGCTCGCAAGCCAGTAATAACTATATTGTCGGTATAGATCAGGTTTTAGTCGATATTGAAGCGAAAGTTGACCAAGCGTTTTTAGATGAATTTGGCTTACATCGTGGTATGTCGCAAGTCATTTCAGATGATGTTACTCAGCGACTTTATCAACGGTTGAAAGATGAGTCGTTGGTTAACTATGAATTTGCTGGTGGCACTATCGGCAATACCATGCACAATTACTCTGTCTTAGCAGATGACCGCTCAGTTTTACTCGGCGTGATGTCGAACAATATTAAGGTTGGTGATTACGCTTATCGCTTTCTTAGTAATACTTCGTCACGGGTTGATCTTAATTACCTTCAACCTGTTGATGGTCCTATTGGTCGCTGTTTCACCCTGATTGACGGTACTGGCGAACGTACTTTTGGTATTAATGCCGGATTAATTAACCGTTTACATCCAGACTCAATTGACGAATCGTTAATTGCAGGTGCATCGGCTCTGGTTATTAGTTCATATCTGATGCGTACGCAAGCAGGTGACACTATGACTGAAGCTGCAATTAAAGCGGTAAAATGTGCTAATGCAGCGGGCGTACCTGTGGTATTGACCTTAGGAACTAAATTTTTAATTGAAAAAGAACCTGAGTTTTGGCGTAATTTTGTGCAAGAACATGTCAACATCTTAACCATGAACGAAGAAGAGGCATTAGCTATTACCGGTATCGAACAGCCTCTACTAGCCACTGACAAGTGTCTTGATTGGGTTGATATGGTCATTTGTACCGCAGGTAAAGATGGCTTGTATATGGCAGGTTATGTTGATGAGACTTTTAAACGCGAAAGTGAATATCCGTTAATATCAGCTGAAATAGCTGAATTTAATCGCTATGAATATTCACGCCCTATGTTATTAGCACATTGCGATAAGCCATTGCGTATTTATACGCATTCAGCCCCTTATATGGGCGGCCCTGAAAGTATCAAAAACACCAACGGTGCTGGTGATGCTGTGTTAGCCGCGGTATTGCATGATTTAAGTGCCAATGTTTATCACAAAAATACGGTCGTTAATTCCAGCAAACATAAGCAACCCGCGTTGACGTACTCATCATTATCGCAAATGAGTAAGTATGCTAACCGAGCAAGTTTTGAGGTCTTGGTACAGCATTCTCCGCGCTTGTCACGTGGTTTACCTGAGCGAGAAGGTAGTTTAGACCAAGCCTATTGGGCGCAGTAGTTCTCTCAATCAGGCTTAAAAGTCTAAGAGTAGCGGCTAGCTGCTCGCTATTGTCGGATTATTTAACTAGTCAGAATAACACTACAATGGCAGCGCGTTTTCGGTGATAAAACACTCCACGCGTTAAATTTATCCTTTTAATAAGAAAATTACCCTTTGCATGAATACTCTAACCACGCATAAATCATCACAACGCCGCTTACTTATTGCTCTTGCGATCACCAGTGTTTTTATGTTGTTGCAGCTTGTTGGTGCTTATTACGCGAATTCTTTAGCGGTATATGCTGATGCTGGGCATTTATTTGTCCATAATAGCTCGTTATTTATTGCTTTAATTGCTTCTACGTTAGCAATAAAATTTGGCCGAACTTTTAGTGATGGTTATCGTCGTCTTGAATTATCTGGTGGCTTAATCAATGGTTGTTTATATTTATTAATCAGTTGCTGGATTATACTGCAAGGCGCAGAAAGGTTATTTGGCCACGAACATCATGACGAACATGAAATAAATACTTTTGTTATGTCAGCAACGGCCTCTTTAGGCTTCTTATTCCATGCCGCATCAGCCTTTGTTTTATATAAAGGGCGTAAGGACAGCGTTAATGTTTACGCGGTATTTTTACATACCTTTTTTGACTTACTCTCTACCATAGTCACTTTTGCTACCAGTATTGTTATTCATGCGACAGGTTGGACGATTGTTGATTCGTTATCGAGCATCTTTATTTCGTTCTTCGTACTTTATACTGGCTCTAAGCTACTCTACAAGTGTGTTAAAGGGTTATTTTTCAACGGTGTACGTTTACCGGCATTGAAAAAAATTGAAACCGCATTACTCGGGGTTGAACATATTGATAATGTCCATAACTTGATTGTTAAAAGTGATAACGGTGAAGTGGTCGTTGGTGCACATATCGTTTTAAAGCACCAATGTACCTTAGAAAAACATGATGAAATTTGTCGCTTTCAGGTTGAACGTGTTTTAAAAGAGCAATTTGCTGTTAGTACCAGTGTATTGCAAATTGAGACTAGCGGTTGTCAACACGGCTCATAACGCTTTTTAGTTAATACTTTTGGGGTCAATTAACGCAGCTGATATATTTTTTATATCAGCTTTTCATAATGTTATATTTGCGATTTAAATCAAATAATCAAGCTCGGCAATCCTTTATCATACGGATAGGTTTTCTATGAGCTTTATCCATGCCAAAAAATAATCACACAGTGCAAAATCGTCTGTTAAGTGTTTTTTTGATCTTATCAGCCTCGGTGTTAATTTTCGCTATTGCCCAAGTTATTCATCAATTTTTAATTAATAATGAGCTAGCGAAAATGTATATTTCGTTTTGCGCCGGCTTTATCTTATTTACTCCCTTAGTGAGTTTAACACTTCATCCATTACTGCTATCAAACTCTCAAGGTAGCAATAAAATCAAGCGCAAAGGCCTACTGGTTAATGTCGGGTTAGTTGCTGTTGTGCAAGGCTTGTTTTTTTTGATCTGGATGACTGATGCGATTGCTATTTATAGCATGTATGTTGATGCTAATTCTTTTCTAGCGAAAGCTTTCAATATTAATAGTGAGAGTGTGGCGAATTCTAGTCAAAGTTTTTATTGGTTGAATTTGTTGTTGGCTTGGTTATTTGCTTTTTTATCACTTATGTTGGGCTTAATACCTTGTTTAATTGCCCGAGTGAAAAATTTTGGTGTGGTGGGGAATTTTGTTTCAGCGTTTAAATTTGTCAAACTGCACAAATTGTCCTTAGTGCTCTATGCCTTATGCTTGGCATTGGCCGTTGTTATGCCGCTAATGTACAGCAAATATTTATTTATCATTGTGTTTCCTCTGATGCTGATTTGGGTCTTTATTGGTATTGCAAGGCGTTATCTACAATACCAAAACAAAGTCTGATGCTTATATTTTTATTTGGTAAGGCTTTGTTTTTGCTTTCTTTTGAGTTAGATTTTTCTGATGAACCTGCCAATTTATAAAACGTAATATTTACTTAAAAACTCCGTTATTCGGAGTTTTTTGTTTTATCACTGGTAGTCATGGTGTTAGTAACCGTCGGCATCTGATGTGGTGTCTTTTGTGTTCTTGGTAAGGTTTCTTTTAAATCGTTAAGGCTCTTTTTACGCAAAGGCGTTTTAGCACTCTTTTGAAAAGTACTAAAATTGCCGATTAGAAGGACTAAGGCGATAATAATAATGGCTGGCGCAACCCAGCTTTCAGTTAATATGCTACCCATAAATTAATGCTCCAATAAACTGTCCGAAAAAATGTGCTAACTGTACTGTTCCGTTAATAGTTAGGCAGTTGCCACATTACTAATATAACGTTGGTAGAGTTCGGGTAATATTGCCAGTAGCGTTGCTTTCCCGTAAATATTGCTTTCAGCTAGGGTTTCTGCCAAAAGTGCTTCAGAGTACGCCTGTTGATAGTGTTGAGATAACGGCAAATAGGAAAGATGCCAAGGCTCTTGAGCTACACCGCCGCGAAACTTATCATAAGGTAAAAAGAAGCCAAAACGCTGTGCATGCTCTTTAAGCCAAACGGTCATAGGATAAAAATATCCAGAGGCTTGATATTCCCATGGCTCTAACGCTAAAGACTGCTCAGCAGGTAAGAGATTTTTTGCATAAACGTCAATATCACAACCCCAGTGATGACGACTGGCACCTGGTAGCGCAGAGAATAACATAATGGCGTGTATTTTTTCCACTTCATTAAGTTGCGCAAGTGCTATCACTTGATTTGAGGCATTCTTAATGGCAGTTTGACCGGAAAACTTATTTTGCCAAATAGCGAGTTGTCGCTCATAGCTGCGAAAGCCGCTAGCGATAGACAGCGCTATGCCAGCCTCTTTGGCTGCGCGTTGCAGTTGTTCAAAGGCAGATACCATCTCTTGATGAATGCCCAGGTTTTTCGTTAACCAATGAATATGACGTTCAGTTTTGCCGGTTAATATTAACTCAAGCTCGCTCATGTTAGCGTTCATTGACTAAAACATTGACTAGGGTTTGATAGTAAACCTCGGTTAACAACATCAAGTCATCTATGGCAACGGATTCATTAACTTGATGTATGGTAGCGTTACAAGGACCAAGCTCAACAACTTGTGCGCCAGTCGGGGCGATGAAGCGACCATCTGAGGTGCCGCCACTAGTAGAAAGCTCAGGTGTTATCTGGCAACAAGTTTCAATAGCTTGTACGACACTATCAACTAGCGTACTGGGTTCAGTAATAAAGGGTTGACCGTTAAAGACCCAATTAAGCTCATAATTTAGCTGGTGCTGGGTTAATAGCGCTTCTACCTTATCAACAATCATTTCTGCGGTTAATTCGGTGCTGTAACGTAAATTAAATAACGCCGTTAAGTGGCCGGGTACGACGTTGGTGGCACCCGTACCAGATGTGATGTTCGATAACTGAAAGCTGGTCGGCGGAAAGTAAGCATTACCGTCATCCCAATGCATTTGGCTTAACTCAGCCAATACCGGCATGGCCATGTGAATAGGATTGATCACATGCTCAGGGTAGGCAACATGGCCTTGTTTTCCGTGAATATGCAATTCACCTGATATAGAGCCACGACGACCGTTTTTGACAACGTCACCTAAATTTTTGGTGCTAGAAGGCTCACCAACAATACAATAATCAATCTTTTCATTGCGGGCTTCTAGCGTATCAATAACCCGAGTTGTGCCATTAATAAACGGGCCTTCTTCATCACTGGTGATTAAAAATGCGATTGAGCCGTGATGTTTAGGATGGTCAGCAACAAATTTTTCTGTTGCGACGATCATGGCTGCTAAACTGCCTTTCATATCAGCAGCGCCGCGGCCATAAAGCATGCCATCGGCAATGACAGGATCAAATGGCGGCGTGTGCCAAAGCTCCAAATTACCTGCTGGTACCACATCGGTATGACCCGCAAAACAAAATACCGGCCCTGAGTTACCTTTGCGTGACCATAAGTTGGTGGTATCTTCAAATACCATACTTTCATTAATAAAGCCTAACTTGGCTAACCGCTCAGCCATCAACTGTTGGCAGCCAAAATCTTCTGGCGTAACTGAAGGGCGTTCAATCAGTGCTTGGGCCAATGAAATGGTGTTATTGCTATGTTTTTTCATAATACTATTGTTACCTAAGCGAACGTTTGTTGATATTGACTGTCTTTAAAACCAACCAAAATTGTTTGATTATGTTTTAGTAACGGGCGTTTGATTAGGGTAGGTTGCGCTAAAATAACCTCTGCCATGACTTCGTCAGTGAGGTTATTTTTAATGTCATCGGCTAAGTTACGAAAGCTGGTACTACGTTTATTTAATAACTGGGTTAAATCAGTAAAATTGAGCAACTCTTGTAATAAGTCGGCACTGAAACCATCGCTACGAAAGTCGTGGAATTGATACGGAATATTTTCTTGTTCTAACCACTTTTTTGCTTTCTTTACGCTATCGCAATTTTTTATGCCATATAGTATTGTCATTTTATTTCCTGATTTATATTACTTGATAGTTATTGTTGATGAGTGCGGCTTTTGCTGCTGCAAACTTATCTGATTTTACTAGCACGTAGTCAGTATCAAAAGTTGAAATAGCAAAGAGACTAATTTTTTCATTTGCTAAAACTGTTGAAATATTTGACATAATGCCCGTTAAGCCTAAATCTAATGGTCCGACAACTTCAAAAGCTTGCCAGCCAAGTTCGACTTCTTCACTGTCTAGCTCAATATGCTCTGGTAACACAATTGAAATTTCGTCATAGGTTTTTGCCAAGAAAAATATTGGCGCATTAAAGACCACATCAGGTATTGAACTTTCACGTTGTAAGCTATGAATGGCAAATGTTTCAGATAGGCGGCGCAGCGTTAAACTACTCATAAGTCAACGTCATTTTTTTGGCTAGCAATCTCAATACTATAGCGTTTAATCGCTAGGATCTCTAGCGGTTAAATGCGCAATACTTGCGATCGACGATCAAGATAAAAAACCAGAATAATCTGCTTAACCTGTGTTTGGCTTGCATTTACTTGATTATTACTACCAAGCTAATGTATTTCTAGTTCTTATAGGCTATATAATTACGAATTTTACCTACTAAGTTTAATATCCATTGTTAAATGATATCCACATAAGCTGTGGATATCATTGTGCGCAACTATTGTTTAACTACATAAGTCTATGTTTTTTTTATATATAATTCGTTGGTTAAAAAATACCAGCTAATCACATTAAACATGTATGTATGATAAGTTATTAAAATACTGTTCTAATGGGTAAAGAGGGTATAGATCTACTTATTTATAAAATAGATCTATGCAATAGTGGCTTTTAGTTGCCGATGATTACCCTTGTGCTTGAATTGCAGTCAAGGCAATAGTGTAGACAATATCATCTACTAAGGCGCCACGAGATAAGTCATTAACTGGCTTGCGCATGCCTTGCAACATGGGGCCAATGCTGACTAAATCAGCTGAACGTTGCACTGCCTTGTATGTCGTATTACCTGTGTTTAGATCTGGAAATATAAACACATTGGCTTGGCCAGCAACTGGGCTGTTTGGGGCTTTTTTACGTGCAACATTTTCCATAATCGCGGCATCATATTGCAATGGTCCATCGATAATAAGATCGGGGCGTTTTTGTTGGGCAATTTTAGTTGCCGCTGCCACTTTTTCAACATCAGCCCCAAAACCTGATGTGCCTGTGCTGTAGCTGATCATGGCAACTTTGGGGCTAATGCCAAATTGAATGGCTGAATCGGCAGATTGAATGGCGATATCGGCTAGCTGCTCTGCATTGGGCTCAGGGTTAATGGCACAATCGCCATATATAAGTACTTGATCTGGTAACAACATAAAGAAAATAGAGGAAACCAATGAGCTGCCTTCAGCGGTTTTAATTAACTGTAATGCCGGACGAATAGTATGGGCTGTGGTATTAACCGCACCAGAGACTAAGCCATCAACTTGGCCAAGTTGTAACATCATAGTGGCTAAAACAACATTGTCTTTTAATTCTTGTTTTGCGACCACATCGGTCAAGCCCTTTGCTTTACGTAGCTCCACCATAGGGGCAATGTAATTATCGCGGATACTTTCTGGATCTGTGATCAATAAGCCTGCCGGCAGATGGATACCTTGCTGCTGGGCAATACGTAAAATGGTGTCTTTGTCACCGATTAACTGACAGCGGGCAATATTACGTTCAACACAAATAGCGGCGGCTTTAATGGTTCGAATGTCAGTGCCTTCAGGTAAAACAATCAGTTTATTGGCTTGACGAGCAAGTTCAGTTAATTTGTGTCTAAAGGCCGGCGGTGACATTTTGTCACTAATACGGGCCTTATTACTTAACTGTGTTAACCAGTCATTGACCAGGTTGTCTGCAACATACTCTTTAACCTTTTCCTGACGCTGCAGATCATCTTCAGGAATATCAGGATTGAAATTTATTAAATGTCGTGAGGTTTGCCAAGTATCCCATGGTACTGAAAGTACCGGTAAACCTGCGTCTAGTGCTTGTTGACAAAGGTTGAGGATGCCGTCATTGGGCATATAACCATTGGTGAGCACCAATGCTGAAACTTTGGTGCCATTTAAAGCTGATAAACAGGTGGCAATGATAATATCAGTACGATCACCAGGGGTGACGATTAAACGACTGGGTTGTAAGTGACTCATTAAATTATCAACACTACGCGCACAAAAACTAATACTGCGAATGCGGCGATGATTCATATCGCCAGCGTTGATGATCTCAGCATTTAAGTAATTAGCGATATCAACCACGCGAGGTGCGATGAGATCCATTTCCCAAGGGACAGTGCCTAATAAATTAAAATGACGATTTTTAAAAATCGATAAATTAATTAATGGCGTCAGATCTAAGCTTTGATTAAATTCATGCTCGTGTGGTAATAGGCCAAACTCATCTTTATCAGGGGAATTGATTTTATTGATGATACAACCGATCAATTTGGAATTTTTGATACCACCAAAGGTTTCGGCGCTCATTTCAATACGATCTTCAAACTCGTCTACTGAGTCATTGTCTTGCGCAGCTACCAAAACGATTTCCGCAGAAAGCGCTCGGGCAACATCGCGATTGATCCTACCGGCATAGGGTTGTCGAGTGGTTGGGATCAACCCCTCAATAATCACCACATCATGAGACTTGTCTATGGCGTTAAAATTTTCAACAATTTGCTCTAAGACAATATCATTACGGCCTTCGCCCATTTGCTGCTCAACGTAAGAAAGCGAAATTGAGTTTGAGGTATCGCTGTTGGCTGTGTTCACCGCTGTTTTTGCTCTGGTATTACGTTTTGGTTGTGAAATAGGCTTAAAATGGCCAACATTGATGCCTTTTTGTTGGCATGCATGAAAAAGTCCTAAGCTGATGCTACTTAAACCAACACCGAAACCGGCAGGTATAAGCATAATTCGATGTGCCATTATGAAGGCTCCTGATTAAGCAGTTGAAAGGTTTGTTCTGCAATTACCCATTCTTCATTAGTTGCGATAACCCAAGCTGAACGAGAGCCTTCACAGCTGATAAGTCCGGATTGACCAAAACGCATTGCCAGGTTAGCGCTCGTGTTAATTTTAAAATTCAACAAGCTTAATTGCGCAAGAATTTTTTCACGAATAAGAGCCGAGTTTTCACCAATACCACCAGTAAAAATAATGCCATCAAGTTTCGTTAAACTGGCGGTAAATGAGGCGATGGCTTTAGCAATTCGATAGCTAAATACATCGAGTGCTAAGCCGGCTTGTTGGTTGTGATCTTCAATATAGGCGGCTTCTATGATCCGGCAATCGTTACTTATCCCTGAAACGCCTAATAAACCGCTTTGTTTATTTAGCATGTTATCAACATCTTCTACGCTATATTTAAGCTCGTTTATCAGATGAAAAATAATACCGGGATCAAGATCACCGCTGCGAGTTCCCATCATAACGCCCTCTAATGGCGTCATGCCGAAACTGGTATCAACACTTTTACCATCTTTAATTGCCGCTATGCTGCAACCATTGCCTAAATGAGCACTAATAAAGCTACATTGCGCTAAGGGCTTATCGATAATGTTTGCGGCTTGTTGCGCAACAAAGGCATGACTAGTGCCATGAAAACCGTAACGTCGAATACCATGATCTTTGTAAAGGGCATAAGGAATACCATAAATATAAGCTTTTTCAGGCATAGTTTGATGAAAGGCGGTATCAAATATCGCCACTTGCGAAATCCCTGAAAATGCTGATTCGGCAGCAGTTATGCCAATTAAATTAGCCGGATTGTGCAAGGGTGCTAAGCGAGCTAATTTTTTAATTGTGGCTTTTACAGCATCATTGATTAAGGTCGGTTGGCAGTAGTCTTCACCACCATGGACAACACGATGACCAATTGCCGATATACAAGCTACTAAGTTTAATCGGCTAAGCTCGGCAACTAAACAAAAAATGGCGGCTTGATGATCAAACGGAGCTGGGATGACATGCTGTTTGTTTTCACCGTTATGTTTAATGTTGATACTGGCTTGTTTTGATAGCAATCGCTGTGCTAAACCAGTCAATACTGTTGTGCCATTTTCTGGATTGATTAAGGAAAACTTTAATGATGAACTACCGCAATTTAAAACTAGAATAAAATTATTTCTCATAATTAACTAAGCGCTGTTTGTTGCAAATTCTTAATGGTATTTATTATATCGCCTAAACCATGAGGAGTATTGATACCGGACAATAAAATACTCGTCATTATGGAACTCCAGGGTAACAATTTTGTACTATCTTTTAAGTAAGGCTTATTGTAGTGTATGACCTATGAAACTCTCAGTATTAGAATTAATATCGCTTGGCCGAAAGTACATGAATTTGTGGCCAGAACGCACAGAACTCAATGGCTACTTTGCCGAGTATCAAGCCGTTAAAGTAAGTCGTTTAGTGTGCCAGTTTATGCCGGGTTTAGCGCTGTTTTGTTTAATTATGCAGCTCTATTTCGGCTCGTTGGCGATCTTACCGCAAGCACTACTATACAGTCTTTGTTTAATTAGCTTCCCGTTACAAGCCTTGATTTTTATGGGAATTAAAGCGGATAAGTTTTTACCGCCGGCACTTGCTAATTGGTACAAAGAAAGTGTTGCTCGTGTCAATCAAAGTGGTGGAGAAATTAAGTTATCAACACAGCGCCCACGTTATTTAGATCTTGCTTATTTGCTCAGTTTAACCTTTAAAAGTCAGAGTAAGCCTTCTTAAGGCTCTAGGTTGCTGATTGGCATGGCGATAAAAAATGCGCTGCATTATGACTGCAGCGCATTTTTTTAACTCGTTTTTTGATAAAGCCGAATGAGAAAGTCAGCCTGACAGGTAAACTTTGTCATCTTCGCTAAGGTGTCTTTTACTTGCGCACTGGCCTTAAATGCAAATGGTGTCATCGCCAATAAATTAAGGGTGTCCTGGCCGGTTTTCAAGACCATTTCATATGAGATGTTTTCTTGGTGTACTAGGCTTAAATGCTCAATAGGTAACTTATCTTCGTCATGCTCTTTTGCAGCTTGATAAATATGTTGTTTGAGTTGCATTAAATGCTGTTTTGCTGGCGTTACAGTTAATAGAAATCCCCCAGTTGACAACACCCGAGTAAATTCTTGCTCTAGAATCGGTGCGTAAACCGAAAAAATCCAAGTGAAGAGGTTATCTGGAAAGGGCAATTTTGATAATGTTGCGACGCTAAAGTGGCATTGTTGATATTTTTTCCCGGCTTTTTTTATTGCTTCTTTGGCAATATCAACACCGTACACTGTGTTTTCTGCACATTGATGTTGATGAGTATAAAAGCCTTCGCCACAACCTGCATCAAGTAATATATTAGCCCTACTGGTATTAGTAAGTGCTTTTTCTTGGTATAAGGTGACTAATCTATCGGCTAAAGGTTGATAATAACCTTGCTGTAAAAACGCTCGCCTTGCATTGACCATAGCTTTGTTATCACCAGGGTTTTTTGATTGCTTAAATTGCACGGGTAATAAGTTTAGATAATTTTCTTTTGCACAATCAAAGCTATGATTATTTTCACAACGGAATACTTTCTGATGATTTACCAGAGGGGAATTACATAACGGGCAAGTGTAATGAGCTGCAGTCATAATTATCAATAATAGTTATAGCAATTTCACTTAATTATTACTCACTTATGCAAGTTAAAATACCCCAATCGCCAGCTATTGCTCAATTGAGCTCTTTGTCTTGATTTATTTTAATTTCGCACAACAAGTGCACACTAGTGAAGTTGTTATTAGTTAAAAAGTAAAGGGCGTAAGCCCTTGGTATTAGTTCTTTTATTTACTAAATGTTGACCAGATGGGCGCATGATCAGAGGGTTTTTCTATGCCCCTAAGCTCATAGTCAACATCGGCTTCAATACAACGATTGGCAAACTTTTCTGTTGCTAATATAACGTCTATACGTAGACCGCGATTATCATCAAAACCGCGTGAACGATAATCAAACCATGAGTATCTTTCGCCACGTGTTGGGTGTAATCCTCTAAAGGTATCTTTAAAGCCCCAATTCATCAGCGTTGCCAGCCATTGGCGCTCTTCTGGTTGAAAGCTACACTTGCCAGTTTTTAACCAACGTTTACGGTTAGGCTCACCAATTCCAATGTCTAAATCGGTCGGTGAGATATTAATATCACCGATCACCACAACATTTTCTTCTGGGCTGTGATTCTCATTTAGGTATTGCATTAAATCTTTATAAAATTGGCGTTTATATGGATATTTAGTTTCATGGGCAATATTTTCACCTTGCGGGAAATAGCCGTTTAGCACAGTGACTTTTTCCCCGTTTTCGTCGGTAGTTTGCACCATGATCATACGCTTTTGCGCTTCGTCATCATCGCTAGGAAAACCTTTAGTGACCACATCAGCAGGCTTTTTACAAAGCATAGCAACACCGTAATGCGCTTTTTGACCATGAAAATACACGTGATAGCCCATAGCTTCTACGTCGGCGAGCGGGAAAGCGTCATCATGAACTTTAATTTCCTGTAGGCCAATAATGTCAGGTTGATGCTTATCGATAATGGCTTGAAGTTGGTGTAAACGGGCACGTAGGCCATTAATATTAAAAGAGATGATTTTCATATTGAAGCTCGATAATTATTTTACGCATATGCTAACAGAAGTTATAAATAAGCGCGAAAGAGAATTTAAACTTAATCTTGAAATTTACTTAAACGACATACTTTGTTACTTTTTATTAACAAAGCATAGTAGTATGTTTTTTAGTCCTTGTTATAAACTGCGACATAAGTATTATCTTAGTATTAGGCTAGTCTTGGATGTTAAGTCGATTAAATTCAGCGAGTTAATTGAATTTTATTCCGTGGCGCTAAAACATGACTGCCATGGTGATTTTAAGAATTAAGAATATCTTGAAAATAATATAAAAACAAATTGAGGGAAGGGAAATGCAAAGACGTGATTTTATTAAGCTTACCGGGGTAGGTGCAGGTGGGTTAATGTTGCCAATGTCTGGTTTTGCAGTGTCAGCAGAGCAATTATTAGACAAGCCAATGGATGTTGCTTATAAGAAAAAATTGGCGGATATTGCGTTAAATGCCGCAAAAGCCAAAGGTGCTACTTATGCTGATGCGCGTATCGGTCGCTACCTTAATCAATTTGTTACTACACAAGAAAAGCGCGTTGATAATATTGTTAATACCGAATCTGCCGGTATTGGTATTCGGGTGATTGCTAATGGTACCTGGGGCTTTGCTTCTACCTCTAACATGACGCCGGATAGCATAGCAAAAACAGCAGAGCAAGCGGTTGCTGTCGCCATGGCAAACGCTAAGTTTCAAACCGTCCCTGTGCAACTAGCCCCAGTAAAAGGGGTTGGCGAGGTGAGCTGGAATACGCCAATTAAAAAGAATGCCCTAGCGATTCCGATCAAAGATAAAGTTGATTTACTGCTGTCGGTCAATGATGCTGCTATGTCAAATGGCGCTAACTATATCACCTCTATTTTATTCTTAGTCAATGAGCAAAAATATTTCGCTTCAACGGATGGCTCCTATATAGATCAAGACGTGCATCGTTTATGGGCACCGTTTTTTGCTACTGCCGTGGGTAAGTCTGGCTTTAAACAGCGTACTGGCTTAGGTAATCCTGTCGGCATGGGTTTTGAGTATTTAGATGGTAAAGAAGAAGATAAAATACGTATATCAGGGGCCAATGTTGGTTATAAAAACTCTTACGATATGCTCGAAGATGCCACCGCCGCCGGCAAACAATTACAAGCTAAGTTAAAAGCCAAGTCTGTCGAGCCAGGTAAATATGATCTCGTGTTAGACCCAGCCCACTTAATGCTAACCATTCATGAATCAGTAGGACATCCACTAGAGCTTGATCGCGTACTCGGTTATGAGGCTAACTTTGCCGGCACCAGTTTCGCGACCTTAGATAAATGGCGCAGTGGTAAGTTTAACTACGGCTCAAATATCGTTAATTTATTTGCCGATAAGACCCAACCGTATTCGCTAGGTAATGTCGGTTATGATGATGAAGGCGTTAAAACTAAAGAATGGGATTTAGTTAAAGACGGCACATTGGTTAACTATCAAGCTATTCGTGACCAAGTCCATATGATAGATCAGAAAGAGTCACATGGCTGTTGTTATGCGCAAAGCTGGCGTGATGTGCAGTTTCAACGCATGCCCAATGTTTCTTTAAAGCCCAATGAACAAGATTTGTCTGCTGACGACATCATTAAAGATGTTGAAAATGGCATTTATATTGCCGGTCGTGGGTCATTCTCAATTGACCAACAACGTTATAATTTTCAATTTGGCGGGCAATTATTTTTTGAAATCAAAGACGGTAAAATTACTGAGCAAATTGAAGATGTTGCCTATCAATCAAACACGCAACAATTTTGGAATAGCTGTACTGCCTTAGCCGGTAAGTCTGATTATCGCCTCGGTGGCTCATTTTTTGATGGTAAAGGTCAACCGTCGCAAGTTAGTGCGGTGTCTCATGGTTGTCCAACGACACGTTTTAATAATATCAACGTGATCAATACCGCTCGTAAAGTGTAATTCACTCATCTTTGACGATAAAAATAAAGTATAAAAGGAAGCAAAGCGTCATGACAATTTTAACAGAACAACATGCGAAAACGTTATTACAAAAAGTACTTTCATTTTCTAAAGCTGACCAATGTGAGTGTAGCCTAGATGGACAAGTTGGCGGCAATATTCGCACCGCCCGCAACACGGTTTCTACCGCTGGCGAACAAAGTGATTTAACCCTAGCTGTGCAGTCAACTTTTGGCAAAAAAACCGGCGTTGCCACCATTAATGAATTTGACGATGCGTCATTAATGAAAGTGGTTAAGCGTTCAGAAGAGTTAGCAAAATTAGCGCCTGAAAACCCTGAGAATATGCCGATATTTGGCAAACAGCAATACCTAGAACCTAAGAGCGCCTTTGATTCAACGTCAAATGTTACGCCAGATGACAGAGCGCAGGCGGCAGAAGATAGCATTAAACCCTCGAAAGCGAATAAATTAGTCTCGTCTGGCTTTTTACAAGATGCTACCACCTTTGTTGCGATTATGAATAGCAAGGGTTTATTCGCCTACAATAAAGCCACTAATGTCGACTTCACGGTCACTATTCGAACTGAAGACGGTAAAGGCTCGGGTTGGGTGAGTCGAGATTACAGTGACTTTAAACGTTTAAATACTAAAAAAGCCTCGCAAGTGGCGATTGAAAAGTCCATCAGCTCAGCGAAGGCTAAAGAAATGGAACCGGGCAAATACACGGTTATTTTAGAGCCAGCGGCGAGCGTGCAACTATTAAGCAATATGTTTGGTAGTATGAATCAACGGGCTGCAGATGAAGGCCGGAGTTTTTTAAGTAGAAAACCCGTAGCAGGCGAGGAAGGCGGCGCCACTAACCGCTTAGGTGAGAAGCTGTTTGATGAGCGTGTACATATCTACTCAGATCCCATGCACAGTGAAGCGCCAACAGCGCCGTTTGCTGGTGATGGCCACCGTGTTGCTAAAACAGATTGGATTAAAGCTGGTAAAGTGGTCAACATGCCAAACTCGCCGTATTGGGCGAAAAAAACTGGCGTGGATTATAGCCCTACCGCTTATACCGGCTCCGGCTTGTTCGGCGGACCCGCGCAAATTATTATGGCCGGTGGTAATGACAGTCTTGAGGATATGATCAAAAATACCCGCCGAGGTATTTTAGTCACACGGTTGTGGTATATTCGTGCATTAGACCCGCAAACATTACTCTATACAGGATTGACGCGAGACGGTACATTTTATATTGAGAATGGCAAAATCAAGCATCCGATTAAAAATTTCCGCTTTAATGAAAGTCCAATTGTCATGCTGAACAATATTGAAGCGTTAGGAAAACCACAACGCATTAATGGCAGCATGATACCGCCGATGAAGATACGCGACTTTACCTTTAGTAGCTTGTCTGATGCCGTTTAATTAACCTACTGGCAGAGGAATAAAAACCTATCAAAGGGCAGGCGCGCGACAAACGTTTGCCCTTAATTATTTTTAACTATTTATGAATCGACGTAATTTTATTCGCGCCATTTCGCTACTGTCTGCTGGCGCCATGCTTAAGCCGTTACAACTAAGTGCGCGCGAACAAATAGACTTCTTTTTTACCCGCTTAAGTTACGAGTCAGGAAACTGGGAGGTTGACGAAAGAATGCCCGCCAATGTGCTAAATTCGTTAATTGAATACACCAGTTTACGGGTGGATATTAACGAGCGGGTTATCCCATTGTCTGATCCGCAAATGCTTAGCTCGCCTTTTTGTTACTTAGCGGGCCACCGATTAGTGCAATTTAATCGTGAAGAAAAAGCAAACTTTCAACGTTATGTCGAAAATGGTGGTTTTGTTTTTGTTGATGATTGTAATCATGATATTGATGGTATGTTTGCCCGCAGTTTTGAGCGCCAAATGCAGGACATTTTTGGTCAGCAAGCGCTAACTAAAATACCTAATGATCATCCAATATACTCTGCCTTTTTTAGCTTTGACGGTCCACCGAGAACCTCAATTGAGCTTAATGGTTGGGGCGACGATTTAGTACATAACTATTTAAAAGCAATAGAAATTGATGGTCGTATCGCGGTGTTATACAGTAATAAAGATTTTGGCTGCGAATGGGATTACGACTTTCGCAACAAACGTTGGTTAAAAGTCGATAATACCCGCTTTGCGGTCAATATTGTCATGTATGCCATGAATAGCTAGTGCTTAATCGCCATTCATTAGCCAAGTATAAAATGGAAAAGAAATGCCCGAACAACACATAACCCTATTGCTTGATAAATTGACAAAAGTCAGTGCTGAAATCGCTAAAGTCATTGTTGGCCAACAGGAGGTCATTGATGAGTTATTGATCAGTATGTTAGCCGGTGGACATTGTTTACTTGAAGGCGTGCCAGGTTTAGCCAAAACTTTAATGGTCAGCTCACTAGCAAAAACGCTAGCGCTCGATTTTAATCGTGTGCAATTTACCCCAGATTTAATGCCCAGTGATATTATTGGTACCGAAATTTTGGAAACCGACCACGAAAGTGGCGAACGTTTTTTTAAATTTCAACAAGGGCCAGTATTTAGCAATATTTTACTGGCAGATGAAATTAACCGGACACCACCGAAAACCCAAGCCGCCTTGCTTGAGGCGATGCAAGAGCGTCGAATTAGTTATGCCGGCACAACCTATAATTTGCCCAAACCTTTCTTTGTTTTAGCTACGCAAAACCCGGTGGAACAAGCAGGCACTTATCCGCTACCTGAAGCGCAACTTGATCGCTTTTTAATGTTTATTCGTGTCGGTTACCCAAGTGAGCAGGAAGAGATTGAAATTCTTAAACGCACCACAGGCAATGAGCATAGTGAGCCTAGTGCGATGCTCAGTGCTGATGAATTGATCGCGCTACAAGATTTAGTGCGCAGCGTTACCGTTGCGGATGAACTGCTTAGCTATGCGGCAAATCTAGTGCGAGCGACACGACCCGATAATGATCCTCGAGGTGAAAGTGTTAACGCCGATGAGCAAGCAAAAGGCTATTGTCCAAGTGTCAGCGAGCATGTGCGTTGGGGCGCTGGCCCAAGAGCAGGGCAAGCTTTAATATTGTGCGCAAAAGCGCGCGCTTTGATGTCACGCCGCTATGCCATTTGCCTAGCCGACATTCAATTTGTTGCTCCTGCGGTATTAAGACATAGGATTTTAGTTAATTTTCAAGCTGAGGCGTTAAATATTACCCCTGACCAGGTTATCGACGACCTTTTGGCCTATGTGCCAATACCAACTAGTCCGTTGCAGTAAGCAAAGGTGATGACACGTGCAACAAGCTTTCTTTGATGTTAAAACCCTATTACGGGTTAAAGATCTACCGTTAGCCATTAAAACCTTAGCACAAGGCTTTTTGCATGGCACTCACGCCAGTCAACAGCGTGGTGTAGGTATTGAATTTAATCAATTTAGAGCCTATGAGCCCGGTGATCAACTCAGTAAAATTGATTGGAAGTTGTTTGCGCGTTCAGATAAATATTTCGTCCGTGAAGCGGAAAGAGAAAGTGATGTCAATGTTTGGCTTATGCTTGATTGTAGTGCATCTATGTTACAGCAGTCACAAAAGAAAACTCCGAGCAATAGCCAGCAAGCCACAACGATAGGCCAGTGGTATAAGTTAGATTATGCTCGCTATTTAGCGGCAACGATTGCTTATTTAGCTCAACGACAAGGTGATGCTGTCGGGCTTTTAGCGTTGTCAGGCGAACAGCAACAGCACTTACCAGCTTTGCCGGGTGAACGCCATTGGCAAAAAATATTACTGGCGTTAACACAAGTAAAGGCTAGTGGCCGTTTTCCTGACACTAAAGCAATATTAAGCCAGCTGAGCAGTGTTGGTAAAAATGGCTTGATTGTTGTTATCAGTGATTTTCATCAATTAAATAATGAGTTACTAACCTTGACGGCAAAGTTAAGCCATCGCCATACCGATGTTGTGGCTTTTCACTTAGACAGTGCCGACGAAATCAATTTTCCTTATCAAGGTTTGGTTAAATTTCAGGACTTGGAAACGGGTCAGCAAATCAAGGTGTCCGCAAGGCAAGTTCGAGCGGATTATATTGAAAATAAAAACCGTGCGGATCAGGCTTTAAAAGCACAATTGGCTTGGCAAAATATCAGTTATTTTAACGCTAATGTTGATCAGGCCTTAGATCAAAGCTTAGTCGACTTTCTCACCGTACGAGCCCAAGGAAAGAGACGGTGATGGTAAGCTATTTGCCGTTATTCGCAGTGCAAAATCCCTGGGCCTTTTTTGCCTTACTGGCATTAGCTGTGCCGGTAGTGCTGCATTTGCTCAGTAATAGCCCAGCTAAACTGATTAAATTTGCCAATATTGCGTTAATCACTGCACGCGCGCCGAAAAATATCCGTCAAATTCGTTTAAGTGAATTTTGGCTATTAATATTACGTCTGTTGTTGTTGATAGTGTCGATATTACTGTTAGCCAATATTATCGTAGCTAAGCCTTTGATTAACCAAGCGGAGGTTTATTTGCTAAGCGCGGATTGGCTTAACCAAAGCGATATTAACGAGCGTCAACAACTGCTCAATAGCAGTGTAAACAAACCTGTCTATTTATTAGCGCGTCACACTGAATTAATAAGTGCTGAGCAAATTCTTAATTGGCCGCAACAACGCACTGTAATAACTCATTCACAGCCTGCGCAGCAGGACAATATATTACTGCATCTTGAGATTTTTAGTCAGTTATTGACACCAGAAACAAACATTAAGCTTCTGCTGACAGATCGCGCCAGCCAATATCAGGTTCATGCAGCAAATAAGCCGCTAACACTTGCGAACCCCATTGATTGGCAAATAAAGCACCTTGATGTCAACCCCAGTAAACAATACCCCAATGTTATGCAAGTGGTGATTATTTATGATCAAGACCGACTTAGCGAGTTAACATACTTTCAACAAGCCTTGAGCTTAATTAAGCAACATCTTGCGCCAAAATTGGTGATAGATTCGTTTATAAATCACGATTTAAAAAATTCCGATTTGTATCAGCAAGTGATGCAAACACAGCCTGATTGGTTATTTTACTTAAGCGCACAAACTCTTGATAATGCGATGGTTAACGCGATAACCTCTGGCGCCAATGTCTTTGTTGATGCCGAGCAAGTGGCGGTTAATTTAATGACCACGGCTACTGTTTCGATCAATAAAAACAGCTCGGAGTTGCTGCCAGCAGATGCTACTTTTTATCGCCGGGCTTTACCTGTGGATATTGCAGAGCAGGTAAGTCATTTTGGGATCAGTAAAGCGGCTGAAACGTTATGGCAGTTCAGCGAGCCTAGTGGTGAAACCTTGCCAATGTTAACCAAATCGAGCTTTAGCTACCGGCCAGAAGCGCTTGAAAACAGCGTCGCTGAAAATCCCCCTGTTTTCAATACTGGACAAGGGAGCCGCGATAAGGCCAAGCGAGCAGGCGCGCTTTATCAACTCTATTCACGTTTTTCGCCATCGTGGAGTAATTTACTCGTGACCAAGCAAGCGCCGATTTTACTGCAAAATTTGTTGTTTTCGTCATGGCAAAAACAGCAAATGGCTGACCAGCAAACGCTTACTGAAGGTCAAATTAGGCAATTAATAAATCGTGCTAAGCCGGTGAGCGTAGCAACAGCAACCGCCGATAATAGCCTTGAGCTAAGACACGCAACTCAATTGATCCTACAGCAACAAAGCAGCACAGACTTTTATACGGAACTGTTAATGGTTTTATTGCTGATACTGGCGATAATAGAGCGTATGGTGAGTGAGTTTTTTCGCTCCAATAAGCCAGTTAGTAGCCAAAGCAAGGCCGCGGTGGTAAAAGCTGCCAAGGTTGATGATTAGTGGCTAATTCAGAGCACAGTAGTGCGCAGGTACAGCAGAGCGATGATGCTAAACAGCAAAAGCAATCTTCGGAAAATATCGCTGTTAATAAGCGCATAAATCAATTGCTCCAGCGCTGGCAACGGCAATTTTTACAACAGCAAGTGCTATTATTTATTCCTAAGTGCTTAGCGCTCGTTATAGCGATGTTATTTGTTTTACTAAGCGGAGAGTTTTTAGCCGTTAAAAGCGCTATTTTGCTAGCTTTCTTGCTAATCGTCGCTGCCTTAGTGAGCAAACTCATGCTAATACGGCGCAGTAAACCTTATTTAAGTATTACCCGAAACAATCTGATTGCACACTTTAATGATCGCTTTCCTAGCCTTGAAAATAGCACACAATTGCTTTTTAACGATGCAGCACAGCTAGCAAAGTTAGAGCAGCTCCAATATGCGAAAATACAGCCGCGTTTTACGGATATTTTAAGGCAGCAAGCGCAGGACAAATATCCTAATTTGTCACCGATCTTTGCCAAACAGCAGTTTTTTTTAAACAGTGTTGTGCTGGTTTTTTTATTGTTGCTGCTCACCGCGCTTGCAAGCTTTCATGTCATGGAGAAAACATCGGCTTGGTATCAATCTCAGGTTGCGGTTAAGCCTATAGCAGAAATCCCTCGTCAATTAAAGCCAATTAAAGCGGCTATTGAGATACTTTCCCAGCAAGTGACAATTCAGCCGCCAGAGTACAGTTTAACTAAACATCAACCAAAAAAATTAGCAGTAGACTCACTTGATATTAAGGCTTTAGTGGGCAGTATCGTCCGTTGGCGTTTTTCGTTTAGCGAGCAAGTAATTGATTACTTCATTGTTTTTTCCAGTGGTGAGCGCCATTTGTTGGCTAAGCAAAACGACGGCAGTTATAGCGTTCAGGTTAAATTAACCACCAGCATGGTTTACCATTTAGCCACAGCTGATGAAAATATTCCGCTATCGGACGGCTTTACAGCTATTCATCGGATAACCGTAACCCCTGACCATGCGCCTAAAATTCGCTTTATTCAGCCGAAAAATAGCGTGACAGAATATGCTAAAAACAGCGTGCCTAATGTTGTTACTGAGGTGCAAATATCGGATGATTTTGCCGTTACTGAGGTTGAAATTTTGGCCTCAATAGCTAAGGGCTCAGGTGAGGGGGTTAAGTTTAGAGATCAAAAGTTTAGTTTTGATCGCAGTGAACAGTTTGACGGCAAAGGACATTATTACAAAACCTGGTCCTTGCCAGATTTAGCGATGGAGCCAGGCGATGAACTTTATTTTACTATTTTGGCAAGAGATAACCGTCAGCCGGAAAATCAACAAAGCCGCTCGGCAACAAAAGTTATCCGTTGGTTAGAGGATGAACAAACGGGCGTGAACGCCGACGGGATCTTAATTGACTTTATGCCCGAGTACTTTAAAAGTCAGCGGCAAATTATCATTGAAACCATCGAATTGATTGAAGATAAAGCACAGCTTACAGACCATGATTTTGTTGAAAAGTCAGAGTTACTTGGTGTCGCCCAAAGCGCACTAAAAGAAAAGTATGGTCAATATTTAGGCGATGAGTCGGAAGGGCCACAGAGCGTTGGTGTGACATTGGATAATGATCACAGTGCGGGGCAAGCTAAGCCGCAAATACAAGTGCATGATGAACACGGCGGTAGTAATGCGGTGATCACCACAGCTGGCGAAAAAAGCCATAATGACATGCCCAGCCATGAACATGTCGATGCGTGGGCCAATAAGCCAGGTCGTGCTGATCTATCGGGCAAAATGGCACTGATCAATCGTTATGGCCATAATCACGAAGATAGTGATGTTGGCGTAATGACCAGCCAAGATCCCAAAGCACTAATGAAAAAAAGCTTGTCCAATATGTGGCAAGCAGAATTGCACTTAATGCTATCAGAGCCTGAGCTTGCGTTACCTTATGAGCAACAAGCACTTAAGTTATTAAGATTAGCCAAAAAAGCTGAGCGTATTTATGTCAAACGTTTAGGTTTTGAACCGCCACCGGTGACAGAGCAGCGTCGCTATCAAGGTGAGCAAGCAGACATTTTAGTGAAAACCTTGCAGGTATCACGCTTTAATAGCGAACAGTTGTCTAATCAAACACAATTAGCCTTTACTGAGCTTTTACAACTATTACAGCGCTTTACTCAAAGCATTTTACCCATTCATTCTTCAACGCAGTTAGCTATTGTGTCAGCACAGCAAACGGTAGCCGCAATGCCCGTTAGCGACATAAATTCAGCTCAGAAACACAGCTATGCTGATGGGCAATTAAGCCCTGATGAATTAGTCTTAGTTGAGACCGCGAAACAGGGTCTAGTAAAACTTATCGCGCAACGACCGGCCTTGGTTGAGGCACTGGCGGTCGTTGAGCAAATATTGCTTGAGCGGCAACTGAAACTGTCTCAATGCGAGGGTTGTCTTAGCGCACTAGCAGGTACGCTCGAACAATTAATACCGAGCGCGATAGCAGCACCGCGCCGTAAAGCACAAGATTTTTTTGACCAACAACCGTTGATTGAACACTATGGCGAGTTTTTAGAGGAACATTTGTGATTATTGCCCTAACTGAGCGTTATCAATTGCTCATTAATAGCCCGCTGCATTGGGGGTTAGTGCTGTTGGCTTTATTGGGGGTGATGAGTAGCTGCGGGTTAATTTACCGCCGTTTTAGTGCTAAACCTTCTGGTAGCCGGCAAAAAAACAGCTCAGCACTGCAGCGGGAAAAGTTACATTTTGCGTTACTGATCCTTGGTAATGGTGTGTTTTTTATCAGTGTTTTACTTTTTGTTTTACCGATTCAAGCGAAAACCACAGCCGCATCTTTTGACGTTTTATTAACGCCAGGTTTTATGCACGTTGGTGCGGCTGAAGAATTTAACCTTGCTAAAGTAGACAACAAACAAATACATCAAGCGCTAGCCTTAGCAAAACAGATATGGTTGTTGGACGAGCATGCCAAGGGCAGTAATTATCTAGGCTTAAGTCAGGCGGTCATGACAAGCTATCGGGATAAAATTATTGTCATTAACTCGCTGGCAGAATTAACCGCACTATGGGCATCAGCAAGCCATAGGCCATGGCACGCGTTTGCGCCGACCTACCATGCGCCGCCGTTATTAAAAATATTTGGCGATGGCTTAACCGATCTGCAATGGCAGCCTTTATTGTCTTATCAGCAAGATAGCCGCCAGCAACAGGCAAACCAACAGACAAGGATAAATCAGCTTGAATTTGCTGTCTTTGCCAGTAAATTACAAACTGGCGTAGTTGACTTGTCTTGGCAACGACAATTAACGCTAGGGCAAGCATTGACCGTCACGGGTCGCTTACAACAGCCAATTACTGATTCCCAGCAATTCCAATTGAGTTTAGTGCATCATAACCATGTACTTGATAGTGTTATTATTGCTAAAGATGAACCATTTTCTTTAACCACAACCAGTAAAGCTGCGGGCTTATTTACCTACCAATTGCAGTTAAGCCCGCTACCAGAAATATTAACCAGCCAAGCGCCTAGAAGAACGCCACGGCAAGAAGGCAGAGGCGAATCTATTAGTGAAGAGATAGCCGTAAGTGTTATTAACGATAATCAAACACGGGTGTTAATTAAACAATCATCACCTTCTTTTGAAACTCGGCGATTAAAGCAATGGTTAGCCCAAACACACAGCCAAGTTCTTGTGATCAGCCAAATCAGTAAAAACAAATGGGCACAACAACAAGTCAATAGTGTTAGAAACAAAAAAGACGATGGCAGTAAAATCAGTGATAGTGATGATTTCGGTGCTAGCGCAGAAGAAAGTATAGGTATGCAAGGGCACTTGTTAAACGCCAATTTGTTAGCTAAGCATGATCTAGTCATCATGGACAGCCGAGCCTTACTAGCATTAGAAAATCATGAAATTAAAGCCTTATACAATGCGGTTAGCAAAGGATTAGGTCTGTTAATTTACGCGGATGAAACACTGTTACAAGCTAAAAATAACAGTGTGGATAAACTGAATAAGCTGCTGAATTTATTCACAATCAGCTCAGCTGAACCCTCACTTGCTAAGGTGATAGCGCTTTGGCCAGATAAACCTAAGTTAGCCCTTAGCCAAGTTATCAGCAGACAAACGGCGGCAATAGCAATAACGGCTAAGCCTGGGCAAGGCATTGTTGGCTCTACGTCAGGACAAGCCCTAGTGGTCAAACACCCGGTCGGCTTAGGGACGGTGGCGATATCAGCACTAAATCAAACGTACCAATGGTCGGTACAAGTAACCCCTGCTTTTTACAGCCATTATTGGCAATACCTATTGTCACAAACAGCACGTAGTGCAAATAACACACGTTGGCTGTCACCCATGCCAACAGAGCTAGCACAAGTAAAACAATATCAAGTGATTTGTTTAATTTCCCCGCCAAGACAAGTGGAGTCGCCAGTAATGGCGTTAACGGCTTATCCACTATCTAGTGATAAAAAATGCGCGCGCGTTAGCGCAGAGCAAAAAGGCTGGGTTGAGCTTCAGGCATTTGACGATAATCAAGAATTGCTGGCGATGCAAGCACGTTATTTTTATGATCGAACAGACTTTTTGCCCTGGCAACAAGCTCGCAAACACCAAGTCAGTGCAAAGTACACTAACAGTTTCTCTCTGGCCAGTGATAAGTTAAGTACCGGCAAATATTTTCAAGCAATCGATAAGCGCTATCTTTGGTTGATAATGTTTATATCATTATCACTATTGTGGTTTGAACGTAAATGGCAATCAGCTTAATGCTGTGTTGACAAGTTTAAGGCTACAGGGGGGAAGACTTTGTAGCGTTTTGATTATTATTGAATATTTTCTTGGCTATATGCAAAGTCTA
>Ga0209344_10001449_pt1 | contig 30816 bp, 30 predicted proteins | sample Cruoilmetagenom6_FD_187293 | JGI IMG/M metagenome (GOLD analysis project Ga0209344, IMG submission 187293) | Oil polluted marine microbial communities from Coal Oil Point, Santa Barbara, California, USA - Santa Barbara Oil Seep Sample 6 (SPAdes)... | ecosystem: Environmental > Aquatic > Marine... | reverse complement strand
GATCTGAAATCACTGTTCGGGTTACGTCGATCCAGCGTATACCTGCCCTCGGGCGTCCTGAAGTCACCTTCCCGCTTCTTGTCACCCACGGGTCGAATTCCCAGCGCAATCCTGAAAGTCCGGAATGGCTCGCCGTTCTGCATCAGATGCAGTTGGCGCGATCCTTTGTCTATAACGACCCGGTCGGCCACGGGAAACTCGCTGGCCTGCATGAGGCAGGGTGCAAGCAGGACGATCAGCGCCAGTGCGATAATTCTCATGTGGGTAAGCCTAGCAAACCTCGGGAACGTAAAAAAAGGGCCGCTTCACATACTCGCAATTGCCGACACGCACCGCTGTCACACATTGCGACCAACGATCCAGCCGATAGCGAAACCGATTCCGCCGGCGACGAGCGTGTACGCGGGCAGGAAGCGAAAGACGCGATCCGGGAATTCTGCATCGCTAAACATCTCATTCAGATTAATCGAGTACGCAAAGTGCAGGTAGGTGGCAAGCCCCAGCGCCGGAATGGCAAATCCGAGCGTGCCGAGCGGCATCCGCATCCCGGCGCCGGTCCAGCGGCCCTTGCCCCTGTGAAGGGTCAGGAATGAGAGGCCGGTGAGCACCGCAAGAGGCACAAGATTACGCGCTGCCCAGGGGCCGCCTTCCTGCACATCAACGAACCAGAATCCTGCGGCGACCGCAAGCAACACGACCGGCAGCAGACGAACAACCAGGTACTTGTGCCGGGCTCTCACTAACCGTTTTCCGCAACCGTCAGCAACGGAATCTGTACAGCCGTTCCCGGTTGCACGTTGTGCATGTCGACAGTCGGATTGTACTGGCGAAACAGCCATACAGGTACCTTGTATTGCCGTAACGCGATAACCCATATCGACTCTCCACGCCGAATCGTGTGCTCGGCGACGCCGCTAATGACGTGCTGCCTGAAGAAACTGTCCTGCTTTACCCGGTGATACGCGATACGCCGTTGCTCGAAGACCTTGGCATCGACAGTGCCGAGGTCGAGGCGAATGCGCTGGCCGACCGATACGGGCGCCTTGAACGCAAGCCCATTCAGGTCCCTGAGGCGCTGCGTCTTGATTTCGAGCCAGTCGCCGAAATGTCCGAGCGTCTCCAGTGACTGCACTTCGATCGTGTTGTCGCCTGCGACGCTGTAGTCGCTTGGGTCCGACAGCAGTGCCGTCTGGATAGTGCCGAGCATCGATGAGGCCAGATCGCCGACGAGGGCATCCGGCGTCATTTCTGCAACGCCAGGTTGCGGCTCCGGCACCTCGACGCTCACCACCGGTTCCGGCGCAGGCGGGGGTGTGGTGGCCGCCGTACTCTGTGGAGCCGGTCCGGCAGCAGGCAGGCGCAGGCGCTGCCCCGCCCGGATACGGTGACTGCTGCCGAGCTGGTTCAGGGCAACCAGCGTCGACGCACGCGTATCGTAAGTCTCCGCGATCTGAGACAAGGTGTCGCCACGCGCGACCCGGTGGAACATGTCCGGAAGCTGTTTCTGGAAGGTTGCAGAATCGGGCAGGCCATCAATAAGCCGGGAAAGTGGCGTATTCGTCGCCGAACTTGGCAGTCTCAGGTCATAGCCTTTTGGCAGGTACTTGCTGCCCTGCCAGACCGTGGCCTGCAAGCCCGGATTGTGTTTCGCGATCTGCGCCTCGCTTACATTGATCGCCTTGCTCAATCCTGACACTGATACGTAAGTCGGCAGACCGACCGTCATGTAGTCTGTCGGCGATTCCGGGACGAGGCCGGGGAAGTACTTTTGGACATTCTGGTCGACCTCCCTCGCAGCCAGGAATGCGACATAGAAATTGCGCGAGGCAAAACCGAATGTCCTGCCATTGTAGTTTCGCAGGATATCAACGTAGGCCGTGTCCCCGTGTTTTCGTTGCGCGCGGCGCGCACCGGACAAACCGTGGTTGTAGGCGGTGATCGCCATGGGCCAATTGCCTGTCAGTGAGTAGTTGTACGCGAGCAGCCGTCCCGCTGCGCGGGTTGCCGCAAAGGGATCATTGCGCTCATCCACGACATGGTCGACGCGCATGAAGCGACGCCCCGTACTTCGTGTGAACTGCCAGATTCCCGACGCACCAACGTGCGATCTTGCACCCGGGTTGTAGGATGACTCGACATGTGGAAGCGCGGCGATATCGACCGGAACACCCAGGGCCGTAAACTCCCTGTTGATGTAGTCACGCCAGCGTCCCGAGCGTTCGAGCCCACGCTTGAAGCGATCACGCAGACCTTGTTGAAAGCGAATACGTTTCGTAGCAGCGCGCAATGTCGTATTCGATACGGTGTCCGGCCAAAGCGCCAATACACGCGCCTCTTCCGTACTCAGGTTGTCTCGCTTGCCCGAGGCAAGCGTTCGCAGGACACCCTGTAGTTCCTTACGGCGCTTATCCACACGTCGATTGCGCTCTCGCCGTGACAGCTTGGCGGGCATGTTGAGACGATCATAGATGACGGCGAGATTGCGATTATCGTGCAACGCGCCCTCGTCGGTGGAGTAAGCCGTGAATATTGACACCCAGAAGTCGACATCGGGCTGTAATTCGGGCGGCTGCGGAAAGGTCTCCTCGGCGTGGATCGCGCCTGCGGCGAATAACCAGGAGAGAGCTATAAAACGGCAAAAACTTGTCATTTGGGTTTTTTCAGGTTTCAATCGCAAATTATTGAATAGTTCACGGAATTGTCAGGCATCTTGCCGTATTTTGAGCCCCATATGAGCGCTAATTTTCGCCAATTCGGACCGCTTCCGCATATCTATGCGCTACCGGCCGTCCTGTGCCTGCTGTTAGCTGCCGACATGGCCGCCGCGGGCGAAACTGCTGTCGAGCCATCCGGCAACGGCGTCGACGTCCTTCAGGATACGACCTTTGATGCGGACTCGCGTTCCAGCGAAACCTCCGCCGCCGCCGAGAATCTTGTCGAAGCCGTCCCTGCGCACGAGCATGACGTGGCGCTCGCCGATGCTGTAACCACAGCGGAAGGAATGGCAGAACCACTTTATTTGCTGGGACAGGAAATTCCACCCGGCTCGGCACAGCGACTGGACTGGTCTGCCACGGAACTGTTCGAAGGCGTACCGGTGTCGACGCCGGTGTTAACGGTTAACGGTGAACTCCCCGGGCCGACGCTTTGTCTCACGGCCGCGGTACATGGCGACGAACTCAACGGCATCGAAATGGTCCGGCGCGTGCTACACGACCTCGACCCAAAGAAACTATCAGGCGCGGTCATTGGCGTGCCAATCGTAAACGTACAGGGCTTTCGGCGTGGCTCGCGCTACCTGCCCGACCGCCGCGACCTGAATCGCTACTTCCCGGGTAATCCGAATGGCAGCGCTGCTGCGCGCATTGCCCACGCCTTTTTCAAGAATGTGATTGCACACTGCGATGCGCTCGTCGACCTGCACACCGGGTCCTTCGAACGCGCCAATCTTCCGCAGATCCGGGCAGACCTGCGTAACCCCGATGTTGTCACGCTGACCCTGGGCTTCGGCTCGATGGTCGTGCTACACAGCCAGCCGACGGTCGGAACGCTGCGTCATGCAGCGACGATGGCTGGCATTCCCGCGGTAACGGTCGAAGCGGGTGGGCCGGCACAGCTCGAACTCGCCGAGGTGAAGCACGGTGTCAAAGGCATCGAGACCCTGCTGTCGACTCTCGGCATGGTGAAGAAACGGCGGCTGTGGGGCGACCCGGAGCCGGTCTATTACCGCTCGACCTGGGTACGCGCCGACAATGGCGGCATCTTGCTCGCCGACGTCAGCCTGGGTAGCTCAGTACGCAAGGGCGACCTGCTGGGAACGATCACCGATCCGATGAGCAATGCCAGCACCGAACTGCGTTCGCCCTACTCCGGCCGCATCATTGGCATGGCACGCAACCAGGTCGTCATGCCGGGCTTCGCGGCATTCCATGTCGGTATCCAGGCCGAAGACGTTGTGACGGAGGATGTGGTTTCCGAAATCGTGCCGAGAAGGGACAAGGGTGGTTACGTAGACGGCATGTCCGAGTAATATCCGGATTCGAGTCTCACAGCACCAGGACATGAGCGGCGAGCGAAAACCCCTGTCCAGTTACCGGGAACCCCGCTACTGGCCCGTCTGGGCCGGCATGGGGCTCCTGCGCCTGATCTGCCTGCTCCCACATCGCGTCACACTGTCGGTCGGCCGTTTTTTCGGGCGCCTGTTGCACGCGACGGGCGGGTCACGCCGTGCCGTCGTGCGTCGCAATATCGAATTGTGCTTTCCTGACCTGACGCCCGATGAGCGGGATGCCATGGCACTGGAGCACTTCAAGGCGCTCGGGATGATGCTGATGGAAATGGGCCTCGGTCGCTGGGCGTCTACGCATCACCTGCAGTCGATTACCCGGCTGACTGGGGCTGAGCATGTCCACAATGCACTGGCATCGGGCAAAGGCGTTATTCTGCTGAGCGCGCATTTTACAACGCTCGAGATATCGGGCCGTGTGCTTGCCGAAGCGATCCCTCCGTTCGACGCAGTCTTTCGCAAAGCCCGCAGTGAGTTCATGACCGAGTTGCAGCGCAGCGGTCGCGAAGTGTCGGCCGACGCGACGATCGAGAAACGGGATATTAAGAAGATGGTGCGCAGCCTGCGCGGAGTCCGCCCCGTCTGGTATGCCCCCGACCAAAGTTATAACCGCAAGGGCTCCGAGGTTATTGAGTTCTTCGGCGTGCCATCCATGCACACGACGGCGACATCAACGCTGGCGCGACTCGGCGACGCGGTCGTCATCCCGTTTTTCCCGCGGCGGCTGGACGACTCGACGTATGAGCTCGTTTTGCTGCCTGCTTTCGATAATTTCCCCAGCGGCGATGCCGTTGCCGATACCAGGCGCTACGTGGCAATTCTCGAGGAACAGGTTCGCAAATGCCCTGAGCAATACTTCTGGATACACCGCAAGTTCAAGGATTTGCCCGACGGGTACCCGGACTTCTATTCCGATCTCGACGCGTTGAAGTAACCCTCGAGCAACTGCTCCCAATTAGAGGAGCGAAAGTGCAGTCGCGGGTCAAGTCCGACAATCTTGTGCAGTGAACGATGCAGGCGGCTCAGTGTTTGCTGCTGCCAGGAGCCCGGCGCTCTCAGCTCGCCCTTGTCGAAATCGAGCATCCAGACCAGGCCGTCCGTATCGATCTGCACATTGTAGGCGTTCATATCTGCGTGATAGACACCCATGGCATGAAACTCCTGGATCGCGGCACCGACTGACTGCCAGAACGCTTCATCAGGATCATTGTCTGCTATGTATTGCGAGAGCGGCACGATGCCCGGTATTCGCACCGTTATGATGTCGGCCGTGTAGAACGTCCCACGCTGCACGTAACGTGCCGCGGCTGGCCGCGGCACACGCAGATTATTGGACGCCAGCTTGTCGAGCAGCCGCCACTCGAGGAACGGGCGCGTCTTGTCGGCACCGGAGAAAACGTACGAATCCTTGATGAGTTTCCCGACCAGGCCACCGCGCATGAAGTGGCGCAGCACAAACTGCCGGGGGACGTTACCGACGAACATCGTGCTCCCGCGCCCGCCCGAGCGCAGCGACCCCGTCAACAACTCGGCATGCAACCATCCCTGCGGCGTGAACCGCTCGTCCGAAATCTGGTTGATGATGGCCTTATCGTATAGGATGGCGCCGTTTCTGGTCTTCTCGACAGTCTCGGTCAACGGACCTGTTCCCCAATGCTCTTAGGTGACGTGATATTGCCTGATTTGCTCCCGCAATCGAAGCCCAGACACATCTGCGTCATGCGGCTTTCCGCCATCGGCGATACCTGCCATGCACTCGCAGTCATCCGGCGCCTGCAGGACAACTGGCCCGACGCGCGCATCACCTGGATTATCGGCAAGACCGAAGCCTCCCTGATGTCGGATATTCCTGACATCGACTTCGTCGTCTTCGACAAGTCGCGCGGCCGGACCGCTTATCGTGACGTGCGCACTGCGCTCGCGGGCAGGCACTTCGATATCGCGCTTTGTATGCACGCGTCGTTGCGCGCCAACCTCCTAATTCGTTCACTACCCGCGAATATTCGGCTGGGGTTCGACAAGGCGCGCGCAAGGGACTTTCAGTGGCTGTTTACGAACCGGCGCATTGATGCCGCAAGCGGCGAGCATGCAATGGAGGCCATGATGTCGTTCGCGACAGCCATCGGCGCCGAAGAACGACCACTGCGCTGGGACATTCCGTTGTCGCCAGCAGACCGTGATTTTGCGGCCGGCCTGGCAGAAAACGACAAGCCGCTGGTCATGATCAGCCCGTGCAGCAGCCAACGGGCACGCAACTTTCGGAACTGGAGCGTCGGCAACTACACAGCCGTTATCGCGCACCTTGAAACGCAGCATGGTGCACAGGTCGTACTGACCGGCGGGCCCTCGGCTCTGGAGCATGACTACGGCGCGCAGCTTGCCGCCGGCAGTGGCGCTCTCAATCTCGTCGGGCAATCGACGCTCAAGCAGCTTGCCGCCCTGATCGCACGTGCCGACCTCCTCATCTGCCCGGATTCGGGCCCGGCCCACATGGCAACAGCGCTTGGCACGACGGTCGTCGGACTGTATGCAAGCTCCAATCCGGCGCGAACAGGACCGTATGAATCGCAAACATTCACGATCAACCGCTATCCTGACGCAATAAGACGCTATCTTGGCAAAGTTGAGGCGGAAGTCCGCTGGGGACAGCGGGTGCGTGACCCCGGTGCTATGGACCTTATCGAGATCTCGGACGTTTTGGAAAAACTAGACCTTTTTTTCGACAATCGCGGACGTTAGCTATTTAACGCGCGTATTTTATTGAAAATCTTGTCGGGCAACAGGTCCTTCAGACACTTCAGATGTCCCAGCGGGCACTCCCGCTCGAAACACGGACTGCAATCGAGTCCCATTTCGTGAATATCTCGACGTTTCGTGAGCGGTGGCGTGAAGTTCGGCGAAGATGAGCCATAAATGCCATGCACGTGGATACCGACCGCGGCCGCAATATGCATAAGACCTGAATCGTTCGACACAGCCTGCTCGCAGGCGCCGAGCAGATCGATGACGTCTTCCAGCGACGTCTTGCCACAGAGGTTCAGAGCAGCACCTGCACCCTGTATAGCGTCGCCGGCCGCGGCATCTTTGGCCGATCCCAGGACCCAGACCGTGTAGCCCGCTTCGTCGAGCATGGCCGCCAGCTCTGCAAAATATTCGTGCGGCCAGCACTTCGCCGGTCCGTATTCGGCGCCTGGCATCATGGCAACTACGGGCTGGTCCGTCGACAGGTCAAGCTCGTGAATCAAACGGGCCTGGTTCTCCATCGAGACATTGAGAGACGGGTTGGGCAGCTCACCAGGCAGCGACTCACCGACGTCCTGGCCGAGCATAACGAAGCGCTTTACAGTCTGGTCGAGTACATCGCGACTGAATGGCCGCGCATCGTTTATGAGCAGGTAGCGCGACTCGCCACGATATCCGGTGCGCCTGGGTATGCCCGCGAACCAGGGAACAAGGGCAGACTTGAACGAACGCGGGAGGATGATCGCGTGTTCGTAGGCGGTAGCCCGCAGCGACCTGGCAATACGCCGCCGCTTGCCGATCCCGATTTCCCCGTGCGCCGTGCCCGAAGCAATGCCATGTCGAATCTCGGGCATGCGCGCGACAATCGGCAGCGACCAGTCCGGCGCCAGCACGTCGACCGCGCGCTCAGGATCACGTTGCTCAAGGACCTTGAACAGTGACTGGGCCATGACCATGTCACCGACCCAGGACGGTCCGACGATCAGTGTTGCTGCGGTCCGCAAAGCTCGTCCAGGTAGTCCTTCACGCCCGCTTCCACGGGCCTGAAATCAACATCACATCCTGCCTTGCGCAGTTGCGAGAGGTCGGCTTGGGTAAAGCTCTGGTAGGCGCCTTTGAGGTGATCGGGGAACGGTATGTATCGTATCTTGCCTTTGCCGTGCCATTTGATCACGGCATTGGCGACATCGTTGAAACTCTGCGCGGCCCCGGAACCTGTATTGAAAATGCCGGAAACGCCCGGGTTGTCGAGGAACCACAGGTTGACGTCACACACGTCGTCCACATAGACGAAGTCGCGCAGCTGTTCGCCGTCGCCATAACCATCCGTTCCCTCAAACAGGCGGGCTTCGCCATCGTCGAGGATCTGGTTGTTGAAGTGAAAGGCAACGCTGGCCATCGAGTCTTTGTGCTGCTCGCATGGACCGTAGACGTTGAAATAGCGCAGGCCGACGACCTGGCTCTCAGGATTTGGCGCAACCCGGCGTACGTAACGATCAAACTGCAGTTTCGAGTAGCCGTATACATTCAATGGGCCTTCGAACAGCGGGTCTTCCACAAATTCCCTGGAACCACCGTAGACCGCTGCCGATGACGCGTAAATGTAGGGCGTACTTTGCGCCAGGCAGTGATGTAGAAGATGCTGCGAGTACTCGTAGTTGTTCTTCATCATGTACCGGCCGTCCCACTCAGTCGTCGCGGAGCAGGCGCCCTCGTGGAAGATTGCCTTGATCCCGGCTGCAAAGGCGGTATCTGTCGCGAGCCGCTTGAGAAGGTCGTCCTTATCGAGATAGTCGGCGATGCCGAGGTTCGCAATGTTGACGAACTTGTGGCCGTCCTCGAGATCGTCGACCACGACGACATCATCGTACCCACGATCGATAAGTGCGCGCACGAGATTGCTGCCAATGAACCCGGCGCCGCCGGTTACGATAACCATAGTATTATTCCGTGCCTTCCAGCATGCGGTACTGCGCGCCGCAGTACGGGCACTTCGCCTCACCCGTCTCCTCGATTGGGATATACACCTTGGGATGCGAATTCCACAGGTACATTCCGGGCATGGGACAGCTCAACGGCAGGTCCCTGGGGCGAATACCGTACTCGTTCTGGGCATTCGCCGGAATCAGGTTCTGATCAACGGTGCCTGCTCTGGATGCCACGTGCTTCCTCGTCATGTACAGATAGCTGGACGCGAATTATAAGCTCAACCCAGCCAGTCGTCCCATGTTTTGCTAACAAAGGCCCGTTGCTCTGCAAACTCATCGATAGGCACGAGAGGCGGCTGGTCATCGAGAACGAGGTGATGCTGGTGCATTCGAAAGTCCCGATAGGCATCCTGCAGTGCATCTCCGATTGCCCGATCAAGGCAGCCTTCGGCCGTCAGGGCATCGAGTTGCCGGATGTTATCCGGGTAGAGAACGACATCCGGTTTTTCCTGCGCCTGGTCGAGTACCAGGTACTGCACAAGGAACTCGATATCCCCGATACCGCCACGGCCATGCTTGAGGTCGAACGACTCGTCATTGCTGCGATCAAGCTCCTTGCGCATTCGCTGCCGCATTGAAATCACGTCGTCACGTAACGAGTCGCGGCGCACGCGTCCGATCAGCGTTTCGCGACGTATACGTTCAAACTCGTCTGCTATCGATGCACTGCCGGCGACCGCCCGCGCCCGCAGCAGCGCCTGGTGTTCCCAGGTCCACGCATTGCCCTCCTGGTAACGCTCGAAGGCGTCGGTGCTAGTGACGAGCAGACCTCGGCGCCCCTCGGGCCGGAGTCTTGTATCGATATCGTAAAGCTGACCTGAACCGGTTTGCGTCGTGAGGAAATGAACGAGTCGACGTACGAGTCGACTGAAGAATAGAGCATTGTCGACTGGCTTGTCGCCGTCCGTCGTTTGATCCGATCCGGTGGAGTTGTGCAGGAATACGATGTCGAGGTCGGAACCATAGGACAGTTCGAGTCCGCCCAACTTGCCGTACGCGATGATACCGAAGCCCGCATCCTGTTCCATGTCGTTGATCCGGTACTTCGGTACTCCGTGACGTTCCGCCAGATCGCGCCAGGCGATCCGCAGGGCTTCCTCCAGGACGGTTTCCGCCAGCCAGGTCAGGCCATCGCTCACCTTCATGATCGGCAGCTGCCCGTTAAAATCCGCGACTGCGATGCGAAACATAGTCGATCGCTGGAACTGGCCGAGCATCTGCATCCGGGTTTCACTGTCGTCCTCACCCGCAAGGCGCTCGGTGAGCTCGGCGAACAGGTCGGCGCGTGTTACCGCTTCCGAATACAGGCGTGGGTCAAGCAACTCATCCAGCAGTGCCGGGTAACGTGCGATCTCCTCTGAAATGTAGAGGCTGCGTGCGCACAGGTCGACGAGGCGTGCCAATGCGCCACGATTCTCATTCAGCAATGCCAGGTAAGCGCTGCGCCGGAGGATTCGCTCAACGATCGACAACGTTCGTGTCACCGCTCGCAACGGCCGGTCACTCTTGACGACCTCGGCGATCAGCAAACCAATGAACCGTTGCAGGCGTTCGCGGGACGTGGCGTCTATCTGGCGCGTGACCGTGTCATTCGCGAAACCAACCAGCGCGCTGGCGATTTTCGTTGCGCTGCCAACGCCGCCCTGTTCGAGGAGTACATTCCAGACATCTTCGTCGGCTCCTGCCTTCCAGGCCTGTTCGACGTGTTCCCGCAATGGTGTATCGACTTCGGGTTCGCGAAACGCGACCTGTTCAAACTGCGACGATATTGCAAGGCGATGTTCTTCCAGGGTCTCGGTCAGTGACGCCCAGTCAGCATGACCCATAGCGACACACAAACGCGCACGATCGGCCTCGTCTTCCGGCAATTCATGTGTCTGCCGGTCCCGTATGGCCTGGATGAAATTCTCGAGCCGTCGCATGAAGCGATAGCCGTCGCGCAGACGGCTGGCCCCGTCTTCGCTCAGTCCGCGATTGTTGACGAGCAGGGGGAGGACCTTTTGCAGCTCCCGCGATTGCAGCGCTGGCTCGCTGCCACCGCGTACCAGCTGTAGCGATTGCACAACGAATTCTGCCTCGCGAATTCCGCCTGGCCCGAGCTTGACGTTGTCCTGGAGTTCGCGTCGTTTTACTTCTGCAGAGATCATGGCGTGCATCTCTCGCAGCGACTCGAACACGCCAAAATCGATATAGCGCCGGTACACGAACGGCCGGATCAGGTTGCGGTGCAGATCCTCAACGACGACATTCCCTGGCGCGGGCCCGACGACGCGGGCTTTGACGTAGGCGTAACGTTCCCAGTCGCGGCCATGGTGCAGGAGATAGGATTCCAGCGCGCCGAAACTGACCACGGGCGGTCCGCTCTCGCCGAATGGCCGTAGCCGCGTATCGATACGAAACACGAAACCATCGACGGTCGTCTCATCAAGCAGGGCGATAATAAGGCGCGACTGGCGGCCGAAGTAGTCCTGGGCACTCACCTGCTTCGCGCCATCAGTCTCGCCATCTTCGGGATACAGGAAAATCAGGTCAATATCGGAAGACAGATTGAGTTCGCGCCCGCCGAGCTTGCCCATGCCGAGAATGACCAGCGGTACCTGGTGGCCCTCGGCATTGCGAACGACTCCGTATCGTCCCGCCAGCGATTTTTCAGCGAAGCAACTCGCTGCATCCAGTAGGCGGTCCGCCAGTATGGACAGCGAGTTCAACGTCTCATCGAGACTGGCAAGCCCGAACACTTCCCGCCAGATCACGTGCAACATGTAGCGGTTGCGGAACGTCCGGAGTTGCGACTGCACGTCGCCGATGTCGCCATCGCTGACAGCGACGGCTTCTACCAGGTCGTCGAGGCGTTGTGCGTCGGGAGCTTCATCCAGGATCGCAATGTTGTCGAGCAGCCAGTCTTTCTCACGAACTGCGACGGCGCCCGCAAATTCGCTGCATGCCGCCAGCCTGACCAGGTCGGCGGTCGGCCCCCCGTCGCCAAACCGTTCCAGCCAGCGCTGGGCCGACTCGCGCAGTATGTCCGGCAATGTGTCGAGACTTGCGTCCATGGCGTCGAGTGTAGCGAAAACCGGCGGTGGTGGCGGACTCCAGGTTTTAGCGAGCCAGGGCCTTCAGACGATCGGTAAGATCCTCAAGTACCGTTTCGATCGCGATGGGTTTGCCGACGAGGTGACCTTGTGCATAGTCAACGCCCAATTCGATGAGAAGTTCCCGCGCCTCTTCGGTCTCGACGTATTCGGCAACTGTCTTCAATTCCATGACCTTTGCAACCTGGGTAATGGCGGCAACCATGGACTCGGATATTCGATTGTCGGTGATGTCGTGAATGAAGCCGCCGTCAATCTTCAGGGTGTCGACGTTGAAATTCTTGAGGTAGGCAAAGGAACTCAGCCCTGCACCAAAATCGTCGAGCGAGATGCTACAACCCCGCTCACGCAGACGGTCGATAAAGGTCTGCGCTTTCTCGAAGTTGGATACCGCAGCCGACTCTGTAATCTCAAAACACAGTGCTGAAGCGGGGACGTCGCGATGTTCAAGCTCATCCTCGATGAACTCGAGAATCTCATCGTCACCCAGCGACTGCCCGGACAGGTTGATCGAAAACGTCACGTCCTGGCCAGCGACACACGCCCTGGCTTTCGACAGTTTGTCGATGGCCTTTGACACGACCCAGCGATCGATCTGGGGCATCATGCGGTAGCGCTCCGCGGCAGAGAACAGCGCTTTCGTCGGCACCCGATCACCGGCAGAATCCGCCATGCGCAATAACACTTCGAACTGAACGTTGTCATGCTCATCGCTCAGGCTCGTGATCGGCTGGGCAAGCAGCTCGAACTCATCGTCGTCCAGTGCTTGCTGGATCTCGGCAACGAGCTGCATGTCATCGTAGCGCCGAACGATACTCTTGTCGCACTCGTCGTATACCTCGATGCGGTCGCGGCCGTGGTCTTTGGCAGCCTCGCAGGCCATGCGTGCGGTCGTCAGCGCGCTGCCATCGGTGCCGCTACGGCGGCTGAATTCCGCAATGCCGACACTCATCGTAATTTGTAGCGATTTGTCACCCTCGAGGTAACGCAGGGTCTCGCCCTTCTCTCGCACGGCCCGCGCAAACTCAAGGGCTGCGTCCGTGTCGGCATGGGTCAACAGCATGCAGAAATCATCTCCGGTCAGGCGCGACAGCACGCCGCTTTTCGGAAGATCTTCTTCGAGGAGTCTTGCAAAACGCATGATGACGTCATCACCCGCTTCACGACTGAAACGGTCGTTCACAAGCTGCAGGTTGTCGAGGTCGAAATAGATCAGCTGATGAACGTCGTTGTCAGATTTGAGCTCCTTCCAGGACTCATGTAGCTGATCCTCGAAGCCCGCCCGGTTCATGAAACCCGTCATCGCATCGAAAGAACGTTCGATAACATATTCGACCTTGCGCACAATATGTGTCATGAAACGGCGATCGCCTTTCGAAAAATCGCTGTCATCGACCCGACCGAGCTGCGCCAGGATGCCTTCGACGTTACCCTGGCTGTCGAGCAAAGGGCTGAGCAGTGCCCGGTAGCCGTGCGCCGCCGGCTCATCTGATCCTTCGATGGCGGGTATTTCAAATACGATTGGTTTGCGCTGACCTTCGAGCTTTGGCAATAACTGGTCAACAAGGTAGCGATCGAGGATCTTGCGGTTGACGCTCTTCCAGCTTGAATGAGTTGCGCTGATGCGAATACGCTTCGACGGGATCAACAATACACTGTAGTTGATACCGAGAAAGCGGCCGCTTTGTCCGACGAGTTGTGCGAGGCTCGAATGACGCGTCTTGGCGCCGTGAATTTTTTCGTCAACCTCGTAGACGAGATTGAGTTCCTTTTCGCTTGCCGATGCGCGCTCGCTTGCCTCTGCCAGTTCACGTCCGACATCGAAACTCTCGCCTATCACCTCGAGCGCCGGCTCGAGGATCGTCTTCAGGAGGCTGGGATTGAACCAGGAAGCCTTGCCCGCGTTCCTTGAAAAAAGTGCAACGAGCAACCCTAGCCGGTCGTCGCTTTCGCCATGGACTGGCAGCACGAGCACGGTGCGGCCCGAGCTCAATGTTCTGCGAAGGATGTCGTCACCCTCGCCCGTCTCAACGATGACCCCTTCGGGAAGGTCGCTGACAAAATTATCGATCTCGAAGTCTTCGCCGCCGTCGCTGCTCCAGATGCATTCGCGCTCGTTATCGTAAAAGCAAAAACACAGGGCGCGCGGCACGAGTGAGTGCAGAAGACCCCCGGCCTTGCCCATTTTTTTTCTTGCTGTCAGGTCGTGCAGATCTGCAGTCATGCCGGCTCCGTGGGGGCGCGCCCAATCAGACGCCCACGATGCCAGCCACTGGCCTGTCGCGCTGTGACATATGTCTCAGCTGGACCGGCTTTTCCTTTCTTTTTCAGCTAATTAGGGTATTGGTTCAGCAACCGGACCCCGCGCGAAAAATTGGCGGAGTCAGAGCCCCGCCAGCCAATCGTCGTCGGAACCCTCGTTAACGCCTTCAAACAGCGGCGTACTGAGGTAGCGCTCACCCGTATCCGGCAGCATCGCCAGGATAACCGTGCCGTCAGACGCCTCATCCGCAATATCCAGAGCCGTTGCGAGTGTGGCCCCCGATGAGATTCCGGTGAAGATGCCCTCCTGCGCGGCCAGCTCACGTGACACGGCAATGGCGCGATCATCGGAGATCGAGCGTAACTCGTCGAAGACCTCCCGGTTCAGAACTTCCGGGATGAAATCCGGCGTCCAGCCCTGGATTTTGTGTGGTGCCCACTCGGATCCCGCGAGAAGGGTTGCTCCCGCAGGCTCGGTCGCAACGACTTTGAGATCGGGTCGCGCGGCCTTGAGCACTTCACCCGCACCCGTCATCGTGCCGCCCGTACCGTAGCCCGTTACCCAGTAGTCGAGTCGCTTGCCCGCAAAGTCTGTAAGGATTTCGGGACCCGTCGTGTTGCGGTGAAATGCGGGGTTCGCCGGGTTCTCGAACTGACGCGCGAGGAACCAGCCGTATTGGTCAGCAAGCTCCTCCGCCTTTTTCACCATGCCGGTGCCCCGCTCAGCCGCCGGCGTCAGGACAACCTTTGCACCCAGGCCGCGCATTACCTGGCGTCGCTCAACCGAAAACGAATCGGCCATGACGGCAACGAATGGGTAACCCTTGGCCGCACAAACCATCGCGAGCGCGATGCCCGTATTACCCGATGTCGCCTCGACCACAGTCTGCCCGGGTTTCAGCACGCCCTTCTGCTCAGCGTCGTTGACGATCGCAAACGCAAGCCTGTCCTTGACCGAGGCCATCGGGTTGAAGGACTCGACTTTCACGTAAAGGTCCACGTTGTCAGGGCCCATACGATTCAGGCGAACGACGGGCGTGTTGCCTATCGTCTCCAGGATATTGTTGTAGATCATCGCTTTATCCTTGTTCTTGTCGGTTGTCTATGTGTTTAACACAGAATTATCCTACATGCTTTCCCGCTGGCCAGCGGTTATAGCCTATAGTTATAAGAACGTATCATGCATTGCAGCCCTACGGCGGTGCCGAGTGCAACTGAACGGCCGCGGCGGGGTCTTATTACTAATCGTGACACTATCGAGTAAGACAGCCACAGCCCGATGAAACTGCAACAACTCAAGTATCTACTCGCCATCGTCGACAACGGCCTCAATATCACTGCCGCCGCCGATCGCCTGTACACCTCGCAGCCCGGCGTGAGCAAGCAGCTGAAGTTGCTGGAGGAAGAGCTGGGTATGCAGATCTTCACGCGCAAGGGCAAGAGCCTCGGCGGTGTAACTGTTGCAGGCGAACGCATTATCGAGCGAGCCCGGATCATCATGCAGGAGGTGGAGAACATCCGCAGCCTCGCAGCCGACTATTACGAAGAAGAAGATGGCTCGTTGTCGATTGGTACCACGCACACGCAGGCGCGTTACGTGTTGCCTGAAATAATCGCCGAGTTCCGCCAGCGCTTTCCCAAGATCGGGCTGAATCTCCACCAGGGAACGTCCGAACAGATTGCCGACATGGTCGCTGCCAACGAGATCGACTTCGCGATTGCAACGGGATCCCAGCACCTGTTTTCGAACCTGCTGCTCGTACCCAGCTACCACTGGGATCGTTCGATTATCGTACCGCAGGGCCACCCGCTCACCACTATCGACCGAAAAATCACCTTGCATGACCTCGCCGAGTACCCACTCGTAACCTACGTATTCAGTTTCAGCGGCGAGTCGTCGCTAAAGCGCGCTTTTGCCGACGAAGGGCTCGAACCCAACGTCGGGTTCACTGCAAGGGACGCGGACGTCATTAAGACTTACGTGCGCATGGGACTCGGCGTCGGCGTTGTTGCCAGTATGGCGGCCGACTGCGCGGACAAGGAAGATCTGCAGGTACTCGACGCGGAGGGCCTTTTTCCTCGGAGCACGACGTGGATCGGCTACCGGCGGGACGGCGTAATGCGACGCTACATGATCGAATTCCTGCAACTCTTTGCGCCACACGTCAGCGGGAAGCACCTGGATGATCTGCGTCGGGCAGGCAGCCAGGACGCTGTTGATGAGCTGTTTCAGGGCAGGGAACTGCCACTGCGTGTTGGCTGCGGCGATAACGTAACAGCGGCAGCGTAGTCCCTAGTAAATACGAATTCCGCCGTGGCGCATGCGATTACGGTAGTCAGCCCACCAGAGCCCGCCCAGCAAACCGACGACCAGGCAAACAAGCGTTGCACCGCCGACCCAGCTGAGCGGCATGCTGCCTTTGTATTGATCTTTCATTCCCTGGATCGACGCGTTTTCTTCCTGCAATGCCGCGACTTCCCCCTGGGCGTTCTCGAGTTGCGCGGTCAGCGATGATGTTTCGCTGCGCAGGGAATCGATAGTAGCTGCGGGTTCGGCAAAAGCCTCTTTCGCCTGTTCGAGTTCGGCCGCCAGCGCGTCACGCTCTGCCGCGGTTTCCTCGACGATCAGCTTGGCCGGCTTGTCACTGACCAGGTAGGCGCTCTTTACCCATCCTTCAGTCCCGTCCGGAAGGCGCACGTTGGCATAGTTGCCCCCCTGAATCAGGATTTCCATCGACTGGCCGCTGTCGAGGGTGTCAAATGCACGGCCACTCGTATCCTCGGCCTCGTACAGGCCAAGCTTGAGATTGTCGGTAACGTAGGCTGTCTCTGCTGCCACCGCGATGGGCAACATCGTCAGAACTACAAGAGTCAGGCGCATAGTCGATCTCCTTGCTGTGCGCGAGTGTACTACAAGCGAATTCGCTTGCTGTGTGATCTACTGCTCGTAAAGCCAGCGCAGTAATGCTTCCTGCACTTCCTCGCCAGGGCCGCGATGAATGTCATTGAAGTTGTGCAATACTACTACGCTGAAGCGCCGTCCGGACCTCGCCTGCAAGTACCCCGCTATTGCCGTGACATGATCAAGCGAGCCGGTCTTCAGGTGAGCTTTACCGACAAGATCACTGCCGCGAAAGCGGCGAGACAGCGTGCCGTCCAGTCCCGTTAGCGACATTGAGGCCAGGTACTCGGGCATGTACGGCTGTTTCCAGGCGAAGCGCAACAAAGATGCCATATCGACAGCGGTAATACGCGCCGCCCGTGACAGACCCGCACCGTTTGCGATAGCCAGATCGCCGGACCCGAGTTCGTTGTCGCTCAGCCACCTGGCCATAACCTCTCGCCCGCCTTTCTCGGTACCGGGTGGACCGAGCACTTCGGCTGCAAGCGTATACAGAACCTGACGTGCCATAACGTTGTTGCTGTGTTTGTTGACGCTGGCAATCATCTCGGTGAGCGGTGGGGACTCGAATGTCAACGTCGGCTCGACATCTTCCGGTACGATCGCATTGCGCCACCCGCCAGCAAAGCTACCGCCCGACTCCTGCCAGAGCGACGAGAACAGTCCGTAGGCAAATTCATTGTGGGACAGTACCGTCCGGTCCATCGCGTAGCGCTCGCAACCGTTCGGGAATTTCCCTGAGAACGTAACCTGGTCGTTGTCAGCGCTGTTCGTCACAGTGATGCCGCGCTGGTATCCACCGCAGTGACCGGCCACGAGCTTCAGCCGGTTGTCGACGCTCAGGTTACCAAGCTGCGGATCGAGACGGACATTCACTGCCTGACCGTCTGGCTCAAACCAGTAGCGAACAACCTTAAAATTCATGAGCAGTGCATTGGGCGAGACGTTGTAGGCGCGCAATGGTTGCCTGTCGAAAGCGGCCGGATCGTAATTACCAATGTCGAAATAGCTATCGTCGAGCAACAAGTCACCGGAGATCCCGTCGATGCCCGACTGGCGAATGCTGCGCAGCAACTGCCACACGCGTTCGGTGACGAGAAACGGATCACCATGACCCTTCAACAGCAGGTCACCGTCGAGCTGCCCATCATTGATTTCGCCGAGCGCGTAGATGTCGGTCTTCCAGCGATAAGCCGGGCCGAGAATGTCGAGCGCGACCAGTGTCGTGAGGAGTTTCATGGTCGATGCAGGATTGCGCGACGCCTCGGGCAGCCACTTCAGCACCACCTCCCCCGTTTCGACATCTTCGACATGAATGCTCAGCGTCTCCTGCGGCACCTTGCGCACCTGCAGTGCGTTGCGCACACCAGCGGGCAGGATATCGTCGCTGGCCGTTGCTGCGCCCGGCAGCAAGAGCAGCAGCGGCATCAGGGTAATGAACGCATTGCGAACCAGGTCAGGCATTTTCCGATTCCATTGATGGCAGGTGACGCTCCAGTGCACGGCTCGCCGCGCGATGCATCACCCAGGTCAGAACGACGATTGCAACAAGCCCGGCGCCGCCGAGCCAGTAACCCAGCCTGGTCGGGGTGGCGTCACCGGACAGTATTTCGCCAATGTCCCTTGCGAGGGTTCCAAGATAGACGTACATCGCCACAGGCATGAACATTCCGACCGCCGTCGCAAACAAGTGTACGCGCGCGCGGACCGACGTGATGCCATACATGTAGTTGAGGAGATTGAACGGGATGACGAGCGACAACCGCGTCAGCACAACAATCAGGAACGCTTCCTCCCGCAGTCCGGCCTCGATAGCCTTTAGCCGGGGTCGGCCCGCCACTTTTCCTGAAACCCAGTCCCGCGCGACGAGGCGTCCCATCAGGAATGCGCACTGCGCCCCCAGGGTGATAGCGATGGCCGAGACCAGCGTGCCCGTGCCCAGGCCAAAGAGGTACCCGGCGATCATCATCGAACCGGACCCCGGAATCAACAGGACTGTCGCCAGGATTACGCAAACTGTGTATGCAAATGCGCCTGCAACCGGGTTGGCGTGCGCCCATTCGACCAGGGCCAGCACAGGCGCCGCGATTGGCATGACGTATACGGCGTAAACGAGCGTGAGAAAGATCGCGACCATGACGAGGCGATTGAAAATACGGCGACTCATCGTCACGGCTTCCTGATCTTGAACGTACGGACGCGGTCGGCCAGCGTCGTAGGTCGCACGCCGAGCAGTTCGGCGGCGCCACCCTTGCCGGAGACCTTCCAGTTGGCCTGCTCGAGTGCCTTGATAAGGTTCCCTTTCTGGAAGTCCCGCATCTCTTTCTCGGTCATCAACTCGTCGCCGCGGGGTTCGGCGGCCGCCGTGGGTTCATCATCGGATTTCAGCCCGGGCATGGACAGGTCCAGGCGCAGCGTCTTGCCTGGTGACAGAATAACGGCGCGCTCGATGACGTTCTTGAGTTCTCGCACGTTGCCGGGCCAGCTGTACGCCTTCGTATTTGCTGCCTGTGAACGCGTCAGGGTCATGGCCTCACGGCCGAAGTCCTTGCAGGTCTGTTCAAGAAAATATTGCGCGAGCTGCACGATGTCATCACCACGCTCACGCAGCGGCGGCACATCCACTGGGAAGACGCTGAGACGATAGAACAGGTCCTCGCGAAACTCGCCGTCGACGATCAGTCGCTCGAGATCACGATTGGTCGCAGCGATGACACGCACATCGACGGACTTCGTAATGTCGTCACCGACGCGTTCAAATTCGCTCTCTTGCAGCACGCGCAGCAATTTGCCCTGCAGCTCCATAGGGATCTCGCCGACCTCGTCGAGAAAGATCGTGCCACCGTCGGCGAGTTGGAATCGTCCTACGCGGTCCCGGTATGCGCCTGTGAACGCGCCCTTCATATGGCCAAAGAACTCACTTTCGAATAACTCCTTCGGAATTGACGCGCAGTTGACCTTCACGAGGGGTCCGTCAGAACGCGGACTGCGTGCGTGGATCTCCCTGGCGACGAGTTCCTTGCCAACACCCGATTCACCCAGCACGAGTACGCTTGCAGGCGTTTCGGCAACCGCTTCGACACGTTTCAGCATGCGGCGCAATGCCTGGCTGGTACCGACAATGCGTCCGAAATTCAGCGCGACGTTTACCTCCTCCCGCAGATAGTCGCGTTCATGCTCGAGCTCTTCGCGCAGGCGTGCGTTCTCGGCAAGTGTCTGACGTAGTTCTCTTTCCGCGCGGTTTCTCTCGGTCACGTCCTTGGACGCCACAAGCATCCTGTCAACGTTGCCGTCTTCGTCACGATGCGAAATCGCCGACATGACGAGGTCGATAGGCTGACCCTCTTTGCTGACCATCTGGCGCTCGAGATTGTTGAAGTCACCCTCGGCGATCAACTCTTGCAACCCTCCATCCGCGTATTTTTTCTGATCGGCCACGCTCATGAAATCGGTGATAGGGCGGCCAAGCACCTCATCGCGTGTGAAGCCCAGTTTGCTGAGCCAGTGGTTCGTGACTGTGATTATCAGTCCGCCCCCATCAACGGTATGCAGCATGGCAGGCGTTGCCCGATAAAGCGTGCGGTACTTGAAATTCGCTCGGGCCAGGTCGGAGAGCTCCGTGTACATTGCGACCGTGCGCAGGTACTCGCCTTCGGTGTCGTATTCGACGAAGGCGTTTGTAATGCACTCGACAACCTCGCCCGCCGAAGTGACAAGAGCGACGGGCTTGTTCTCAAGCTTGCCGCGCCTGCGCAGCGAAGGACGCAACTCGCTTATGATGCGCTCCGCCGTATCCTCGGTCGCGAACTCCTCCGGTCGATGCCCGACCATGTCGTCGAGCCCATAGCCGAGGCGCTCCAGCATGGCGTCGTTCACATCGAGGTAGGCACCGTCTTCGGCGATCGAGGTCGTCATGACCGGCGCTTTGCGAAACAGCCACTCGTAGTCGTCCTGGGAAATCATCCGCGTATGATATACGGCATTTCGTAAATAATCTTACGATTTTTCGTAATTCACGATATTTCGTAATATCAGAAAATTCGATAAGCCATTGTTATTTAAGACCTTTCAAGGTTGGCACGCCTTGTGCAGTAAGGAAAGCAGAGGAGATTGATCCTCGAACCCGTAACACCGAATTTTTTTTAAGGAAATACCGATGAAAGCCAAGAACATTGAAAACACTCTCGTGCTGGTCGGCGCGCTGGTCGTTTTGGTTGGCGTTTCGTTTGCTGCCGAGGAAGCCCTCGGCTTCGAAACTGCCAACGCGACGACTGATACCGTTGCTATTCGAGACATAACAACCAGCACGACGAGCGGTGCAGCCGAGGCCAATGCCGAAGCGGCCGCCCAGGCAGCAGAGTCGCTGGCGCTCCAGAACTGGGTCAACCTTGATATCAAGCTGGAAGACCGCACATCTACGCTGGTTGCAGACAAGAAGTAACGCCTGCAAGAAAATCCCCTTCGGTTGCGGCCCGACCAGATTTCTCTCTCCCCCGAAGAACTGGTTGGACGCTACCGAAACCGAGCCGGAAGGATATCGGCTCAAATGGACCTGGAAGGTCCTGCGGCAATCCCCAAGCCGCTCACTGTGGGGCGCCGGCTCGCCGGCGCCCTTTCTTTTTGTCCGGCTGATCTTGGCTAGTCGCCGGAGACCCGATCCCGATGCCTTTCAGCCCGGCCATCCAGGTTGTTTGAATTCCGGCTGCTGATGGACTCGCGCAGGCGCCTCAGCCAGGCCCGCGCCCAGGTGAACTCGATACTGAGGATCGCAAGCCCGACCGGTATTACAACCAGGGCCGGACCCGGGGTCACCAGCATCACCACGCCAATGGCAAGCACCGTTGCGCCCACTACGCCAACAACAATGCGTCGCGCAGCCTTGTACGTGAGGTGCAGTGTTCGCTTGATCAAAAAAAGATCCTTCGTTTTTGCCGCGGCGTGCCGTAGCCTTGGCGCATGAATCTGAATCGGGCGCCCATTCTAGCGCTGTTTGCTGCCGCTATTTGCATTCCGACCGCATATGCGGGCGAAAGTGTCGTGGTCGCGGCGAGAGAAACTCAGGCCGTCGTTTCACCTGGAACCACGCACCTGCGGCTCGTCAAATTGCCTGCTCTGGATTTTGCCCTGCGCGCAGCGTTCAACTGCACGGGCACCGCCGAATCGCTGACGCTGAGTATCGCAGACACACACGATACGCTTGGCGAGGATACGATTTCGGGCCAGCGATCGGCAGAGGCCATTCTGACCGTCCCACCACGCCAGCTTGCGCTCGCGTCAGGCAGTCGGTTTTGTCTTGCGGACGATCTATCGAGTGCGGATGAACTGCTGGTACCGGGATTGGCAACGGCACACGCATCATTGCGTTGCCGGAACGACGAGGGCGTAAGGGTACACTTCACCAGTGCACCGCTACAGGTCAGACTGCTCTGCGAGCGGCCTCCTACCGAGGATCAGGACCCGTCGCCGGACAAGTGACGGCCGAGGAATTCGACGGTTTTGTTCCAGGCGTCTGTCGCGGCATCCGCGTCATAGTTTCTGCCAGTCGGGTTGGCGAACGCGTGCCCGACACCCGGGTAAATATGAATCTCATGGTCTTTACGTAAACGTTCCAGCGCCGCGCGGAATCGTTCCACGGTCTCGACCTCGATGCCTGCATCATCCGCCGCAAACAAGCCAAGGATGGGGGCATTGATGTCGTGAAGCCTGTCTTCGTCGTCAGTTACCTGACCGTAATAAATGACACTCGCATCCAGGTCATCGGGAAACAACAGCGCTGTATTCAACGACCAGCCGCCGCCGAAACACCAGCCCAGCGACCCGATGCGCGGCGCACCGGACTCTTTAAGGAATCTGTGTGCACCTCGCAGGTTATCCCTGGCCAGTTCCGGGTCCTCGACAACCTCGCGCATCAACTCGCGGGCCTCGGCAGGCGTGTTCGCCGTCCGGCCACCGTACAGGTCGACGGCCAGTACGGTGTAGCCTTCGCCCGCAAGACGGTCGGCCATCGCGCGGACATTGTCGTTCAGGCCCCACCATTCGTGAATAATAATCAGGGCCGGCAATGGCTCGAAAGCGTCAGACGGTAATGAAAAATGACCGTACATATTCCGGTCGCCGACTTCGGCGTAGGGCATCTTCGGAAAAGCGTTAACGGGTCGCGCCGGCATAATCTCGGCGGCGGGACTAGGGTCCGTGGTGTCCTCGGCATGCTCTCGCGACATGGCTTCGACATTCTCTCGACCCGCCGCTTTCTCAGACTCATCCTCTACGGCAGAGTCTTTCTCACAACCACTAATTAGCAGGCCGCTGGCCAGGAGCGTGGCAAGCATGCCTGTTTTCCAAAAACTGGCTTTGAACATTCGCTGGACCTGCTGTTGTTTGAAGTAACGTAGTCTAAAACAATGCGCAGCGCTATTCCCACTCGTCATCGTCCCATTCCTTGAGTTTGCTCTTGTCGACCTGCTCCCATTGCTGTTCACTTAGGCGGTTGTAGCGGACAACCTTGGCAATCGTGTAGACGATAATCGCGGCGATCATGAGAAGAAGAAAAATCAGGCCTGTGGGCATCGAATATTGCACCGGAGCTTGCTGTGGCAGCAGCATAGCACCGCAAGGGACGTACCGTCAGTGAGCGAGGGGGACTCGACCTGGCAGCGCGCCCGCTCATTTGTTGCTGAAGCGCTGCAGGACAATGATGAAGATTTCACTCGCGGGCCCATAGGCCGCGCGCTCGGTCTGCTTGCCATCCCGATGATGCTCGAGATGGCGATGGAGTCGATTTTCGCCGTTGTCGATATTGCGTTTGTGTCGCGGCTTGGAACCGACGCTGTGGCCGCCGTCGGCATCACCGAAGCACTGGTCACCGTTCTCTATGCGGTCGCGATCGGCCTCGGCATGGGCATTACGGCGATGGTGTCACGACGCATTGGTGCCGGCGATGCACAGGGTGCCGCGCAGGTTACCGGGCAGTCCATCTGGGTTGGCATCGTGCTATCCGTCTTCATCGGTGTGTTCGGCGTCATCTACGCCCGCGATCTGTTGGTCATCATGGGTGCGTCCGACGGTGTCGTGGAACAGGGAACAGGCTTCACCACAGTACTTCTCGGCGGCTCCTTCAGCATCGTTTACCTGTTCACCCTGAACGCCGCTTTCCGGGGTGCCGGGGACGCAACAGTCGCGCTCCGCTCCCTGTGGATTGCCAACGGCATCAACATCGTCCTCGATCCCTGCTTTATCTTCGGCCTCGGCCCGTTTCCTGAAATGGGCGTCACCGGCGCTGCCGTGGCAACGACTATAGGACGGGGCATTGGTGTCACATACCAGCTCTGGTACCTGCTGAACGGCCGCGGGCGTATCGCTTTTGCGGCAAGACACCTGCGCTTTGTACCGTCGCTTGCGTGGCGCATGATCCGTATCTCGCTCGGCGGTATCGGGCAGTTCCTTATTGCAACATCGAGCTGGATCGTACTCATGCGAATTGTCGCAATGTTCGGCAGCCCGGCCATTGCGGCGTACACGATTGCGTTGCGAATGATGGAGTTCGTATTCCTTCCTGCCTGGGGGCTCGGCAATGCAGCTGCCACACTTGTCGGCCAGAATCTCGGCGCCGGCCAACCCGAGAGGGCGGAAGAATCAGCCTGGCGCGCCGGGAAGTACAACACAATCTTCATGACATCCGCCGGTATTCTCATGCTCGTGTTTGCGCAGACCATCACCGGCTGGTTTTCCAGCGAGGCCGAGGTGCTGAGAATCGGCACAAGTTGCCTGCGGATACTGGCCATTGGCTTCCCGCTATATGCAATCGGCATGGTGGTTGTGCAGGCCATGAATGGCGCCGGTGATACAGAGACGCCCGCGATGCTTAACTTCATCTGTTTCTGGCTCCTCCAGATTCCGTTAGGCTTCTTCCTGGCGACCAGGACGCCGCTGGAGGCGAACGGTGTTTTTATCGCGGAGGTTTTAGCGGAGTCACTGCTAACAATACTCAGTATTATCGTATTCCGTCGTGGCGGCTGGAAAGAACATGAAGCCTGAAGCACCGCTCGTAGAAATTCGCAACGCGACGATCTGGCGCGGAACCACCCGTGTGTTTGAACATCTGGACCTGGTGATCGAACAACACGAACGCGTCGCAATCGTGGGACCAAATGGCTCAGGAAAGACAACCCTCCTCAAAGCGATCAATCGCGAACTGTATCCGGTTGCGCGAGCTGACACCGTGTTCCGAATCCTGGGACGCGACCAGTGGAATGTCTGGGAACTGCGCAAACATATCGGCCTGGTTTCGCAGGACCTGCAACAACGGTACACGCCCACAACGACGGCGCTCGAGGTGGTCGTATCCGGATTTCACTCGAGCATCGGTGTTCACGGCACACTGGCCAACCACGTTGACCAGCAGCAGGTGGACGCGGCGCGCGCGACGCTCAGGGAACTCGGCATCGAGGCGCTCGCCACCACGCCATTGCGAGCCATGTCGACCGGCCAGCAGCGTCGTTGCATCCTTGCGCGTGCCCTGGTGCATAAGCCGCGTACGCTGATTCTCGACGAGCCAACGGCTGGACTCGATTTCGCGGCGAGCTTTGACTACCTGCATCGCATCGAGGCGCTGTCGGCCGCTGGCCGTAACATCATCGTGGTCACGCATCACCTGAACGAGATACCAGCCGAGATCGACCGCGTCGTCCTCTTGCAGAATGGCCGCATCGCAGCGGATGGCCACAAGAATGAGGTTCTCACCGAAGAACGGCTCAGCGAAGTGTACGAAACAGCGATCCGCGTGACCGAAATCGATGGCTACTACCTCGCTTACCCGGGCCAGAACGTCAAAACGTGACCTGCTACGCTATTTTTTGCAGTCGGGATATTATCCTGTGTCTTATGTTGAAAACGGTCCGCAGAATCATCACCAGTGCACCGCTTGTGGCTATGCCCGCATTGGCCGCTGAAGGCGGCACGCAGACCGGTATCACAAGCGTCGGGCCGGCAATGTTCCTGTTCACGATAGCAGGCGCATTACTACTCACGCTGGTTTTTCGTTCGGCGGCAAATCATGTCGCCAAACTGGTGACCGGCAGGATCGGTCAGTACCGTATACGCTCCGCGCTGGCCAAGCGAAGCCCGGACGTTCTTCACGATTTCTTATTGCCCGGCGCTTACGGTGGCCTCGCCAAGGTCGACCATGCGGTTCTTACGGCGGGCGGCATCCTCTGCATCCAGACCAAGCACTTCAATGGCATCGTCTTTGGTGGTGAAGAGGAAGCGCAATGGACGAATGTTGATGGCGTTCACCGGCGCCGCTTCCTGAATCCGGTGATTCAGAACGAAGGCCGCACCCGGGCGTTGCGGCAAGTTGTTCCTGAAGTACCGGTAGAAAACCTCGTCATTTTCACCGGCGCTGTAGAATTCACATCGGCACCGCCGAGGAATGTCATTCACGTTCGTGAACTCGAGAGCTTCGTTGCGAAACACGTCTTCGGCCCCAGCAAGGTCAAGGACTGGCAGGCTGTCTGGCTGACCGTAAATTCCGCTATCTTGCGCGATGAAGCAGCACGCAAGGATTTCTCTGCGCAGATCAGCTTCGGCTGAGTCGATGCTTTATACTCGGTCGCCATATCCGGCCCGAGAGATATTGCATGGAATCTGTTCTGATTGACGCGCCAGTCGGCGTACTCGCCGTGTTGTGCTTTGTCGCTGCCTTCTTCTTCCTGCTCGCCCAGGCAACACAAGCGAAGCTTTTCAATTACGTCCCACCACTGCTCTTCATCTACGCGACGCCGGTTTTTCTCAGCAATCTTTCTATTGGCGGACAAACCGTCATTCCAAACTCGTCCATCATCTACACAGGATTAAGCAAATTCGCACTTCCTGTGTTCATCGTGCTGATGCTGATCAAGGTCAACGTGCCTGCGGTTGTCAAAGTCATGGGCAAAGGGGTACTCGTCATGCTCATGGGTACTGCCGGCGTCATGGTCGGCGGCGTCGTTGCCTACTCCATCGTGCATGGCTGGCTCCCTGAGGACTCCTGGAAAGGCTTTGGCGCCCTGGCCGGCAGCTGGATCGGCGGTACAGCCAATATGCTTGCCACCAAGGAAATGCTTGGGGCCACCGACGCACAACTGGGACTTGCCGTGGTCGCTGACAATGTCATCTACCTCGTCTGGCTGCCGTTGCTTCTCATGTCACGAGATTACGCCGACAAATTCAACAAGTGGGCGCGCGTCCCCGCGGACAGGCTGGCCGCCATGGACGCGGCCGCTGAAATGCACGTCGAGGAAGACCACGCACCTTCGATGCAGCAATACCTGTATCTCGCAGCAGTCGTGCTGGGTGTCACGGCAATCGGTCACGCAGCCGCACCGGGCATCGCGTCCTGGATCGCAAGTGTGTCGACAGGGGCCGCCGGAATATTCTCCGAAACCACCACGCGTATCCTGCTCGTAACCACCATTGCACTTGTGCTCTCGACGACACGCGTGTCGGAACTTCCGAACTCGACCGCGATCGGCACAGCTCTCGTCTATGTCTTCGTCGCCGGCATGGGAGCACGAGCAGAAGTCTCAGGGCTCGCCGACGCCCCGGCATTCGTGCTGGGTGCCTTCATCTGGATCTTTATCCATGGCCTGTTCATGCTGGCGGGAGCGTGGCTGTTCCGCGTAGATGTTCACAGCGTTGCGATTGCATCGGCGGCAAACATCGGTGCTGCAGCGTCAGCGCCTATCGTTGCCGCCCATCACCGGCCAAACCTCGTACCGGCGTCGATCCTGCTCGCGTTGCTCGGCTATGCGCTCGGTAATTATCTGGCGCCGGCTACAGGGTATCTCGCGAGATGGGCCGTCGGTCAATAGGCGATCAACCATAGACATGTGGAAGCGACGGGCGAAACAGACTGCAATTACTGTCATTGCGGTACTGGCCATAACGGCAGGCGGCAGCACCTTGCTGTGGCGCGACAGGCCGGCGCTCGACAGTGCGGGCTGGCCGGCGCCGCCCGATCCCGCGAACAACAACGCGTCAGTCACTGCAACGTGGCTCGGCGTTACGACGTTGCTGTTCGATGACGGTGAAACGCAGATTCTGATCGACGGGTTCTTTTCGCGGCCGAGCTTCTGGGACTCGATTCTCGGGCGAGCGGTCGTCAGCGATGCCGCAACGATCAATTACGCCCTCCATGAATTCGGCATGCGCCGTCTCGTGGCGGTCATACCTGCGCATTCACATTTCGATCACGCCATGGACATCGGTGCCATCGCAAATCGGACGAGTGCGTCAGTACTGGGATCCGAATCGACCGCGAACATCGCCCGCGGAGCCGGAGTCCCTGATGACCAGATAGTCGTGGCCGCCGCTGGCGACGTTTACGAATTTGGCGAGTTCAGGGTTCGCCTGTTGCCGTCACGCCATGCACCGATCGGCTGGCGCGGCAGCGCACCCCTGCCAGGCACGATCGACGAACCCCTTCCTTTGCCGCAACCAATTGATGCCTTTCGGGAAGGCTTAAGTTACTCAATCATCATCGAGCACACCCAGGGCACGACCCTCGTCCAGGGCAGCGCTGGATTTGTAGAAGGCGCGCTCGATTCCCTGTCAGCGGATGTCGTAATGCTCAGCGTGGGCGGACTTACGACGCTGGACCAGGACTATGCTGAAAATTACTGGCAGGAAACCGTCACGAACACCGGGGCGCGTGCTGTCTACCCGATCCACTTCGACGACTTTACGAAGCCCTTCGGTACGGTTGTCCCCGCTCCCAAGTTCCTCGGAAACCTGCAGAAGACCGCACATTGGTTCAATGCGTTCCGTGACAAATGGGACCAGGAAACGCAGATCTTCCTGCCGGAGTTTGGCAAGCCGATCCCGCTTTACGCACAACCCTCTTCGAGCACCTGAGCCGACACCAGGTCGGACAACGCCAGCCGCCCTTCGATCAGTGCCAGTTTTTGTGTGCGGGATAGTTTCTTAACCCGGTACTCGAGCTGTGACGCGCTCGCCCGATCGCCCGCAGCTTCCGAGAACACGAGCTGCAACGGGCCCTTGCCGCGCAAGTACTTGGCACCGCGAGGACTCGCCTCGTGCTCTGCCACGCGCTTGCTGACATCAGTGGCGATTCCGGTGTACAGCGTGCCATCTGCGCAGCGCACAATGTAGAGGCTGAAATCTGATGCGGCCACGTCCGCTTCAGGCGTTGCCGCCCACCAGGGTGTCACCCAGGACACGGAATGCGCCGGTCTCGATACTGTCCTGGTTTTCAGTGGTTTCCGACCAGGTCAGCACGATGTCAGCAATGCCGCCCAGCTCTGCAGCTGGTTCATGGAGGCGTAGCGTCAACACGTTGCCTGTCAGCGCTGCTTCCCGGATGAGATTGTGCCCACCAAACTGCTGCTCATTGATCTCGATATAAATCGACTCGTCGAACTCTTCGTCAATCGTGCGCATGAGCAACAAGTAGTCGTTGATATCGCCGACGTCTGTCGTCTTTGCGAAGAACAGCATCGTTGCGTTGTCGCGAACATCGAATGCGACTGTGTCGTATTGTCGGCTTTCAGTCATTGTGACTCTCGGCTGTCCAGAGTCTGTTGTATCAGTTCATCCTTCTCTTGCCAAATCTCGCCCAGCCATGCCTGTACACGACGCCGCCACTCACGGTCGTTTTCGTAGTCTCCCCCTAACAGCCACGCATCGACCGGTCGCTCGCGAACGCTGACCTGAACCTCTACATGTGTGCCACAGCACATGTCCCAGAAATTCGCCGGGCCATCAGGGTAAACGAGCGTGACGTCGAGTATGGAACCGAACATCTCGCCCATCGATGACATCGCCACGGCAAATCCGCCCGCACGGGGTCGCAACAGGTGACGGTAAGGGGCGTTATGGCGGTCACGCTTTTCGACACTGAAGCGCGTGCCTTCGACGAAGTTGATGACCGAGGTCGGCGTATGGCGAAACTTCTGACAAGCCTTGCGGGTCGTTTCGAAATCCTTGCCCTTCATATGTGGATTTCGCGCGAGGTAGCGCGCCGAATACCGTTTCATGAACGGCATGTCGAGCGCCCACCAGGCGATGCCGAGAAGCGGGAACCAGATGAGTTGCTGCTTGATGAAAAACTTGAGGAACGGGATGCGTCGGTTAAACACCTTCTGCAGGACGAGAATATCGACCCAGGTCTGGTGGTTGACCATAACGAGGTACCATTCGTCGCGACGCAACGACTCGGTACCCGAGGCTCGCCAGTCGATAGATCCGGCATTGGCCAGAATCATCGAGTTCAGCGCGACCCAGGTCTCGCCCATGATCATGAGAATACGCGTGATACCACGCCGCAGCACGGGCACAGGCAGCAACAGCTTGACCACGCCCAGCGCAAGGATCGGCCCAAACCAGAACAGGGTGTTCACGGTGAACCCGCTGAACACCAGGACGCCGCGAAGATGCCGGAAGAATGCTTTCAATCTAGTATGCTCATGAACTCGACTGCGCATTCTATCCCGAAGCAATGGCTGAACGCATGACACCTGAAGAAGTACTCGCCTACCGGGGACCACCCGGCGGAGCGTCGACGGCGTGAGCGCGCTTGAAGTACTGCTCGGACCGCTCGCCCAGGACCCGGCATATCACGCATTTGCCGATGACCGCACCCTCTTGGGCATCCCGAATTTCTGGAACGTCGTGACCAGCTTGCCGTTCCTGGTCGTTGGCGCCTGGGGACTCGTGTTCCTTTCCCGAAACCCCGAAGTTGTCACGCCTCTGCGCGCTGTCTGGACCGTG
>Ga0209344_10001447_pt1 | contig 30860 bp, 28 predicted proteins | sample Cruoilmetagenom6_FD_187293 | JGI IMG/M metagenome (GOLD analysis project Ga0209344, IMG submission 187293) | Oil polluted marine microbial communities from Coal Oil Point, Santa Barbara, California, USA - Santa Barbara Oil Seep Sample 6 (SPAdes)... | ecosystem: Environmental > Aquatic > Marine... | reverse complement strand
TAGCCAAAGAAATTTAATATATTAGCCTTTACTGTGCACTGTAATTAGCCATATTCGGGTTTATTTTAGCGGTACGCTTTGCCTAACCATGAAAAGAATAAACGGCAAATTATGTTGCCAAACCGCCTCATATCTCTTCACTGTTCATTTTGGCCCTGTGCTAAAATAATTCAATATTTTAGTTTGCAGGCCAAATAAAAAGTGGGTTCAATCATCAAACAGCAAAACAGTATTGATTGTGTGTGTCCGAATTGTGGCGAAAGTTATGTCAGAAATTTCGCCTATTGTCCGCACTGCAGTCAGAAATCAGGCTTGGGCTTGCACAGTGTCTGGCATATGATTGGTCAGTTCTTTGCCAACACCTTTAATATTGAATCCAAAATCACTCAGACCGCCATGGGCTTGGTCAAACCGGGTTTTCTCACCCGCGAATATTTGGCCACCCGACGGGTTAATTATCTGTCACCGATTCGGGTATTTATTGTCCTGATGTTTTTAATGTTTTTAATCCTGTCATTATCCGATATAGATTTTTTAAGCTTTAATAGTCAGGATTTTAATAATGGCAAAGAAGAAGTTAAACAACGGCAACTCAATCGTGACAATATTCTACAAACGCTGTCCATTGATAATTATATCAATCAGCAATTAAACAAAGTCAATGAGCTAATTCTTAAACGTGACCAATCCCAAGAAGTTATTGAGCAAGCTAACCAGCTTATTAAAGACCTACAAAATTTGTTGGAATTAAAACTCGATAAGACGTTTTCTGCGACTTTTTTCGGTGACCGTTATGAGATTTTGCGTAGAGATATTTATCAGCTCAGTGCCGATGAGATTATTGAAAAATATCACATCTCATCACTATTAGATCAACTTACATTTCGTGCTCTATTGCGGTTTACCCAGGACCCGCGTGGCTTCTTAAAATTTTTGTTTGGTAATATGACCTGGGCCTTCTTTCTGGATGTTCTGTTGATGGCCGGTATTTTTAAGCTGTTTTATCCAAAAACTCAATACGCCGTTCATTTTGTGTACCATCTACATCTCAGGTCATTTATCTTTTTGTCCATCATGCTGGGAATAGGCTTTTATTGGCTCGCCCCAGGCGGTTGGATTACAGCGCTGTTTATACTGGTTTTACTGATTTACACCGCGATGAGCCTGCAGCACGTCTATCCACGACATTTGCTCAAAACCAGTCTTTATTTTATTGTTTTCATACCATTGGCTGCCATCAGTTTCTTCACCGCAACCTTTGTGGTTATGTTTTTTAGTTCGATCATGTTTTAATAGGCTTTATGACTAACAATTCAAAACAAAGGCACTGGGATCAAATTTTTAATAGCAAACCTAATGAATCTTTAGGCTGGTTTGAGAAGGATATTTCCTATACTTTGGATTTCTTTCCGACGTGGTTACTTGACACGCCACAAACGATTTTTATCGCCGGGGCCGGGACATCGCAGTTGGTGGAGGCTTTGCTGGCCATGGGGCATCGGCTGATTCTGAATGACATCAGTGTTGAGGCTTTGACCAAGCTGCGAAAGCGGCTTGATGAGCCAGGAAATGTGACTTGGCTGCCGGCTGATTTGTCCAAAGCCTTACCGGATGATCTACCACCGGTTGATATCTGGATAGATCGGGCGGTGTTGCATTTTTTGATTGAGGAGGCGGCGATTCAAAGCTACTTTGTCAGTCTTTATCGCCTGGTGAAAAAAGACGGACATGTGTTGTTAGCCGAATTTTCAGAATCCGGCGCGGAACGCTGTGCAGGCTTACCGGTACGGCGGTATTCTTTAGCGGATATGAACGCACGCATGGTGCCGGCCTTTACTTTGAAAAAGCACGCCCATTATGACTATGTAACACCTGCGGGTGGCCAGCGGCCGTATTTATATGCCTTGTATCAGCGATCACAGTATTCTTGAGGTTTATTCTTAATAAACATCTTCTCGGTAGCGGCCGGCGGCTTTGAGGCTGGTGACATCGAGTTCGATGGGGGTCAGTATGTCATTCATGGCTGTGGCAACACCGGCTGCCATTTTACGGCCTCCGCAGACCAATATCTGGGCATTATTTTGCACCAGTGCGCGAATATGTTCGGTATCGGTGATTAATTTATCCTGGACGTAGCCGCTGTCTCGGGGGATTCTTGAAAAAGCGGTGTTTAGTCCGCTGAGCCGCTCATCGTTGAGAAGGGTTTTGAGTTCTTGTTCATAGAGAAAATCAGAGTCCGGGTTGCGTCCGCCCCAATACAGATACATGGGATGGTGTGATTTGTTGTTGCGAATAAAGCCGATTAACGGCCCGATACCGGTGCCGGCACCGATCAAAATAATCGGTTGTTTGCCGCTGGTGGGGCGAAATTGTGGATTTTCATGGATAAAGGCCTCGATGCTTTCACCGGTTTTCAAATTATGTAGAAAACTGGAACACAAGCCACCTTGAACCGCGCGTACGCATATTTCCAAAATTCCGCCACGGGAAGCCGACGCCAGAGAATAGTAGCGGGGTATGGGGCTGCCCGGTGGCATAATGCCGACCAAGTCACCGGCTTCAAAGTGGGGCAATTTCGAAGTTTTGAATAACTGCTTAAACCATCCTTTTTTCTGGCTTTGTTCAGACATTTTAAAACGCAGTACAGCGGTGGGTGCCTGTACCTGTTCACCGTAATCGATCCGTTCTACCAATTCCAAGGTTACGGTTTTGGGCTGTGGCGGACTGTGATCCAGTGTCAGTTCGGTGCCTATTTTCTGACCGATGGCTTCACCCCAACGGGCAAAAGTTTGGCTTGATTGGCGATCAATCAATTCAGTGGCCATCAGTGCCGGCCAGCCTTTTTGTTGCAAAGCTTCTGTGACCTGTAACGCATAGCCGCAGAACTGTGGGAATTGGCGGTCACCAAATCCCAGCACCGCATAAGGTATCGCTTCAGAATCGTTAACTTGTTGCAGCCGTTTCAGAAATTGCCTGGCTGAAGACGGGGCATCGCCATCGCCATAGGTGGCGGTTAATATAAACAAGCGTTTCGCCAGAGGATAGGTGTCGGTCAGTTTATTCATGGCGGCGGTATGAACCCGATAGCCGACTGTGTTGAGTTGATCATGTAGATTTTTGGCAAAGCCCCAGGTGCTGTTATTTTCACTGCCCACCAGAATGATGGTGTCGGCTGATTGGGCTTTGCTGTTGTTGCTGATACGTGGTATGGCCCGTCTGCGTCGCCACCACACCTGAATGCCGGTCCATGTCATGATGGGTACGGTCAGGGCGCTCAGACCCAATAATAAGGCTAACCACCACAATCCTTCACCGGTGTGTAACATATAGATAAATTCATAGATCTTCTGCTGGCTGTTATACGGCTGAAAGGCCAATAATTGGCCGGTTGACTGGTCAATAAAGCCCATACCTTGCTGGGTTCGGATTGAATAGACATCGTAGGCGTCTTGCGGGTAGGGGTAAACCAGTTCACGTAATTCCGACACCGGAATATTTTTAAGTGCAGTCAGCGAATCAATGGCCGCGGGTTCTCCGCCGTCCACCTGTGTAGGAAAAGCAGGCTCGGCGGTCTGGTGATCCGGAATAAATTCAAAGGTCTCCAAAGACATATAAAGACCGGTGAGGGCAGACAGTAACAGAGCAATCAATGCCAGGCGTCCGATGCGGCTGTGTAACCGTTGGGCCAGTGTGGAGCCTTGAATGGTGCGAAAGAAATGACGCCAGCCACCGGCGCTGTTGACCAGCATCAGGGTGCCGGACATGCTTAATAACAGCATAACAAAGGCACCAAAAGTGACCGCAATGCGTCCCGGGGTATCGAGCAGATAGGATCGGTGCAGGTTTTTCAGCCAGGTTTTAAAGGCAGGGACGGTATAGGGGCCGATTGTTTCGGCGGTGAAGGGATTAATCCGATCGGCACCGGCCTGATTGTTGTCCGTATAATAAACAATCACGGTGCCGGATGGAGTGCGTTGCAATTGTTCTATTTGTGGGTATCGATTGGCCAGCTTGCCGGTTAATTCTGCCATTGATATGGCAGAGGTGCCGATAACAGTGGTTTGGCTGCGCTCAATGCCCGGGTTAATCGACAAAATAGCGCCGCTGATGGCCAGTACCAGTACCAGCAACACCGCCGATAAACCCAGTATCGAGTGGAGTTTACGAATCATGGCATCTTGCCCCTAAAGCTTTGATTTAAGTTTAATTTAAAATGAGTAGCTGAAACTTTGCACGTAGCCCCGGCCGGCAGTGGTTTGGCCAACACCTTCTGTGGTTAATGGCACCACCACATCATAGCGGTTGTCGCGCATATCTTCCACGGCGGTGTCGACCCTGACCTGATGGCCTGAATCAATCAAGGAATCAGCCAAATCGAGGGTCACAGTCATGGTTTTACCGGCTGCCACACTGGCACCGGTGAGGCTGTCATATTCACTGCTGCGTTGGCCGCTGCCCCGTGCCCAGCCGCTTAAGTGTTTATAATATTTAGATTTTTCCCCGGCAATCCATAAAGTTTGTTGGTATTGCCCGGCCTCATTGGTGAGGTATAAGGCCACGTAAGCACCATCACCACCGTAGTTTTTCAGTTCAGTGGTGAAAGTGATTTCGCGGGCGTTGGCAGCCATGGTCGACAATAAAATGGCGAGGGTTGCCGGTATCAGGGTGCGATATGTCATGCTTTCATCTCCGTGTTGTTATTGAATGTTTACTTTGGGTCTTTTTTTGGCATTTTTATTGTCCATGGATTGTTGTGGACCCTTGTATTTTTTGAGATAAGCTGAGCGACTACCGGAACCGGTAAACTTAATCTCAAGTTCCCGGATCTCCAGTGTGGCCGGTGAGAATTTGGCTTCCACACGGTGGCCGTCCTGGTCAAAGCCTTTGACTTCGTAACAGCCGTCATCAACTTTAATGCGCTTCACGTCCCAGCCATTGTCAATCATCAATTGACGCAGGTTTTCTTGCGGTTGCCAGTCGGCCACCGGATCGGTGCAGTCATCATCAGCCAATACCGCTGTTGAGATTAAAAAAGTGACCATTAAGGCCGTCATTTGTACAATTTTCATGGGATTTCTCCGGTTGAGTGAATCTTAACTATAAATAACTATCCTGACAGTAACCTGAAAGTAGGTTACTTAATTTTATGTTAGCGCAATTCAAAAGCTTCTTTCCGGAACCGCAAGGAACCCGGTATAATTTTCTTTAAGCCCGTTTCTAAGAGCTTGGCTAAGCCTTTAGGGCCGCAGTACCACACTTCCGTTAGGTTCTTGGCTGCATTATGTGTTAGCAGGCCTTGAGGTGTGATTTTCTGACCTTTTTGGCTATCATGTATCTGCAGATTGATTGCGGGCAGGTTGTCACATAATTGCTGTAAGCGTGCCACCATTGGATCGGCACCGGCATTATTCGTGCAGTAGTGCATCTGGGCAGCGGGCACCAGCTCCGGGTATTTTTGTAATTCTTCTAACCAGGCTAAAAAGGGCGTTACACCAATCCCCGCGGCCACCCAAATTTGCTCGGCATCCGCTTGGTGATGTTTTAAATCAAATCGACCATAAGGGCCTTCAACGGTAACGGACTGACCGATGGTTAATTTCTGAGCCAAATTTTTAGTGTAATCCCCCAGTGCTTTTATTTCGAATATTAATTGTCCCTGATTATTATCGGCATTGGCAATGGTGAACGGATGGGCCCCTTCAAGCCGGTTAAAACGCACAAAAGCAAATTGTCCTGCTTGGTGTCCCGGCCACTTGTTATCCAATTGACAGACCACTTGAGTCACACCTTGGCTACTGTTTGAGATGGACTTGATGCGACCATGAACCTGTCGTGTTCGGCCAATGTGTCCGGTTAAAGAGCGCATGGCTGCAACACTGCCGGCCACCATTAACAGGGCCAGGAGTAAGCCGATGGGTTGTTGCCACCAGCTAAAGGGTGTTAGCCAGGCTGCATGAAAGACCAGTAATAAATAAAGCACCGGCATAATACGGTGTAAATAACGCCAGAATTTGTAGGGAAAAAACTTCAACAGTGACAACAACACCATGGCAGCCACCAGATAAAAGCTCCATTCACCCAAATCCTCAGCCAGTTCTTGCATGTTATCAACAAAGCCTGAAACCGATGCCTCAGTGGGTTGTCCGGAGATCAACAACAGTGATTCTAACCAGTCATCATTCATTTCAGTTAACCAATGGAGAATGGCAAAAATAACCGCTAATAAAGCGGTCCATTTATGCAATCGATAGATCTTATCAAGGCCATTAAACACAGGCTCTAAAAAGGCCGGCCGGGTGGCTAAAATCATGGTTATCGACATCAAAGCCATCGCCATCAGCCCGGTGACATACAGTAGATTCTCGTACGTTAGCCAGGGCAAGCCATCAGCCGGCGTCACATTCATGCGGTAACTCCAGGCCCAAATGGCCAGAATGACCGTGCTGATGACTGTTAAGTGAATCGTGAGTTTTTTGTTATTCATTGCTTGCATCTGTGTGTTAATTATTGCTCACTTTAAACACTTATCCTGACAACAACCTGAAAGCTCATGAAGTGTATTGGTTTTTTAGACTTACTTTATAGTGGTTGTTCGGGTTATGATTATTTTTTAGTGCAGATGTTGATATTAAATGCGGTTATTGTTGCTTGAAGACGCCATTGACCTGGGTGAAGTGATTCACGACCAGATGATTGATGAGGGCCATGCGGTGGACTGGGTGGAGACCATTGCACAGGCCAAAGCCGCACTGGCCGGTACGGAATACGACTTGATTTTGCTGGATTTGATGTTGCCTGATGGCCATGGCATTGATTTATTAAAAACCTTAAGACATGCCGGTGACGACACAGCGGTGATTGTTTTAACCGCCAGAGATCAGATTTCTGACCGCATACAAGGCTTGAATGCCGGGGCCGATGATTACCTGGTAAAACCTTTTGATTTGTCTGAGTTAAGCGCACGGGTTGCCGCCGTGGCGCGTCGTTATGCCGGTAACCCCAATCCAACCATTAAGTTGGCTGACTTAACGGTTGATTTAAACAATCATCAGGTCACTCGAGCCGGTGCTGACATACATTTAACCGCCCGCGAGTGGGCTTTGCTTGAAGCGTTTTTGCACAGACCGGGCATGCTATTGTCAAAAAGCCAATTAGAAGATCATTTATATGCTTTTGGGTCTGAAATTGAAAGTAACACCATTGAAGTGTACATCAGCCGCTTGCGTAAGAAGCTGGGCAAGGAACTGATCGAAACAGTGCGGGGCTTAGGTTATCGGATTAAGCAAACATGAAACGGCCTAAGAGTTTACAAAAGACCCTGGGCCTTGGTTTAACCTTGGGTGTTGTGTTGTTGTGGGTGTTGGCCTTGGTTTTGGCCATGTCTGTTTTACGCGGCAGAATGAATGGCTTATTTGACAGCGCTCTGGCAGAAACGGCACAACGGATTATGCCGTTGGCAGTGGTCGAAATTATCAATAGTGAAACGCCTGAGCAGATACAAAATATCATGCCATTTGCCGCGCATGATGAGTATTTTGTTTATCTGGTGCGCGATAACAGCGGTGCGGTTTTACTGAAATCGCATAACGCCGATCCGGCTATATTTAATCAGGATTTTCACAAAGGCTTTAGTTCTTCGGCAAGTCACCGGTTTTATGGGGCCTCTGCGGTTCAAGACAGCCTCCACATTCAGGTGGCAGAACCTTTATCACAAAGACAATCAGCGGTGAGGGAAATGCTGTTTACTTTAGTGTGGCCATTGGCGCTACTGATTCCGTTGTGCTTTTTCGGTACCTGGTTGTTTGTCCGTTATAGCTTACGCCATGTGTTGGCTTTGAGCGAAGCCATTCAATCACGAGATGTCGGCGATTTATCTGCGATTCAAAACCATAATTTACCCGCTGAGGTTGACACCATTGCTGATTCTTTAAATGATTTATTACAGCGATTACGGCGGGCGATGGAATTGGAACATGCCTTTACCGCTAACAGCGCCCATGAATTACGCACGCCGATTGCCACAGCACTGGCACAAATACAACGGTTACAACAGAACCTGCCAGCGGGGTCAAGCCGGGAACAGGCAGATAAAATTGAACAATCCATCAAGCGGTTATCACAATTGTCAGAAAAGCTGATGCAGTTAGCCAAAGCCGAAAGTGGTCGGTTAATATCCACAGAATCGCATGACTTAATCAGCCTTGTTCGATTGATTGTTGAAGACTTCAAGCGATCTTATCCAGATGCAGTCATCCATTTAAAGATACCGGATAATGAAACATTTATGTCAAATGTGGATGCCGATGCGTTGGCTATCTTACTGCAGAATATACTGGATAATGCCCTTAAATATGGTGATCCAGATGCGCCGGTGGAGGTTTGCTTTTCTGTCGGTACCTTGCGGGTTGTTAATAAAGCAGCCATTATTCCGGCTGATCAATTGACCCAACTGAGGCGTCGATTTGTGAGAAATAATAGCCGGGTTGATGGATCAGGTCTAGGTTTGGCGATTGCCGATGCCATTGTCACCGGTATGGGTGCCAGCATGAGTCTTCACTCGCCGGCCACAAATCGACCCGATGGTTTTGAAGTGCGCATTAAATTTTCTCAATAAAGATTGGCAATGATGAAAAAATATGAGAAGATAGTGAGTACTCACTATTTATATTGTTATGACTTCACGCACTAAAAATAAAACCGCTGAGCAACGTCGGCTTGAGACCGTTGAAACCTTAATTGATTTGGCTGCAGAGCAAAACCCGAGCTCCATTAGTACCCAGGCTTTGGCGGATAAAATGGGTTTAACCCAGGGTGCCATTTTTAGACATTTCCCCACCAAAGAGTCTATTTTTTCCGGGGTGATGGGCTGGGTGGCCGATCGTCTCATGAAGCATATCCACAAAGCCATTGACACAGATGCCGCTGCCATCGATCAATTGGAGTCCATGTTTTTAGCGCATATCTCTTTTGTCAGTAAACATCCGGGTATTCCGCGCATTCTGTTTGGTGAACTGCAACATGATAAAGACAGCGTGCCGAAGCAAATGGTGAAAAAGCTCATCGTTCAATATGCTGACTTGTTACGCGACATTATGCAATCAGGGCAAGAGAAAGGTGAGCTGAATCCGGATTTAGACATCGAGGCGGCCACCTTGCTGTTTATTGGTAGTATTCAGGGACTGGTGATGCAATCCATGTTGGCAGCCGATCGGCAAGATATGTTGGCACAAGCGCAATCCGTGTTTGGGGTTTATCGTCAGTCTTTAGTGCCTTCTTAAATCATTCCAACACAATATACCGTGACATTGTCTCAGCATTAAGCAAACAGCTGTTTTCCGACAACCTTTAGTCACTATCGTCTCAATGATGTCTGTACAGATAGTGAATGCCCGATGACGTATTCTTCTTAATTAATTAAAAATACTTAAAATAAAGAAAATCTCTTGACAAATACGGTGTAAAGATTAAAGATAGTGAGTACTCACTTACAAAGTATTGGTTTTAAAGATGACAATGGTTAGAAAAGCAGCAACAAAAAACACATTTTGGTTACGGATGGTCGCCTTAGTGGCCATTGTCTTTGGTCTGATGACGATAAGAGAAGGTGGGCTGGTTTTGTATGGCAACCAAGCCGCTGTCAGTGCGGCGGGTGATTTTGTGCCCTTCGTACTATGGTTTAATTTTATCGCCGGTTTCTTTTATATCCTGGCCGGAATCGGTTTGTGGTTACAGCGCCGCTGGGCGGTTTGGTTAGCCATTATACTGGCGGCCGGAACGGCCTTTGTGTTTGCCGCATTTGGTTTGCATGTGGCTTTGGGCGGTGCCTTTGCCCAACGTACGGTGGTTGCCATGAGTCTGCGAACCGTGATATGGACAGCGATTGCCTTAATCGCCCGGCAACAAATGAGAAAACGCAGGGTATTCGGAGCGTCACCATGAAAATATCATTTCATGGTGCGGCTCAGGAGGTCACAGGTTCGTGCTTCTTGGTGGAAACCGAAACAACCCGCTTTTTAGTTGATTGTGGCATGCATCAGGGCGGTCGTAAAGCCTTGGCACGTAACGATCAGCCGTTTTCTTTTGATCCCAAAAGCCTTGATTTTGTGTTGCTGACCCATGCCCATATTGACCACAGTGGTCTGTTGCCTAAGTTAACGAAGGCGGGCTTTACCGGTGCCATCCATTGTACCGCGGCGACCGCAGACTTACTGCAGGTAATGTTATTGGATAGTGCACATATTCAAGAAAAAGATGCCGAGCGTGCCAGGCGTTACGCCAAGTCTAAACAAGCCAGACGCGCTGTCAATGAGCCACTTTATACCCAACAAGATGCGCAAGACAGTTTAAAGCAAGTGCGCCTGCACGATTATGACAGAACCATAACACCCGGTACGGATGTACGATGTCGCTTTCGTGATGCCGGCCATATCCTCGGTTCGGCCATTATTGAAGTTTGGCTGACTGAGCAGGATAGTACCACCAAAATTGTTTTCAGTGGCGATCTGGGGCAACCGGGACGACCGATTATATGTGACCCGACGGTGATTGAGGAAACAGATATTCTGGTGATTGAATCAACCTATGGCAATCGCGTACACAAGGATATGTCAGCCACTGAAGCTGAGTTAATCAGTGCGCTAGAACAAACGCTGGATCAGGGCGGAAACGTGATTGTGCCGGCTTTCGCTGTTGGCCGTACTCAGGAAGTCCTCTATCATTTACATCGGCTAAGCCGTTTAGGAAGATTGCATCATTTAAAAGTCTTTGTGGATTCACCGATGGCCACAGAAGTGACTCGTATTACCCAAAATCACATGGATTTATTTGATGCAGCGGCGCGAGATCTCGCCGGTTGGCACAGTTTAGGTAAAGACATTCCATTTTTATATTTCACCGAAAGTGTGGCTGAATCAAAAGCCTTAAATCAAGTGCGTTCCGGTGCCATCATTATTTCTGCCAGTGGTATGTGTACGGCGGGCCGCATTAAGCATCATTTATTACAAAATTTACCACGGGAAGAATGCAGCATTTTAATTACCGGCTTTCAGGCACAAGGAACCTTAGGACGACGTTTGGTTGATGGCGCTAAACGGGTGCGTATTTTTGGTGATGAAATTCCCGTCAGAGCCGCAATTTATACAGCCGGTGGTGGTTTATCGGCGCATGCGGATTTACCGGCCTTACTGGCCTGGACCGGACAGTTTAAACGACCGCCACGACAAACATTTGTGGTTCATGGTGAAGAGACAGCCGCCGGTGACTTCGCGGAAAGTTTACGCCAGGCGCATGGATGGCAGGTTTCTGTGCCCGAGCTTGGACAGGAAGTCATATTGTGACAATCAATTATTAACACAGGGTATAGGCAACGGTTTCTATGAGGACATGATTATGAGCAACAAGCAAATAAATAACTGGCAAAGTAAACAAGAATTGGCTGAACACTTATATGGTGTGAGCCATACGGGTGTGGTGCCAATTAAAATGAGTTCTGAAACAATGTCTAAACAAAAAAAACCAGACCCGGTTAAATGCAATGGCAATCCAATTAAAGCAATGATTCAATGGAGTAACCAACAATGAATAGCATGTCTAAAACCAACGGTAACGTACGCCGAATATTTATTATTCTTATTTTGATGGCTGCTATCGGTCTGTTAGCGTGGTGGTTTCTATTACGTGAACAAAGCGATGAGGGTGTTTTGCGTCTTTATGGCAATGTCGATATTCGCGAAGTAGAACTGGCCTTTCGCCAACCCGGTCGCTTAAAGGATATGCTGTTTGATGAAGGTGATCAGGTGAGCGCCGGTCAAATTATGGCACAGCTGGATAGTGAGCCTTATCGCGATCAACTGGCTGCAGCAAACGCAGAATTACAGGCGGCTCAGGCTGAATTAAACAAGCTTCAGAGTGGTCATCGGCCTCAGGAAGTCCTGCAGGCTGAAGCTGCGGTTGCGCAGGCCGAGGCCAATTATCTTGATGCAGAAGGTAATTACCAACGGCAAAGTGCCTTGGTTGAATCCGGTGCCACCAGTCAACGAGCCGTTGATGCGGCATTGGCCATGCGTAACCAATCTGCCGCCAACGTGGCCTCGGCAAAAGCATCCTTGTCATTGGTGAAAGCCGGTTTTCGGTTAGAAGATATTGCTGCCGGTGAAGCCCGGGTGGCCGTAGCCGAAGCCGCGGTGGCACAAGCACAAACAGCCTTGTCGGACGCCGATTTACTGGCACCCAGTGATGCCACGGTGCTGGCACGGGTTCGCGAGCCGGGTAGTATGGTGGCCAGCAGCAGTCCGGTGTATAGCCTGAGTTTGCGTGATCCGGTTTATGTGCGCGCTTATGTCAGTGAGCCCAATCTGGGGCACATCGCACCCGGTACGCAAGTGAGGGTTTTAACCGATTCTTCAGATCAGGCGTATCAAGGTCAAATTGGCTTTATTTCACCACGCGCTGAATTTACCCCCAAATCAGTGGAAACCACCGAACTGCGTACAGATTTGGTGTACCGACTCCGGATTAGTGTGGCTGATCCAAATCAGGATTTGCGACAAGGCATGCCGGTGACCATTGAAGTGGATGATGCGCTTCAGTCGGGTTCTAACAAAGCGGCGTCAGGACAATAACCATGGCTCAGGTCATTAATACTGCCATGAATACCGCCATCACCAGTGATGTGTTCCGACGACTGGGACAGCATGATACCGCCGTGGTGATTGAAGATGTGGTCAAGCGGTTTGGAGCGGTGGAGGCGCTGAATGGATTTAGTGCTGAGATTCAATACGGGCGATTGACCGGGCTGGTGGGCCCCGATGGGGCCGGTAAAACCACGCTGATGCGAATCATGACCGGTTTATTGGTACCCAATAGCGGACGGGTGACGTTGGCCGGATTTGATGTGGTGGATGATAACGAGGCCATTCATATTGTCAGCGGTTATATGCCACAGCGGTTTGGTCTTTATGAAGACTTATCGGTAATGGAAAACATGCGGCTGTATGCCCAGTTACGCGGTATGGATGCCGATCAGCATGGTGATATATTTGACAGTTTGCTTGATTTTACCCGACTGGGCCCGTTTACCAAACGATTGGCCGGAAAGTTATCCGGTGGTATGAAACAAAAATTAGGCCTGGCCTGTGCGCTGATGGCCAAACCCAAAGTCTTGTTGTTAGATGAGCCCAGTGTCGGTGTCGATCCGGTCAGTCGTCAGGATTTATGGCGCATGGTACAAGAGTTAACCGACGAGGGTATGGCCGTGGTCTGGTCAACGGCCTATCTGGATGAGGCAGAACGTTGTCAGAGTGTGTTGCTGTTAAATGAAGGCAAACTTGAATTCAATGGCCCGCCACAGGAATTAACAAATCAAATTAAAGAACGCAGTTTTCGATTGGAACAGGTTGGTACTGAACGGCGGGCGGTGTTATCGCGGGCACTGAATTTAGGCAGTGTCGGCGACGGTGTGATTCAAGGTGATGCGGTGCGGGTGGTGTTACGCGAGGATGCCGAGCGTCAGGAAATTGACAACCTGGCGAATGAAGTCGGTGCCAGGCTTGAGTCAGTACAGCCACGTTTTGAAGATGCCTTTATTGATTTATTAGGTGGTGGGCCCGGCGGTACTTCGGCACTGGCTGAGCGTATAGACAAGGTTGAATTGGATTCAGCAGTGGCTGTTTCCTGTCGTAATTTGACCAAACGCTTTGGTGATTTTACCGCCACCGATAACGTCAGTTTTGAGGTCCAAAAAGGTGAAATATTTGGTTTACTGGGACCCAACGGGGCAGGTAAATCAACCACCTTTAAGATGCTCTGTGGTTTACTGAAACCCACTGAAGGTGAAGCCCAGGTGGTTGGCCATGATTTGCGTTACGCCACCGGATCGGCGAAAAGCCAGTTGGGTTATATGGCGCAAAAGTTTTCTCTGTATGGCTTATTGTCAGTACGACAAAATCTTGAGTTTTCAGCCGGTGTTTATGGGCTGGAAGGCGATGTTAAGCGACAACGCATTGATGAGATGATTGATACCTTCGATTTAAGTCAATACCTGAGCACTTCACCGGATTCTTTGCCTTTGGGTTTTAAGCAACGATTGGCACTGGCCTGTGCTTTAATGCATCGGCCACCGGTGTTATTCCTGGATGAACCGACTTCCGGGGTTGATCCGATTACCCGGCGTGAATTCTGGACCCATATTAACGGCCTGGCACGCAAAGGTGTGACCATTATGGTGACCACCCATTTTATGGATGAAGCGGAGTATTGTGATCGGGTGGCGATGATGTACCGCGCCAGACTGATTGCCCTCGATACACCGGATGCACTGAAACAAGGTGCCATCAGCGATGATCAGCCTGATCCAACCATGGAAGATGCCTTTATTCATCTGGTGGAGTCGGCCCAATTGGATGACGAGTCGCGTGCGAACGCACAGGGTGAACAATGACTGATCAAGCACCCAACACAAACAATTCTGAACAAGGTCAGGTCCGGGATGAGCGTGCACAACGTGCCTTTGACTGGCGCCGATTGATTGCTCTGGTAAGAAAAGAAAGCCTGCAAGCATTTCGTGATCCATCCACCATTTTGATTGCCATCGTTTTACCTGTGATATTGCTGTTCTTGTTTGCTTATGCCGTGTCGCTGGATGTACGCGAGGTGCGCATCGGGGTGGTGTTGGAATCCGACAGCGCTTCTGCCCAGTCACTGGCCGCTGCCTTTGCCGGTACCCGTTACCTCAAAGTTACACCGGCACGGGATCGTCGACAAGTGGCCGAGCAGGTGGTTTCAGGGCAATTACGTGGTTTTGTGGTGATTCCACAGGATTTTGAAAAACGATTGTCATCCGGTCAGCCGCAGTCGGTGGTACAGGTGGTGACCGATGGTTCGCTGCCCAATACCGCTAATTTTGTCGCTAACTATGCCCAGGGTGTGGTGCTTAATTGGCAGGCGAGCCGTCAAAACGGTCGGCCCACATCGGTGATAAACCTGGAGCCGCGGTATTGGTTTAATGCTGAATTAGAAAGTCGACGTTCTCTGGTGCCCGGTGCCATTGCCATTATCATGACCATAATTGGTACCATGTTAACGGCATTGGTGGTGGCGCGGGAATGGGAACGCGGCACCATGGAAGCGGTGTTATCGACACCGGCATCGGTGGTGGAGATATTGATTGGTAAATTACTGCCTTATTTTGCCTTGGGTATGGTGGCGACCTTGGGTTCGGCGGCGCTGGCGGTGTTTATTTTTGATGTGCCCTTACGGGGCTCTTTATTGGCACTATTGACCATTTCTGCAGTTTTCCTGATTCCGGCTTTGGGTCAGGGTCTGTTGATTTCATCGGTCACTAAAAACCAGTTTTTGGCTTCACAGATTGCTTTGTTCTCAGGTTTCTTGCCGGCCTTTTTACTGTCCGGATTTTTATTTGAAATTGATGCCATGCCGGTACCGATTCAGGCCATCACGTACTTAATTCCGGCCCGTTATTTTGTCTCATCCTTACAAACGGTGTTTCTGGCCGGTGATGTCTGGGCGGTATTTTTGCCTGATTTGGCGGCGATGCTGGCGATTGGCGTGTTCTTTTTTGCCATTGCCAAGCGTAAAACCCGAAAAGATCTGGAGTCCTAAAGCATGCGTCAATTTTTTAATACCTTCACCAATGCCCGGCTCAGAGCCCAGATTGTTAAAGAGCTATTGAGTATTCTGCGTGATCCGCGCAGTCGGATTATTGTCTTTGTTCCGCCGTTAATGCAACTGCTCATTTTTACTTTTGCCACCACATTGGAAGTTCGCAATGCGGATATTGCGGTGTACGACCGTGATGCCGGTCATTGGTCGCATGAGTTAGTGGCCCGGGTTGCTGCTGCTGATTTTGTCAATGAAATTCACACTGTGCATAGTCCTGAAGCGCTGCGTGAATTGATTGATCAGCGTGCGGTGATTGCGGCACTGAATATTGGCCCTGAATTTTCCCGAGAGATTGCCGCCGGTGGGATCGGAACGGTCCAGGTGATTGTCGATGGTCGGCGCAGTAATGCCGGTCAGATTACGGTGGCTTATCTTAATCAAATTGCCACCGGTGTCAGTGCCGCGGTACAACGCGATAACTCAAACACATCACCGGTGGTTGTACGTCATTGGTTTAATCCGAATTTAATTTATCGCTGGTTTGTGGTGCCGGCCTTATCCGGCATTTTAGTGTTTTTCAGTGCGTTGATGATTACCTCTTTGTCGATATCCAGAGAGCGTGAATTGGGTACATTTGATCAGCTGCTGGTGTCTCCAACCACCACTTTTGAAATCATTGTCGCCAAAACCATGCCGGCACTAGCCATTGGATTGGTGTTAGGGCTAATGATGATTGCCGCGGCAGCGTTCGTTTTTAGCGTGCCTTTTGAAGGCTCATTCTGGTTATTAATGCCCAGTCTGTTGTTATTTATTTTATCTGTGGTTGGTATTGGCTTAATGATTTCTTCGGTGTCTGCCACGCAGCAACAAGCCATATTGGGGGCTTTTGCCATTGGTGTGCCAGCGGTTTTGATGTCCGGCTTTGCCACGCCGGTGGAAAATATGCCCACGGTGTTGCAATGGTTGGCAGAAGCCATTCCGCTGAAGCACTTTTTAGTGATTGTTGAAGGCACGTTTCTGAAAGCCATGCCGGCTTCAGACATCATCGCCAATACCTGGCCGTTGGCCATTATTGCACTGGTGAGCCTGACCATGGCGGTTGTATTTGTACGCAGCCGGTTGGAATGATTTGTAAGAGAAATAATATGAGAAAAATTTTAAGATTTTGGAAACATGGACTTTATATCGCAGCGACTTTGTCGCTCGGTGCCTGTGCTGTGGGGCCGGACTATCGTCAGCCGCCGGATGTGGATATCGGGGCGGGTTGGAGCCAGTCGGTGCAGACCACTGAGGCACAGCTTGAGATGTCACAGTGGTGGTCTTCATTGGCAGATCCTGTTTTGGATCGTCTGGTGGCCGATGCCCTGACGAGTAATTTCAATCTACGTCAAGCCTATGCCCGCATTCATGAAGCCCGGGCACTGCGTGATCGGGCAGCCGGTGGCTATGCGCCTGTTGTTAATACTTCCGGCAGCGTCAGCCGTCGTCGACAAAGCGAGAATGGTCCTTTGCCCATTGCGTCGATTCCGGGGCTTAATCGCGATCAGACTATTTATGACATCGGATTTGATGCCGCCTGGGAAATTGATTTGTTTGGCAAAACCAGCCGCACGCTAGAAAGTGCCGAAGCCAGCTTACAAGCAGCTCAGGCTGATGCCATGGATATTCGCATCAGTGTGGTCGCCGAAGTGGCGCGTACTTATCTGACCCTCAGAGGTGCACAACGTGAATTGGCTGCCCGCGAATCGTCTGTCGAGACCTTGCTGCAAACCCTGGATTTAGTACAAAAACGCTTTGAAGTGGGCGATGCTTCGCAAGCTGAAGTGGATACCACTGAAGGACGACTGGCAGCGGCTGAATCTGCTTTACCGGGTATTCAAGCGCATTTACGCGCCGCCGCTCTGGGTTTGGGTGTGTTGTTGGGGATGCCGCCGGAGCATGAATTGGCATTGATTCATAGCAAAGTTCCTGAAATTAAACTAAGTGCTTTTCCGGTGGGAGCGCGTGCCGATGTGCTGCGTCGGCGCCCCGATATTCGTGCGGCGGAGCGCCGTTTGGCCGCCAGTACCGCTGACATTGGTGTTGCCACTTCCGAATTATTTCCAAAATTGTCGATTGCGGCTGGGGGTGGTTTCCAATCGCTTCATTCTAATAACTTGTTTGAGTCTGACAGTTCACGGTTTTCCATTGTGCCGTTAATCTCCTGGCGGCTCTTTGATGGTGGTCGCGTGCGCGCGGAAATTCGTGCCACAGAAGCCCGTCAGCAGCAGGCAGCATTGGCTTACGAGCACGCTGTGTTGACAGCCCTCAGTGACGCTGAACGCGCGCTCAGCGATTATCTTTATGGTCTTGATGCGGTTAAGCGTCAACAGTTGGCGGTCAAGGCGGCTCGGCTCAGTTATGGACACGCACAAACACGATTTGATGTGGGTGACATTGCCTTGACTGATTTATTGACCGAAGAACGGGTCTTGCGAGACGCTGAAGATAACTATGTGCGGACGCACACCGCTGCGGCCATCAATCTGGTTGCCTTGTTTAAAGCCCTAGGTGGTGGTTGGGATGTGGATTAAATTAGTGCTCACCGAATGTCCATATTAATTGATTAATCATGGAAACTATTCGGATAATAAGAAGTGCTGTAATAAATGGTGCCGAGGGAGAGAATCGAACTCTCACTCCTGTGAAGGAACCGGATTTTGAATCCGGCGCGTCTACCAATTCCGCCACCCCGGCAAGGGAGGGATAAGTATAAGTTATTTATATTTAATGGCAAGGATTTTATTGTAATTTTGTTGGGTGAATTTTAACCATTTAATCAATGAGCCGATGTCTAACTTAAAGGCTCAAAATAAGTATAGTGCACAATTATTAAGGACTTTGACGGCTGAACTTGTTATTTCAAAATACATTATAAATTTAGGTTTGAAATTAATTAATTAGCCCCCAAAATTAAGATATGTGGCAGACTATGCCAATTGTCTTTAATTTAGGAGAGTCCTATGCAAATCCAAGTAAATCATGACCATAATATCGAAGGCGGTGAGTCATTACAAAATTATGTTGAAAATTTGATGACTGACGCTTTACATAATTTTAAAGACCAGGTGACCCGAGTCGAAGTACATGTCGCTGATGAAAATGGTCAAAAAGGTGGTGATGATGATATGCGTTGTACCATGGAAGTGCGGTTGCGCGGATTAAAGCCGTTTGCGGTGTCACATCGTGATAAGAATATTCATGCGGCCATTGATGGCGCCGCTGATCGGGTGACCCGATCGGTTCGGAAAACGGTTCAAAAACGGCGTGAAGTTTAGAAAATGACAATAAAAAAGGAACCGATAAATCGGTTCCTTCTTTCAAAGTGATATAGACTAATTGCTTTATTGTGCCAATAGCGAGCGCAGCATCCATGCGGTTTTTTCGTGGAAATCCATTCTTTGCGTTAAAATATCGGCGCTCACTTCGTCGCCTTCGATGGCATCTGAAGTCACCACCTTACGCGCATGACGGATAATCGTTTCATGGGAATCTAATAAGTTTTGAATCATTTGTGTGGCTTCAGGCACTTCGGTCTCTTCTTTGACATCGGTGAGTTTTGAAAATGCCTGGTAAGAACCGGGTGCAAATTCTCCCAGGGCACGAATGCGTTCAGCAATCACATCGACGGCTTCAGCCAGTTCGGTATAGTGTTCTTCAAACATGGCATGTAAGGTGTTAAACATTGGGCCGGTCACATTCCAATGATAGTTGTGAGTTTTTAGGTAAAGTGTATAGGTATCGGCCAACAGTTTACTTAAACCATCGACAATTTCACTTCGACTTTCTGCTTTAATTCCTGTATTTATTGACATAGTTGATATCCTTTATGTTGATGAATAATTATAATTATAGCGCTTATTATGGGCTTTGTATAATTGAAAATAATGAACGAAACAATCGCTTAAATCGATAAGGTAAAATGATTAATATGCAGCTAACATTCTATTCTGTCTATTAAGGGTTTAGTGTTTTGGCCACTCGGAAACCCAACCGTGGATCCGTTAAAGTGGTTTCAGCCTGTTTACGGTGGCTACTGTGATACTCCTCAACGGCACTGGCCCAATGTCCACCACGAATGACGCGTTTTTCACAGCCCTTGTTGACCCATGCCTGACCGTCATCAGGGGCTCTGAAGTAGCTGTCATGCCAGCAGTCTTCAACCCATTCCATTAGGTTTCCACTTAAATCATAAAGACCAAATAAATTGGGGCTAAACTGCTTCGCCGGTGCGGGTCCCCAATAACCGTCCCCATACTGATTAACGCCTTCACGCCAGCGCACGCGACTGCCGCGCAATCGATCCTCGCTGCCGCTTAAATTACCGTAATTTTCTGGGGGTGGACTGACGCCCCAGGGGAAAGGCTCTTGGGAACCGGCCTTTAAAATATATTCAAATTCACTCTCAGAGAGTAGGCGATAAGGTTCGCCGGTTTGTTTGGCCAACCATTCGGTGTAGGCTTGTGCATCCTGCCAGGAGACATGAATCACCGGCAGATTGCCATCAGCTCTTTTGCCGAGATAGTCATGACGCCAGTTTATGCCGTGTTTGTTTTTAAAGCGACCGGTACGTGGATTATAAATAACGCTTCGGTTTAATTGTTCTGCGGTGGTTTTATAGCCGGTATTGTTGATAAAGGCTGCAAACTGTTCAACCGTGACTTCATGCTGTGCCACCGCAAACGCGGTTTTAAAATTAACCCAATGGGCCGGTTTTTGGTGTTTGGGGCCATCAGTGCGTCCCATAAAAAAACTGCCCACCGGCATGACCACCATAGCGGGGCCTTGATTGCCTGGTGTTAAGTCATCTGAAAAGACATCGAAAATGGCGTATGAGCCGTAAGTTTGGGCTTGTTTAAATTGTTGTTGATAAGGGTACATTAAATCCGGCTCAAGTTTTAATTGGGCTAATTTAGAGAGTAATTCTTCGGCTCGTGTCAACTGTAATGACTTGATAGCCAGATAAAACTGACGATCTAAATAATTAAAGCGTTGTTGTTTTTGTTGACCCACCAGGTGAACTGTTTGGCCGTATAAGGGATGATCATTATTGAGTTGAGCTAAAATTCTTAATTGGGCGTCAGCAACCTCAAAATCACCTTCTTCAGCCGCTCTTATGGCCTGTTGACTGATGGTGGCTAATAATTGATTTTGTAATTCGATTAGTGGTGGATAGTTGGGGTCAAGTTGTTGCGCCTGTTGAAATTTATGGATGGCGTCTTGGTGATTATAGGCGTACAAATCGTTACTCTTTAACAGGTCTTGTGTTTCTTCTGTCAGTCTTTGGAGTGTATACAGGGTGCTAATGTTATCGGTATATTGGGCAATCTTATCATCCTCTGAATCCAGAGATTTTAACCGTGCTGTGAGCGCAGTGAGCTTTTCGGGATCGTAGTCTGCTATCGCTTGATCGGCGGCTTGGTAAAGCCGAGCGTGCAAGCTGGTGATTAATTGTTGTGTGTCAGCTGATTCCGGGTCAACACTTTGTGCCAGTATTAAATAGTTTAAGGCATTTTGTTGTTCCGGGAAAAATAGGTGATCTTGGTCAATGGCCAATTGTGCCAATGTCATTAAGTCCTCTGCGGTTAAATTATCTTCATCCAGTTCAGTGCCTTTGGGTAACCAAGTTGGGATTTGTACTTGCGTACGAATGGTTTCTGGTAGGTTGTTTTCAGTGGCTTGTTTGGGTTCAGTTTGTTGAATGGGTGCTTGGGGTTGTTGGTCGGTTTGTGTTAATTCATTGGCCGGTGTTTGAAAATAATTGGGACCGGTTTTCAAGACATAAAGCAAGCTAACCAATACCAGCCAGATCAATGTCATGATGAGTTCTTTAATATTCATTCAGGCAGCTATCTCGCGTGGTGTTACAAATCCGATAATCCCGTTTTGGATGAATGCCTTGTGGATTTAGACTTAAATAGTCGGTCAATAGATTTTTCAGTTCGCTACCATTGGCGCGGCAATCTTGAATCATCTGTTCATTAACCATGGTATAGCCGTCCTGGTCAGTGCTTGCTGACAGTAAATAATGCGGCATCACCACACGAATTGTTCCGCTGGTTGAATCATTTAGTGCATCTTCATCCTTAACTAAGTGAATATGCTGAACGGTTTCTGTGGTTGGATTATGGATAAATGACAAGCCCGACACTTGTAACCAATGGCCATTGGCAGTCCAGTTAGAGATACTGTGTTTTAAAATGTCCACCAGTAAGCTTTTCGGGACTTCAATCAATTGTAGATTACTTGGATACGGAAACATTTCATGCAGATGCTTAGCGATAATATCACCACCGGCAGGAATGTTTTGGTTTAATCGAATACTACCCGAATTAAGTAAGGCCACATCTGCCCCGCAATTCTTGAAGGCTTGTAGGCTTAAATCAGCCAGTAGATTACCTAAATTCGTTTCATAACGGCGAATGGTGGTTTCTTCGGCCACCAATTCTGTACGGGTGGTACCCAGAACCTTTTGCAGACAGCGTGCATCCGCCTGATGTGAAGCACAATACTGTTGCTCAATGTCTGCATTTAATTGCTCAATTAAAGCCAAGGCATCTGCATCGGGTTTGATATTATCAGCTAAGGGCACCACTTGAGGTAATAAAGCCGCCTCGGGTTGGGCTAAATTAACCGTCACCACCACCGCTGAAGCGGCATCGGCATCAGCTTTAAGAACCCAACGACCGTTCACAGTTTCTGCCTGAGCGAAGTGTTCATGGCCACCAAATATAATATCGGGACGGTAGGCTTCGGGTAATGCCATCATGGCTTGATCATCAGCCATGGTTTGATGAGTCAGGGCAATCACAAAGTTTGCGCCGGCCTGGCGTAGCATCGGTACATAGTGTTCTGCGGTATTTGCAAGGTCATCAAAGCTCTCAACATATTCAGGGTGCGCCATATCCGTGGTCATACTAAAAACACCGACTTTATGGGGACCGTATTGTTTCAGGGTATAGGTTTTTAGATGCGTTGATTGAATACCGTCAGCGGTCCATTTGATGTTACTGTCTAACCAGCTAAACTCAGATTGATCGATCAGCTCGTTCATAAGACCCACATGTTTTAAACGGCCTTTATCGAATTCATGGTTACCAAAGGTCACCAGCATATCGTCATCAAAGGCATCGGCCTGGCCATCCAAATAATTCATGGTCTGAATCATGGCGCGACCATTGTCTTGTTTGCTGTTAAATGAAGGATGTAAAAAATCACCGGCATGAAGTAGCAGCACATGTTCAGACTCGGCTTTTAACTGTGTTCTCAGCGTCCGTACTCGCGCCAGGCCACCGGTATTACCCTGGTCAATGCCGGCAATGCGATAGACATCGTTAATGGCGATAATGGTTAGTCGGTTGTTGTCATTATCTGTTTTTTTGGTTGCATGTTGGCAACCTGCCAATACAATAATGAGTCCAAATATTAAAATGGCTTTATAATTTTTCATGGCTAAAATTCTATCAAATTTTCAATTCATTGATGACATAAATGTGGCACAAAAACTTTTGTCCCGGGTCAACTGCCGCTCATTTTATGCCGTTGATACGGAATTTGAGCGTTCTCGAACCTTTTATCTTAATCCTGCTTTGTTACAGGTCAGTGTTGATGATACCTTTTATTTGGTTGATATTGCCATTAAAGAATTGGCCGAACTATTTTTGCCGGCCTTTAAAAAATTAATTTTGCATTCAGGTTCTGAAGATTTAGAGCTCTGGCAGCAGGTAACCGGTGCTAAACCTGAAGCGGTATTTGATACTCAGGTGGCGGCAGCATTAGCCGGCTATTCTTTACACACCTCTTACCAAAATCTGGTGGAAGCTGAATTTGATGTATCCCTGACCCAAGGCATGAGTCGTTCTGATTGGCTCCAGCGACCGCTGTCAGATGAGCAGAAAGCGTATGCGGTTGAGGATATTTGCTATTTAGAAGATTTACAACAGCAATTAAGCACGCAAGTCAGTGAACGTGGCTTGATGACCCTTTTCAATGTGCTGATGCATCAGCAGCTGGATAATATGGATCAGGATGTACATAATGAAAAATTATTTCAAAAACTGGTCAAAAGTCAACGCTTGTCGAATGAACAAAGTGTGCGTTTATGGCGGCTACTGTTGTGGCGAGATCAGTTGGCCCAAAACCGTAATAAACCACGAAATTGGATATTAAAACCACCTGAAATCGTGGCTGTCGTGCAACAGGTGAATCAATTTGAAGATTTATTTGAAATTGGTTTATACCCAAAATTTGTTAAATATAATGGCCGTTCTTTGTTGGCGGCATTGCAAAATCAGGATCAGTCCTGTGATAGTGCGCCACCACAAACCATTAAACTGAACAGCCGACAGGGGCAACATTTTCAAGCCATGAAAAAAGCGGTTAAAGAAAAAGCCCAAAAGGCAGATATTGATCCGGCTTTAATTATTAATAATGCCAGTTTAAAAGCATTGGCTTTTCAGCAGGGTGATCTTGATGCTTTGCCGACCTGGCAGGCTTTAGTCGAGGCCGGGTTTTGAGTGACCCGGTTGAGAACCATCGGGGCAGGTTTTGAATTCACAGTTGTTGTTTGAGTCTCGTCCGACATAACTGCCATCATCGCATTGCAAAACATCTTGGGTACAATAGACCACAGGTTGTTTTTGTTTGGATTGTTCAGGGCAGGCTTTGAATGCGCATTGTTGTTCGGGGTCTCGAATCACAAAAGAACCATCGGAACACTGTTTCATGTCGTCCATACATTCCACTTCAGGAGCCGAATCGGGGCAAGGATCAAATTGGCAATTTAACTTAGGATTACGACTGACAGTTTGACCATCGGGACACACTTTGGCATCTTTGTTACAGACTTTAGGTTCCGATGATTGCTGTTGATAAGGTTCTGCTTCCTGTTGGCAAGCCACCAGAAAAACGACTAAAAAGAGAAGCAGTAAACGCATTGTTAGCTTGTGAGTGGCTTTTCCCAAAACATGGCCTGACCATGGTGTTCATCCAATTGATAGGGTTTAAATCCAAACCGTTCATAGGCCGCTTGAGCCGTGGTGTTGCCGATGACCACTTCTAAGGTTAGTTTGCAACACTGGCGCTGTTGTGCAATGTCTTCCACCAGATCAAACATCTTTCGACTTAATCCTCTGCCACGATATTCACCGGCCACCACCACATCATGAATATTAATCAGCGGCTGGCATGCAAAGGTCGAAAAACCCTCAAAACAGTTAATTAAACCGGCTGGTTGACCATCCACATAAGCCAGGATGCTAAAGGCATCATTGCGTTCAGCCAAAGCCGGAATTAAGTTCTGTGCGGTAAAGTCACTCAAGGCCATGCCACCGCCCATCGGGTCGGTGGCATAGCAGTCCAGTAATTCAATCACATGACGGGCATGCTGTGGATTACGGTAATCGGCTTGAATGACATCGACGGTCATAAATCAATCGCGTAATTTAGCCAATAAACGTAATAACTCAATGTACAACCACACCAGGGTCACCATTAAGCCAAAAGCACCATACCATTCAAAGTGCTTAGGCAGGTTTTGTTCACTGCCACGTTCGATAAAATCAAAATCCAGGACTAAATTTAAAGCGGCAATACCCACCACAAAAACACTTAAACCAATGCTGAGCATAGACGCATTTTCGGTGTTAAAGTAACTGACGTTGGCGCCAAAACCAAAATGAGCAACCAGGCTAAATAGATAGAAGACAGCAATGCCCATGGTGGCAAACACAATAACTTTCTTAAAAGTTTCGGTGACTTTGATTAAACCGGTGCGGTAGCTAAACAGCATGGCAAACATCACGGCCACGGTTAAACCAACAGCTTGTGATACCAGGCCTGGATAACGGGCTTCAAAAACGGCAGAAATTCCACCCACAAACAGACCTTGAAGAACGGCATAAATCATGGATCCGGCCACTGCAAATTTTGGCTTAAAGGCGACCACTAAGCCCACCACCAAACCGCCAAACATACCGGTTAACATTAAAGTACGACCCAAAGCCGGGTCATTGAGCATGGTTTGCCAGGTCCAGGCACCGACAGCCACCATAATCAGTAATAAAATACCGGTTTTGTTAATGGTGCCGTTGACGGTCATGCGCTGAGAATCGTCACGAATCATTTCGTCCACAGGGCCTAAACTAACCGCTTGTTGTTCAAATTGATTCATCGCCGGATTGGCAGTTTTCATATTTTTTAAATTCATTGAGAGACCTAATAATAAAAATTGATTAAAGTTGATGATTATTATATAGGTTCAATTTCGAATGGTACAAGCTAAATCGCTTGTTAGCATCGCAATTTATATTGAAACAAAGAGAGCAAAAAAATATGTTCAGCCGGTTGCGATAGGCATCCTTTACTGCAAACAATCAACGTTCCCCCGAACAGTTGATTGCCCGCCACATCCCCCAATGGGCGGGTTCTATCGTGCCTGAGGAGAGGCACCAAACGACTGAACATGAAGCAAAAAAACCTGATCATTCCGGCTGTTTAATTTTGTCTGTGCCGCAATGCATTCATTCAGGTTACATCTATCCAGATTGACGAAATTTAATCGCCGTTACCTATAGAAGCGAAGAAATGGCACAAAACCCTCAAAAATATTTTAATTATTTTCGTGGTAAGGCTGAAACCCTGTTATAGCAATGGTTTAGGACTGTTTTCGGATGGTTAAATAATCTTTCGCCTGGTGCATTAAATGAACAAAAGCGTGTTGATGGTTGTTGTGTAAAATACTTTTAAGCCGGTTAATGGTGTCATCCAGGGCATTAATAATGGTAGGACTATATTGGTTCAGTTTTTGAATTTCGTAGTATAAGTCCGGATTTTCGTGGGTCACATTGGCGGCAATTTGCCATTGGGCATCAAAGGTGGTGCTGGAAAGGTTGGCCAGTAAATCGGCCGCTTCTCCGGATTCAGCCAACACCGTCATAAAAATAATATTCAATAAATGTGATAGTCCCAGGACATAACTAATTAAACGGTCATGATCTTCAAATTTCATCTCAATACGTTCCACCATGGTCGGTTGGAACAGTTGTTTGGCGCTTTGTAAGGCCTCAGTGTCACCCATATCAATAAAAATAACGTGCTTATTAGACAATAGTTGACTGTCAGGGCCAAACATGGGGTGAATCGAAACCACCCGACAACCACTGTCATGGAGTGCACGTAGTGGTCTGCGCAGCGGGGTTTTAATGGAGCTGATATCCATCACAATGCCGGATGGTTTAAGTTGTTGAAGCTGATTCAGCACTTCAACACTTTTTTGAATGGGGGTGGCGACAATAATAAAGTCATGGTCGAGATCAATCGCTGAGATATCCGCAACAAAATTATCTTGGTTTTCAAGTGCACTGACATCATTAATTACTACGGTAAAATTTTGTTCTTGTAAAAAATGAGCAAACCATTGGCCCATTTTGCCGTTACCACCAATGATCAGGGCTTTTTTATTATGGCCATAAGCTGAGTTTTTGACTTTTTGAACTTCCTGTTTGCTCAGCGAGGTTTCGATGATTAACTCAAAAATCTTTTGCGCGATATCCGGATTAAGGCTTTTTTGATCGGCCGTATCGCGGATATGATCAATCACCTGTTTTTCTCGACCATAATCGCGGGTGGGGGATTTTGTGTCGAGTTTCACATTTCCGATCTGCTCAACATTAAACTGACGTTCAGCAATCAGTGCTATAATTTGCTCATCGATGTCATCAAGACGCTGACGTAGTTGGTTTAATTTTTGATTTTTCATATTGAATGTCAGTAAATTTAAGCGTAAATTGTTACAGTATAGTGATGATTAAGCAATAATTTTTAATGGGAGTATGAACATATGCGTAAATTGTTAGTTTTATTAGTTATTTCATTTTTTAGTGGACTGGTGGTGGCCAAGGATCGTCCGGTGGTGGCGGTGTTGGATTTTACCAATGATACCCGAGCCAGCTGGTGGAAAACTGATGTTGGCCGCGAGTTAGGTGGGATGTTAGCCAATGAGTTAACCTCAACCGGCGCTTTTAAGGTGGTTGAGCGACAACGCCTGGACAGTGTGTTGGGCGAACAGGATTTAGGTGCCTCCGGGCGTGTTAACCCGGCCACAGCCGCTAAAATGGGCAAAGTCACCGGTGCCCAATATTTAATCACCGGTAAAGTGGCGGCTTATGAAGAAAATACCAAAGGCACCGGTGGTGGTTTTAGCTTTAAAGGCATTTCCCTTGGCGGTAAAAGTGAGCAAGCCTATTTAGCCATTGATTTGCGGGTGGTTAATGCCACCACCGGTGAGGTTGAATTTGTCCGCACCGTCGAAGGCCGATCTAAAGGTGGTGGTATGCGTGTCGGCTTATCTCGTGGTGGTTTTGGTGGTTCTTTGGGTGGTCATAATAAAACCCCAACCGGTAAAGCGATTCGTGCGGCTCTAATTGAGTCCACCGACTATTTGGCTTGTGTCATGTATGATCAGGATAGCTGTGTGCGTGAATACCGTGACAAAGAACGAAAACGTCGCAATAAAACCAAATCATCGCTGTCTTTAGATTAAAGAACAGTTGATTGATACAAAAAAGGCCGGTTTTTTTAACCGGCCTTTTTAATGGGTGATAAAAAAAGCTTAATTGGCTTTATGAACCGCTCGTTTATCGACACTCATGGCCGCTTCAAACACGGCTTCTGATAAGGTTGGGTGAGCATGAACAATTCGTGCCAAATCTTCAGCACAGCCTTTAAACTCCATGGTGACCACACACTCTGAAATCAATTCAGAAGCACCGGCACCAAAGATATGAGCGCCCAATAGTTCATCGGTTTCTTCATGCGCCAATAACTTGACCATACCGGTGGGTTCATTCATGGCCAAAGCACGACCGTTGGCGGCGAATGGAAATGTACCAATCTTGTAAGGCACATCGGCTTCTTTAAGTTGTTCTTCGGTTTTTCCGACCCAGGCCAGTTCAGGTTCGGTATAAATGACCCATGGGATGGTATTGAAATCAACATGACCATGTTCGCCCAGGATGCGTTCAACCACAGCAGAACCTTCTTCAGAGCCTTTGTGGGCTAACATTGGGCCGCGTACGGCATCGCCGACAGCCCAAACATTCTCGATGTTAGTTTGGCAATGATCATTGACATCAATTTGGCCGCGGTCAGTTAGTTTAATACCACAATCATCACTCAGTAAGCCTTCGGTTTCGGCTTTACGGCCGACAGCCACCAGTAATTTATCAAATACTTCGGTGTGTTTTTCACCGTCTTTTTCATAAACCACTTCGACCTGGTTGTTTTTAACTTCTGCGGATTTAACAAAAGTCGATAAATGTATATCGAGTCCTTGTTTTTTAAATTCGCGGGCAGCCACTTTGGACATGGCTTTATCACAAGCCCCTAAAAAGTTATCCATGGCTTCAAAAATAGTGACTTCACTGCCTAAGCGACGCCAAACACTGCCCAATTCAAGTCCAATCACCCCGGCGCCGATAACACCCATTTTCTTCGGTACATCTTCGATGTTTAAGCCGCCGGTGTTATCTAAAATATATTCATTGTCCACGACCACATTGGGTATCGACATGGGGACTGATCCGGACGCTAAAATCACATGTTTGCCTGAGACTGTTTGACTGCCATCGTCATTGGTTATTTCAACCTGGCGATCTTTCAGTAAGCGGCCACTGCCGGCAATGTATTTAACTTTATTGGCTTTAAACAATTGTTTAATACCACCGGTCAGTTGTTTGACGATTATATCTTTACGACCAACCATGGTGCCGACATCAATAGTGGCATCTTTAAAAGAAATACCGTGGACATCATAATGACCGGTCATTTGTTCATAATGTTTAGATGAGTCGAGTAGGGCCTTGGAAGGGATACAGCCAACATTTAAACAGGTGCCGCCTAAGGCATAGTCATCGTCTTTGGTTTTAAAGCGGTCGATGCACAGGGTGTTTAGACCGCCCTGGGCTGCGCGAATGGCTGCCACATAGCCGGCAGGACCACCACCAATAACAACCACATCATATTGATCACTCATAATTATTGTCTCCTTGTAAATTTATTGGCTTACAGGTTTAATAGTATTCTGGCAGGATCTTCCAGCATGTCTTTGATAGCGACCAAGAACAGAACCGCATCTTTACCGTCAATAATGCGATGATCGTAGGTCAGTGCTAAATACATCATGGGCCGAACCGTAATCTCACCTTCGACCACCACCGGCCGTTCTTTGATGGTGTGCATGCCTAAAATGGCGCTTTGCGGCATATTCAAAATTGGTGTTGACATTAAAGAGCCAAAAGTACCGCCGTTGGTGATGGTAAATGTACCGCCTTGTAAGTCGTCCATGCCTAACTTGCCACTGTTGGCTTTTTCGGCATAATCACGAATGGCACCATCGATATCAGCCAAGCCCATGGCCGCTGTATTTCTCAATACCGGTACCACCAGACCACGCTCGGTGGCGACAGCAATACCAATATTTTGTTGTCGATGATAGACAATGTCTTTATCTTCCAAAGAGGCATTGATAATCGGATATTGCTTCAAGGCTTCAGTGGCGGCTTTGACAAAAAAGGACATCAGGCCCAGTTTAATGCCGTGTTTTTTCTGGAACTGGTCTTTGTATTTTTTACGGATATCCATAACCGCTTTGAGGTCGACTTCATTAAATGAGGTCAGCATGGCGGCAGTGGATTGGGCTTCAACCATGCGATCAGCAATGGTTGCCCGTAAACGACTCATAGGAACCCGTTCTTCCATGGGGGTGTTGGCGACATTTTGGACATCCGGTTTGGTAATGCGTCCACCACGGCCTGAGCCTTCAACTTGCGAAGCATCGATGTTTTCATCTTTCATCATCTTGCGCGCGGCGGGGCCGGCTGAACCGGTGTCAATATCAGCGGATGACGAATCAGCCTGTTGAGCGGCTGGTTTTTGTTCAGCTGGCTTCTTGGATGATGTGTCTTGTTCAGTTTTTTGCTCGGCTTCAGGTTCGTCTTTCACTTCACCTTCTTTAACCACTGCGAGAACATCATTGGCTTCCACCACATCGCCGGGTTCAGCTTTAATGGCTTCCAGCACACCATCAGCCGGTGCCGGAACTTCCAGAACCACTTTGTCGGTCTCTAAATCCACCAGATTTTCATCTCGGCGCACAGTATCGCCGGGTTTTTTATGCCAGGTGGCAACGGTGGCGTCACAAAACC
>Ga0209344_10001446_pt1 | contig 30885 bp, 30 predicted proteins | sample Cruoilmetagenom6_FD_187293 | JGI IMG/M metagenome (GOLD analysis project Ga0209344, IMG submission 187293) | Oil polluted marine microbial communities from Coal Oil Point, Santa Barbara, California, USA - Santa Barbara Oil Seep Sample 6 (SPAdes)... | ecosystem: Environmental > Aquatic > Marine... | reverse complement strand
TGGGTGAGCGTTGATTTTTCTGGCGCGGTGTCCAGCGTTTCTGGCTGGGTCCAGAAGGTGTCGCGCGTAATCCCGTCTATGGTGACCGGCACCAGTCGTTTGGCGCGCACCCTCTGCTCAATGGCTTTGAGAACGCCGGGCTTGGCCTTCGCGTTGAGATAGCAGATTGATTGCAGACTGATAATGCCCTGGGCGCAGAGAGCGCGGTCGATCAGGTACTGGCTGATCTGGTTTTCCGTCGCGGGCTTTGGCAGGCTTTCCCAACCGAAATGCCGCTCGGTCAGTTCATAGGTCTTGAGCATGCCCTCGCGGCGGGAAATGACGACCTGTCCGTTGTAAAACGCGGCCTGTAATGCCCGTTTCGATGGCTTTCGTGACGCCCAGGGGTGGTTCTTTTCTACCAGCTTGTCGTCCTTGATATCGGAAATGGCGAGGGGGCCTTCATCGCGAATACGGCGGAGGATTTTGCGTAATTCCTTCGGCGCGACATCGGCGGCCCAGCCCGTCGGATCCTTGCGATGCTGTTTCATCGCCCCGACAAAGAACCTGAAATCCGCCACCGGCACAAAGCTTAAGGCATGGGTCCAGTATTCGAAAACCGTTTTGGCGTCGGACTGGGCGGAATGCAGATCAGCACGGCGATAGGCCGGGATGCGGTTATGCAAAATATGATGGTGGCAGCGTTCGATGACATTGATCGTGTCGATCTGCACATAGCCCAAGTGCTGCACCGCCTTGCGCACGGCCTCCGGGCCGGTGCCGAAGGGCTCCGGCTCCGTCAGGCGCTGGGCTTCAAGCCATATGGCCCGTGCCTGCTGCACGGGCAGGTTTGGCGGTGCGGAGATGGGGCGGGCTCTAGGCATTGCTTGTCTCTGCAGGCTGGTGGGCGGCTCAGGCGATATTTGTGCAGATTCTCGTTTTGTTCGCAACCGGTGGCGCTTTGACTCTTATCAAGGCGGGGGAGGTCCTGTGCCAGTATGGTGTTGTTCATTGGAGATTGGAGGCGGGACATTATGGAAAGACGAATCAATATCACGCAGCACAGCTCGGTGGGCATGCTGTGGTTCATGGGCTGGCTGTTCACGATCGGATTTTTGAAGCTGGGCTTCTGGCAAGGTGTGCTGGGGCTGGTCGTTTGGCCCTATTATATCGGCTCGTATGTCGCCGGTATCGTGGGGTGATGCGCTAGCGGGTTTGGCCTTGGCCGGTTTGCGATCGGGAATTGCCGCGCGGCGGGGGAGTGCCGTGCGGCAAATGCAGCGTTAGCAAACTTTCATTTGACTGCATCGCGCAAGAAGCGTAATCCCCGCAGCGGGCCACCCATCCCCAACGATGGGCGCCTATCTGAAAGGATAGATGACATGACAGATATGAAAGTGGCCGCGGCTGCTCTTCCGGACACCCGTCCGGCCAATCCCAATTTTTCTTCAGGTCCTTGCGCCAAGCGTCCCGGTTGGACGCCTGATGTGCTGGTCAATGCGCTTGTGGGCCGTTCCCACCGCGCCAAGCCCGCCAAGGCCCGCATTCAACGCGCCATCGATCTGACGCGTGAATTGCTTGAAGTGCCCGATGATTATCTCATCGGCATTGTCCCCGCTTCCGATACCGGTGCTGTGGAAATGGCGCTGTGGTCCATGCTCGGTGCCCGTGGCGTCGACATGCTGGCCTGGGAAAGCTTTGGCTCCGGCTGGGTGACCGATGTGGTCAAACAGCTCAAGCTCGACGATGTGCGCAAGCTTGAAGCCGGTTATGGCGCTTTGCCTGACCTCAGCGAAGTCGATTTTGCCCGCGACGTGGTGTTCACCTGGAACGGCACGACCTCCGGTGTGCGCGTGCCGAATGCGGACTGGATCCCGGCGGACCGTGAAGGGTTGACCATATGCGATGCCACTTCGGCGGTATTTGCGCAGGACCTCGATTTCAAAAAGCTCGATGCTGTGACCTTCTCCTGGCAAAAAGTGCTGGGCGGGGAAGCAGCCCACGGCATTCTCATCCTGTCGCCGCGTGCGGTTGAACGGCTTGAAACCTTTACGCCGGACCGGCCCTTGCCGAAGATTTTCCGGCTGACCAAGGGCGGCAAGCTGATTGCCGACATCTTCTCCGGTGCCACCATCAATACCGTTTCGATGCTGTGCATCGAAGACGCGGTGGATGCGATGGAATGGGGTTTGAAGGTTGGCGGTCTCAAAGGGCTGCAGGCCCGGGCCGATGCCAATTTCAAGGCGATCAGCGACTGGGTGGCCAAAACCCCCTGGGTCGATTTTCTGGCCAAGAACCCGGACGAGCGGTCCAACACATCGGTATGTCTCGTCATTGCCGATCCGGTTGTCACGGCGCTTGCCGATGATGAGCAGGCAGCTTTTGCCAAACGCATGGTTTCCCGGCTCGACAAGGAAGGCGTCGCTTACGACATTGGTGCCTATCGCGACGCGCCCTCTGGTTTGCGTATCTGGGCCGGTTCCACCGTCGAGACCTCGGATCTGGCGGCGCTGACCGCGTGGCTTGACTGGGCCTTCGCCTCGGAAAAGTCCGCGCTTTAAAACGCAATTTTGTGATGAGCGTCCTCACCCCGGCGATTGCGCGGGGTGGGGACCAATCTCCCCAATTTTTCAGAATTCAGGAGGCATGAATGCCCAAGGTTCTCGTATCAGACAAACTCAGCCCGACCGCCGTACAAATCTTCAAGGATAATGGCGTCGAGGTGGATTACCTGCCAGATCTTGGCAAGGACAAGGACAAGCTGATCGAAGTTATCGGTCAGTATGATGGTCTGGCCATTCGCTCGGCGACCAAGGTCACCGAAAAGGTGCTGGAAGCGGCGACCAATCTCAAGGTGATCGGCCGTGCCGGTATTGGTGTCGACAATGTAGATATTCCGGCGGCAACGGCACGGGGCGTGATTGTCATGAACACCCCGTTCGGCAATTCCATCACCACTGCCGAGCATGCGATTTCGCTGATGCTGGCGCTGGCCCGGCAGATCCCGGAAGCCGATGCCTCGACCCGTGCCTCGAAATGGGAAAAGTCGCGCTTCATGGGCGTTGAAGTGACCAACAAGACCCTGGGTCTAATTGGTTGCGGCAATATCGGTTCCATCGTTGCCGACCGCGCGCAGGGCTTGCGGATGAAGGTTATCGCTTTTGATCCGTTCCTGACGCCGGAGCGGGCGCTGGATCTCGGGGTGGAAAAGGTCGAGCTTGACGAATTGTTGGCCCGGGCTGATTTCATCACCCTGCACACGCCGCTGATCGATGCGACCCGCAATATTCTCGATGCGAAGGCTTTGGCCAAGACCAAGAAGGGTGTTCGCATCGTCAATTGTGCCCGTGGCGGGCTGGTTGATGAAGCCGCCCTCAAGAGTGCGCTCGAAAGCGGTCAGGTTGCCGGTGCGGCGCTTGACGTGTTCGCGGAAGAGCCGGCCAAGGACAATCCGCTGTTTGGTGTGCCCAATGTGATCTGCACCCCGCATCTGGGTGCCTCGACAACTGAAGCGCAGGAAAATGTGGCGCTGCAGGTGGCCGAGCAGATTTCCGCCTATCTGATGACCGGCGAGATCACCAATGCGCTCAACTTCCCCTCGATTTCGGCGGAAGAAGCGCCGAAGCTGACCCCGTTCGTCAAATTGGCCGAAATGCTCGGCTCGTTTGCGGGGCAGCTCACGGAAACGGCGATCAATGGCATTCGCATTGAGTATGAGGGCGAAGTTGCCAGCCTCAACACCAAGCCGATGACTGCAGCAGCGATCACCGGCGTGCTGAAGCCTTTGCTGGGCGAGGTCAACATGGTCTCTGCACCGGTTCTGGCCAAGGAGCGCGGCATTCATATCGAGACGGTCAACCGCGAACAGCAGGGTGCCTATGACAACTATATCCGCCTGACCGTGATGACCGAACGGCAGGAACGTGGTGTGGCTGGTACCGTGTTTGCCGGTGGCAAGCCGCGGATCATTCAGGTGAAGGGGATCAATCTCGAAGCCGAAGTGACGCCGCACATGCTCTACATCACCAATGAGGACAAGCCGGGCTTTATCGGTCGTCTCGGCACGCTGCTGGGCGAGTTGAAAACCAATATCGCCAATTTCAACCTCGGCCGGCTGGATCAGGGTGGCGATGCCATCGCGCTGATTTCCGTTGATAGCGAGTTGAGCGAAGGCGAGCTGAAACAGGTCGCCGCGCTTGAAGGCGTCAAGCAGGTCAAGGGCCTGGCGTTTTAAGTCTTTGATGCCTGATTGAATTTGAAAAGGGCCCTTTCGGGGGCCCTTTTTTATGCGTGGATCAATCAGTAATGGGGCGGGGGCGGTTCCTTGTGCCCGGCCTGATCGACATTGTTCTCGACTTCGCGCACCTGATCGGTCAATCGCCCCAAATCCCGTTTGAGGCTATCGATCAATTTCCATTGGTCGGTGATGGTGGCGTTCAGATCCTCGATGGTCTGCTCCTGAAATGTCTGGCGCATTTCCAGCTTTTCGAGGCGTTCGAGCAGGGCTTGATTATCGGGCATTTTGGGATCTTTCATCAGGCATATTCGCGAGCCGCTAGAACAGGCTGCGTCGCACAAGATTAAGCCCCATCAGCAAAAACACAACCAGCACGACAGTGCGGAAGCGTTCTGTGTTGAGCTTGCGGCGCAAAAACTCGCCAATGGTGAAGCCCAAAAGGCTTGGGATCACCAGCAGGGCAGAGATTTTAGCGGTGTCGGGGGACAGGAGGCCGTTATGCAGATAGCCGATCACGAGCGGCACGCTGCCCGCGAGAAACAGCACGCCGGAGGCGCGGACGAATTCGTCCTTGTCGAGGCGGCGGGCGAGGAAATAAATCACCATGGGGGGTGCCCAGATGGCGGTGAGGCCCCCGAAAATGCCCGAGCAGATGCCGCCGACGACCTGGCCGATGCGATCATATTTTTCCGGCAGGAAGGGCGGGGTGAAGGCAAGGCTGGTGATGGCGAACAAGACGATGATCAGACCGAGCACAGAGGCCAGCAAATCTGTGGGCACGCTGGCGGCGAAAAAGGTGGTGACCAGCAGGACAACGGCAAGGGTTAGCGCGAAGCGCCAATAGCGCTGGACCGACGCGATGATATTGCCGGAACGGAACACCTGCCAGGCATTGCTGACGACGATGGGAAATACTGACAGCGTGACGGCGGTGCGCGGGTCGGTGAATTGCGAGAGGATACCAATCGAGGTGATCGGCAGGCCCATGCCGACAGTGCCCTTGATGGTGCCCGCCAGCAGGAATGTGCCGAGGGCGAGAAGCAGGAAAGTGTCCATTAGCCTTGCTTTCGTAGAACTGCATATTCGGCCAGCATGATACCGGCGACGACGAGGGCCGAGGCAACCACGTGATAGGTTTCGAAGCTTTCGCCGAGGATGAGGACCGATAAAATGGTGCCAAAAACCGGCAGCAGATTGATGAAAATGGAGGCCCGGTTGGGGCCGACGAGTTCAACCCCGCGCGCATAACAGAGCTGGGCGACGATGGAGGGGAAGATCATCACATACAAAACGCAGCCCCAGCCCAGAAGCGTTGTCTGCGGTATTTCGGTGATCAGTTTTTCAAAGCCACCGCCAATCGCCAGAACGAAGACCAGGGATGTGACCAGTGCGGCAGTTGCGGTCACCAGAATAAAGCTGAGCCAGTGAATGTCCGGCCGGTATTTGAGCGTCAGCGAATAGGCAGCATAAAGAATGCAGGCAATCAGCACCATGCCGTCGCCAATATTGACGTCGAGCGCCAATATGCGTTGCGGTTCGCCATGGGTTGCCACCCAGATCACACCGGCAACCGTCAGCAATAGCCCAATGACCTGCAGCAGCTTTGCCCGGACACGAAAAACCATGAAATTGGCCAGCAAGACCACAACCGGAATGGCGGCCTGCTCAATCGAAGCGTTCACCCCCGCCGTGAAATAGGCTGATTTGTACATCAGGATATTGAAGGTCGCGAAGCCGAGAATGCCATAAAGCGACAGTATGGGCAGCGCGGGACGGATTTTCGACCAGTCGCGCCGGATATGCGGAATGCCGATTGTCAAAACAATCAGGGTTGCGCCCAGCCAGCGGCCAACCAGCAGCAAATAGGGATCGATATGGTCGACAGCCAGTTTTCCCGCAACAATATTGCCGCCCCAGAACAGGGGTGCGAGCACCAGTAAAAGATAGGGATGTGAGCGCAGCGAGGCTGGATTTTCTGCCGAAGGCAGGTTGATAGGCTGAATCTTTGTCATTCTGCTACTTGTGCTGTATGGGTTCGTGGACTTATCAGCAATTTGCCCCAGCACAAACCGCTATCGGTGGAAGTGCCAGTTGGGCAATATATATCGGGTTCTGTCTACACCTTGTTCGCCCGGCTTTGGGGGCCGGGAGAAAAAGGTGTGTGTCATTGGGGTTTATTGAATGGCGAATGTGGTGGTTGTCGGCTCGCAATGGGGCGATGAAGGCAAAGGCAAGATTGTCGACTGGTTGAGTGAGCGCGCCGATGTGGTGGTGCGCTATCAGGGTGGGCATAATGCCGGCCATACGCTGGTTATCGACGGGGTGAGCTTCAAGCTGGCGCTATTGCCTTCCGGGCTGGTGCGTGGTGGCAAGCTGTCGGTGATCGGCAATGGCGTGGTGGTTGATCCCCATCATTTTGTCGAAGAAGTCGCCAAATTGCGCGGCCAGGGCGTGGAAATTACCCCTGAGAATTTGCGCATCGCGGAAAACGCGCCGCTGATCCTTAGCCTCCATCGCGAGCTGGATGCGATTCGCGAGGGCTCCAATACGGGCCTGCGAATCGGTACCACCAAGCGCGGCATTGGCCCGGCCTATGAGGACAAGGTTGGCCGCAGGGCGATTCGGGTCATCGATCTGGCCGATACAGATACGCTGATGCCGAAAATCGAGCGGCTTTTGGGGCATCATAACGCGCTGCGGCGCGGCATGGGCCTGGAAGAAATCAGTGCCGATGCGATGTTTGAGGAATTGACCTCGGTGGCCGCCGAAATTTTGCCCTTTGTGGATCAGGTTTGGCGCTTGCTTGATGAAAAGCGCAAGTCCGGTGCCCGAATCCTGTTCGAAGGTGCCCAGGGCGCGCTTTTGGACAATGATCACGGCACTTATCCGTTTGTCACCTCCTCGAACACGGTGGCGGGTCAGGCAGCCGCCGGTTCGGGCATGGGGCCGGGCGCGATCAATTATGTCTTAGGGATTACCAAGGCCTATACCACGCGTGTGGGCGAAGGTCCGTTCCCTACGGAACTGTTTGATGATGTTGGCGAATATCTTGGCGTGACCGGCAAGGAATGGGGCGTCAATACCGGGCGCAAGCGCCGTTGCGGCTGGTTTGATGCCGTTATTGTGCGCCAGACGGTCAAGACGTCCGGCATTAATGGCATCGCCTTGACCAAGCTCGATGTGCTTGACGGTCTTAAAGAAATCAAAATTTGTGTCGGTTATGAGCTTGATGGTCAAAAAATTGACTATTTACCTGCTTCAATGGGTGCACAAGCTGGTGTAACGCCGATCTATGAAACCCTCGAGGGGTGGACCGAGACGACCGCAGGTGCGCGTAGTTGGGCAGAATTGCCGGCTCAGGCGGTCAAATATGTCCGTTATATCGAGGAACTCATAGGCGCGCCCGTCGCCATGCTTTCCACAAGTCCCGAGCGGTTGGACACCATACTGGTGCATGACCCGTTCCAAGATTGAGTTTTTTTGTTAAAAGAGCTCAAGAAAAGTGAGTATTGAGTAACGAATGGCGGATTACCGAGAGCTGCTGCGCAGGGCGGTAGATGCCCTGCCAGAAAATAATGGCGCTGCGCGCCGGCAGGTCTATGAGAAAGCGCGTTCGGCGTTGGTGGGACAATTGCGTGCCATCAGCCCGCCTTTGCCTGCGCGCGAAATTACTCAACACCGCCTGCAACTTGAGGATTGTATCCGTCAGGTTGAGCAGGGCGCGACCGATGCTTTGCTCGGTGGCTTGAAGCGGCTGGATGAGGCCGAACCGGAAGCGCCGGCAGAGGTGCCCGCCGCGTATATCCCCGAAGAGCCGGAGCCGGTTGAGCCTGAAGCGGATATCGAATCAGCTGACATTGGTGTGGCTGCATCCGATGACGATTCTGTTGAAGATGTGCAGGACGAGCCTGAAACCGTGGCCGAGCCTGAAGTGGTTGTGGCGGATGACGAGCCGGTTGCTCAAAATCCTGAGCCGGCATTCGCCGATGCGCCTGACCTTGCCGCGACACCTTCTGATATTGCCTACGATGAAGTGACTGCACCGAGCGGGGCAGATGCTGATGACATGGCGTCTGAGTCTGCCGACGCGGAGCTGGAATTGGCCGAGGCGCTGCATGCCGGGACAATCGACGAGACCTCGTATCCGTCCACGCCCAGTGAATTTTCCGCTGAGGGACAAGAGGTTTTTGAAGAGACCGCTACCCCTCAGGATAGTTCTGCAGCTCTCGCCGCAGCGCTTGCGGCGCACTCGCATGATGCCGTTGAGCCGTTCGAGATTGACGAAGCTGATGAGCCGCAGAGCGAGGAGCCCGCGCCTCAGGAGGCGATGAGTACAATCGGGCGGTTGATTGAAGAGGCCGGGATTACGCCCCAGCCGCGCCTGGCGAGCAAGCCGGGATCGATTGATCTGCTGATCGCCCAGGCGCAGGCTGCTGCTGCCCAGGCTGCGATGCCGACGCGCTGGAAAAATGATAGCGCCGCGACGGCGCTGGCGGTTGAAGCCCAGCTTGAGCCGCAAGTGGAGGCCGATCCGGACGTGCAGACGGCCCCGACCCATACTGCCATGTCGAGCGTGCGTGAAGTCGAAATCGATGACACAAGCACCGAGGGTGATCCCCAGGGCACGATCGATCGTGCCATTCAAACGCTTGATCGGGAAGCGCGGGGCGAGAATGCCGAGGCGGATGCTGACGCTGATTCTGTCCTTTCGGGCCTCAATGGTGATGGCGACAGATCTGGCGATGACGGCGAAGCCCGTGGCGGCAATGCCGTGACGATTTTCCTGCTGCTGCTGGCCCTGTTGCTGGCAGGCGTAGGCGGTGCCGGCTATTGGGCATGGCGCGAAGGCTATGTCGATCTGAACGCGATGTTTGGACAGGGTGACCCGGTGACGCAGAGCGCTGCCGCTGATGTTGCGGCCCCGGTGGCTGATGCCAATGGGCCGGGTAATACGGTTGCAACGCCCGATGCGGTGCCGACTGCCTCTCAGGAACTGGGCAAGAGCGATGATCGCCTGACGCCAACGGAACCTGTGACACCGGCAGCACCGAATACGGAAACGGCCGCGCCGGTGATCGCCTCGTCGACGCCGGACGATAACAAGATCGAGGAACGTCTGCCGACAACAGAGGCGCCGGCGCCCATGGAGAACAACACGGCTGCTGCCGAGGCCACGACACCGGCTGCGGCTGATGTGGCCCCGATTGGCGGTCAGTCCTTGCTGCTGGAGGCCTCTTCCCAAGGTACCACGGGAGCAGTGCCGTTCTCAGGAACGGTCGACTGGACGCGTGGCGCCGATGAGACGGGTCAGCCGACGCTGATGGCACATGCCAATATTCCGGCGCGCAATATGAGCCTTGACCTGCTGATCCGGCGCAATAGCGATCCGACCCTGCCGGCAAGCCATCTGATGGAAGTCGATTTTACGGTCAATGAGAGCTTTCTGGGCGGCGGTATTGCCGGTCTGCCGGGCGTATTGCTGAAAAACGAGGAACTGGTGAAGGGCGTGCCCCTGGTGGGTGCCTCGGCACGGGTTGTGGGCAATTCCTTCCTGTTTGCATTGAGTGCTGCGGATCAGGATGTAGCGACCAATACGAACCTGTTGAAGTCGCGCAAATGGATTGATCTGGCGCTGGTTTATCTCACCGGCACACGGGCGATCATCACCCTTGAAAAGGATGCTGATGCGCAGGTCATGTTTGATGAGGTGTTGGCGGCCTGGGCGGCGGCACCGGTGGCGGGCGCTCAATAGAGTTTGCGTGATTGATATGCCTCAGGGCGAGACATGAAAAAGGCCGGATGCGCAATGCATCCGGCCTTTTGCTTTTTCAAAGTTCAGGTTCGACAGATTAGAATTCTGCCCAATCCTTGTTAACATCAAGGGCGGCATTGCCTTGCGATAAGTAAGTGCGGGCGGCCTGTGCGGTTTGACGCTGGGGCTGCTGCGGTGCCGGGGACTTGTATGTGGTGCCCTGGGTGTCGAGCTTGAAGATGTCGACAATGGAATCGAGCCGGTTGGCCTGGGCCTCGGTTTGTTCGATAGCTGCATTGGTTTCTTCCACCAACGCGGCGTTGTGCTGGGTCATTTCGTCCAGTTGCCGAATGGCGACGGCGACCTCGTCGATGGACGATGCCTGATCCTGACTGGCCCGGGCAATACCCTCCATCAGCTCGGTGCTGCGGCGGGCGGTTTCGACCATGATGTTCAGCTTTTCCGTGGCATTGGCCACGAGGCTCGAACCGTCGCTGACCTCGTTGGCGCTTTGTTCGATCAGGAGCTTGACCTCGGAGGAGGCTTCGGCGGCGGATTGGGCCAGACGGCGCACTTCAACGGCAACGACGGCAAAACCCTTGCCGGCTTCACCGGCGCGGGCGGCTTCCACCGAGGCGTTGAGGGCCAGCAGGTTGGTCTGGAAAGCGATGTCGTCGATCATGCCGATAATGTTCGATATCTTCTCGCTCGACGAGGTGATGCGGCCCATGGCCTCATTGGCCTTGCCCATGATGTCGGCCCCGGCATCGGCAGTGGTGGAGACGTCCCTGGCGCTGCCCGACGCATCCTGTGCCTTCTTGGCGTTCTCGGTGACCGTGGTCGCCAATTGCTCTATGGCTGCCGAAGTTTCCTCGATGGTTGCAGCCTGTTTGGTGGTGCGTTCGGAGAGGTCATTGGCCCCGGAGAGAATTTCGCCGGTGGCGGTTTTGACGCCGCGGGAGGTTTCGCGCAATTGCTGCACGATGCTGGCGAAACGGTCGGTCGTGTTGTTGAACGCGAGGCGAACCTGATCGAGATCCCCGACAAAAGTGCTGTCGATACGGGCAGTTAAGTCCCCGTCGGCCAGGCGTTCCAGCGATGTGCCGAGAACCTGGATGGCGTGTGACTGGGCGTCGGATGCCTCGCGCATGCTGGTTTCATTGCGGGTGCGCACGGCTTCATTGCTACTGCGTTCCTCTTCAAGATGGCGTTGCTGGTCGGCTTCGCGGTCGCGCAGTTCGAGGCGTTCCTTGACCGAATCCTTGAGCACGGCGAGGGCGTCGGCCATCTGGCCGATTTCGTCGCGGCGGCCGCTGTCGACAATGTCGATCGCGGTGTTTTCCTCGGCGATTTCGTTCATGGCGGTGCGCAGCCGATGCAGGGGAGAGACAATGCCCTGGACCACGAAATAGCAGGCGCCGGCGGAGCCGATGACCACAGCGACGACAATGCCGAACAGGGTGGTGGCGCTTTGCCAGAAGATGGCCGCGAGATCATCGCCATAAACGCCGGTGCCGACAATCCAGCCCCAGGGCTTGAAGCCGATGACATAGGAGTATTTGAGGACGGGTTCATCAACACCGGGCTTGGGCCAGAAATAGTCAACAAAACCAGCGCCATCGGCTTTGACGATCCGGATGAATTCATTGAAAAACGCCTTGCCATTGGTGTCCTTGAAGGTGGACAGGTCCTGGCCTACTAGGTCTGGCGCGGTGGGATGCATGATCATGATATTGGTCATGTCATTGATCCAGAAATAGCCGGCTGTGCCATAGCGCATGGCACCGACAACTTCCATCGAACGGGCCTGCGCTTCCTCGCGGGAGAGGGTGCCGGACTGTTCCATTTCGTGGTATTTCTCGAAGATGGAAATGGCGGTTTCATTCATGGAGATGAGACTGCCGCGGCGTTCGGTTTCTACCTTGTTGTAGGCGTAGAACAGGGAGAAGGTGAGGCCGAGAATGAAGGTCAATATTCCGGCTGCAAACAGGCTGTAGAGCTTGGTCGATATCTTGAGGTTTTTCATGAGAAACTCATTGGGATGCTGGGCGGATATGCTGCTTCCCAAGTTAGTGGTTAATCATTACTGAATGCTGAAAAGCTAATATAGTGGTGCTGAAATAAACTGCGACATTTTCGCAGGTCTTGCAGCAAGTTAATGCTGTTTTATTAGCCTTATCTCAGCCTTTATTCAGGCATTCACAGCCCCGGGTTTCAGCCCAGTGTCAGGGGTGAAAGTGTGCCTTCGTTAAGGGCGAAATGGGTGCTGGCGAGGGTTTTGACGTCGGTTTCGTCATGGCTGACGATGATGACATGCCATTGGCGGGCTTTGGTCAGATCGCGCACCAGCTGGCGCATGGCGCTGGCTGTTTCCGGGTCGAGGCCGGAAAAGGGTTCATCAAGCAAGAGGATCGGGCGGTCGCGCAACAGGGTGCGGGCGAGGGCGACGCGTTGCTTTTGCCCGCCCGAGAGATTGGCGGCGCGGCGCGGACCGAGACCTTCAAGGCCGACATCCTTGAGCGCCGACGTGATGCGGGCGTCGCGCTCGCTTCTGGGCAAGGCCTTGGGCAGGCCGAGGGCGAGATTGGCAGCGACGCTTAAATGATCAAACAGGTTGTCGGCCTGAAACAGGATTGAGACCGGGCGCTGTTCGGGCGGTAGGGCGGTGATGTTTTGCTCATCGATCAGCACAGTGCCGCCGACTGGGCGAAGGAACCCCGCGATCAGATCGAGCAGGGTGGATTTGCCCGAGCCGCTGACACCGGTGACGGCGGTAATTTCGCCGGGGGCGACGGTCAGATTGAACAGATAGGGCGCGTAACCGGCATAGGTGAAGCCGAGTTGATCAATCCTGAGCATTGGACAATTTCCCAAACAGGGCGGGGAGCGCCCAGAAAGCAATGAGGCTGACGAGCAGCAAAAGCGCGGCGATGGATGCGGCGTCATTGGTGCGATAGGCGCCCATGGCGCGCACCATCAACCAGGGCAGGGTGGCAAAATCCTCGGTGCCGAACAGCGAGATGACGCCGAGATCCCCGAGGGAGAAACAAAACCCGAGGGCAAAGACAAGGCCGATTTCCCGCCCGAGCAGCGGCCATTCGATCAGGCGCCAGCGGGCGAGGCCGGAAAGCCCCAGGGAACGCCCGAGACGGCCATAACGGCGCTGGATGGTGTCGAGGGCCGGACCAAGGGTGGAAAGGGCGAAGGGCAGCGTTAAAAGCGCGTTGGCGATGATGAGCACGACGGGTGCGGCGGCGAGCATGGGCAGGCCGAGATTGCGGATGGCGAGGAAAAACCCCAGCGACATGACCACCGCGGGCACCACCAGATAGGCATAGGCGGGCAGGCTGATGAGGGTGCGGGTGAGGCGGTTTGTGCTTTCGCTGCGGGCCATGCACAGCGCAATTGTCAGGCCGAGGGCGGTGGTGGCGCTGGCAATGCCGACAATCAGGGAGGTGAGGGCCGCCGCCCAGAAACTGGCGCGGGTGATGGCGGCTAAAAGGCCCGGCCCCAGACCGTTGACGAGGACGGCGATGAGGGGCAGGGCGAAGCCGAACAGGCCGAGCGCAATGATGATGATCTGGCAGGATTTTATCCAGCGGCCACTGGACCATTCATGCCCGCCCGCATTGCCGGCGCTGGTGAGGCTGGGGGCGAAGGAAATGGCGGGCAGGATGATGGCCGCGCAAATGACCAATTGCACCAAAGCCAGATGCACCGCGCCGCTGAGATCGAAATTGAGACGGACGGCTGAATAGATGGCGACTTCCATGGTCTGATTGGCGGGGCCGCCGCCGAGCAGCAGGACAATGGGGAAGCTGGTGAAGGCCAGAAGGAAGATGATGGCGGCAAGGCCGGGGAGGGCGCTGGACATGGTGGGCCAGTCGAGGACGCTAAAGCGCTGCCATGGGGAGAGGTTGAGGCTTTGGCCGGTTTTTAAGGGAATGGCGGGAATGGCATCGAGCCGGGCCAAGAGAATGCGGGCGGCAAAGGTGCCATCGAGAATGACATGGGCGGCGAGAATGCCCTGCAGGCCAAAAACAGAGCTGCCCAGATCAAACCCGAGCGGGGCCAGCAATGCGTTGATCCAGCCGGCGCGGCCCCAGACCTGCAACAGCCCGAGGGCGACGACAACGCCGGGGGTGACAATGGCGGCGGCGAACAGGCCAACGACGAAGGCGCGGCCGGGAAAGCGCAAGCGATTGAGCGCCCAGGCGAGGGCAATGCCGACAACAATCGAAAGAATGGTGGTGAGGCCCGCCTGCAGCGCGGTCATGCGCACCAGATGGGCAATATCGATGGGGACACTGGGCGAGCCGGTGACGGCGGTGTGCTGGATATTCCAGAAAATGGACAGCGTCAGCCCCACAATCAGCATGGCGACCAGTGCACCGGCGGCCTTGCGGAGGGTGCCTGAGGGCCAGGTCCGTGCCGATGTGCTGATTTCAGCAGCCATTATCTACCGATCATATTGAGGGCGGTGCCGCCCCGGTGACGTTTTGCGGCTTGAGAAGAGCAGGGACGGCCCCTCCCGGCAAGGGGAGAGGCCGAATGGATTTACTGGATCGCCTCGAACATTTCGGCGATCCATTCATTGGATTTTTCGTCGACCAGTTTATCGTCGAGCAAAAGGACCGGCTCCGGCTTGATCAGCGTGTCAAAGGCTGCGGGCAGGCCATCGGGCAGCTCGGCAACGGGATAGACCCAATTGGTGGTGGGGATGATGCCTTGTGCCTCGGGCGTGATCAGGTAGGCGAGAAAATCGCGGGCGAGATCCCGATTTTTGGACGATTTGAGAATGCCGGCGATTTCGACCTGAAGGTAATAGCCCTCGGAGAAGGGCGCGGCCAGATAGCGGTCATCGTCTTCGGCGATCATATGATAGGCCGGGGACGTGGTGTAGCTCAAGGCCATGTCGGCCTCGCCGGACAGGAGCAGCGCATAGGCATCGGACCAGGATTTGGCGACGGTGAGGATATGCGGGGCGAGACCTTTCCAGATTTCGGGCGCGCGGTCGCCATAGGCGGCCTTGATCCAGAGGACGAGGCCGAGGCCGGGGGTGGAGGAACGCGGGTCCTGCAGCGCGATCTTCAAATCCTTGTCGGCGGCGATCAGCTCTTCAAACGAGGTGGGGGGATTGGGCAGGGTTTCCTTGTTATAGACAAAGGCAAAGTAAGAATAATCGAAGGGCACGAAATCTGCCGCCTGCCAGTCGCCGGGCACGCTAAGCGCGCTGGTATCGACCCCATGATCGGCGAAGAGGCCGGTCTGGCGCGCTTCCTCGGCGATGGAAGTGTCGAGGCCGAGAATGATATCGGCCTTGGTGCTATCGCCTTCGAGCTGGGCACGGCGCAGCGCGCCGATGGAGCTGTCGACGCCAACGAAATTGAGCGTGCAGCCGCAAGTGGCTTCAAAGCCCGCCTTGAGGCCGGGGGCCGGGCCCCATTCGGCAGCAAAATCATCATAGGTGTAGATGGTGAGGGTTGGGCTTTGGGCAAAAGCGGGCAGGGCCAGAAGGCCAATAAAAGCCGCGAGCGCCAAGCGGATGGGTGACGACATGGTCGTTTCCTTGTTGCTTGGGCATGCAATGAAGGGTGTCCGGTGGCGCAGGGCACAATTTTGTGACCCTTGCCATCTCGATCTTCCTCCGCCAGCATGACCTGGTTCAGGTTCAATGGGTAATTCTCAGTTCCGGTTTCCCGAAACACCCCAGCGAGACAAATCGAAACCTAGTGAGAGTAGTTGCCAAGTGCAAGAGGCCATTGATCCATCCAGCCGCCCGGCTGGCTTAAGCTTTGAGACCATGCTGGTGATCGTTGGCGGCGGGGCGCTGGACACCGGTCTGTTGCAGCGGTTGCAGGGGGCGGGTGCCGCCGTGGTGGCGGCAGATGGCGGGGCGGAGGGCTGCGCGCGCGCCGGCATTATCCCCGAGGCGATTATTGGCGACATGGATTCGCTCAAGGATGCGAAGGGGTGGGCGGGCCGCACGAAAATTGTGCGGATTGAAGAGCAGGACAGCACCGATTTCGAGAAATGCCTGCGCATGACCTCAGCGCCGGTGACGCTGGCCCTTGGGATGACCGGCAAACGGTTTGACCACACGCTGGCCGCGCTGGACGCGGTGGCGCGGCATGCGGCGGGGCGCTGGATCATTCTGGTGGATGAAGAGGACATTGCGCTGGCGGTGTGTGGCGGGTTTGCCTTTGCGGTGGAACCGGGGGCGCGGGTTTCGGTGCATCCGCTGCAGCGGGTGGCGTTTGCCCGCTCGAGCGGTTTGACCTTTCCGCTCGATGGGCTGGTGCTGGCACCGGGGGTGCGCACCGGCACCTCGAACATGGCCGTGACCGGGCCGTTTTCGATTGAGACAGCGCCCGGTGAAACCGGGGTCTGGTTGCTGATTTTTGCGCGCGACTATCTCGATCGATTGATCGATACCCTCAAGGGAATGGCAATAACACCAGCCAGTTAGGCCATTCGCCGGTTTTGATGACCTGCGGGGCGGCGAACAATTCCGTTCTACGATGTTTGATGGGCGGGGCAATGTTTTCTCTAATGTGTTCGCAATTTGAGCGGGCATGCCTCGCGCTTTTGCTGCCGAAGACTAGAATGGCGGCAGTTTTTGAACATGGAGTTTTACGCAAATGCGCAATGCGATTTTTGCACTCGCTCTGGCCGCCGGTTTCGCTGGTGCTGCCACGGCTCAGGCGACCGAAGTGACCCCGCTGGTCAATGCGCAATGGGTGATTGACCATGCCGGCGACGACAATGTGGTGCTGATTGATATCCGCGGTGATGTTGAAAACACCGATCTGGGTGACACCCCTTATGTGGCCCATGCGGTTGTGGCGCCTTATGCGACAGCCGGCTGGCGCACCGAAATTCAGGGCGTGCCCGGCCAGTTGCCCGAAATTGACGATGTGGTTGAACTGATCTCCAGCCTTGGCGTGGATGACAGCAGCCATGTGGTGATTGTGCCCTGGGGCACTGATTCCTCCGATTTTGGCGGTGCGACCCGGGTCTATTGGACCTTCAAATATCTCGGCCATGACGCGGTTTCGATTCTCGATGGCGGCTGGCGGCAATATGATGCGGCTGGCGGTGAGCGGGTTGCAGCCCCGGTTGAACCGGTGAAGGCCACGTTTACGGCTGATGTGCAGCCGCAATTGCTGGCAACGACCGCACAGGTGGAAGCGGCGCGTGAGCGCGGTGTGAAGCTGATCGATGGCCGTCCGGCAGCGCAGTATCGCGGTGAATCCAAGAGCCCTGTGGTTCGGGTTAACGGTACGATCCCGGGTGCGCTGAACATTCAGAATGGCGATCTTTATAGCGCTGAATATGCCTCGTTTGCCGACCCTGAAGTGGTGGCGAGCCTGGCCAAGGGCGTGGGCCTTGGGGCGGATGAAGAAAACATCGCCTTTTGCAATACCGGCCATTGGGCTTCGGTTGTCTGGTTTGGCCTGAGCGAAATTCAGGGCAACAAGAACACCTCGATGTATGATGGTTCTATGGCGGAATGGACGGCTGACGAAAGCCGCCCTGTCGAATAGACCGGCGCTTTTAAAAAACTGACTTGTGGGCTGTCCCGGTTTGTTATCGCCGGGGCAGCTTTTTGCCCGCTGAAATTTGATCTGGATTTTGAATGATGAGTGATGTGGCGATGAACACCCCCCAGGCGCTGCCGCGCATTGCGATTGACCGTGCCCCGGTGACGGTGGCCGGCGCTGTGCTGGTGCTGGGTTTTGTGGCGATTACGGCGCTGGTGGATTTGCGGCAGGCGGCCTTGCTGCTGGTGGGCGCGCTGTTCGGGCTGGCGCTTTATCACGGGGCTTTCGGCTTTACCGGCGGCTGGCGCAATATGGTGGTCAACAAGCGCGGGCGCGGCATGCGCGCGCAAATGCTGATGATCGGGGTCGCGACAATTGCGATGATGCCGCTATTGGCGGCAGGCAGCCTTGGCGGGCAGGCGCTGGTGGGGGCCTTGGCACCGGTCGGGGTTTCGGTTCTGGTCGGGGCGGCGCTGTTTGGTCTCGGGATGCAGCTCGGGGGCGGATGCGGCTCAGGCACGCTGTTTACGGTGGGTGGCGGGTCGTCGCGCATGCTGGTGACGCTGGTGTTCTTCATTTTCGGGGCGTTGATCGGGACGGCGCATTTGCCTTGGTGGCTGTTGCAGCCCTCGCTGCCCGCGATTGATATTGGCCGGGAGCTGGGCGTTGGTGCGGGGATTGGCGTGACGATTATCGCGCTGGCGCTGGTGGCGCTGGTGACGGCGCTGATCGAGAAAAAGGCGCATGGGACGCTGGAGCGGGAACCGGCCCCTCAAGGCTGGAACTGGATCTGGCAGGGACGCTGGCCGTTGATCGGGGCGGGGCTGATGCTGGCGGTGCTGAATGTGGCAACGCTGCTGCTGGCCGGGCATCCCTGGTCTGTGACCTTCGGGTTCGGGCTGTGGGGCGCAAAGATTGCCGAGGCTGTGGGCGTCAATGTGGCGAGCTGGGAATTCTGGACCTGGGCGGGGCCGAAGGCGGCGCTGGAGACCAGCGTGTTGGCGGACAATACCTCGGTGTTGAATTTCGGGGTGATCCTCGGGGCGGCGCTGGCGGCATCGCTGGCGGGGAAATTTGCCCCCAAGGTGAAGGTGCCGCTGGCTTCATTTTTGGCGGCAGCGATTGGCGGGGTGTTGATGGGCTATGGCGCGCGGCTGTCGTTTGGCTGCAATATCGGGGCGCTGTTTTCGGGCATTGCCTCGGGCAGTCTGCATGGCTGGCTGTGGTTTGCGGCCGCGTTTGTGGGTTCGCTGGGCGGGGTCTGGGCCCGGCCCCTGTTTGGACTGGATGGGTTTAAAGGCAAATGAGTACCGGTCGGAATACATTATTGTTCGGGGCTGCTTTGGCGGCCACAGCGGCGGCTGTCGCGGTTGATACCTATCAAAACCCGGTGCCGCCGGCGCCTGTGGCGATTGCCGGGGCGCGGGTGGCGGGCAGTGCGCCCTGTGCAGCGGGGGCCGTGAGTGCGGCACCCTGCGCGGCCGGTGCGCCCGTGGTGAAGAAAGCCGCGCCTGCTGCGCCTTTGGCCAAGCCACAAAAGAAGGCACCGCCGCCGCCGGCGGTGAAGCCGGAATGACCGGCACGCCTGAGGAGGACAAGGCCCTGGCCCGCGCCGAAATGGCGTTTTGCGAGGGCCTCCTGGCCAAGGGCGGGTTGAATGTGCTGTCGGAAACGCTGCGCGACGCCAGCGAGATTGCGACCTGGACGCATTATCCGTCTGAAGATGTGTTTGACCCTCAAAGCGGGGCGCAGTGGTTTTATCATTGCCATGAGGCTGGCGAGGGCGGGGCCGAGCACGGGCATTTTCACTGCTTTGTGCGGCCTGCGGGTGTTGAGGGACCGGTGCATCATCTGGTAGCGATCGGGGTGGATGCGCATGGGCGGCTGTTGCGGCTGTTCACCGTCAACCAATGGGTTGTGGGCGATGACTGGCTGGAGGCCGAACCGACGATTGCGCTATTGCCGCAATTTGACGTGCAGATGCCGCGACCGTCCTATCTGGTCAATCGCTGGCTGACGGCGGTGATCCGTCTTTATGAGGATGAGATTGCCGGGCTGATCCGTGACCGCGACGCGGTGCTGGATGCCCATGTCCCGCCCGCCGGAATGGCGGTGCGGGCAGATGAGACACTGGAAGTAACCTCGGAACTTACGGTTTAGGCATCTTCGCGCTCGTGGGCCTGATCGGCGGCGGCCTGTTTGACGGCGTCCTGCACCTTTTCAAACGCCCGGACCTCGATCTGGCGGATACGTTCGCGCGAGACGTTGTATTCCTGGGCCAGCTCTTCGAGCGTTGAGGGGCTTTCCTGCAGGCGGCGGGCCTTGAAAATGGCCTGTTCGCGCTCGTTGAGCACGTGCATGGCATTGTTCAACAGGCCCATGCGCTCGTCATATTCCTCGGAATTGCCCAGCATGGTTTCCTGATCGGGCGTATCGTCGATCAGCCAGTCCTGCCACTGGCTGGTGCCTTCGTCGGCGCGCATGGGCGCGTTGAGCGAGGCATCGCCGGAGAGGCGGGAATTCATCGAGATGACTTCATCTTCGGTGACGTGCAGGCGTTCAGCGATCTGCTTGACGTGCTCGGGGTGCAAAGTGCCGTCATCGAGGGCGGCGATCTGGCCCTTCACCTTGCGCAGGTTGAAGAACAGGCGCTTTTGCGCGGCGGTGGTGCCGATCTTGACCAGCGACCATGAGCGCAGCACATATTCCTGAATGGCGGCGCGAATCCACCACATGGCATAGGTCGCAAGGCGGAAGCCCTTGTCGGGCTCGAACCGCTTGACCGCATGCATCAACCCCACATTGCCCTCGGAGATGACCTCGGAGATCGGCAGGCCGTAGCCGCGATAGCCCATGGCGATCTTGGCGACGAGGCGCAGATGCGAGGTGATGAGTTTCTGGGCGGCGTCAGGATCCTCGCGCTCTTTATAGCGCTTGGCGAGCATGAATTCTTCATCCGGTTCCAGCATCGGGAACTTGCGGATTTCCTGTAAGTATCGGTTGAGTCCACCCTCTGGGCTCAATACCGGCAAATTTGTTTGGGCCATTATGGGTCCCCCTTGTTCGTCCCCCGGGCTCCAGGCGGACATGCATAACTCACGCCCGGAAAGGCGCGTGGGCCAGCGACAGTAAGAATATAGGTCTGTCTCAGGGAATTACACCCCCTTAGACGATAACGGTTTTCTTTTATCGGTAAATTACGATGAAATTATGCTCACCGGGTTTGATTCTGGGCCAGATTATAGGGTGCCAGGGCGTCTTCCAACAGCGCCAAATCATTTGGCAGAGGGGCTTCAAAGCGCATTTCCTCGCGGGTTCTGGGGTGTTCAAAGCCCAAAAGTGCCGCGTGCAGGGCCTGACGGCCAAGACCGTTGACCCGGTGACGCAAATTGTCCGGCAGGCGGTTGGCCTTGGTGGCAAAGCCCGGTGCATAAAGCTGATCGGCGACCAGCGGATGGCCAATATGGGCCATATGCACGCGAATCTGATGGGTGCGGCCGGTCTCAAGGCGGCATTCGAGCCGGGTGATATCCCAGCCTTCACCGCCAAATCGGGCCTTGGTTTCGTAATGGGTAATCGCGGTGCGGCCATCCTTGCGCACGGATTGTTTCAACCGTGCATTGGCGTCACGCCCGAGCGGCGCGTTGACCGTGCCGGTATGGCTTTCGGTGCGGCCCCAGGCAAAGGCGATATAGGCGCGTTCGAGCGGGCCGGTGCGGCCATGATCGGCAAACTGGGCGGCAAGGCGGTTGAGCGCCTTTTCGGTTTTGGCTGCCACCATGACGCCGGACGTGTCCTTGTCGAGGCGATGGACAATGCCGGGGCGCTTGACGCCGCCAATGCCCACAAGGCTTGCGCCACAATGATGGATCAACGCATTGACCAGCGTACCCGAGGGTGAGCCGGGGGCCGGATGCACGACGAGGCCGACCGGCTTGTTGATGACGATGAGATAATCATCCTCATAAAGAATATCGAGCGGGATATTCTCGGGCTGGGGTTCGGGGTCTTCGGGCTCGGGGGCATTGAGGACGAGCAAATCTTCCTCTTTGACCTTGTATTTTGGTTCGCTTACGGTCGTGCCATTGACGGAGACCGCGCCACCAAGGATAAGGTCCTTGATCCGGTTTCGGCTCAGGTCGGCATGCAAACGCGCCAGAACAGCGTCCAGCCTGCCGCCAGCCGATGTCGCGTCGACCGCATAATGCACAATGTTATCTTCAGTGGGGCTATCCTGCATGTCCAGTTCCGAGCCCTCTCAGGCCGATAATTCAGAGACTATTTCTCCCGACGCCGCCGCCGTTATCACGCGGGCACGCCGGTCTTTTGCGATTTCCATTGCCCTGCTGGTATTCGGCTTTGCGGCAGTGGCAGTGGCCCTTGTCTATCGTACCGGCGGGAAAGAAGAAACTCCCGTTGCAAGTTATGAGGCCGGTGTACTGGTTGTGCCGGCTGGTGCCAACATTATTTCGGCGGTGCCGAGCGAGGGAATGTTTGCCATTGCCTATGAAATTGACGGCAAGAGCCGGTTGCGCCTGATTAACGGGATGACCGGTGCTGTGATCCGCGACGTGGATTTCGTCACCGAATAGAGCGGCTGGCCCGGGAAATCGGGCCTTTTCGCCTTATGGTGCCGGATGGGTTAGCGCATCCGTTTTTCGATTTTTCTGGATCAGGGGCTGCGGGCGGGAAACCGTTCGCGGCTTTTTTTGCGCGCGGTTTCAGGTTTGTCACGTTTCCGAACCGAATAGGTGATGGTCACCTATTCTGGAAACGTTTCTAGCTATTGGCGTGAATATTGCGAAACGCCGCCATCCGGTCTGACACCGAGGGCGCTGCGGGTGACTGGGTTGTGGTCTTGATGGTGGAGGGTGCCTTTGGCAGCGCTTCGCTTTCAAGACTGTCGCCGGCAAATTTGCGAATGCGGTCAAACAGGCTTTCCTCGGCATCGCGCGAGGCGTCGCTGTCACTGGTGTAAATCAGATGACTGACCGAGGTGGCGATTTCGCCGAGCTGGTCGCGTAACCCTTCCTTGTCGGCCTTGCCGCTTTCCCAGTCGCGGCGGATGGTTTTTTCCACATTGGTGATGCGCACATGCAGATCGTCGAGCGCATCCTGCTGCGAGAGGTGTTCGGCCAGGGACTGGGTTGCCCCAAGGGTTGCGCCTTCGGGTTCTGTTTCTTCGAGCAAGGCATCGAGATGGGTGCCGGCGCTGGTAATGCGCGAATAGGCCTCGTCAATGCCATCGAGCGTGTCGAAGGTTTCCTTATCCGAAAAGCTGAGGGCCTGACGGATGGAGGCAATGGCGCTTTTGGGGCTCTTGTCGAGCGTGTCGGCGGGCACGCGGGCGGCCATTTCGGCCAGTTCCCGGTCGCGGGTGCGCAACCGCTGGGCGAGATCGGCGACCTCGCGCTCAAGTTCATGCATGCGCGCGACAGTGGCTTCCTGCCGGGTGGCCAGCTCTTTATGGGCGCTTTCATGGCGGTCACGCTCTGCCTTGGCAATGGCGGCTTCGCTGCGGGCGGTGTTGAGATCGCTCAATTGTTCGGTCAGGCGGGTGCGCAGGGTCTCGATATTGCGTTCGAGACGGCGCGATGTCAGGGCAAATTCGGCGCGCAACTGATCCTTGTCCGCGCGGAATTCAGCCATGGTGATGGGGGTGGCGGCCTCGATGCGCTTTTTGGTCAGGCGGACGGCGCGCTTCCATACCGATGGCAGCACGATCAGCGCGAACAGGCTGGCGATCAGAAAGCCCAGCCCAAAATACATCATGCTTTCAATGGCCATGGCCAAAATCCCCGGTTTTTACCGGCCCCGTAAGTCTGCGACGTCGCCAGAATGGCAGGAAAGCCCCGCCATTACCAATTTTAGCACCCGTTATGCTTACTGCCCATGGGGAAGTCCAGTCTGGGCGTGAGGTCCGGCGGGCCCGGTCCGCTCTAGAACGGGTTCCAGGTCGGTTCCTGGGTGAATTTGAGATAGCCGACATTGACGCCAAGACGGGCGCCGACGCCGGAGCGGATCGGCACGATATAGATATTGTTGTATTTCATCGCCGTCATGCCGAGGCCACCCACGATATAGGCGGAGCCGTCGACGCCCGGATAGCGGCCATAAATGGAATCGATGGCGGGCAGATTATAGACCAGCATCATGACGCGGCTGCCATCGCCGCCAAAATCGAAGCCGATGCTGGGGCCCTGCCAGTAGATCGAGCGCTGGCCGGCATTGCGGGTGTACATATTGCCTTCGCCATAACGGGCGCCGGCAAAGATGGCCGCAGAGCCTTCCTGGCCGAGGATATAGGCATTGGGCAGGCCGAACTGGGAGACGGCGCGCTCTACCAGTGAGGCGAGGCCCTGGGCCACCTCACCGAAAAATTCATTGCCGGTCTGAACCAGCTCGTCAGCGGAATAGGTGTCGGAAACGGCACCCTGTGCCATGGCTGCGGTCGGTGCCGCGAGGGTGGTGAAGGCGAGAATGAGGATAAAGCCAAGGCGTTTAAACATTTTTTGGATAATCTCCGTGCTTTCGATCGAGAATCCGATGGGCGGAAGCGGGTGTTTACCAAGACATTACCAATTGCGGCTAGCCTTCGGACGGTGACCTGAATCAGGTACCTGGTAAACGCGGCGATGATGCGGCAAATCTGTAAACAAATCTTAACCATTGGACGCTGCCGGCAAGTCTTTTTTGCGGGCCTTGCAGGCCTTTGTCTGGCATTTCCCGGAATTGGCGTGGCGGGAACCCTGTCGAATGCCATTGTGATCGATCCCCTCTCCGGGGTAGCGATTGGCGGCTATGATGTGGTTTCGTATTTTACCGAGGAAGAGCCGCTGGTGGGGCGGCCCGAGTTTGAATATGTCTGGCGCGGGGTGCCCTGGTATTTTGCCAATGCGGCCAATCGCGACGTTTTTGCCGGTTCTCCGGCCATCTATGCACCGCAATTCGGCGGTTATGGTTTGATGGGACTGGCGCGCGGCTATCTGTCGGAAGGCAATCCGCGGGTCTATGAAATTTTGGGGGGACGCTTGTTTCTGTTTTATTCCTCCTCCAACAAGGATGCATTCATGCTGTCGCAGAAGGCGGGGTATGAGCGCGCCGCGCAAAGCTGGAGTGTTCTGTCGCAGGACCTTTCGGAAGGCACAAGATAAGCGGGGCAGCATATTGTTGCCCGACTGCCGGTTACCGGTAAAATACGCAGCTAAATGATTTTGATTCTACTTTTCCTGACTGAATGGAGACCTTTTGCATGGCCGATCTGATCGAGCTACAAGCCAATGACCTCGCGGCGATGCTGTGTTCGCGGGTTTGCCATGACCTGATCAACCCGGTGGGGGCGGTCAATAACGGGTTGCAGACGCTGGCTGACCCGGCCCAGGCCTCGATGGCCGATTTCGCCCGTGAAATGGTGGCCAATGCCGCCGCACAGGCCCAGGCCAAGCTTGAATATGCACGGCTGGCCTTTGGCGCATCCTCGACCGCTGGCACCGAATTTGACACCCGCGAATGTGAGCGCGTGGCGCAAATCCTTTTTGGCATTGAAAAGGCCGATCTGGAATGGACATTGCCGCCGATGTTCCTGCCCAAGAACAAGGCCAAGATGTTGATGAACATGCTGCTTATTGCAGCCGGTGCGGTGCCGCGCGGCGGCAATATCGTTGCCAGCATTTCGGGTGATGCGGGGCAGGAAACCTTTACCCTTGTCGCCACAAGCGACCCGGAAAAGAAGCAGAAAACCCTGATGCCGATGGGCGTTGAGGAAATGCTGGCGGGGAACCCGGAAGAGGGCGTGGATGCGCGCGGCATTCAGCATTTTTATACCGGGCTGTTGGCGCGGATGAACGAGATGGACATGTCGATTACGCTTGAAGACGGCGTGTTCCGGTTTGTCGCATCGCCCAAACAGGCCAAAGCGGCCTGAGATTTACAAACAGCATGCAGCGCAAATGGTGCTGCATGCTAACGAATCATACGGACTTTTGTTGGATAATGGCTGACGGCAGACGGGTTTTGATGCCGCAGCGTGGTTATTTTTATTGAAGGATTGTGGAATCGTGATGCAGTTTGACCTGGGAGAGCCCTCGGAAAGCCGACCGATGCGGTCATGTCTCGTCGTTGACGATTCCAGCATTATGCGCAAGGTCGCCCGCCGCATTCTTGAAGATATGGACTATGTGGTGGACGAGGCCGAGGACGGCCAGGAAGCCTATGACAAGTGTCAGGCCAAGATGCCCGATTCCATCCTTCTCGACTGGCATATGCCGATCAAGTCCGGGCTCGATTTCCTGCGCGAATTGCGCGGCTATGAGGGCGGCGATTATCCCAAAGTGGTGTTTTGCACCAGCGAGAACGATATCGGGCACATTGCCATGGCGCTGAAACTGGGTGCCAATGAATATATCCTCAAGCCGTTTGACCGCGATATTCTGGAAGCCAAGTTCAGCGGCCTTTGGGCCCCCGGTGCCAGAGGCGAGCTGGCGCGCAAGGCAATCTGAGGCGATCAGAGCGTTCGTTCTGATCTCCTAACCCCTTGTTTTTCTGAGCCTTATTAGCCCCGGGTCAAGCCGGTGGCTTCATCAAGACCTGTCATCAGATTGAGATTTTGCACGGCGGCACCTGAGGCGCCCTTGCCCAGATTGTCATAGACGCTGAGCACGATGGCCTGTCCGGTCTCGTCATTGGCGCAGACATGCAGATGCAGGCTATTGGTGCCGTTGAGCACTTCGGGGGTCACATCGTTTGACCGCTCGAAGCTGGTCAGCGGGGCGACGTTGACGAACGTGCTGTTGGCATAGCGTTCGGTCAGGATGGCGTGGATATCGGCCCCGGTCGGCTCATCATCGATCGCCCAGAGCTGGAGCGGCACCGCGCCGATCATGCCTTGGGCATATTTGCCGACGGCGGGCTGGAATACCGGCTGGTGAATGATGCCGGCATAGGCGAGCATTTCGGGCAGGTGCTTGTGCTCAAGGGTCAGGCCATAGGGCAGGTAAGGGGGCATTGTGCTGCCCTCTGCCTCGAAATCGGCGATCATCGCCTTGCCGCCGCCCGAATAGCCGGAAATGGCATTATAGGTCAGCGGGAAATCGGCGGGCAGCAGCCCGGCCTCGACCAGCGGGCGCACGCTGGCGATGAAACCTTGCGGATAACAGCCCGGATTGGAGACGAAACGGGCTTTTGCGATCAGACCGGCCTGTTCAGGGGCCATTTCGGCAAAGCCATAAGTCCAGCCATCGGCAACCCGATGGGCGCTGGAGGCATCGATGACCCGTGTGTCGGGGTTCTCGAGCCAGGCAACGGCTTCCCTGGCGGCAGCGTCGGGCAGGCACAGAATAACGATATCGGCGCTGTTAAGGGCAATTTTGCGCGCTTCCGCGTCCTTGCGCCGGGCATCATCGAGCTGGATCAGCGTGATATCGGCGCGGCTTTCCAGCCGCTCGCGGATCTGGAGGCCCGTGGTGCCGGCTTCGCCATCAATGAAAACCTGTGTCGTCATGGCCGTAATATCTTTCGTCTCGTTTATACGGGCAAGGCTATACACGCGTTTGGGCGGCTTGTCATTTTGCCGCGCACAAATAAAACCGGCCCCGCGCTTTTCAACGCGGGGCCGGCGATTACGGGCAGATAGCTTCGAGCTTATTCGCCGAAAGCGTTCTTGAAGCTATAAGAAGCCAGATCTTCGCGGCGGAGGCCGCGGGCGGCCAGGGCGGCGTCGCTCTGCATGGACAGGCGGGAATAGGTTGCCTGTGCCTTGCGGGCGCGGCCGATGTCGCCAAAGAAGTCGCTGATGCTGGACTGAATGGAATGACGTGCCATGATTTTTCTCCTGATCATTTTTCAAATTTGTTAAGTGTAATCTGGTCCCTGGAGGGGGTTGGCACAAGGCACGATCCTGCATGCGAGGCATGCGGTGGCGGCATGGTCGCCGAAACGACAAAAAACCCCGCGTTGCTGACGCGGGGTTTTTGATGTCGTTGCGGAAAGGTTCTGGCGGTGAACCGATCAGGCGCTTTCGGAGAGTTCCGTCTCATCAGGTTCCCGTAGTACGTAGCCACGGCCCCAGACGGTCTCGATATAATTCTTGCCGCCGGTTGCAACTGAAAGCTTCTTGCGCAGCTTGCAGATGAAGACGTCGATAATCTTGAGCTCGGGCTCGTCCATACCGCCATAAAGGTGGTTGAGGAACATTTCCTTGGTGAGCGTCGTGCCCTTGCGGAGCGAAAGCAGCTCCAGCATCTGGTATTCCTTGCCGGTGAGGTGGACGCGCTGGCCACCGACTTCCACCGTCTTGGTATCGAGATTGACGCTCAGATCGCCGGTATTGATGACGGACTGGGCGTGACCCTTTGACCGGCGCACAATGGCGTGGATCCGGGCAACAAGCTCATCCTTGTGGAAGGGCTTGGTCATGTAATCATCGGCGCCGAAGCCGAGACCACGTACCTTGTCTTCAATCCCGGCCAGACCGGACAGGATGAGAATAGGTGTTTGAACCTTTGCCACGCGCAATGTGCGCAGCACTTCGTACCCGCTCATGTCTGGTAGATTCAGGTCGAGCAGAATTATGTCATAGTCGTACAACTTGCCGAGATCGACGCCTTCTTCACCAAGATCGGTGGTGTAAACGTTGAAACTCTCAGACTTGAGCATCAGTTCGATGCTTTGAGCCGTTGCGCTGTCATCCTCTATAAGGAGTACCCGCATGTTAATCCCCTTAACTTCGTTCCTTGCTGGAACCCCAAGTGCGTTCCATGCGTGAGCGCACCCAAATCCAACCCTACTGGATATGATTCGACCCTAATTTGAATTAGTTAACAAAGTTTATTTCCCCAAGGCAATACGCGAGGCCGTAAAGGTTACGTATATGTTATGTGGTTGAAATCGTTGAATAAACTAGGTACAGTTTTCTTAAAGTTTAAGGTTAACAAAGGGTGTCAACCGACTCTTTAGACTCGGGGAATGCGGCTGATGCTGTCGGGGGAGAGGGTGCGAATGCGCCCACAAAAAAAGTTACTCGAAGATTAATAATTACCGTATTTAGCTTAATGACTGGTTACCGTCGGCCTACGATTCGAGGAAAGAGCCCCAGATGAAGTCGCTGATTTCGGAAATCGATGCCATTGACGAGATCGAGGTGTTCGGCCGGGTGAAATCGGTGCAGGGCCTGTTGCTCGAGGTGATCGGGCCGGTGCGCGAATTGCGGGTCGGGGGCCGGGTGGCGGTTGAAATTCCCGGCGGCAATCCGCTCGATTGCGAGATTATCGGTTTTCGCGACGGGCATGCGCTGTGTTTGCCGTTCGGGCCGATTACCGGGGTCAGGCTCGGGTGCAAGGCTGTGTTCTCGAGCCATGATGGTGCTGCCTACCCCTCGGAGGGCTGGCTTGGCCGGGTGGTCAATGCCAATGGCGACGCGGTGGATGGCAAGGGCGCTATTCCGCGCGGCGCGCGCGCCTATCCTCTTAAAGAGACCCCGCTTGCCGCGCACGACCGCGCACGGGTGGGCGAGCCGATTGATCTGGGGGTCAGGGCGCTCAATACCTTTACCACTGTGTGTGACGGCCAGCGGCTCGGGATCTTTGCGGGTTCTGGCGTCGGCAAATCGGTGCTGATGTCGATGCTGGCGATGAATACCGATGTGGATGTTGCCATTATCGGGCTGATTGGCGAGCGCGGGCGTGAAGTGAAGGAATTCATCACCGATTATCTCGGTGAAGAGGGCATCAAGAAAGCCATCGTCGTGGTGGCAACTTCGGATGAAAGCGCGTTGATGCGGAGGCAGGCGGCCTATCTGACACTGACGCTGGCCGAGTTTTTCCGCGATCAGGGCAAGCGGGTTTTGTGCATGATGGACAGCTTGACCCGGTTTGCCATGGCCCAGCGCGAGATCGGTCTGGCCATTGGCGAACCGCCCACTGCCAAGGGCTATCCGCCCACCGTATTCACGGAATTGCCGAGATTGCTGGAAAGAGCGGGCCCAGGGCTTGAAAATTCGGGCTCTGTTACCGGTCTGTTTACCGTTTTGGTGGAAGGTGATGACCACAATGAGCCAATTGCGGATGCTGTGCGTGGCATTCTAGACGGGCACATTGTAATGGAGCGGAGCATTGCGGAGCGGGGCAGGTATCCAGCGGTCAATGTGCTTCGGTCGATCTCACGTACCATGCCCGGGTGCGTACCGGAGGACTTTCGTCCGGTGCTCCGGCGGGCACGTGAACTTTTGTCGGTTTTTGCCGACATGGAGGAACTGATCCGTTTGGGGGCATACCGGAAAGGGTCAGATCCAACGGTGGACCGCGCGATTGCGATCAACCCGGAGCTGGAGGCGTTTTTGAGCCAGCAAAGGGACGAGCGGACAACGATTGAAGAGGGCTATGCAATGCTCGAAGCGATTGTTGCCAAAGCAGACGCAGCGGAACCGAAGACTTGAGTGTGTAAGGAGTACAAGTCATGAAATCGCGTAGCGAGAGCCTTATCCGGCTCAAGAAATTTCAGGTAGACGAGAAGCGCCGCCAGGTGGCGCAGATCGAATTGATGGTGACCGATTTCGAACGCATGGCGTCCGAACTGGATCAGCAGATCGATATCGAGCACCAAAAGACCGGTATCTCCGATATTGCCCATTTTGCCTATTCCACCTTTGCCAAGGCGGCGATTACCCGCCGTGACAATCTGTTGGCCTCGGCCAATGACATGCGGCAAAAGCTCGAAGCGGCGCAGGATGCGCTGGCCGAAGCTTTGGAAGACCTCAAAAAGGTTGAATTGCTGGATCAGCGCGAGCACAAGCGCGAGCTGGCGGCAGAAGCCAAGATCGAACAAGCCGAATATGACGAGATCGCGCGTATCCGCCATATGCGCTGAGCCGTTTCCTTACACATGTTGAATTTGGCAAGAACGGGTCCGCAAGGGCCCGTTGCTTTTTGGTGGGCGGGATTCATCCTTCGCCATTGCGCGCGGTATCGCCGCGCGGCAATCGAGAAGCGGGGCGTGCAATTTTCAAATGATCATATGCCCCCGATAGCCCTATCCCCCCAATCGTCATCATAATCAGGCTTGGGCCTGCCCCCATCCTCATCCTGAGCCTGTCGAAGGATGGGCGGCACGCTCGGCGCTGAAACCCTTATGGTTCGACAGGCTCACCATGAGGGTTTGGGACCGCACATTGCGTCCAGTTCATTCTCCTTCTTGCCCGGACTTGATCCGGGCATCCATTCTGTGTGGCGGGTATCGTATGGACCCTCGGGTCAAGCCCGAGGGAGAAGGGGGGATGGTCGCGGTGGCCTGTTTCGATTCCTGCCTTAAGGGGCGCAGCTGAGCCTGCGGCATGCCGCTTTCCCTCCCCTTGATGGGGAGGGTGGCCCGGCAAAGCCGGG
>Ga0209344_10001445_pt1 | contig 30901 bp, 31 predicted proteins | sample Cruoilmetagenom6_FD_187293 | JGI IMG/M metagenome (GOLD analysis project Ga0209344, IMG submission 187293) | Oil polluted marine microbial communities from Coal Oil Point, Santa Barbara, California, USA - Santa Barbara Oil Seep Sample 6 (SPAdes)... | ecosystem: Environmental > Aquatic > Marine... | reverse complement strand
ACGCTTTACGACAAGCTGGCGCGCTATGGCATCCGCCCCGAGGAGTTCCGGCGCGGATAGTGCGAACGCAGCGCGCTTTGCCGGGCCAGGCCGGGGGGCCAGCCCCCCGGACCCCCCGAGGTATTTCGGGCCAGATGAAGGGCGGGCCGGGCGCGGGACGACGATGGGACCGAGTCGTGTGCGAAAATCCGCACAATACGCAATCGCGCTGTGCGGGATGCCGCACAATGCTGTAACGCAGCATCGTGGCGCGGGGCGCTACGGGATTTCAAGTATTTGATATTATTTCAATTTCTCAGGGATTGCTGTTTTTTCCGGCTCTTGACTTGAGCGCATGGCCGGTATGCGAAAACATGCCTGCGTCGCGTCATTGAAGACGCTGATTGCAATGTCTCAATGAATGGGAGGAGACTGACATGAAATTCCTGACAGCCACCGCAACCGCGATGGCCCTGAGCCTCAGCGCTGGCGGCGCTTTCGCGGCCTGTGACGATGGCGAGATCGTCGTCAAGTTCAGCCACGTCACCAATACCGACAAGCACCCCAAGGGGATCGCTGCCTCGTTGCTGGAGCAGCGCGTGAACGACGAGATGGACGGCACGATGTGCATGGAAGTCTATCCGAATTCGACGCTCTACAATGACAACAAGGTCCTGGAGGCTATGTTGCAGGGCGATGTGCAGCTGGCCGCACCGTCGCTGTCGAAATTCGAGCAGTTCACCAAGCAGTTCCGCCTGTTCGACCTGCCCTTCATGTTCAAGGACATCGAAGCGGTGGACGCGTTCCAGGCGTCGGAAACCGGCCAGGCCATGCTGGATTCGATGCAGCGCCGCGGCCTTCAGGGGCTGGCCTACTGGCACAATGGCATGAAGCAGATGTCGGCCAACGTGCCGCTGATCGAGCCGAGCGACGCCGAGGGCCTGAAGTTCCGGGTCCAGTCCTCGGATGTTCTGGTCGCGCAGATGGAAGCGATCGGCGGCAGCCCGCAGAAAATGGCCTTTTCCGAGGTTTACGGCGCGTTGCAGCAGGGTGTCGTGGACGGGCAGGAGAACACCTGGTCGAATATCTACGGCAAGAAGTTCTTCGAGGTGCAGGATGGCGTCACCGAGACCAACCACGGTGTGATCGACTACCTGGTCGTGACCAATATCGACTGGCTCAACGGGCTTGACGAGGATGTGCGCGAGCAGTTCCTGACCATCGTCAACGAGGTCACGCAGACCCGCAACAGCGAATCCGCCAAGGTCAACCAGGAGGCCAAGCAGGCGATCATCGACGCCGGCGGCGAGGTGCGCGAGCTGACACCCGAGCAGCGTGAGAAATGGGTCGAGGCCATGAAGCCGGTCTGGGAACAGTTCAAGGACGACGTCGGCCAGGAGACCATCGACGCGGCCCAGGCGATCAACGCCAGCATGTAACACCGCGTTGCGCCACTGGCGCAACCGGCGGGCGGGCCGTTTCGCATGGCCCGCCCTTTTCTTACCCGGTGAGAGGGAGGGGGAGAGATGCAGACCCGTCACAGCACGACGGACAGGATAGAGGAGACGGTGATCGCCGCGCTTCTCGGTCTGATGACGATGGTGACATTCGCCAATGTCGTCGCGCGATACCTGTTCAATTCCAATATCCTGTGGGCGCTTGAACTGACCGTGTTCATGTTCGGCTGGCTGGTTTTGCTGGGCGCCTCCTATGCGGTGAAGAAACGCGCCCATCTGGGGGTGGATGCGCTGCTCAACATGATGCCGCAGGGGCTGCGCCGGGGAATGGCGCTGTTTTCGGTGACCTGTTGCCTCGTGTTCGCGCTGATGCTGCTGAAGGGGGCCTGGGATTACTGGGCGCCTTATGCCGAGCTGCCGCCGACAACGGGCCGCTGGTTTCCCACCGGGCTCAATTTCGAGATGCGTGGCCAGGGCTGGTACGAGGTGCAGGACATCCCGATGATCGCGCCGCTGAAGTTCCTTGAGACGCTGATCAACGAGGGGCAGAGCTATGAGAAGATCCCCAAGGCGATCCCTTACCTCGTGCTGCCGATCTCGATGCTGCTGCTGACGCTGCGTTTCGCGCAGGCCGCGGGCGCGATCTGGCGGGGTGAGAGCGATCGGCTGGTCGCCAGCCATGAGGTCGAGGACGAGCTTGAGAATATCCGCGCCCAGCAAGGGGAGCATGAGTAATGGAAGTCCTTCTTCTTTTCGTCATGGTGATCGGCCTGATGCTGGTCGGCGTGCCGATCGCCATTTCCCTGGGGCTGAGTTCGACCCTGTTCCTGCTGTGGTTCTCGGACAGTTCGATGGCCTCCATCGCGCAGACCCTGTTCGAGGCCTTCGAGGGGCATTTCACCCTGCTGGCGATCCCGTTCTTCATCCTCGCCTCGTCCTTCATGACGACGGGCGGCGTGGCGCAGCGGATCATCCGATTCTCGATTGCCTGCGTGGGGCACCTGCATGGCGGGCTGGCGATTGCAGGGGTGTTTGCCTGCATGCTGTTCGCGGCGCTGTCGGGGTCGAGCCCGGCGACGGTGGTCGCCATCGGCACGATCGTCATCGCGGGCATGCGGCAGGTCGGCTATACGCGCGACTTCGCCGCCGGGGTGATCGCCAATGCGGGCACGCTTGGCATTCTCATCCCGCCCTCGATCGTGATGGTGGTCTATGCCGCCGCGGTCGAGGTCTCGGTCGGGCGCATGTTCCTTGCGGGCGTGATCCCCGGCCTGATGGCGGGCGGGATGCTGATGACGGCGATCTACGTCATGGCGCGGCTTCGCAACATGCCCAAGGGCGAATGGCTGGGCTGGGGCGAGATCCTGTCTTCGGGGCGCGATGCGGCCTGGGGGCTGTTCCTGATCGTCATCATCCTGGGCGGTATCTATGGCGGCATCTTCACGCCGACCGAAGCCGCCGCCGTGGCCGCCGTCTATTCGTTCTTCATCGCCTCGTTCGTCTACAAGGACATGGGGCCGCTCGCGACCAAGGGCGAAGGGCGTAACCTGAGCCTGTTGCACAAGCCGCAGGCGCTGATCACGGCCTTCTTCCATGCCGATACGCGGCACACATTGTTCGAGGCGGGCAAGCTGACGGTGACGCTGCTGTTCGTGATCGCCAACGCGCTGATCCTCAAGCATGTGCTGACCGACGAGCAGATCCCGCAGCAGATCGCAGGTGCGATGCTGAATGCCGGGTTCGGGCCGGTGATGTTCCTGATCGTGGTCAACGTGATCCTGTTGATCGGCGGGCAGTTCATGGAACCCTCGGGCCTTCTGGTGATCGTTGCGCCGCTGGTCTTTCCGATCGCGATGGAGCTGGGGATCGACCCCATTCACCTCGGCATCATCATGGTGGTCAACATGGAAATCGGGATGATCACGCCACCGGTTGGTCTCAACCTGTTCGTGACCTCGGGCGTGGCGGGGATGCCGATGATGAGCGTCGTGCGCGCCGCCCTGCCCTTCCTCGCGGTGCTCTTCGTGTTCCTGATACTGATCACCTATATCCCGTGGATATCGACGGTGCTGCCCAATACCTTCATGGGGCCGGAGATCATCACGAAATAGAGTTTGCGGTAACGAGTGACACGCGCCGTCCCCCCGTGGGGCGGCGCGTTTTCATTTGCGCGCGCTACTTCCCCTTCCAGACCGGGTCGCGTTTCTCGGCGAAGGCGCGGGCGCCTTCGGCCTGGTCCTCGGAGGCATAAAGCACATCCACGGTTTCAAACTGGCGCCGGGTGATCCGGTTCATGGCATCCTGGAAGGTCATCGCCTCGGCCTCGCGCACGATCTCCTTGAGTGCGGCGTAGACAAGGGGCGGCCCCGATGCGAGATGCCCGGCCATTTCGCGCGCCTTCGCCATCAGGTCGCCCGCGGGGTGGACCTGATTGACGAGACCCCAGCGGGCGGCCTCTTCAGCGTCGATCCAGCGCCCGGTCAGCAGCATTTCCATCGCGATGTGATAGGGGATGCGCTTGGGCAGTTTCACACTGGCGGCATCGGCCACCGTGCCCGAACGGATCTCGGGCAAGGCGAACTGCGCGTGATCCGCGGCCAGAATGATATCGGCCGAGAGCGCCCATTCCAGCCCGCCGCCACAGCAGATGCCGTTCACGGCGGCGATGATCGGCTTGTTCATCGCGCGCATTTCCTGAATGCCGCCAAATCCGCCCGGCCCGTAATCGCCATCCACCGCGTCACCGTCGGCGGCGGCCTTGAGATCCCAGCCGGGGCAGAAGAATTTCTCGCCCGCGCCGGTGATGAGGGCGACGCGCATGTCGGGATCGTCGCGAAAATCGCGGAACACTTCGCCCAGGATGCGGCTGGTGGCGATGTCGATGGCGTTGGCCTTGGGCCGGTCCAGCGTCACCTCGAGCACATGGCCCGAGCGGCTTGTCTTGACGGGGCTCTCTGTCATGGCGTCTCTCCGATGGTTGCGATGGTGATGAGCGCATCCACCGCCACGGCGCGGTCGGGCGTGCAGATGAGCGGGTTGATTTCCACCTCTTCGAGGTGTTCGGCATGGCGGGTCACGTAATCCTGCACCGCCAGCACCGCATCGGCAATGGCGGCGCGCGCGACCGGCGGCGCACCGCGATAGCCCGCCAGAAGGGGCGCGATGCGCAACCCGTCGAGCGCAGCATCGATATCGGCGCGGGTCACGGGCAACAGGAGTTGTGCGCTGTCCGCGATGATCTCGGTGAGGGTGCCGCCCGCGCCGAGCGTCAGCACGAAGCCATGCGCCGGATCGCGGGTGACGCCGACCAGCAACTCCACCAGCCCGTCGGTGATCATCTCTTCGACCAGCCAGCTTTCGCAGGGCATGGCGCGCGCGGTGGCGATGGCGGCGGCCGCGTCATCGCGCGCCAGCACGACGCCGCCCGCTTCGGTCTTGTGGGCAAGGCCCTCGGCCTTGATCGCGAGCGGCGCGCCGATCCGCTGCGCGGCGTCTTGCAACGCCGCATCGTCACCGGCACGCAGCGCGTTCGGCACCGCCACGCCATGCCGGGCGAGTGCCGCCTTGGCCTCGGCCTCGCTGAGGGTGACGGGTGCCCTGGGCGCGCCGGGCAGCAGAAGCGGTGCGGGATCGCGGCGGGGCCGGCCGAGAAAGGCGGCAACCTCGATCGCGCTCAGCGCATCATCAAGCCCGAGCAGCGGCACGAGCCCCGCCTCGATGCAGCGCAGGGCAACGGGTTCGGGCAGCGCCTCGGGCAAGGTGGCGATCAGCGCAAGCGGCTTGCCGCTGTCGCGCGCGGCGGTGGCGCTGGCCGTGATGATGCATTCCCAAGCTTCCATGGAGCAGCGATCCGTGCGCGGGAAATCGGCAACAACGCAGCCAAGCGCCAGGTCCCCCGACAGCATCGCCGTGAACGTGCACGCCATAGCCGGGACATTGTCCCAGATATAGGTGTGATAATCCAATGGGTTGGCGAGGGACACCATCGGCCCGAGCGCTTCCCTGAGCGCGGCTTGCTGGCCCGTCGAAAGTGGCGGAAATTCGATATCGCGCCCCGTCGCGCTGTCGGCCACGAGGCTGGCCTCGCCCCCCGAGCAGGACATCGAGGCGATCCGGTTCGATGGCAGGGCGCCTGCGAAATGCACGAGCTTCAGGCTTTCCAGCAAGGCGGTCAGGCTGGAGACCTGCGCGAACCCCAGGCGCCGCAAGAGCGCCCGCCCGCCCGCATCGCTGCCCGCCAGCGAAGCGGTATGCGAAACCGCCGCCGCGCGCGCATGGGCCGAACGCCCGGCCTTCAACGCGATCACCGGCTTGTTGCGCGCATGTGCCTCGGCGGCAAGCGCCTCGAAGGCGCGCAGGTCGCCCACCCCTTCGATATGCAGGCCAAGCGCGGTCACGCGATCATCGGCCAGAAGCGCACGCCCCATATCGGCAAGGCCGGTCTGCGCCTGGTTCCCGGCGGTCAGCACATAGGCCAGCGGCAGGCCGCGCGCCTGCATGGTGAGGTTGAGCGCGATGTTGGAGCTTTGGGTGAGGATCGCGACGCCCGAATCGCAGCGCTGCCCGCCATGCTGGTCGGGCCAGAGCAGCGCCCCGTCGAGGTAATTGACGAAACCATAGCAGTTCGGCCCGATCACCGGCATCGCCCCCGCCGCCTGCAGCAACTGCGCCTGAAGGTCGGCACCATCGCCGGTTTCGGCCTGCGCCTCGCTGAAGCCGCTGGCGAAACAGACCGCCCCGCCCGCCCCCATCAGGGCAAGCGCGCGAGTCACTTCGATGGTGGCGTGGCGGTTGACGCCGATGAATGCCGCATCCGGCGCGCCGGGCAGATCGGCGAGCTCGGCATAAGCCGCGACGCCGCCCAGCTCGCTGCGGCGCGGATGCACCGGCCAGATATCGCCGGCAAAGCCCATCTTGCGGCATTGCGCGACCACATTGGCGCACCACGCCCCGCCGCCGATCACGGCGATCGAGCGCGGGCGCAAAAGGCGGGAAAGATCGCGTGTCATGGATGACTCCCTCGTGAAGAAAAGGGGCGCTGCCCCTTTTGGCCTTCGGCCAATTCACCCCGAGGTATTTCCGGCCAGATGAAGTAACCCGCTGTTAACCCTGCCCCTTCATACTGGCCGCGCGGCACAGGCTGAGGAGCCGATGGCCGCGCAAGGTGAAGCCCCTCGTTCCTTGTGGACGGGGGGTGCTCCATGAAGCGGGCCGTGGTCTTCATCTGGCGGGAAATACCTCGGGGGTTCGGGGGCAGCGCCCCCGATGCGATGGCCCCGATATCCCGCGCACCGTCCGCCTTCATGCGCCGAGCGGTCGCAGCAATTCGCGGCTGATGATGTGGCGCTGGATTTCGCTGGTGCCGTCCCAGATCCGCTCGACCCGCGCATCGCGCCAGAACCGCTCGATGGGCAGATCGTCCATCAGACCCATGCCGCCATGCAGCTGGAGGGTGGCGTCGGTCACGCGGGCCAGCATTTCGCTGGCGTACAGCTTGGCGCTGGCGATCTCGCGGTTGGCGGGCAGGCCCTGGTCAAGCCGCCAGGCGGCAGCCAGGGTGAGAAAATCTGCGGCGTCGATCTCGGTGATCATGTCGGCGACCTGGAAGCCCACGCCCTGGAACTTGCCGATGGGCTGGCCGAACTGGCGCCGTTCGGCGGCCTGCGAGAGCGCGTATTCAAAGCAGCGCCGCGCGCGCCCGACGCTCATGGTGGCGACGGTGATCCGGGTGGCGTAGAGCCACTCGTTCATCACCGCGAAGCCACCATCGACCTCGCCCAGCACCTGCGCGTCGGGCAGGCGGCAATCGTCGAATTCCAGCACCATGTTCTTGTAGCCGCGATGGCTGACCGAGTTGTATCCGTCACGGATGGTGAAGCCGGGCGTGCCACGATCCACCAGAAATGTCGTGATCCGCTTCTTGGGGCCGCGGTCGGTCATGTCCTCGCCGGTGGCCACGAAGACGATGACGAAATCGGCGTGATCCGCGCCCGAGATGAAATGCTTGGTGCCGTTGAGCACCCAATCCCCGCCGTCGCGCCGGGCGCTGCATTTCATGCTGCGCACATCCGATCCGGCGTCGGGTTCGGTCATCGCCAGCGCGTCCATCCGCTCGCCGCGCACGGCCGGCAGGAGGTAGCGCTCGCGCTGTTCGCCGGTGCAGGCCATGAGGATGTTCTGGGGGCGTCCGAAGAAATGCGTGAGCGCCATCGAACCGCGCCCGAGTTCGCGCTCGACAAGGGCGAAGTCCAGATGACCCAGCCCCGCGCCGCCGACCTCTTCGGGGAAGTTGCAGGCATAGAAACCAAGGTCCAGCGTCTTGCGCCGGATCTCCTGCGCGAGCTCGGCGGGCACCGCGCCGCTGCGCTCGACCTCGGCCTCGTGGGGATAGATCTCGTTCTCGACGAAGCTGCGCACGGTCGAGACGATCATCTCCTGTTCGTCACTCAATCCGAAATGCATGGGTTCAGTCCTTATCGGCATGAAGCGCCGCCAGTTCCGCGACGCGGCGGGCGACCTGGGGCGCGGGGTCACAGGAGCGGCGGGTTTCGAGGCTGACATGGATCATCAGCTGATCGGAACTGGCCAGCACCGTGCCATCGCCCGCGCGGATCATCTGGTGGGCGCAGCGCAGTTTCTTGCCCGCGCCTTCGGTGACGCGGCTATGGACCTCGACCCGCTCGCCGGCATGGGTTTCAGCGAGGAAACGGATCGTGGATTCAACAGTGAAATAGCTGAGCCCGGAGGCGATGTAATCGGCATCGGCCCCCACATGCGCCATGACCACATCCGCCGCGTCCGAGAATATCTGCCCGTAGCGGCCCTCGTTCATGTGGCCATTGGCATCGGTCCAGTCCACCGGGATCACCCGCGACTGCGACACCAGCGGATCACCTTCGGCAAGCGGCTGGCGCAGGCTGTCCTGATGCGCGTTGATCAGCCGCCCGGCGGCATTGCCCTGCTGCCGGAGCGCGCGCATCATGGCGATGAGGTTGCCATCGCGCTTGCGCTCGAGATCGCGGATCGACAGGTGCCCCGACTGCGCGTCGGACTGGCTGGCGATCTTTTCCACCAGTTCGTCGCTCATTTCGGGCACATCCATGAGCTTGGTCCAGGGCCAGGCCAGGGCCGGGCCGAACTGGGCGATGAAATGGCGCATCCCCGCCTCGCCCCCGGCGATGCGGAAGGTCTCGAACAGCCCCATCTGCCCCCATCTGAGGCCAAAGGCATAACGGATCGCGTTGTCGATTTCCTCGGTGGTGGCGATGTCATCATTCACGAGCCACAGCCCCTCGCGCCAGACCGCTTCCATCAGGCGGTCCGCGATATGGGCGTCGATTTCCTTGCGCACATGCAGGGGATAGAGCCCGACCGAGGTGAGCAGCGCCTTGCAGGTTTCCACAGCACCCGGATCGGTGGCGGGCGACGGCACGACCTCGATGAGTGGCAGAAGGTAGACCGGGTTGAATGGGTGCGTCACCATGATGCGGGACGGATCGGCGGCGCCCTCTTGCAGCTCGGAGGGTTTGAAACCCGAGGTCGAGGAGCCGATCAGCGCGCCCGGATCGGCGGCCTGGATCTCGGCGAAGACGCGGTGCTTGAGGTCCAGCCGCTCGGTCACGCTTTCCTGCACCCAATCCGCGCCGCTGACCGCCTCGGCGATCGAGGCGCAAAAGCTCAGGCTGCCCTCGTCCGGCAGGGCGCAGTCATAGAGCATGGGCAGGGCGCGGCGGGCATTGTCGAGCACTTCGCCGACCTTGCGCTCGGCCTGCGCGTCGGGGTCGAAGACACGCACGTCCCAGCCATTGAGCAAAAAGCGCGCGGCCCAGCCGCCGCCGATGACGCCGCCCCCGATGATCGCTGCGGTTCTTGTCATGTGTTGTCTCCTTCCGGGCGCATCCGAAGTGCGCCTTCGTCATATCCGTTGAATTCCAGTATCTCGCGGGCGGCGGTGATGCGGTCGCCGCCGCCCGAGGCCGCGCGGTCGAGCACCCAGCCGAAGCTGCCATCGGGCGTGCCGATGGCGGCGGTGCGATAGCCCTCATCGACCCAGACCACCCAGAGTTCCAGCGCCCCCGAGGGGCCGGAAAGCCGCCAGCGGTTCGGTCCCAGAACGGTGGCGGGTCGTGTGATGCGCCGGGTTTCACAGGCGCCGCCCGCATCGCAGACCCTGCGCGTGAAGGTGAATGTGTCGGTCTCGCCCGGATGGAAGCCAACCGCGACCAGCCCCGCCATGTCGGGCGTTGGCGGCGTGGCCGCGCGCAGCACCCAGTCGCCCGAGAGCCGCGCATGATCACTGCGCGTCGTGACCGAGAGCGGCTGTCCCGTGTCGCGATACCCCGGCCCGGTGGGCGCGGTGGCACAGGCTGCAAGGAGCAGCAGCGAAAAGAGGCTGACACGCAGTTTCATGGCACCATGCTTTCGGTATGGCCGTCCACCGCCAGCACCTGACCGCTGACGCGGGCGGCGGCGGGAGAGGCGAGGAACAGCGCCATGTCGGCAAGGTCGTCGGCGCTGACCCATGTGCGCAGGCTGGAGCCCTTGACGTAGATCTGGCGCACGTCGTCGGGGGAAAGCCCGCTGGCGGCGGCTTCCATTTCGACGACGCGGTCCATGCGCGCGCCCTCGACTGCGCCGGGGGCGATGGCGTTGACACGCACGCCTGCGGGGCCAAGCTCCATCGCCAGCGTCTTCATGAGGCCAATGAGCCCCCATTTGGCCGCGACATACGGGCTGCGATGGGGCACGCCATAGAGGCCGGAGGTGGAACTGGTCAGGAGGATCAGCCCGGCGCCCTGCCCCCGCATTACCCGCGCCGCCCAGCGGCAGGTGAGAAAGGCGCCGTTGAGGTTGACATCGAGGCAGGCGCGCCACGCGTCGAAATCGAGATCCTCGATCCGCCCCGCCGGGCCGCCGGTGCCCGCGTTGGCGCAGACCACGTCGGCGCCGCCCCAATCCTGTTCGACCTTTCCAAGAAAGGCGTCCATCTGTGCGGGATCGGTGACATCGGCCTGGACGGCGATGGCATCCGGCATTTCGGCCCGGGCGGCGGCGACGGCCGATGCATCCGCATCACAGAGCGCGACGCGATCACCGCGCGCATGAAAGCGGCGCGCAAAGGTCAGGCCGATCCCCGAGGCACCGCCGGTGATGACGACACGCTGTCCCATGATCGCTCAGCCCTTGGGCGCTTGTTTGCGCAGGTTCAGCTTCTGGCGGACTTCGTCGGGGCCGATCACCCGCGCGCCAAGGTTCTCGACGATCCCGGCGGCGCGTTCGACAAGCTGCCAGTTCTCGGCCAGCACGCCCTTGTCGAGCATCAGGTTATCTTCGAGCCCGACGCGCACATTGCCGCCCGCCAGCACGCTGGCGGCCACATAGGGCATCTGGTTGCGCCCCAGGGCGAAGGCCGAAAAGGTCCACTCGGAAGGGATGTTGTTGACCATCGCCATGAAGGTGTTGAGGTCATCGGGCGCGCCCCAGGGCACGCCCATGCAGAGCTGAACCAGGGCGTCGGGTTCAAGGATGCCGTCCTTGACCAGTTGCTTGGCATACCACAGGTGGCCGGTGTCGAAGGCCTCGATCTCGGGTTTCACCCCCAGTTCGGTCATCATGCGGCCCATTGCCTGCAACATCCCCGGCGTATTGGTCATGACGTAATCGGCCTCGGCGAAGTTCATCGTGCCGCAATCGAGGGTGCAGATTTCCGGCAGGCAGTCGGCGACATGGGCGACGCGTTCGCTGGCGCCGGCCATGTCGGTGCCCGCCTCGTCCACCGGCAGCGGTGCGTCGATGCCGCCGAAGGTGATATCGCCGCCCATCCCGGCGGTGAGGTTCAGCACAACATCGGTGTCCGAGTCGCGGATCCGGTCGGTGACTTCGCGAAACAACCCGCGATCACGCGAGGGCGCGCCGGTTTCGGGGTCGCGGACATGGCAATGGACCACGGCGGCCCCGGCCTTGGCGGCGGCGATGGCGCTGTCTGCAATCTGCCGGGGCGAGCGGGGCACATGCGGGCTGCGGTCCTGGGTCGCGCCCGAGCCGGTCACGGCACAGGTGATGAAAACCTCGCGGTTCATGGCAAGCGGCATGGGGTCCTCCTGATCTGCTGCGGGTCATGCGATGGCATGAGTTGCGCGAAGGGTAACCCGCTGGTGGCCGGATCGCATATGCAGTATCAGACAATTATCATGCCTGAATGGACAAAAACCACGGACGCGCCGGTGCGCATCACCTTTCTGCTCTTTGATGAGTTCTCGAACCTGTGCCTGGCGAACTGCCTGGAGCCGTTGCGCGCAGCCAACACGATCACGCGGGCGCGCGCCTTTGACTGGCAGATCGTGACACCATCGGGCGCGCCGGTGCTGTCCTCGAGCGGGATGCAGGTGATGCCCCACGCCGCCCTGCCCGACATGCAGGGCAACGCCGATTACCTGTTCGTGCTGGCCAGCTATTACCACGAGGCGCATGATTCGGGCGCGACGCGGCGGGCGTTGCGGGTGGCGGCGCGCAAGGCGGGCGCGGTCGTGGCGCTGGATGCGGGGCCGTGGCTGCTGGCGGCGGCGGGGCTGCTGGCGGGGCGGCGGGCGACGGTGCATTGGGACCTGCTGGACGCCTTTACCGAGCGGTTCCTCGATGTCGAAGCCGAGCGCGCAAGGGTCTTGCGCGACGGGCCTTGGTGGACCTGTGCGGGGGCGATGTCGGCGCTTGATCTGACGCTGGGGCTGATTGCGGATCACCTGGGGCTGGCGGCGCGGCTGGATGTGGAATCACTGTTCATTCATGGCGATCCGCCGGTGGCGATGCCGCGTGAACGCCAGGCGGTGAGCGATCCGCTGGTGCACCGGGCGCTGAGCCTGATGCGCCAGAACACCGAACGGCCCCTACCGCAGTCGGTGCTGGCGCGCAGGCTGTCATGCCAGGCGCGCACGCTGGACCGGCGGTTTCGCGCGACCCTGGGCGCGCCGCCCGGTGCGGTCTATCGCCATCTGCGCCTTGCGGCGGCGCGGCGGATGCTGGAAACCACCAGCCTCGGCATCGCGGAAATCGCGCTGCGCAGCGGTTATGACAGCCCCGCCGCGCTGACGCGGGCGGTGCGCCGCCTTTACGGGGCGACGCCGTCGCAACTGCGCGCAAGCGCTTGAGCCGCCCACGGTTTCGGCGCAGAATTGCGCCATGACAGAACCCACGAACGCCCCCCGATTTCGCCTGCGCCTTGTCTTTGCCAGCAACGAGATGCTGGGACCGGGCAAGGCCGAGCTGTTGGAGCGGATCGCCGAGACGGGGTCGATCGCGGCGGCGGGGCGTGGGATGGGCATGAGCTACAAGCGGGCCTGGCAGTTGGTCGAGACGATGAACGCGATGTTCCGCGCTCCGCTGGTCGAAAGCACGCGCGGCGGCGCGCGCGGCGGCGGGGCCGTGGTGACCGAGACCGGGCAAGCCGTTCTGGCAGAGTTCCGGGGTCTCGAGGAGGCCTCGAGAACCGCTGGCGCGGACCATATCGCGCGGCTGACGGGGATGCTGCGCGATATTCCCGATGGAAAATAACGCTTGCCTTGCGGGTGGCACTTTCGATATTCCCGGTAAAACATATCGCTTTGCTGAGGGAACCAGATGAGCCGTACATCCACGCGCCGCGCGATTGCCGCCATACTGGCCGCCGCGCTGCTGCCCGCAAACATTGCGCGGGCCGACAGCGTCACGGTCTTTGCCGCCGCCAGCATGACCAACGCCATGCAGGACGTGGAGGACCGGTTCGAGGCCGCAAGCGGTCATGACGTTGTCGTGTCACTGGCAGGATCGTCGGCGCTGGCGCGCCAGATCCAGTTGGGCGCCCCGGCGGATGTGTTCATCTCGGCCAATCCGGGCTGGATGGATACCCTGGAATCCGAAGGGCTGATCGCGGAGGGCACGCGGTTCGATCTCTTGAACAACGCCATCGTGCTGATCGCGCATGGGTCCGATGCGCCGCAGGTCGATATCGGCCCCGGCATGGACATGGCGGGGTTGCTGGATGGCGGACGGCTGGCGATGGCGATGGTCGATGCGGTGCCTGCCGGGATCTATGGCAAGGCGTCGCTGACATCGCTGGGGCTGTGGGATGGCATCGCCCGCGATGTGGCGCAGGCCGACAATGTGCGCGCCGCGCTGGCGCTGGTGGCGACCGGCGAAGCGCCCTACGGCATCGTCTATGCGACCGATGCGTCGGCCAGCGATAACGTGACGGTCGTGGGCACCTTCCCCGCCGAGAGCCACCCCCCGATTGTCTACCCTGCGGCACGTATTGCGGGACGCGAGAGCGAGGCCGTGGCGACGTTTCTTGAATTCCTGCGCGGTCCCGAAGCGCGCACGGCCTTCGAGCGACAGGGGTTCATCGTGGTGCAGGAGTAACGCGACCGCATGGGATGGCTTGAACCGCAGGAATGGGAGGCCGTGGCGCTGTCGCTGAGGGTCTCGTTCTGGGCAACGCTGGTGGCGTTGCCCTTTGGCGTGTTCATCGCCCATGCGCTGGCACGCTGGCATTTTCCGGGCAAGCAGCTGTTGAACGGGCTGGTGCACCTGCCGCTGATCCTGCCGCCGGTAGTGACGGGCTACCTGTTGCTGTTGACCTTCGGCACCAAGGGGCCGGTGGGCGCGCTGTTGCAGGATTTCGGGATCGTGCTGGCGTTTCGCTGGACCGGCGCGGCGCTGGCGGCGGCGGTCATGGGCTTTCCGCTGATGGTGCGCGCGATCCGCCTGTCGATCGAGGCGGTCGATCCGAAGCTGGAACAGGCGGCATCGGTCCTGGGGGCATCGCGGGCATGGGTCTTCGTGACGGTCACGCTGCCACTGATCCTGCCGGGGATCATCGCGGGCAGTATCCTCGGCTTCGCCAAGGCAATGGGCGAGTTCGGCGCGACGATCACCTTCGTTTCAAACATCCCCGGCGAAACCCGCACGGTGCCCACGGCGATCTATGCCTTCTTGCAGGTGCCGGGGGGTGAATCCTCGGCGATGCGGCTGGTTGTGGTCTCGGTCGTGGTGGCGATGGGGGCGCTGATCATGTCGGAATGGCTGGCGCGGCGAGCGGCCAGAAGGGTTTCGGGAACATGACGCTCGCGGTGCGCATCAGGCATTCATTCGGGGATTTCACGCTGGATGTGGATTTCGAGGCGCCGCCCGGGTTGACGGTGCTGTTCGGGCGTTCGGGATCGGGCAAGACGACGGTCATCAACGCGGTGGCAGGTCTGCTGAGACCCGATGAGGGGCGTATCGCGGTGGATGGGCAAACCCTGCTGGACAGTGCGGGCCGCGTGGACCTGCCGCCGCATCGCCGGGGTCTGGGATATGTGTTCCAGGAGGCGCGGCTGTTTCCGCATATGAGCGTGCGCCAGAACCTCAAGTTCAGCCGCTGGTTCCGCAAGGGCACGCGCGCCGATTTCGGGCAGGTGGTCGAGATGCTGGGGATCGGCGACCTGTTGGATCGCCGCCCCGGTGCGCTGTCGGGGGGCGAGCGCCAGCGCGTCGCCATCGGGCGCGCATTGCTGGGCGATCCGGGAATCCTGCTGGCCGATGAGCCGCTGGCGGCGCTGGATGATGCGCGCAAGGCCGAGATCCTGCCCTATTTCGAGCGCCTGCGCGATGAGGCGGCGGTACCGATCCTTTATGTCAGCCATTCCGCCGCCGAGGTGGCGCGGCTGGCGACCACGGTGGTTGCACTGGAAAATGGCCGTGTTGCGGGGCAAGGCCCCGCCGCCGACGTTCTGGGCGATCCGATGCTGACGCCGCTGGGTGCGCGGGCCATGGGCGCGGTCCTGTCGGCGCGGGTGGTGGCGCATCACGATGACGGACTCAGCGAGCTCGATGCCGGTGGCGTGCCGCTTTTCGTGCCGCGGGTGGTGCAGTCGGCAGGGCAAATCATACGCCTGCGTATTGCCGCGCAGGAGGTGATGTTGTCGCGCGCAAGGCCCGAGGGCGTTTCGGCACTCAATATCCTGCCCGGCACCATCGAGCAGGTCCGCCCCGGCGAGGGGCCGGGGGCGATCGTGTCGCTGGCGACGCCCGCCGGGCGCATCCTGGCGCGGATCACGCAACGGTCCTCCAAGACGCTTGGACTGGCCGAGGGGATGCACTGCCACGCCATCATCAAGAGCGTCGCCATCGCGCCGCAGGATATCGGCGGCCAGGACTAGAACCGCGCCCGGGATTCAGGCCGCGTCGGCACGGCGGCTGATATGGCGATAACCCGCCTCGCCATGCCAGAACCCGTTGCTGAAGGACGTGCCCGTGCAGATCGCCGAAAGCCGCGCGCGCCCCTCATCAGGGTCGATACGCCTATCCAGAACCTCGTCGAACACATGCGCCACGGCGACCATATCCACATCCTGCGGCATCAGCCGGGCATGGGTGACGCCAAGCGCGCCCATGCCGCTCAGTTCCTGTAGCAGTTCGATATAGCTTTCGGATTGGGTCTGGATGCCGTTCACGCGCAGGATCGGCTGACCGTCGCCCGTGGACAGGGGCATGCCGTCCGGGTCGTCCTCGCAGATGAACTTGCAGTTGTCCTTGGTGCGGCCATGCGCGCGCGCATGATAACAGCGCGCCGAGACCGCCAGCGGCGCGCGGCCGAACACCTGCACCTCGACCCCGACGCCAATCGCGGCGGCGGCCTGCGCGGCGACGGCGACCGCGTCGCGGGGCATTTCGGCGGGCAGGCAGACATGGGTCGCCCCCTGCCCCGCCATCCAGTCTATCGTGGCCTCGTTATAGGCATTGAGGAACGGCCCCACGCGATGCGCCCGCCCGCCCCGCGCCAGAAGCCCGGCGGCATTGTTGATCTCGACCTCGTGCTCCTCGATTTCCATCAGCCCGTCGGTGGCCTGACGCTCGCGCTTGAGCATGACCTCGGCCAGCGAGGAGAGCACCACCCGCTTGCCAGCGCGGGTAAGCCGCTCGATCATCCGGGGTATCTCGCGCTCGAAGAAGGGCGCGCGTTTGGAGCAGATCACCTCGCCCAGATAGACCGTGGAAACGGGTGCCTCATCGGCGATGCGCGCGTAGAAATCGGCCCGGCGTTCCGGTGTCCAGTGATAGGCCAGCGGCCCCAGCGTCAGCTCCATCGCTCTATCTCCATTTCTTGGTCTGGAAGGCGCCCTGGGTTTCCTTTTGCCCCTCGGTGAGGGCGACCAGGTCGGCAAGGTCGGGCGTGGCCCCGGCGCGCACGACATCGACCGCTGCGCGAAACGCGCCGACCACCTTGCGCACATAGCTTTTGGAGCGCTGCCGCCCCTCGATCTTGAAGGCATGGACGCCCGCGCCCATCAGGTCGGGCAGGAGCCGCGCCAGGTTGAGGCTGACCGGCTCTTCAAAGGCATAATAGCCCTCAGGCCGGTGCGGCGCGGCATAGCGCCCCTTGCAGATTGTGGGATAACCCGCGGTCTCGTCGGGGGCGAAACGGTCGATGGTGAAACCGCCAAGGCAGGAACGCAGCCCGCCATCGGCATCCTCTTCATAGGTGACCTTGCCCGCTGGCGAACAGACCCCGTCCATGTTGGTCGACTCGCCGGTCAGCCAGCTGGTCAGCGAACAGCGCCCTTCGACCATGAGCCCGTGATTGCCGAAGATGAAGGTTTCGATCTCGCAGGGAATTTCCTGCTTGATGGCGCGGATCTCCGGGATCGTCAGGATGCGTGGCAGCACCACCCGCTTGACGCCGAAATGCTGGCAGTAATAGCGGATCGCCTCGGGGCTGGAGGCCGCAGCCTGCACCGAAAGATGCAGCCGCAGGCCGGGGTGCTCGGTGGCGATGTGGCGGGCGACACCCATGTCGGCGACGATGCAGGCATCCACCTGAAGCCGCGCCGCATTGGCCGCCGCCGCGCGCCACAGATCGAACTTGCCCGCAGGCGGATAGGTATTGAGCGCCAGCAGCACCTTGGCGCCACGCGCATGGGCATAGGCGACCGACGCCTCGAGCTCGGGCAGCGTGAAGTTCAGCCCCGGAAAGTTGCGCGCATTGGTGGCATCCTGAAAGCCGCAATAGACCGTATCGGCCCCGGCATCGACCGCCGTGCGCAGCGCCGCAGGCGTGCCGGCGGGGCAGACCAGCTCGCCCGCCTGCGAGAAGTCGGCCGGGGCGTTCATGGCGCGCTCCTCTGGCGCAGCGCATCGAGCAGCATGCGCCCCGGCGGGCCGAAGAGATCGGCGGTATCCTGGGCGATCGAGCCCTCCACATCGTCGAGCGCGTTGCGCAGGCTGACCACGGCTTCGGTATTCCCGGAGATCACCAGGTCACGCGAAAAGAACGCCGCATCGCCATCGGTCTCGCCATCCACGAGGCTGAGAAGCAGCATGAACGGTCCCTCGATCCGCGCGTCATGGGCCGGGAGCGGATCGCGGGGCACGGCGCGAAACAGCGGCGCCTGCGGATCGGGGCGCAGATGCAGGGCGAACGGGAGTTCGCTGGCGACAATCAGGAAATCGGCCTGCTGATAGGGCGCGATGCGCGCGAACATGCCGGGATGACGCGCCGCGATACGGCGCACCACGCGCTGAAGAACGGGCTGCAGGAGCGCGCGCAGCGGCGCGGTTGGAAGCAAGGCGGAAAACGCCGCGCGCGGGCGCGGTGCCGAGATATCGGTCATGTCGGGGTCTCCGGTATGTCTGAGAGGCGGTTGCCGGGCCAATGAACGGACCTCATGCGACCGGCGCGGCACTGGCGTGGCGCGGCGGCGTGCATCGGGGCGGTTCCTGGCATGGATCGGTCCTTTCGTCAGCGCGCCGGGGCGCGCCGGGACGACGGGATATCCAGCCCCGTCTATGCAAATTCGTCTAGTGCTGTTAATAGGTATTGTAAATGCCGACTCCAGCCGGATAGCAGCGACCATGCGTCTCACCTCCTTCACCGATTTCGGCCTGCGGATGCTGATGCGGATGGCCAGCGCGCCCGAACGGGCGTTCTCGACCGCCGATCTGGCCGAGGAGTTCGGGCTGTCGCGCCACCACCTGTCCAAGATCATGCAACACATGGCGCGTGCCGGGCTTGTCGAAACGCGGCGGGGTGGCGGCGGCGGCGCGGTCCTGGCGCAGCCCGCACAGACGATCCGGCTGGGCGACATCGTGCGCAAGCTCGAGGTCGGGCAGCCGCTGGTGGAATGCATGGGCGCGGATGGCGGAGCCTGCACCATCGACGGGCAATGCCGCCTCAAGGGACATCTGCATGCCGCCGAAGCGGCCTTTCTGACGGAACTGGACCGGCACAGCCTGGCCGATATCGCCCTGCCCCGCGTGATGGCAAAGCCATAGCGGCGGCGCGCACAGCGCGATCAATATTCGAGGGATCGGGATGGTGTGGTAGCGGAGGAGGGACTTGAACCCCCGACACGCGGATTATGATTCCGCTGCTCTAACCAACTGAGCTACTCCGCCAGAACGAGGCGGTAGGTATGACAGGCGGTGCGTTGCGTCAAGGCGAAAAAACCGGATTCTCGCGGGCGCTCAGCCACCGGGAAGGAGCGGTTCGATCTGGCTGGTGATCCGCGCGGCGCCGGGCTTGACCACCGATCCCCAGGTTCCCGCGACACTGCCATCGGGGGCAAGCAGGATCTTGTTGAAGTTCCATGCCGGTTGGAACCCGGCGGTTTCGGCCACCCAGCGATAGAACGGATGGGCCTGCGCGCCGCGCACATGGGTGATGGTGGTCATCGGCATGTCGAGGTCGAAATTGATCTCGCAGAATTCGGCCACCTCGGCGTCGCTGGCAAGCTCCTGCTTGAAATCCTGCGATGGCACCGCCAGCACCACCAGCCCGCGGTCGCGATAGCGGTCATAAAGCGCCTGAAGCCCGTCATACTGGGGCGTGAAGCCACAGCGCGAGGCGGTATTGACCACCAGCACCGGCTGACCACGCCAATCGGCAAGCGAGAGCGTGCCGCCGTCGATCGACTCGAAGCTCCAATCGGGCGGCGCGGCAAGGGCGGGTGCGGCCAGCAGCGCGACAAGCAGGGCAAGGGCCGCATGGAGGCGGCGAAACAGGGGCGGCATAGGGTTCATCCTTCGCAAGGTTCCAGTGATAAGTAGCACGCGGCGGAGGTGGGTCCAGAGGTGACTTGTATCCGCGCCGGGGCTGACGCATCTTCGGCGCCATGACACAGGACACAGACGAAAACCTCATCGAGGCGCTTGGCGCCATTGTCGGCGCGGCGCAAGTGATCACCGGCAAGGATGCCGAACCCTGGTCGCGCGAGTGGACAGGGCACGCGCGCTGGACGCCGCTGGCGGTTGCCCGCCCCGCCAACACCGAGGAGGTTGCGCAGATCGTGCGGTTGGCCAATCGCAGCGGCACCCCGATCGTGCCGGTTTCGGGCAATACCGGGCTGGTCGAGGGCACCTGTGGCGAGGGCGCGATCATGCTGTCGCTGGACCGGATGTCGGCGATCCGCGAGATCCGCCCGGAGGCGCGCATCGCCATTGTCGAGTCGGGGGCGATCCTGTCGCGCATCCATGATGCGGTCGAGGAGCACGGGTTGATCTTTCCGCTGTTTTTCGGCGCGCGCGGCTCGGCGATGATCGGCGGCGCGCTGTCGACCAATGCGGGCGGGTCCAACGTGCTGCGCTATGGCAGCACGCGGCATCTGTGCCTTGGGGTGGAGGCGGTTTTGCCCAATGGCGAGATCGTCGACCTGATGAGCGAGCTGCACAAGGACAATTCGGGTTATGACCTGCGCGATCTGCTGATCGGGGCCGAGGGCACACTGGGGATCATCACCGCCGCCGTGATCAAGCTGCACCCGAAGCCGCTGGCCTATGCGACGGCCACGGTGGCGGTCGCGTCGCTGAATGACGGGCTGGCGCTGTTGAACCGTCTGCAAAAGGAAAGCGGCGGCGCGGTCGAGGCGTTCGAATTCATGCCGGGCCTGTTCATGGATGCCTATCTGGAACGGCACCCCGAGGCGCGCCCGCCCTTCGAGGCGCGCCATGACGTGAATATCCTTGTGGAACTGGGCGCGCTGGCGCCGCGCGACGCCACCCCCGGCCCCGACGGGCAGACCCCGGTTGCGGCGCAGCTGGAAGAGGTGCTGACGGGGCTCTTCGAGGAGGGCGCCTTGCTGGACGCGGTGGTGGCGCAATCCGAAACACAGCGCCGCGAGATGTGGGCGCGGCGGGAGGCCTCGGCCGAGGTCGCGCGGCTGCGCCCGGATGTGATCGACAACGACGTGGCCGTGCCGCTCGACAAGATGCAGGTCCTGCACGAGCGCATCACCGCGCGGGCGCTTGAGCTGGACCCCGGATTGACGCCGATCTGTGTCGCGCATCTGGGCGATGGTAACCTGCATTTCGCAGGCTGGCCCTCGAGCCAGGACCCGGCGGTTCACAAGGCGATCAAGGCCGCGGTGGATGAAGAAGCGGTGCGCCTTGGCGGCACGTTTTCCGCCGAGCACGGGATCGGGCTGGCCAAGCAACCGGCGATGCGGCGGTTCAAGAACCCCGCTGCGCTGGCGGCGATGCGGGCGATCAAGCAGGCGCTGGACCCCAATGGGATCATGAATCCCGGCAAGGTTCTGCCCGCCGACAACAGCGACTAAATCAGACGCGCCAGTCGAAGAAACCGGGGCCTGCGCGCTCCAGCAGTTTCACGCCCATCTCGCGGCCAAGGGCGGCGCCGTCCTCGACAGGGCCGCTTTGATCGTCGTCCAGCGCCTCGCTGCCATCGGGGCGCAGCACCTGCCCGCGCAGGCGCAGCGTGCCGCCGTCGATCTCGGCCAGACCGGCGATCGGGGTTTCACACGAGCCGTCAAGCGCCGCAAGGAACGCCCGTTCGGCCGCAAGCCGCTGGCCGGTATGGGCATCATGGATCGCCGAGAGCATCTCGGCGGCGCGGGTGTCATCGGCGCGCCGCTCGATGCCGATGGCGCCCTGGGCGACGGCGGGCAGCATTTCCTCGGGGGCGATGGCGGCGGTGGCCACATCGGCGCGCCCGAGCCGGTTGAGCCCGGCCATCGCGAGGAAAGTGCAGGCGGCGACGCCGTCATCGAGCTTGCGCAGCCGGGTCTGGACGTTACCGCGGAATTCCACCACCTCGAGATGCGGATAGGCCACCAGCACCTGTGCCCGTCGCCGGAGCGACGAGGTGCCGACCTTGGCGCCCGGCTCGAGATCGGCGAGCCCGCGCACATGGGGCGACACGAAGGCGTCGCGCACATCTTCGCGCGGAAGATAGGTATCGAGCGACAACCCCTCGGGCTGAAGAACCGGCATGTCCTTCATCGAGTGGATGGCGATGTCGATCTCGCCTTTCAGCAGGGCCTCCTCGATCTCGCGGGTGAAGAGGCCCTTGCCGCCGATCTCCTTGAGGGGGCGGTCGATGATCCGGTCGCCGGTGGTCTTGATCACCACGACCTCGAAGGCCTCCTGCGGCAGATCGAAGGCCGCGGCCAGCCGGTCGCGGGTTTCATGGGCCTGCGCCAGCGCCAGCGGCGAGCCGCGGGTGCCCAGCTTCATCGGGGTATCGGGTGTCGGCAAATCTCGTGTCATGGCGGTGGTCTAGCCATGTCCGAAGGCTCTGACAAGCGCAGGGTGCTTGACATTATGACGCCGGGGGGCGACGACCTGCGCAAACGGAGGATGACATGGCCGCCCAGAAAACAATCCTGAGAGCCCTTGCCGGCGAAACGCTGGAGACACCGCCGATCTGGATGATGCGGCAGGCCGGGCGGTATCTGCCGGAATACCGGGCGACCAGGGAAAAGGCGGGGGATTTCCTTTCGCTGTGTTACAACAGCGAGTTGGCGACCGAGGTCACCTTGCAGCCGATCCGCCGCTATGGCTTTGATGCGGCGATCCTGTTTGCCGATATTCTGCTTGTTCCCCAAGCGCTTGGCGCCGATCTGTGGTTCGTCACGGGGGAAGGGCCGCGCCTTTCGACGATCACGGAGCAAGCCGGGTTCGATGCGCTGAAACCGGCGGGCGACATCCACGAGACGCTGTCCCCGATTTACCAGACCGTGCGCAACCTTTCGGGCGCGCTGCCCGCCGACACCACGCTGATCGGATTCGCCGGTGCGCCCTGGACGGTGGCGACCTACATGATCGCCGGGCGCGGCACCCCGGACCAGGGCCCGGCCCATGCCTTGAAGGCTGAAAACAAACCGCTTTTCGACGCGCTGATGGAGCGGCTGACCGAGGCCACGATCGAGTATCTCTCGGCGCAGGTGGCGGCCGGTGCGGAATGCGTCAAGCTGTTCGACAGCTGGGCGGGATCGCTGAAAGGTGAAGATTTCGACAATTACGCGACCGCCCCTGCAAAACGCATCATCAAGGAGCTGAAAGCGCGCCATCCGGGCATTCCGGTCATCGCCTTTCCGCGTCAGGCGGGCGATAAATACATCGGATTCCACGAGGAAACCGGCGCCGACTGCGTGGCGGTGGATGATTCCGTCAGCCCCGAATGGGCCGCAGAGCATATCCAGGTGTCCGGCTGCGTTCAGGGGAATCTCAAGTCAAGTCATATGGTTACGGGTGGCGAGGCGCTGGTGCGCGAGACGAAGCGAATCGTCGAGGCGTTCCGAAACGGGCCGCATATCTTCAACCTTGGCCACGGCATCACGCCCGATGCGGACCCCGAGAACGTGCAGCTGATGATCGACACGGTGCGCGGCGCCTGATCGCGTACAAAACGCACGTATTGTACGCCGGTTTTGCACAGAAAACCGCGCCGGACGTCCGGGTTGCGTACAGAACCGCAATCGCGGAACGGCGCGCGCATCGCTCGGGCGTTGTTAACCATTCTGTTCCATCCTGCCCGGATCACCCATGCAGGAGGCACAAGAAAGATGTTCACCGAGCTTCCCATCACCCGGTTTCGCGCGCAGCTGAGACCCTGGCTGGATCATCAGCTTGCCAGCGGCGACCGGCTGGTGCTGACACGCCACGGCGAGCCGATCGGCGCGCTGGTCAGCATGAAGGATTTCAACGCGCTGGAAGAGGTCGAGCGCAATCGCGAGGAATTTCTGGAGGAACGTCACGCCGAGCGGATGCGCGAGTTCAGGGCGCTGAAGGCAGGACGGTTGTAGCGCGCGCCCCTTGGGGCACGCGCGGATCGCGGCGGGTTTCGCAGGCTCAGTCGAGACCCATGCAGTTGGCGTAATAGGTCACCGTGGCGGGCCAGTCGCTGAAGACGGCGACGACCCCGGCATCCTCGTGCAGCGCGCGCAGGATGTTGAAGTAATCCGCGTCGCTGTCGGTCACATCCGCGACCGAGCGGAAATACCAGCCACCCCCTGAGGTAAGCGGGCCGGAGCGTTCCAGCGTCCAGGTGATCAGCGAAAGCCCGGCCTCGCGCGCGGCCAGCGCATAGGCGGAGGCGGTGAAATCGCCATCCTCGGGCGTGACCAGCATGTTCATCGAAGGGGCAAGGAAATTGACGCCCTGATCCTTGAGCGCGGCGAAATCCTGTTGCCAGGTTTCGGGATCCTGTTCGTCGAAACCGTCATGCCACTGGACAAGGTAGACCGCCTGCGCGCCGAAATCGGGTTCGTTTTCGATCCAGTAGAGGACATCGTCGAGATTGAAGCTTTGTGCCCAGACATCCGAGGCGGGGATACCGGCGGCCTTGTATTCGTCGATCATCTTCTGGGCGTAGTCGGCCTGGCTGAAGCCGTCATGGGGCATCTCGACCGAGGGGGTCTTGAGCTCGGGCGTGAATTTGGCGCCGAGCGACCCGATCAGTTCGATCGACTCGGCATGGGTCATGAGCGTGCCGCCCTGTGTGGCGTAAAGATCGGTGCGCCAGCCCGCGGTGCCGTTCATGTAATCCGCGACCGTGGTGGCCGATGTGTCGGCGGCGTCCATCTTGCCGGTGAGGCTCTGGAACTGGTCGAGCGTGATCTCGGAGGTGCGGCATTCGGCCTTGGCGGGTGCATCGCCCGAAGCGGGGGCAAAGGGTTGGACGCAGGTATCCGCGAGGTCCGAGGCCAGAATATCGGTGGTGGTGTGCAGATCGTTCTGCGCATGGCGGCAGACCAGTTCGTGATCGGCGGTGAAGGTCACGTCGCATTCCAGGATGCCCGCGCCCATGCGCGCGGCGGCACGGTAGGATTCGGCGGTATGTTCGGGGAACATCATCGCCGCGCCGCGGTGGCCGATCGAGAATTGCGAAACCTTCGGTGTCTGCCCGAGACAGGCGCCGAGCCTGTCCTTGAGCGCACCGTCCTGCATCCGATCAATCAGGTAGGCGGGGCGCGGCCCGTAGGTGAGCTGATCGGCAGCGGTGGCGGCGGAGGCGCTGGCGGCGAGCGCGGCGGCAAGGGCGGTGTTTGTCAGGATACGCATCGATTCCCTCTTGAGCGTGTGTGGGTGATGCGCCGACCTAGACCTGTGCCGTTCAACGGGATTGTGACGATTGTGCCAATCTTGTGTGAAAGTGCTGCGCCTTGGCGTCTGGCGCAGGCGGCGGCACCGAGTCGCGCGGCACGGGATCGGGGCCGCCACGGCAGACCCGGTCGCGGCCCTGTTCCTTGGCGCGGTAAAGGGCGGCATCGGCGGCGCGAATGGCCAGCTCGACGCGGCGCGGATCGGTCAGTGAGGCGACCCCGAAACTGGCGGTCACCTGCACCGCACGCGCGCCGATCCTGAGCGGTGTGTCGCGAATGGTGGTGCGCAGCCGTTCGGCCACGCGCAGCCCGCTGGACATCCCGGTGCGCGGCAGGAGGATGACGAATTCCTCGCCCCCGAACCGCGCCACCAGATCGCCCGCGCGGCAATGGTTCATCAGCCGCTGCGCCACCTGTTGCAGCGCCGCGTCGCCGCCGGGATGGCCGAACCTGTCATTCACCGATTTGAAATGGTCGATATCCGCCACGATCAGGGTCATCGGCCCGCGCGCCATGGCGGCGGCGCGCGCATGGAAGCTGTCGCGCGTCTGCGCGCCGGTCAGGGAATCGAAGCTGACCGCTTCGGACAGGCGCTGCGCGAGGCGCTGTGCCTCGGCCATGCGGATGCCGAGGATATAAACCAGCGGCCCGGCCAGCATCGCCGCCACCGCCGCCGCGACCGGCCATGTGCGTATCAGCAGATCGCGCGGTGTCATAACGGCATGCAGCGCCAGCGTGCCCAGCACGATCCCGGCCACCGTGACGGCGGTGAACAGTCGGACATCGTTGCGGGTCTTGAGCAGCAGTCGCATTGGCGCATCCATCGCTTCGGGTGCCGTCACGATGGCGGGCAGGTATTAACAAAGCCTCTGCCCGCGCCCTCGGAGCGCTTAGAATTTGGCGTAAATCTTCACCTTGGCGTGACGGGACGGTTACATCTCTGGCCGCAGGCGGGCCGAGCACCTACCCTTGAGAGGCACAGCAAGGAAAGGGCGCGCCATGTCGAGCGAGCGATTCACCTTCACCGGCCATTCCGGCGAGGCCTTGGCCGCACGGCTGGACATGCCCCAGGGGCCGCATCTGGCGACGGCGGTTCTGGCGCATTGTTTCACCTGCTCCAAGGACAGCCATGCCGCGCGGCGCATCGCAGCGCGGCTGGCGGCGGCGGGCATTGCGGTGCTGCGCTTCGATTTCACCGGCCTCGGACAATCCGAGGGCCGTTTCGCCGAGACGTCCTTTACCTCGAATGTCGATGATCTGGTGCTGGCCGCAGAGGCGCTTGAGGCGCGCGGCATGACGCCGGGGCTGTTGATCGGGCATTCGCTGGGGGGTGCGGCGGTGCTGCGCGCGGCGCGCAAGATCAAGAGCGTCAAGGCGGTCGTCACGCTGGGCGCGCCGTTCGATCCGGGCCATGTGCTGCACAATTTCGGCGACGCGCTGGAACGGATCGAGGCAGCGGGAAGCGCCGAGGTCGACCTCGGGGGGCGGCCGGTGCGCGTGGGCCGCGATTTCGTTCAAAGCGTGCGCAGCGAGGACCTGGCGGGCGATATCGCCGGCCTGGGGCGCGCGCTGCTGGTGCTGCATGCGCCGCGCGACGCCGTGGTCGGGGTCGAGAATGCCAGCGAGATATTCAAGGCCGCGAAGCACCCCAAGAGCTTCGTCACGCTGGACGATGCCGATCACCTGATCTCGGGCGCGCGGGACGCCGAATATGCCGCCGGGGTGATCGCCGCCTGGGCAGCGCGCTACCTTGACCTGCGCGCCCCCGCCCCGCCGCCCGGCGCCCCCGAAGGCGTTGTGCGCGTCAGCGAGGCCGACCCGGACGGGTTCCTGCAGGACATCCAGTCAGGCCCGCGCCACCACCTGCTGGCGGACGAGCCCGAGGCCTATGGCGGCACCGGGCAGGGCATGTCGCCCTACGGGTTCCTGTCCGCGGCGCTGGGGGCCTGCACCTCGATGACGATCCGCATGTACGCGCGGCGCAAGGGCTGGCCGCTGGATCATGTGAGTGTCGAAGTGAACCATGACAAGGTGCATGCGCAGGATGCCGGGACCGGGACGGATGAAAAGGCCGACCGTTTCACGCGGGCGGTGCGGCTGGAGGGCGATCTGGACGATGAACAGCGCGCCCGCCTGATGGAGATCGCCGATCGTTGCCCTGTCCACCGCACGCTGGAGCGGCGTTCGGAGATCGTGACACAGGCGGCGGCGGGCTGAGCCCGCGTGAGGGCTGCGGCGACGGGCGGGCAAACCCCGCTTGCCAGAGCGGCCGAATCCGGTTTCAAGGACGCATGAACGCTTGGAAAGGCCCGACATGACCACCTGGATCACCATCTGCGACACCTGCAAACGCGACGATTGGGACGCCGGAACCCATGAGCGCACGCATGGCGAGGACATGGCCGAACTGGTGGAAAAGCACGCTGCGGGGCTCGACGTGAAAACGCGGCGGGTCTCGTGCCTGATGGGCTGCGCGCATGGCTGCAACGTCACCATCCAGGCGCAGGGCAAGCTGTCCTATACGCTGGGCCGTTTCACGCCGGACGACGAATCCGCCGCCGCCATCGTCGGTTATGCCGAGCTGCACCGCGAGAGCGACAACGGCCAGGTGCCCTATCGCCAGTGGCCCGCAGGGGTGAAAGGACATTTCGTGACCCGCCACCCGCCGCTGCCGGACACCGATTCCGGCGCCGGGGGCTGATCCCCATGGGTGGCGCGGCGCGCGATCACGGCGGGGGGCTCGATGCGGCGCTGGCGCGCCACGGAGGCGTGCGCGCGGGCTGGATCGACCTTTCGACCGGGATCAACCCGCTGCCCTACCCCGTGCCACCCCTGCCCGACGATGCCTGGAGCGCGCTGCCCGACAGCGCCGCCAGCGCCGCGCTGGAGCGCGCCGCGCGCAATCATTGGAATGTGCCCGACGGCGCGGCGATCCTGGCGGCACCGGGGGCGTCGGCCCTGATCGCGCGGCTGCCCGCGCTGACCGGAGCAGGAAGGGTGCATATCGCACCGCCCACATATAACGAACATGCCGCCGCCTTCGCGGCGCATGACTGGGAGGTGGCGGAATCCGCCAAGGCCAGTGATGTCGCGGCGCGGGTCATCGTCAATCCCAACAATCCGACCGGCGACTGGCATGGCGCGGAGGCGCTGGGCGCGCCTTTGACCGTCATCGACGAGAGTTTTGCGGATATCCGCCCCGAAAGATCGCTGATTGCCCATGCGGACACGCCGGGGGTGATCGTGCTGAAGAGTTTCGGCAAGTTCTGGGGCCTCGCCGGTCTGCGGCTGGGCTTTGCCATCGGCGCGCCGGAGCTGATCGCGCGGCTGCGCGAGCTGCTGGGGCCGTGGCCGGTCTCGGGCCCGGCGCTGGCGGTGGGGGAACTGGCGCTGAATGACACGGGCTGGGCGGCGCGCACGCGCAAGCGGCTGGACCGCGACGCGGCGCGGCTTGACGGGTTGATGCAGGGCGCGGGCGCGGAACTGGCGGGGGGCTGCGCGCTGTTCCGGCTTTACCGGGTCGGTGACGCCGCCGGATGGCAGGCGCGGCTGGCGAAACACCATATCTGGAGCCGCTGTTTTCCCTATGCCGCTGACTGGCTGCGCCTTGGCCTGCCCGCGCCCGGCGCATGGGACAGGCTGGAGGCAGCATTATGAGCGGCGCCGCAATCCTGGTGCTGGCGATGCTGCTGGACGCGGCGCTGGGCGAGCCGCGCTGGATCTGGGCGCGCGCGCCGCATCCGGCGGTGGTGATGGGGCAAGCGGTGGCCTGGCTCGAGGCGCGGCTGAACCGTGGCGGCGCACGGCGCCTGAAGGGGATCGCGGCGCTGGTATTGCTGTGCGCGGGCGCGGTGCTGACCGGCACGATCCTGGGCCTGTTCGGCTGGCTGGTCGAAGTGATCGCCGTCGCGGTGCTGCTGGCACAGCGCAGTCTGGTCGATCATCTGCGCGCGGTCGGTGACGGGCTGCGGATGTCGCCGGACGCGGGCAGGCGCGCTGTCGCGATGATCGTGGGGCGCGATACCGCAGCCATGCAGCCCCCCGACGTGGCGCGCGCGGCGATTGAATCGGGTGCCGAGAACCTGAGCGACGGGGTGATCGCCCCGGCCTTCTGGTTTCTGGTGGCGGGGCTGCCGGGACTGTTTCTTTACAAGGTGGTCAACACCGCCGATTCGATGATCGGCTATCGCAATGCGCGTTACGAGCGCTTTGGCTGGGCGGCGGCGCGGCTGGATGATGTGCTCAACGTGATCCCGGCGCGGCTGACGGCGGGGCTGATCGCGCTGACGCATGGCCTTCGCGGCTGGAAGGCGATCGCGGCGGATGCACGGCTGCACCGTTCGCCCAATGCGGGCTGGCCCGAAGCGGCGATGGCGCGCGCGCTGGGCGTGGCGCTGTCGGGGCCGCGATCCTATGACGGGGCGATGCGGTATTTTCCCTATGTGAACGGATTCGGACAAAAGGCCATCGGCCCGAATGAGGTCGAGGCCGCCTGCACCGCATTGTGGCGCGCATGGGGCGCGGCACTGGCCCTGTGCATCGTGCTGGCGCTGCTGCTCTAGCCCAGCAACAGCCAGAGCGCCACGAGTGCCAGCACGATCCCGAAGCCCGTGTTGATGCGCCGCGCCTGACGGTCGATGCGAAAGGCCGCGGCAAGGCGCGCGCCCGCCACCGTCCAGAGGGTAAAAGCCATCAGGTTGTTGAGCGTGAAGAATGTCGTGATCCAGAGCACCGCACCCGCGCCCGAGAGCCCGCCGCCCTGCGGCGCGGTCGGCAGGAACTGCGAGAACATCAGCGCGATGATCATGTAGGCCTTGGGATTGAGCAACAGCAGAAGCGCACCACCCAGCGCCCCGAGCGGGCGCGCGCCCTGCCCCGCGCCACCCGCCCCGGCACGCAGAAAGCCGAAGGCCAACCACAGAAGCCACGCCGCCCCGGCCCAGCGCAGGAGGCTCATCACCGAGGGGAGCCTTTCGAGCCCGGTGGCGAAGCCGAACCCGATCAACAGCGTCACCGCCCAGGTGGCGATGTGATACCCGGCGCTGGCGGGCAGCGTGCGCCAGAGGCCGAAGCGCGCCCCATTGGCGGCGAACACCATGTTGCCGGGGCCGGGGCTGTAGGCGAGCGGGAAAAGGAACAGCAATAGCGCGGCGGTCCAGTCGATCATGGGGTGGCTCCGGGTGGGGTTGCATGGGCAAGATGCCCCGGCGCGTGCGCACAGGCGACCCGGATCATGCGGTTTCGCCGGGCGCGGGGATGGCCTAGGCTGTGCGCGAATGGATGACGTGAGGACAAACCATATGCGCCTGATTGCCCGCCTTGCCGCCCCATGCCTGACCGGCATGGTCCTTGCCGCGCTTGCTCCCCTGCCTGCCAAGGCGCAGCAATGCGGCGGCGGATTTCAGCAGTTCGTTGCGGCGCTGGCAGATGAAGCGGTGGCGCGCGGCCATGACAGGCAGGCGGTGAACGGCTTTCTGGCCGGGGTGCGCAAGGATCAGTCGGTGCTGAATGCGGACCGGCGACAGGGGGTCTTTCAGATGCCCTTCGTGGATTTCGCCCGCCGCCTCATCAGCGCGAATCGCCTGAACCGGGGGCAGGAGCTGTCACGGCGTCATGACGCGGTGTTCGACCGGATCGAGCGGGAATACGGGATCGACCGGGGTGTCCTGCTGGCGTTCTGGGCGTTCGAAACGGATTACGGCGCGGTGCAGGGTGATTTCAACACCCGCGACGCTCTGGTGACTCTGGCGCATGACTGCCGCCGCCCGCATCTGTTCCGCCCGCAGATCTTTGCCGCGATGACGCTTTACGAGCGCGGCGATTTCAGCCCGCAAGGCACCAAGGGCGCATGGGCGGGCGAGATCGGCATGGTGCAGATGCTGCCGGAGGATATCCTGGAACATGGCACCGATGGCGATGGCGACGGGCATGTGGACCTCAAGGGATCGCCGCAGGATGCGCTGCTGTCGGGGGCCTCGATGCTGGCCGGGCTGGGCTGGCGGGCGCACGAGCCCTGGTTGCAGGAGGTCACATTGCCCGAGGGCATGGACTGGGCCGAGACCGGGCTGCGCACGAAGAAGCCGGCGCGCGACTGGCAGGCGATGGGCGTGCGCCCGC
>Ga0209344_10001444_pt1 | contig 30911 bp, 29 predicted proteins | sample Cruoilmetagenom6_FD_187293 | JGI IMG/M metagenome (GOLD analysis project Ga0209344, IMG submission 187293) | Oil polluted marine microbial communities from Coal Oil Point, Santa Barbara, California, USA - Santa Barbara Oil Seep Sample 6 (SPAdes)... | ecosystem: Environmental > Aquatic > Marine... | reverse complement strand
GACCGCCGTACTCGCCGCCACCGGCCTCGACGCGACCCCGCTACTCACAATCGCCGGCATCCTCATGCTGGTCGGGGCAGTTCTCACCGTGGCACGTCGCCGTACGGTCCGCTGAGCCGAATGTCAGGGGCGACGCTGGTGCGCGTGCGCCAGCCACGCTCGCATGCGCACGATGCTGCCGTGCGGGTCTTGATTGTGGAGCCTTCCCGCCACAAAAGTTGGCGGAGTGACCCCCGCACCCGGCATGCTTAAGCCGTGACCGTCAATAGTGCGCCCGCCGAAGCGTCGCTGGAGCGCCTCAGGGCGTCCCTCGCCGATTCGGGTTTGACGCTGCCCCTCGACAGCGTTGTGGCGCAACGCGAAGTCGCGGCCGCGGCGGTTCGCCAGATCGATGACTATATTCGCCCGCGCCTAGCTGATCTTGATGCTCCCCTCGTTGCGGTGCTCGGCGGGTCGACAGGCGCTGGCAAATCGACAATCGTGAACGCCTTGCTTGGCGTCGCCACAACGCGCGCTGGAGTCATTCGCCCGACGACTCGTCAGCCCATCCTTGTGCACGCTCCGGCCGATGCAGGCTGGTTTGCCAGCGACCGCATTCTGCCTGGGCTCGCCCGGGTGCGTGGGCGCGTGAGCGCACCGGGAACGCGGGCTTCGAACGCGGGCGACACCCCCGATGAGTCCCGCATTGGCGAACTCATGTTGCTCGAGCTCGAGAGTGTTCCACGATCACTGGCGATTATTGACGCACCCGACATTGACTCGGTCGCCGACGAGAATCGGGCACTGGCGACACAATTGCTTGCTGCCGCCGACCTGTGGTTGTTCGTCACCACCGCCAACCGTTACGCAGACGCTGTGCCGTGGCGCCTTCTCGAAAGTGCCGCCGCTCGCTCGATCACCGTTGGCGTCGTGCTCAACCGGGTGCCGCCCGGCGCCATTGATGACGTGCTTGACGACCTAAACGCCATGCTTACGAAACGCGGTCTCGCCGATGCCCCCGTGTTTTCGATCAGCGAGCAGCCACTCGACGACCTCGGCATGCTTCCCGCCAGCGCCGTCGACGGCCCTCGTGCGTGGCTCGAAGGAATCGCCGGTGACCGCGCAGCCCGCGCCCGCATCGCCGCACAAACCTTGAGCGGCGCCGTCAGCGACCTCGAGCGCCAGGTGACCAGCATTGCGGATGCCCGCCAGCAACAACTCGACTGGCTTGACTCCGCGCACGCCGCCGCCGCCGCGCATTACGACGCCGCGACAAAGGCCGTGGATGCCGCAACCCAGAATGGTGCCTTGATGCGCGGTGAAGTGCTCGCCCGTTGGCAAGACTTCGTCGGCACATCCGACTTCTTTCGCAAAGTCGATTCATGGTTCTCGCGCACTCGGGACAAAGCGACCGCCTGGATTACGGGCAAACCAAGCCCGGTTGTCGACGTTGAGACGCAGATCGAGACTGGCCTGCAGGCGGTCATTGTGAACGAGGCCGGACGTGCCGCGGCGGCCGTGTGGGCGGACCTCGAGCGCACCACCGCCGGACGCTCGATCTCTGAACAGCATCCTTCGCTGGCTACCGAGAGTCCGGAGCTGCGTGCGCAGACGACGGCGATGATCCGCCAGTGGCAGGGTGCATTGATGCAGCTCATCCACGAGAATGCGGGCAATAAGCGCATCCGCGCCCGGGTGCTCTCGCTGGGGCTGAATGTGGTCACGGTGGCGCTCATGATCGTCGTCTTTGCATCCACCGGCGGCCTCACGGGAGGCGAAATCGCGATCGCTGGCGGTTCCGCAGTATTGGGTCAAAAGCTTCTCGAAACAGTCTTTGGTGAAGACGCCGTGCGCCGCCTCGCCGCCGACGCCCGCCACGATTTGCAGGCGAGGGTGCGAACGCTGTTTGACACTGAACTCGCCAGACTGGAGTCTGCACTGGAATCGTCGCGGTTCGGGGCGTCCCCGGAATCGATGCGCCGCGAGTCCAAAGCACTACGCGACGATGTGGCCCGTGTGGCGAAAGGCAATTCGTGAGCGCCGCCAAGCCCACCCTCGACGAGCGCATTGACGCACTGCGCACGGTGACGGCGGCGGGTGCCGGGCGCATCCCCAGGGCTCGTGCTGACGAAGCACAAGCAATTCTGAAGCACGCCGAAGCACGCCGATCACGGTCACCCGAACATACGGTCGTCGGCGTCTTTGGTGCGACAGGTTCGGGAAAATCGAGTCTCGTCAACGCACTCGTGGGCGAGGATGTAGCGGTCGCCCACGTGCGGCGCCCGACCACCTCGCAGGCCCTGGCCGTCACATGGGATGCTTCCGGCGCCACCGAACTGCTCGACTGGTTGGACGTGCGCGAGCGTGTCGAACGCACAACACCGATCGATCCGCGTGCGAGCAAACTCGTGCTCGTCGATCTCCCCGATGTTGACTCGGTTGAGGTCGGAAACCGTGCCGTTGCCGAACGGCTGGCCGGTCAGGTGGATGCCCTCCTCTGGGTCGTCGATCCGCAGAAGTATGCCGACGATGTGCTGCACGCCCAGTTCATCGCGCCCCATGCTCGGCACGCCGCGGTGACGCTCGTCGTACTCAACCAGATTGATCTGCTCTCCCCCACCGACCGCACCGCCGTGGTGAAGTCGCTGCAGTCAATCATTCAGCGTGACGGACTGCCGCGCGCACGAGTGCTCCCGGTGAGCGCCCGCACCCTGGAAGGGATCGACACTCTCCGCACGGCGATCGGTGACTTTGCGGCGTCGCGTGCGATTCTGGATGCCCGACTCACCGCCGATGTTCAAACCCTCGCCGCACGCATCGATGATCCCGGCTCCGCACCGCGAGTCACTACCAAAAATACGGTTCGCCTGCGCGATGAGGTGGGCACCGCCGCTGGGGTAGACATCGTGGCATCGGCTGTTGCTCGCTCCTACCGAAAGCGCGCCGGGCAGGCTACCGGCTGGCCGTTGGTGTCGTGGATCGGTCGCCTACGCGCCGACCCTCTCACGCGGCTGGGACTTGGTCCGAAGCGTCGCGGTGATGACCCCGATGTGCACCGCACGAGCATGCCGCTTTTGAGTGCGGGGGCAAGCGCTCGCATGTCAATGGCGGTGCGTACCTTTGCCGACGAAGCGAGTTCAGACATCACCGCCCCGTGGAAAGCCGCTGTGCGCACGACCGCCGAACACGCTCTGAACGCTCTGCCAGCCAACCTTGACCTTGCGATTGCCCACACCAGCTTGCCCGCCCGCGGCTCCTGGTGGTGGGTGCTTGTCGGCATCGTGCAGTGGGCGGCGATCGTAGTGGGAGTTGCGGGCGCGCTGTGGTTGGTCGGCGCGGCACTGCTGCCAACCTTCGGCCTGCCCTCGCTGAGTATCCCCACTGTAGAGACCGGCCTGCTCGAAGGCTGGCCTGTTCCGACGCTGCTGCTGGTTGCTGCGGTGCTGGTTGGGATGCTGTTGGGCTTGCTGTCGGGCGCGCTGAGTTCCGTTACCGCCGCGGCACGTCGTCGTCGCAGCCGTCGACGCCTCCTCGCTTCCGTCGACGAGGTGGTGCAGCGTGAGGTCGTGACACCGGTTACCGCGGTACTCGATCAAGCGCGCGAGGTAACGCTCGCGCTTCAGATTGCACGCCGCTAGAACCCCACCTGCAGCACGAAGATACCGGGGAAAATCGCGAAGGCGACCGTGATCGGCAGGATAAGGAAGACCAGCGGGAAGAGCATCGCAACCTCCTTCTTACCGGCAAGCTCGAGCAGTTCTCGTTTGGACTCCTCGCGAGCGTCCTGCGCTTGGGCCTGCAGCACCTCCGAAAGCGGGGAACCACGGTCGAGGGCACCCAAGATCTGGTCGACGCAACGGGTGAATGGAGGCAGTTCCAGTTCACGGGAGAGCTTGCCCAGGGTTTCACCGAACGGGAGGCCGGTGTTGACCGAGGAGATGACGCGGGCGAGTTCGCGGGACAGTTCCCCGCCGCTGACCTGAGAAACACGACGAACAGCATCCACAATTCCTTCACCCGCCGAGAGGCTGAGAGCAAGGAATTCAAGCACGATCGGAAGTTCAGCAGTAAGCCGACGGATTCGACTCGTCGCCGCCCGCTGCAACAAATAATCCCGCAGCCCGACGCCCGCAATCCCACCGGCCACAACAATGATTATCTGGGCAATCAGCGAAACTTGCTGGTGGTTAGCCACTGCGACGACAAAGACCACACCGAGCATCACACCGGCAAGCGCGGCGACAAGTTGTTGCGAACGATACGCCTCAAGGGAAAGCGCGGAACCCGACTGTCGGAGCCTGCGCAGGATCTGATCGCCGCGCCCAGTGACCGACGCGAGCACATCACGCAACCAACGCACCGCTGGCACAACCAACACGCCCAACACCGGCAGTGGCCCCGTCGACCGCGGCGAAAGATGTTCACGCGCACCCGCTGAAACATCAATCACGTACGGCGCAACCCTCGTTATCAACGCTGGTCGACTGAGCCGCGGGATAAGACTCAGAATTGACCAGAGGCCCAAGCCTCCGGTAATCCCCAGCACGACCGACCAGGCGAGAGCGTCAGTCATGCGAACCACCGCGGCTGCTCCGGAAGCCGACCGATGCCCACCATGATCCGGTAGGCAATCATCGACAGCACCAGACCACTCAGTATCAAGCTGGCACCGCCCACCGAGTTGTATGCCAACGCGGCCTCCGGACGGGTGGTCAGCAGAAACAGCACCACCCAGGGCGCGGCGAGACCGAGCCTGCCCGCGTTCATCACCCACGACTGCCGCGCCTCAATCTCCGAACGAATTGCCGCTTCCTGACGCAGGTAAACGCTGAGGCTGCGCAGCACATTCGTCAGCTCATTGCCGCCAACTTCGCGAGACATGCGAAGAGTCTCAAGAATGCGGTCTGCGACCGGGTCCGCGAGCGCCGTCTTCAACTCATCCACCGAGATCGAGAAGTTTCCGGTAGACCGGTAGCGGTCAGCGAATGCGACAAACGCGCTTCGAGTAACGACAGGGCCGCTGTCGGCGAGAGTCATGAGACTGTCGGGGAGAGCCAGCCCGGAACGTACCGCGGAGACAAGCTGATCTACGATGTCAGGCCACACCACGCGGGACGCGTTGCGGCGCACCCGCGCACGCCAGCCAATCACCAGAGTGGGCAGGACGAGCCCTGCCACTGTCGCACACACGACAACGGGGACCACTGGCGTGAGCAGGAAGGTGATCGCGGCCAGAACGCAGCCTAGGGCTAGTGAAACGATCAGGACCACCGAGACGCTCGTGGTCGGCAATCCGGCTTGGACGAGCCGCTCTCGCAGTCGAAGAGCCCACGCTGGTTGGCGTTTTGTCTGGCGGACTCGCTGAGCCGGCCACAGGAATGTTGCCGCGATCAACACGACACCCGTCGCGAGCACGATCCCCAACAGCAGGCTCATGAGACAACTCGCATCAGATGCTTCACGGGGTCAACTCCGGCGGCGCGGAACTTCGAGAGTCGCACGGGAACGGCCCCGGTGTGCGTGAGTTTGCCGTCCACGATTCGGAAGAGAAGATTGCTGTCGATGACTCCATCACTCACCTCACCGCTCAGCGACGAGATTTCGAGCACGCGTCTGGCACCACCGGCGGTCAGCTCACAATGGACCACGACATCCACCGAGCTGGCGACGGTCGGCACAACAAAACGCGAATCGATGTTGCGACCGGCAAGCAGAGGAAGCGTGCAGAGTTTCACGAGTGCTTCGCGTGCGCTGTTTGCGTGGATGCTCGACATGCCGGGAAGCCCGCTATTGAGCGCGATAAGCAGGTCAAGCGACTCCGCGTCGCGCACCTCCCCCACCACCAGCCGATCGGGGCGCATCCGAAGCGCCTCTTTGACGAGACGGCGAAGCGTGATCTCACCTGTGCCTTCGATGCTCGGTTGGCGGCACTGCAACGCGACGCTGTCCCGACTGGCGACGCTGAGCTCGAACGTTTCCTCTACGGTCACCACACGCTCGGTTGGGCGCCCGGCCGCCAGCAACGCGTTCAGCATTGTGGTCTTGCCGCTCTGCGTCGCACCAGAAACAACGATGTTCAGTCCCGAAGAAACGCACAGTCGTAGGTACTGCGCCGCGTGCTCGCTCAGGCTGTCCAGTTCAACAAGGCGATCAAGATCAAGGATGCGTTGACTGAATTTGCGAACATTGACCGCCCAATGCCGGCGCGTGACGTCCGGGATCACCACGTGCAACCGTGAACCATCAGGCAACGAAGCATCAACGAACGGCGAACTGAGGTCGACACGACGACCCGAAGTTTGCAGCATCCTCTCGACTAGATCACGGACCTGATCGTCGGTGAGCTGGATGCCGGTGAACTCGGGCACACCATTGCGCGCAATGAAAACCTGATCTGGGCCGTTGATCCACAATTCCTCAACGGTGTCATCGTCGAAGAAGGGTTGGAGCGGGCCATACCCGGTCAACGCCGCCACGACCTCACGGGCGGCCTGAGCCTCATCAGCGAGCAACGGCACTGCGCCGCCGAGGGCCCGCTCGCTGTAGCGCCGCACTTCGTCACGCACATATCTGGATGCCAGCTCGCCGTCCCTAGACAGGTCGGCCCCATCGCGACGCACCCGCTCGCGGACCTGGTCAGCGATGACCGCCACAGCGTTAGACATGCTCATATTGTGGGCAGTGGGCGCGCGGGTATTGATTTGTTGTCCACAGGTGGGACGGGTCTGCTGCCGTTCAGCCCCGAGGTCCAGGAGCGAGCGCTGAATCCAATTCCTGATATGATGATTTCATCAATTCAGCAACTCGATAACGGAGAGCACACTCATGGTCGTTCTCGACGAGCGCAGGCCGCTCTATGAGATCAAGGCAAACCTTTTCAAAGGGCTCGCACACCCGTACCGCATACGAGTGCTTGAGATCCTGTCAGCCACCGACGAAGCATCGGTCGCCGACATGCTCGCCGAAACGGGGCTCGAAGCATCCCACCTCTCACAGCATCTTTCGGTGCTGCGGCGCTACGGACTCGTCGTGTCCGAGCGTCGCGCTAGCGTCGTCTACTACCGTCTCGCACTACCCCAGATCGCCGAGCTGCTGCGAGTAGCCCGAGTGCTACTCGGCGAGATCCTCACCGACGCCGATAGCCAGCGCGAACTCGTGAACAGCCTGCCCACGATTCCGGATGCCCGATGAAACGCTCCTGGCGCACCCTCCTACCGAGCCTTAGCGACTACCGCGAACTACGCACAAGCTGGCGCGGAGACCTACTCGCCGGCGTCACCGTGGGTATCGTCGCGCTGCCCCTCGCACTCGCCTTTGGCGTGAGCTCCGGCGTCGGTGCCGAAGCCGGGCTGATCACCGCCATCGTCGCGGGGCTTGTCGCGGCGGTCTTCGGCGGCTCGAACATCCAAGTCTCCGGCCCCACCGGCGCGATGGTCGTCGTGCTCGCGCCCATCGTCGTCAGCCAAGGCGTTGAAGCCGTCGCCATCGTCACCCTACTGGCCGGGCTCATCGTCGCCGTCGCCGGAGCCCTGCGTCTCGGCCGTACCGTCAGCTACATCCCGTGGCCCGTGATCGAAGGCTTCACCGTCGGTATCGGCATCATCATCTTTTTACAACAGGTGCCCTCTGCGCTCGGCACCGAAGGAACCGAGCACCCCACCAACGCTGTGTTGGCCGCGGGTGCCTTCATCGCCGCCGCCCAATGGCCCGCCGCACTGCTGCCCCTCGGGGTTGCCGCCGCCGTGATCGCAATCATGCTGCTGCTTTCGCGCATCAGCGGCCGCCTTCCGGCCTCCTTCATCGCGATCGTGGTCGTCACGATCGCAGCACAAGCCCTTAACCTGCCGCTGGCCACCATCGGAGAGCTTCCCGCCTCGCTGCCCGCCCCCGCCGTGCCGTCGTTCGACTTCGATCTCACCGCACTCATCGGGCCCGCCTTCGCTGTCGCTGCCCTCGCCGCAATCGAATCACTGCTCTCCGCCCGCGTCGCCGCCAGCATGTCCGACACGGGGCCTTACAACGCCGACCGCGAACTCGTCGGCCAGGGGCTGGCTTCTATTGCGTCTAGCTTCTTCGGCGGGATGCCCGCGACCGGCGCCATCGCCCGCACCGCCGTGAATGTGCGATCCGGCGCCCGCACTCGCGCCTCCGCCATCGTGCACGCCCTCGCCCTGCTCGTTGTGGTTTATCTGGCGGCTCAAGTCGTCGCGGTGATCCCGCTCGCGGCCCTCTCGGGCGTGCTCATGGCCACCGCCGCGCGCATGGTTTCCCCAACACTGATCACGACAATGCTGCGCACAGGCAAGTCCGAAGCCGCCGTGTTCGTAATCACCGGCATCATCACCGTGAGCTTCGACCTCATCATCGCGGTCGGCATCGGCATCGCCGTTGCCGCCTTCTTCGCCCTACGTGCCCTCAGTGAAGCCAGCGGTGTGCATCGCGAAGAACTCCCCGGCTCCCCCGAACCCGGTGATGAACGGATCGCACTGTTCCGCATCGACGGTTCTCTCTTCTTTGGTGCGGCCGAACGACTCATCGACCGCATCAACGAGCACCACGGCATCGAAGTCGTGATCGTTCGCCTGTCACAACTGCACCTGATCGACGCCACCGGAGCGCACACGCTCACCGAACTGATCACCGCACTCGAACGACGCGGTGTGACCGTGATCATCAAGGGGATCCGCCCAGAGCATCTAGATGTGCTTCAGCGGCTCGGCGTGATCCGTTCGCTGCGGCACCCGAATCACCTGTTCGAAGAACTTGAGCCCGCGATCGAGCATGCTCGCTCCCACATTCGGCGATCACAACTGACGAACTAACCGAGGTTTGGCGTCAGCTTCGTCTTTGCAACCTCAGAAACCCACAACCCGCTGTCTTTGACGATGCGTTCTTGAGTGTCATAGTCGACCCGAACGATGCCGAAGCGTTTCGAATAACCGTAGCCCCACTCGAAGTTGTCGAGCAGCGACCACACGAGGAAGCCACGCAGATCCACGCCGCGTTGCATGGCGCGGTGCGCTGCGGTGAAATGCCGGTTGAGGTAGTCCACCCGGCGGCGATCATGCACCCGCCCGTCGATGACCTCGTCGTCGAACGCCGCACCGTTCTCCGTGACCATCAACGGCAGGGCGGGAAAACGTTCGTGGAGGTCAACGAGGAGCTCTTCAAGACCGCCAGGGGCTATGTTCCAGCCCATTGCCGTGTACGGGCCGGGCTGTTCCAAAAACTCGACGTCGCGGCTGCCGGGCCACGGCGACCCGCCCATATCTTTGTGCCCATCATTGCGTAAACGCTCGCTTACGCCGTCCCACATCTTCACTGTCACGGTGGAGTAGTAGTTGACGCCCAAGAAATCGAGGGGTTGGTGGATGCGCTCAAGGTCGTCTTTGCGCACAAACGACCAGTCGGTGATCCCGGCCGTGTCGGCAATGAGGTCATCGTCATACCGCCCCTTAAGCATGGGACTGGTGAACGCGCGATTGGCGAGGGCATCAATGCGACGCTTCGCTTCGACATCCTCACCTCGAATCACGTGGAAGTTGAGGGTTGCCGACACTTCCGGCGAATTTGTGGCGGCGGACCGGATGCGCGGCACCGCCAGTCCGTGGGCAAGATTAAGGTGATGAACCGCCGCGAGCGCGTCCGCACCATTCGTTCGCCCTGGCGCATGAGCGCCCGAACCATAGCCGAGGTAGGCACTGCACCATGGCTCGTTGAGGGTCGTCCAGATGGGCACACGGTCGCCAAGCGCGGCTGCGGCAAGTTCGGCATAGTCGGCGAATCGCAGCGCGGTGTCGCGCAGCGGCCAGCCACCGACATCCTCCAATTCTTGAGGAAGATCCCAGTGATACAGGGTGGCGATGGGGCGGATGCCGCGGCTCAGCAAGCCGTCGACGAGTCGGGAGTAAAACGACACCCCGTGTGGGTTGATGGGCCCGTGACCGCTCGGCTGCACGCGCGGCCAGGAGATCGAGAACCGGTAGGCATCGAGACCCATTTCGGCCATCAAGTCGAGGTCGGACTCGTAGCGGTAGTAGTGGTCGTCGGCAACATCTCCCGTGTCACCGTTCCAGGTCATGCCAGGGGTGTGACTGAAGGTGTCCCAGATGGATTCGGTGCGGCCGCCATCGCGGGCTGCGCCTTCAATCTGATAGGCAGCGGTGGCAGACCCAACGATGAAGTCGGCGGGGAATGTCAGCCCTGAATCTCGATAGTCGGCCATGCACCAGAGTAACCCCGCGGGCCGCATAGCACCACGGTTGTGACAATTGATGCACGGCCCCTGGGTCAGTAGGTTGGTGGAGAAAACTCTTGTCGCGTCGACGATTGATTGGGAGCCCCCTCATGACCACCCTCGTTGCGGGCGTCGACTCGTCCACCCAGTCGTGCAAAGTCGTGATCGTGGATGCCGCCACCGGGGCACTGCTCCGCACGGGCCGCGCACCCCATCCCGCAGGAACCGAGGTAGACCCCGAAGCCTGGTGGTCTGCTCTGAACGAAGCAATCGCTGAAGCCGGTGGACTCGACGACGTTTCAGCCATCTCGGTCGGCGGTCAACAACACGGCATGGTCGTGCTGGATGCCTCCGGCAGTGTCATCCGTCCGGCTTTGCTGTGGAATGACACTCGTTCGGCGGCGGCGGCGGTCGCCCTTGCCGAGGAGTTCCCCGACCTTGCCGAGCGCACCGGCTCGCTCCCGGTGGCCTCATTCACCTCGACAAAGCTGCGCTGGCTACGAGATAACGAACCCGAGAATGCTGGGCAGGTCGCGGCGGTATGCCTGCCGCACGACTGGCTGACGTGGCGCCTTCGTGGGTTTGGGCCAGAGAATCCCAACCTCAACGAACTCACCACTGATCGTTCGGATGCCAGCGGCACGGGGTACTTCAATTCGTTGACGAGCGACTACGACCGCGAGGTATTAGCTGCAGCACTTGGCCATGATCCGCAGGAACACACCGTGGTGCTTCCCCGCATCATCGCGCCAGACGAGGCTGCCGGAACCCTGGCTGGCTCGTCGACCCCGGTGGCCTGTGGCGCTGGAGACAATGCCGCCGCAGCCCTAGGCCTGGGCGCACGCGCCGGCGACGTGGTTGTGTCGATCGGCACGAGCGGCACCGTCTTTGCGGTGGCTGAGACGCAGGTTCCCGATGTCACCGGCACGGTCGCCGGATTCGCCGACGCTAGCGGAAATTTCCTGCCTCTCGTCGCTACCATGAATGCGGCACGCGTGCTCGACAGCACGGCGACCCTTCTCGGCGTCAGCCATTACGACCTCGGGGTTCTTGCACTCGAGGCGGCTCCGGGCGCTGACGGTCTCGTGCTGCAGCCCTACTTTGAGGGCGAGCGAACCCCGAACCTGCCGGATGCCACCGCCACCCTCTTCGGCATGACCTTGGCATCGACAACCCGCCCTTGCCTCGCGCGAGCCGCAATCGAAGGACTGCTGTGCGGGCTCGCCGACGGGCTGGACGCGTTAGCTCACCAGGGGGTTGTTGCCGACCGCATCATGCTCATCGGGGGTGCAGCACAGAATCCGGCGGTCTCGGCCATCGCCGCTCAAGTGTTTGCGGTGCCTGTAGTGGTTCCTGAGCCCGGCGAATATGTCGCCCTCGGTGCGGCGGTGCAGGCCGCGTGGGTGCTGACCGGCACGCGCCCAGAGTGGTCCGTCGACGCCGTCGCGGAGCCAGCATCTGACCACCACCCGATCATCCGGGAGCAGTACGCGCGGTACGCAGCGACTAGCGCCTAGTTTTCGTGCGCCGCCAGCAACCCGCTCAGTAGCGCCTCGAGCTGGCGTCGCTCGGCGGCAGTAAGTGACTCAAGAAGGCGTTCCTCATTCTCGACGTGATCGGCGAGCGCCGCCTCGATCACTTCGGCACCCCGCCTCGTCAGTGCCACTCGAATCGTGCGCCGGTTTTCGGGATCAACATCCCGAGAAATCAGCTGTTTAGCGACGAGACGGTCGAGACGGTTCGTGATAGCACCAGAGGTGACCATGGCGCTGGCGGAGAGATCACCGGCGGTCAGCCCGCGGCTTCCTGCATCCGTTCGCAGCAAGGTCGCGAGAATGTCGAACTCCCCCGACTGAAGGTCGTGCGTCTCGAAGACCTCGTTTTGCGCCCGCTCGAGCAGCCGCGTGAGTCGAGAGAGTCGGCCGAGCACGCCCATTGCTGAGACGTCGAGATCGGGTCGCACGGTTGCCCACTGGTCGAGGATGCGGTCGACACTGTCTGCCACGACACTCCCCCAATCTTTCAACGTTGAATTGTTTGACGGTTCCAGCATAGCGTTTTATATTGTTTAACGTTAAAATATTTAGCATTGAGGAGTTTTGATGCAGTTCCGAGCCACGCTACTCACCGCGATCGCGCCTATCGCTTGGGGCACGACCTACATCGTCACCACGGAACTGCTCCCAAACGGGCACCCCCTCTTCGCCTCGCTCGTACGCGCGCTCCCCGCTGGTCTCATCGCCATCACGATAGCTCGCCAGCTCCCGCAGGGAGCATGGTGGTGGAAATCCTTCACGCTGGGCGTATTGAACATCGGCGCGTTCTTTCCCCTGCTCTTCATTGCCGCCTATCGCCTACCTGGCGGGGTCGCCGCGACCCTCGGCGCGGCCCAACCGCTCATCGTGGCCGCGCTTATGGTGCTGGTGCTGCGCCAGAGCGCTCCGTGGCGCCTCGTCGCGTGGGGCATCGTCGGAGCGCTCGGGGTGGCCCTCATCGTGCTGCGCGCGAGTGCCGGGCTCGACACGGTCGGCCTCGTTGCCGGGCTCGCAGGTACAGCATCGATGGCTCTCGGCGTCATTCTCTCGAAACACTGGGGCAAACCGACCGAGGTGTCGTCACTTGGATATGCCGGCTGGCTGTTGGCCAGCGGCGGGCTCTTTCTGCTGCCCATCACCGCTCTCACGGAGGGGTTTCCGGCCCATGTCGATCTGCCAGCCATCGCCGGTTATGCGTGGCTGGGAGTCGTGGGCGGAATCGTCGCCTACACGCTCTGGTTTCGAGGCATTCGACTGGTTCCCCTGACCTCCGTCGCGGTGCTCGGACTCCTGTCGCCGCTGACTGCCGCCGCGCTAGGGGCGCTCGTTCTCGGCGAGCGCTTCACCCCCATACAATCGTTCGGATTTGTGCTCGCTCTCGCCGCGATTGTTGGTGCTCAAATTCCCGCTCGACGCCGTGCGTCAGTACGCAATCGGATGCCCACGTACCCCGATTAAGTGGTCTAGGTTACGCGCTGTTTTCCGGGAATTTCGGCACGTCTTGAGGGGACAGACAGAACGTTCTGGTCAGTATTTATGCGGACATTTTTGAATGACACCCAAACGGGGGTCTACTGCCCTGCATCAGGGGGCTGCAGGCTTCAGTGAGCAAGAGCCGTCGAATAACTCCTGGGGGGAGGAGTCAGATGTCTGAACATGTAATCCTGTTCGCGGGCCCAATGGGCGCCGGCAAGACCACTGCAATCCGTGCCCTCAGCGAAATCGAAGTTGTGAGCACCGAGGCCGCGAACAGCGACCGCGAAGCAGCCGACAAGGACACCACTACGGTAGCCCTCGACTATGGCGAGATCAGCGTCAACGCCGCAGAAAAGGTTCGCCTTTACGGCGTTCCCGGCCAACGCCGTTTTGATTTCATGTGGTCAATCCTCGCCGAACGCGCCGAAGGCCTCATTCTTCTCGTGAACGCGGATGCCGCGAACCCCGTCGAGACCGCAATCGAATACGTCAAGGAGTTCTTCGCCCTCTACGAGCGCGGGGGTATCGTGATCGGCCTCACGCGGGCGGACCTTGTTCCTGAAGCCCTCATCGAGGAGTACGCGAACGCCCTCGCCGACGAGATGCCCGACGTACTCATCCCTGTCTTCACTGTGGATGCTCGCTCAAATGCCGATATGACAGTGCTGCTGATGACGTTGGTTGCCAACGTCGAACTCAAGCAGGCCGTCGGTGTCAGGGCTGCTCCGGCACGGAGGGCACGATGACTATCGCGACCCACCTTGATCCGAAATATGTCTCCCGCGGCGAACTTGCCCTCGGGGGCCTCAGCAATTTAGCGCCCTCCCTCCGCTGCGCGAGCCTGCTCACCGAGGACGGCTTCAGCGTGGTCGAGGTTGCCGGAAAAGAACTTGACAGCAACAAATTTGCCAGCATGGCCAGTTCAACCCAAGCCCTTGCGGATGCTGTCGCCCGAGAATTACGGCTCGGCGACAACGAGTTCGTGATCGTCGCGGCCGAACAGGGGCATGTCATCCAAGTGCGCATCGACGGACACCCGTTGGTGCTCGCCGCGCTGTTTAGCGACCAGACCACCATCGGAAAATCATTGACCGCCGCCCGGCGCACGGCAAGGCGGCTCAAGACTCTATTGATGGCGCAGTAACGAACACCCGCAACATCCCAAACAACTAAATCACCCGCAACACCCGAAACACGAACAGAGTGTGATTACCCGCCTCACCCGCAAATCACACGCTGAATCGAGGATCCTTACCCGAAATCATGACCGCGGCGCACCCTCGGCGCCGTACCCAAATTCACGCAGGAGGCGTGGATATGACTACATACACAACGCAAATTCCCGCAGGTTGGTACCCCGACCCGCTTGGGCTGCCTCAGCTGCGCTGGTGGGATAACCACACGTGGACCGACCAGATTTCCGGTGCGCGCGCACCGCTCGTCCACCAGATCGTAGAGTTCGCAGATCCAATCGACGAGCAGCGCACACAGACTGACCGGCCGACCCCCGAAACGTCGTCAGTGAAAGAGCCGACTCCGCCCGAGTCGCAGCTTTCGAGCACACTGCGCCAGCTCGAAGCACCCCTGGCCACGGACGCCGTCGATTCAGAGTCCGCCGGGGACCCGACCGTTGGGTACCGCGACAGCATCGACGACGATCCTGAGCTCACCTTCGTCGCGTCAGAGTGGGCACAGGTTGCCGAAGCAATCAAGGTGGCTTCAACAAGCGCAGAACCTATCGTGCTCGCCATCACGTCATCCAGCTTTCCGATGCTCGTCATTGACGTGTACGAGCGTGCGTACTGGTGGAAGGCAGAGATTGCGGACTTCCCGGCTCAACCCGTGCGCATCAACATTCGCCGCCACGTGCGTGATGAGGTCATCATGCCCAGCGGAGCCGGTTTTGACCTGAACCCGCTGCTGTGGATGATCGGCACGATCGGCTACGCAAACTCTCCTGCGCCGTGGCTCGCCGATAGCGCCCGATACCGTTTGCGTCGCTGGCCCAACATGACCAGCCTGCCGCACGATGACGACCAGCTGCGGATGACCTCGATCCTGAGCCACGCCCCGTTGTCGGCAAAGGAACTCGCCGCAATCGCCGAAACCCGACCCGCTGCCGCACACTCCCTACTTGCGGCGCTCAGCCTCATGAATATTCTGCGTGCACTTCCTGGTGCCAGCAGTGATGAACGTGGTGCTCCTGCACCAGCGCCCGCACCCCGTGGGTTCTTCGCACGACTGCGAGGTCGCCACAGCAAATAGCGCAAAAGTGTTGAGTGGGTGGGCGCGTTACCCCGCCTATCCGCTCAGCGTGCGGACCCGAGACGCACACCATCGTGGGTCGTCTGCCCGAGCAGGCGGCCCACGTTCTTCTGTGCGCACGCACACGCGGGCCGCCTGCCACAGCAGACGACCCGCGTCGTAGCGAACTTGGTGACCCGCGTTAGCTGTGCACAGCCGCAAGCGTGCGGCGGTCTTCGAGCAGTTGCGGCCACAGCTTGCGGCGGTCACGCACGACGAAGCCACGGGCAATGAAGCGGTCCTTGCCGTCAAAGCGAGGCGTGTACATCGAACGACCGTGCATGGCGCGCAGGTTGTCGAGCATGAGCAGATCACCCGGCTGCAACACGTGGGCATCGCGGTGCTCAATATAGGTATCTACCACCTTGCCGAGTAGCCGCTGAGCTTCAGCGGTGATGCCGTGCATGAGGTCTTGGTCGACGAGGATGTAGGGGTCGTCTTCCGGCCCGGTAAGGATCGGGAACGGGCCGCGCACATCATCCGGGCGCGGGATGTACGGCTGGAACGACTCGTCGATTGTTGTTGCCCACAAAGGCTGACGAAGTTTGGCAACTTCGTTGCCCGTCATGTGTTGTACAAGCTTGCGGCCCGAGAAGGCATAGGTCTTGGCGTTCTCGTCGCCACGAAGCGCCCCGAGGATCACATAGTCAGGTTTGAAGTCGGAGAAGCACTGCTCGGTGTGAGCTTCGAGCTCCACCTTGGAGCCCTGTGACTGCTGAGTAACGGCAAGTTTCGGGTTGGGCACCATGTCTTGAATCAGGTGGCCGTTGCCCTCAGCCTCGTAAGCAACCATGCTTCCGAGTAGGTGGGAGAGCACTCCCATCTCTTTAGCGAAGACGGTGCCGGCTCCGAGGCCGTTCTTGTTGTCGAGCGGGGTGTCCGTGAGGTCCTCATCGACGTACAGGCCACGCACAACCATGATGCCGGCTTCAGAGCCGACCTCAGCGAAATTCAAAACAGCGGCACGCACCTCTTCAGGCAAGCTGAACGCGGCAGCCAGAGCCTGGCGACCGAAGCCATCCGGATTCTCGTTAGGGTGCGCCGTAATGCGCTCGGCAGCGGTGCGGATTGCTTCGGCAGTTGCCGAGTCGACAGAGAAAAGGCTCGATTGGAGCTCATGAACGGTAATGTCGCTCTCCTTGCTTCGTGCGCTGCGCAAGCTGTTGCTCTGGTGGCCCATGAGAAGGCGCAGGCGCGGATGTTGCCCCCATAGGGAAGACACTTCATAAATTACACCCTCCGACCTCATAAGTGAGGGGATCCCGCAGCAAAACAGCGTTCCACACAGCAAAGATGAAGCAATCCCCTAGGTGCACACAGCGCTGTCTAAGTCGCGCTAGGATTGTTCGGCCAGCGGGAGTGGTGAAATTGGCAGACACGCAGGATTTAGGTTCCTGTGCTTTCGAGCGTGCGGGTTCAAGTCCCGCCTTCCGCACAACAGAAGCATCGTCAAAAGGGGACGACCTCCCCCGCCAGAAACCGGCCAAAACCGTTACTCTTCTAGTTACCTAGATGATGTCGCCGACTACGCTCACCTAGCCGACGATCTTGGAGAACCCTTTTGGTAGGCACCGCCCTCATTCCATGGCTTGACCCCGAAAACCTGATCGAAGGTTTCGGAGCATTTGCGCTGCTGGGCGTCGCCTTCATCGTCTTTGCCGAAACCGGATTGCTCGTCGGCTTCTTCCTTCCAGGCGACACGCTCCTCATCATCACGGGAGTCTTGGCCTTCACCCCTGGCGGCATCGAATTCGACATCTGGTGGGTCTGCCTCGCTATCAGCGTCGCCGCCTTCCTCGGCGGCGAAGTCGGGTATCTCATTGGGCACAAAGCAGGGCCACGCATCTTTGAACGCAAGGAAACCGGGCTCTTCAGCGTGGAAAACGTTAGGCGCACCAACGCGTTCTTCGGCCGATACGGTGGACTCGCCGTGATCCTGGCCCGCTTTGTTCCTGTGGTGCGCACATTCGCCCCTGTCGCGGCCGGCGTCGGCCACATGGACTACCGCAAGTACACGCTCTACAACGCCATCGGCGCCCTCATTTGGGGCTCCGGGCTCACCTACGCCGGATACCTTCTCGGGTATATCCCGCCACTACGCGACTTCATCGTCAACTACATCGACCTGATCCTGCTCACTGCGGTGACTCTTACCGTGCTGCCAAGCGCGTACCACTACTTCCGCTCATCGCACAAAGCCAAAAAAGCACGCGAAGCTGGTGAAGACGTCACCACCGACGAGCGGGAAGCTGACGCGCTTGCCCTTAAGCCCAAAGACTTCGACCAGAACCTCGACGACTAGATCATCGAGGCGCCCCCGCTATTTCGCGGAGTGCTTACGAATGGCGTCCATGCCCTGCTGGGCACCCCGACGCACATCAATTTCAGCATCCTTCAACAACGGTTCAATCACCGAAATGTCGTCAACCGACCCCACTGTTCCCAAAGCCCGAGCGGCGGCCGCCCGAACACGAGGGGTTTCGTCCTCTAGCAATGCCACAAGCTGCTCGTGAGCCTCAACGCGTCGAGTGGCAACCACACGCGTCGCCATCTCGCGTACACGCCAGGCCTGGTTGCTCAGGGCGGTGCGCACGGCATCCGCAGCGCTGTCGTTCCACGCGTGCAGTAGCGCGCGAGTTCCCCACAGTTCGGGCCAATACAGCACCGGCGCACCATCGAGAATGCCCTGCGCGTGCTCACCGCCGACGACAAGTAAGAACTCTTTTCCCTCATTGTTGCCCTCGATGAGGGAGACGGCGCGCTCGACTACAGTGTCTTCGCCGTGCCGCTCGCTCGCAGCAGCGATACGCGCTGCGATAGGAAGCTCAAGGTTAACTGCGTGGGGATCATCATGTTCAGACACGCCTCAACCCTACGTTGTTGTGCCCGGAACCGAGACCGCGCCGCGAATGCTACCCCTCACCAAGCAGCTGGGTGCGCACGATCGGGATGATCGCCCCGAATGCTTGAGTGCGATGGCTGAGCGCATCCTTCTGATCGGAGGTGAGATCAGCCGCGGTGCCGTTCTGCCCGCCGGGACGAAAGATCGGATCGTAGCCGAAACCTTCTGTGCCGCTACGCTCGGTCGCGATGGTGCCTGGCCACAACGCAAGCTCCACGAATTCGCGCGGGGCTGCGGCTACCGGAACCACAAACGCTGCCGCACAGGCGAACTGGGCCGCCCGATCATCCACGCCCTCCAGGTTGGTCAGTAGCAGTTCCAAGTTGTCAGCATCGTTGCGCGTTCCCGCGTACCGAGCCGAGTGGATGCCGGGGGCGCCATTTAGCGCATCAACACAAATCCCGGAGTCGTCTGCCAGCGCTGGCAAACCGGTGTGGGCGGATGCCGCCCGGGCTTTGATCAGCGCGTTCGCTTCGAAGCTGTCACCGTCCTCTACCGGCTCCGGCCCGTCGTAGGCGACAAGTTCGAGGCCGTCGAGCGCCGGACCGAGGATGCGCCGCAGTTCTGCGACCTTGTGGGCGTTGTGGGTGGCGAGAACAACGCGCATGGCTGCTAGCGACCTTCCGCAAGCGTCGCGACCTGAAGCGCGGTGAGCTCTGCGGCTCCCCCGACAGCGAGGTCGAGCAGGGAATCAAGCTCGCGGCGGTCGAACGGTGCCGCCTCGGCTGTGCCCTGAACTTCGACGAAGAGTCCGCGACCGGTCACCACGACGTTCATGTCGGTCTCGGCCCGCACGTCTTCGACATAGGCTAGGTCGAGCATGGGTTCACCGTCGATGATTCCAACGCTCACCGCAGAGAGCGAGTCGAACAGAGCCTTCGAGTTCTTGCCGATGAACTTCTTCTCGCGCCCCCACTCGATGGCATCCGCAAGCGCCACGTAGGCACCAGTGATCGCGGCCGTGCGGGTTCCCCCATCAGCCTGAAGAACGTCACAGTCGATCACGATGGTGTTCTCGCCGAGAGCCTTCATGTCGACAACAGCACGAAGGCTACGACCGATAAGGCGGGAGATTTCGTGGGTGCGTCCACCGACCTTGCCTTTGACCGCTTCACGATCCATGCGGCTGTTCGTGCTGCGAGGCAGCATCGAGTACTCGGCGGTGACCCAGCCCTTGCCCTTACCGGTCATCCAACGCGGCACCCCGTTGGTAAACGATGCGGTGCACAGCACTTTGGTCTTCCCGAAGGAGATGAGGGCTGATCCTTCCGCCTGGTCGCTCCAGCCGCGCTCGATCGTTACTGTGCGCAGTTCGTTGTTTTCGCGGCCATCTTGACGGGTCATGTTTCTCTTTCCTTCGGTGAATTCATGCAGTTGTGGTTTGCGGGACGGATCCGAACACGCCGTCAGCCGGCGGTTGGGCATCCGGTTAGCTAATCGAGAGCGGGAAGGCTGATGGCGCCCGTCTGAAACATTTCGACGCGCACGATATTGGGGCCCATGAAACGCGAAGCAAGTCGTGTAAAACCGTGCTTGTCTGGCCCGGTAGCTTCAAAAGTATGTACCGGCGGTTCGCTGGAATCGCGCGTCAGATTGTGGGCTGCGAGCCTGCTGTACACGTCGTAGGCGGTTTCTTCCGCACTCGACACGAGAGTGACCTCGCGCCCCATCACATATTGAATAGCCGCCGAGATGTGCGGGTAGTGAGTGCAACCGAGCACGAGCGTGTCGATCTCGGCTGCTTTCAGCGGCGCCAAATATTGTTCCGCGACCGCAAGCACTTCTGGCCCGGTGGTGATACCGGCCTCCACAAATTCAACGAACCGTGGGCAGGATTGCGTGAACAGCTCAATGTCGGATGCCGCGGCGAACGCGTCCTCATAGGCACGCGACTTGATGGTTCCCTCGGTGCCGATCACTCCGACGCGACGGTTGCGGGTCTGATTCACCGCCGCCCTCGTTGCGGGCTGGATCACTTCAACCACTTCAATGCCGTAGGCCTCGGTATAGCGCTCTCTGGCATCCCGAAGCATCGCTGCTGAGGCGGTGTTGCAGGCGATCACCAGCAACTTCACTCCGTCATCAACGAGTCGGTCCATCACTTCAAGCGAATAGCGCCGAACATCCGCGATCGGCTTGGGACCGTAGGGTGAGTGCAGTGTGTCGCCGACGTAGACAATGGACTCGTGCGGCAACTGGTCGATGATCGCGCGGGCTACGGTGAGGCCACCGACTCCGGAGTCGAAAACGCCAATGGGTGCATCAGTCACGCCCCCAATCGTAGTGGTCGATTCGCAAAGACTCACGGACCGCGGCGCAGGGCTGTCGCGTACGCTGTTCTCGTGACTAACGCGCTCCTCACTGACCAATACGAGCTCACAATGCTCGACGCCGCGATCGGCAGTCGCCGACACGAACGCGACTGTGTGTTCGAGGTCTTCGCTCGCCGCCTGCCGGATGGTCGACGCTACGGGGTCGTTGCTGGCACCGGGCGTTTGCTGGAACTGGTCGAACAGTTTCGATTTGGCGACGAAGAGTTAGAATTCTTGTCCCGCAACGCAATCGTGCGGCCCGCGACGATCGATTGGCTCGCCGACTACCGATTCACGGGAAAAATTAGCGGCTACCGCGAAGGCGAAGCCTACTTTCCTGGCTCCCCCGTTCTCACCGTCGAAGGCAGTTTTGCCGAAGCGGTGATTCTTGAGACTGTCGCCCTGAGCGTTCTGAACTACGACTCCGCCGTTGCGTCCGCTGCGTCGCGCATGGTGTCCGCCGCCGACTCACGACCCCTCGCAGAAATGGGATCGCGTCGCACCGGCGAGAGATCGGCCGTGGCATCCGCTCGGGCCGCCTACATTGCCGGATTCAGCGCGACCAGCAACCTCGAGGCCGGACGCAGCTGGGGTGTGCCGACGATGGGCACCGCAGCCCACTCATTCACGCTTCTGCACGACTCAGAGGAAGAGGCATTCCAAGCTCAGGTTGATGCCCTTGGCCCATCCACAACGTTGCTCGTCGACACCTACGATGTCGAGAACGCGGTCGAGCTCGCCGTCAAAGTCGCCGGGACGGGTCTCGGAGCCGTGCGGATCGACTCGGGCGACCTATCCGTTCAGGTCGCCGCTGTGCGGGCCCAACTCGACGCTCTTGGAGCCACCAAGACGCGCATCACCGTAACCAACGATCTCGATGAACACGCGATTGCTGCGCTCCGTGCGGCTCCCGTGGACTCGTACGGGGTTGGCACATCGGTCGTGACCGGCTCAGGGCACCCCGCTGCTGGCATGGTTTACAAGCTTGTTGCTCATCGAGACGACGACGGTGAGTGGGTTTCCGTTGCGAAAAAGTCTGCGTCCAAGGCAACGGTCGGCGGCCACAAAGGGGCGATGCGCACCATCGAAAACGGTGTCGCCACATCCGAGCTCTTATACCAACGCTCCCACGAGCGTCCCGATGTTGGCGGGCGCGACCTGACTGTTCCGCTCATGAGCGACGGGAAAGCGGATGCCCGTTGGCTTGGAGACTCCGGGACCCTTGCCGCCCGCGATCACCGTCAGCAAGCTCTCGCCGAGCTACCGCAGACCGCGTTTCGACTGTCTCGCGGTGATGCGGTGATCCCCACGATCTACCGCTAGACGCGTCATCGGTCGCCGCGTGCGGGTGTGTTAGGGCTTCATCTTTTCGTAGACCTCTTTGCAGGTCGGGCAGATGGGAAACTTTTGTGGGTCTCGACCAGGAGTCCAGAGCTTTCCGCACAGCGCACGAATGGGCTTGCCAGACAACGCCGATTCCATGATCTTGTTTTTGGGCGCGTAGTGGGAGAAGCGTTCGTGGTCGCCCTCTTCAACCTGCTCCTGATTGAGCAGCTCTTCAAGTTCGCGGTCGAGCGTGTCGGTTCCGCCGCCGGTGTGATCGGTGTCAGCCATGGGTCAATTCTACTTCTGTCACGAGCATTTGTGGTGCGGAACCCACACTCGTGCCGCAGCGATCACGCTAGTTTTGCGAGGAAAGCGCGAGCAGCTCCGGTCCGCGGCGCACCATGATTCTTCCGCCCCAGTACACGCCGATGACCAAAACAACGAGCCCCAACCCCAGCCCCACAAGGAAGGCCGCCCAGTGCGGATCCAATTCGGTGAAGGGGTTGAACATCACCACGGCCAGAACCGGCAGCCCGAGCGCAATGTTTAGGGCGAACGTGAATGACTGCACCGTAGACGCGTTGGAGACGAGCGCTTGGGGCTGCATGAAGGCGCCGTGGCCTGGCAGCGGTGCCGCGTAGGGGAATGCGGCAGAGCTGACGCTCGAAATTCCGAGGCCGGACAAGAGCAAGCACAAGCTGAGCCCGATCAGTCCCGGCAGGGCCTCAATGTTTCCCACAAGTTCGACCGTGAGCACACTGCCGAGAACGGCTAGGGGGATTCCCACGAGCAATCCGGGCACGATACGCCCCCAACGGTCATCGGAGCCGCGAGTGTGTGCGGAGACGTGCGTCCAGAGTGCGGTGTTGTCATGTGCAACGTCGTTGTGGGCGCTCCAGCCCAAGAAGAGACACATCACCGGCACGGGAATCCAAGCGATGATGTCGGCACCGATTCCACCGATGAGCAGCGCAGCGACCATTCCGATCGGGATGATCGGGATTGCGGCAAGCGCAACGAAGTATCGTGCGTCCCGACCCCAGTAGCTGAGGCTTCTGGCCGCAACCGCCCCCAGAGGGGTAGAGGGCATGAGCCGGAACCATCCGAGCCCCGAACGATAAGTTTCGACAGCGCTTCGCTCGGGCCGCGACAGTACATACCCCAGAAGCGCATACCAGGCTGCAGCCAGCACGGCGAGAAAAACGACTGCGATGCCGAGCTTTGCAGCAACAGCGCCACCATCGCCGGCCGCAGCCGAGCTCGGCGCACTGAACGCGGCGCCAAGCGGCGTCCACTCCAGCAACGCTGCCGCCCGTCGGATCACCGGGAGAACCTGCGAGGGGTAGTCCGCGAGCGCCACCATTACTGCAACGGGCAGCGAGGCGAGGACGAGGGCGATGGCGATGACGCCGAACCCTTCGCGCAGGCGTCGGGAGCTGAGATATCGAACGGCCACGAGACTCGTCAGACGTGCCCCAACGACGGCGGTGGCTAACACGACAACGGCGGAAAGCGCGGCAACCGCAGCGGGGCCCGACATGGCAGACCAGGCAACGACCTGCGCTGTTACCAGCCCGGCAAGCATCACGGTGGGGATGCCGACGGCGCTGGCCAACAACAGCAATAACGCAAGCTTCAGCCGCGTGACGGGAAGGTAGGAAAAGCGGCGCGGGTCGAGAGGGTCATCCGCATTCCATCCGAGGGGCATCACGATGAACCCGAAAAGAACGACAGAGCCGAAGAAGACAATCGTGGCACCGGCAATCTCGGGCGTCGTCGTGCGCAAGTTCGCTACCGCGGTGATGGCGATAACGAAGAGCACGGCGCTGTAGAGAACCACCAACGCCATGACGGAGGCGACGAGAGGCCCCCGACGAAACGCGTTGGCGAAGAAGGTCAGTTTCAGTCGGAGAAACTGGTCAACCACTCGAGCCCTCCCCCGTCGGAATTCTTGCCAGTGAGCTCCACGAACCTGTCTTCAAGAGACATACCGTCGCGCACCTCATCGACAGTGCCATCGGCAAGCAGTCTGCCTTCGACGATGACCGCCACGTGGCTGCACACACGCTGCACGAGCTCCATACGGTGGCTTGACAACAACACCGTACCGCCCGCGTTCACATACTGTTTCAGAATCCGCGTGACGGTCGATGCAGACACCGGATCGACGGACTCAAAGGGTTCATCGAGCACGAGCAGCCGCGGGGAGTGGATCATGGCGGCCGCGAGTGCCACCTTCTTGAGCATGCCTGAGGAGTAGTCGCTCACGAGGCGACCCATCACGTCGTCGAGACCGAACGCTGTTGCCAGGTCTGCAGAACGTTTGCGAACCTCTGAGGCTCCAAGGCCCCGGAGCACTCCCGAGTAGTAAAGCAACTGTGAACCGGTGAGCCGATCAAAAATTCTTAGACGGTCGGGTAGCACACCGATGGACCGCTTTGCTACCTCCGGAGATGCCCACACGTCGACACCGTTAACGGTGACGTTGCCCGCGTCAGGGCGCAATAGCCCGGTGATCATCGAGAGAGTGGTTGTCTTTCCTGCGCCGTTGGGGCCGACGATTCCGTAGAAGACACCAGCCCCCACGTTGAGGCTGATGTCGTCGACGGCAACCGTGTCGCCGAACTCCTTCGACAGACCGCGAGCTCCGAGGACGACATCGGTTGAAAGCCCTTCGATACCATGGCCGATAGCTGTGTCGACCACAGCAACAGTGTTTGTCTTGGACCCACGCAGGGTTTCAGGTTCGAGCGTGCCACCCTCGGCTGGTTCCGTCTCGGGCGTCTTCGCGGAATCAGTGACGCCCGTCTCGGCGAGCTCTACTTGCACGGCAGCACTTGGCGCCTCCGCTACCTGCGGCTCCACTGCCGGTGTCTCGGGGACCGACACGGCAAACTGTGCGGCGAGCGCGCGCAGACGAGCGAGTCCGGCGAGCACTGCATCCGGTTTTGGTTCCGCGTCAGGTTTTGGCTCCGGGTCAGCGGCCGTTTCTGGGTTCGATGGCAATCCTGCGCTCGACGGCAACTCTGTGCTCGACGGCAACTCTGTGCTCGAAGCGGGGCTTTCGAGCGCCGTGCGCTTCGGCGCTTTCGACGATGCCTCAGTCGCCGACACGGTGTTCTCGCTCGTGTCAGCAGCTATCTCAGCGGCTTTCGGAGTCGACGGCTTAGGCGCGGCGGGTTTGGAGCCACGGGGCTTGGCAGTACTGGGCTTGGCAGTACTGGGCTTGGCCGTGCTGGGTTTGGGGGAACTGGGCTTGGCCGTGCTGGGTTTGGGGGAACTGGGCTTGGCCGTGCTGGGTTTGGGGGTACTGGGCTTGGCCGTGCTTAATTTCGCCGCAGTGCTGGATCGAGTTGCGGCTGGCTGGTCTACGGCCGCTGCTGCAGTCTTTGACCGGACGGGCTTCTTGCGAGCTCCGGTCTTCTGCGGGGAGGCAGGCTTAGCTGTCGACGACTTTGACGACACTGTGCGTCCCGTAGCGCCGGTCGCGGGCTTCCGCGCAGCAACTGCGGGCTTCTTTACCGGCTGGTTAACGGTCTTCTTGCCCTCTTCGGGTGTCTGGGCATCGTTCACTGTCCAAACCTACCAATCAGTTGTGGGTGGCAAGAGCGCGTATCACGAATAGACAACAACCCGGCAAAATCGATGGAGTTTTCGGCGAGCACAGTTAGCCTGACTATCGCACAAAGGTGTGTCGATTTTGCCAATCTCGGGTAAATAAACGGTAAACAATCCTCTATTTCTCGAGCCCCAGAGTTACTGAGGAGACCACCATGACTACACAAGTCGTAATTTTAGCTGCCGGAATGGGCAGCCGCTTGGGCCGCTCGCTTCCGAAGCCACTGACCGAGTTGAACGACGGCCGCACCATCATGCAGCAGCAATTCGACAACATTCATCACGCTTTCGGCAACAACGTCAAGGTGACGATTGTTGTTGGCTACAAGCTCGAGCACATCATCGAAGCTTTCCCGGAGGCCTCGTTCGTGTACAACGAGCAGTACGACCAGACGAACACCTCGAAGAGCCTCATGCGTGCGCTGAAGGCGTCAACTCCTGGTGGAGTTCTCTGGATGAACGGTGACGTTGTTTTTGACCCCGCCGCACTTGAGCGCGCCGCCGCGATGGTCGCTCGCGACCAGTCATTCGTCAGCGTCAACACCGCCAAGGTTTCCGACGAAGAGGTCAAGTACACGACCGACGCCGAAGGTTTCATCAAGGAGCTTTCCAAGACCGTCAAGGGCGGCCTCGGGGAAGCTGTTGGCATCAACTACATCTCACGCGACTCCAAGGCGACGTTGCTTCGCCACCTCAAGAAGGTCGGCGATCAGGACTACTTCGAGCGCGGCATCGAGCTTGCGATCGAGCAGGATGGCCTGATGATCGAACCCATCGACATCTCAGATCTCTACGCTATCGAGGTCGATTTCGCCGAAGATCTCGAGCGCGCAAACCTCTTCGTCTAAGCACGACGTTCGCTCTCACGAGCATCACAGCGACCGACCGCCCCGCACTCAGCGCCGGGCGGTCGTTGCTGTTAAACAGACAAATCGCTCACCAAGTGTCTTCGCGGTGCCGCCGATTGCCGCTGTGCCCGTTTACTATAGGGGCGTGGCGAACACAACATTGGGGCGATCCGCGTGGTCACCCTTCACCCGATACCGCCGCACCCTCTGGTTGCTCACCGTGCGCGACTTGCGCGTGCGGTATTCCACCTCAGCCCTTGGCTACGTGTGGTCGGTTCTTGACCCTCTGGTCATGGCGGGCATCTACTGGTTCGTGTTCACTCAGGTCTTCGACAAGTCGGTGGGTGAAGAGCCGTACATCGTCTTTCTCCTGACTGCCCTGCTGCCCTGGATGTGGTTCAACGGTGCCGTTTCGGACGCCACACGGGCGTACCTTCGTGAGGCCAAACTTATTCGGTCGACCAAGATCCCCCGCACTATCTGGGTGGCGCGACTCGTGCTCTCCAAGGGGATCGAGTTCATCGCCAGCCTGCCGGTGCTGGCCTTCTTCGCCATTGCAACCGGAGCGGTGCTGCACTGGGAAGCGTTCTACTTTGCGCTCGGCGTGCTTCTTCAAGCAGTTCTCACCATGGGTGTCGGCCTGATCGTGGCGCCGCTCGTCGTCTTCTTCCGCGACCTTGAGCGCGCTACCAAACTTGCCCTGCGCTTTCTCTTCTACGCCTCCCCCATCATTTACGGCATCCCCGATCTGCAGAAGCTCGGACTCGACGGCCTTGCCGCCCTCAACCCGCTCGCCGGAATCTTTTCTCTCTACCGGGCCGCCTTCTTCCCCGCCCAGCTCGACTGGTACGCGGTGCTCATCGGGGCACTCATGAGCGGAATCTTGCTTGCCATCGGAATCCTCGTCTTCGTGCGCACCGAACGTGCCGTACTGAAGGAGATCTAGTGTCTGATAATTACGTCATTCGCGTCGAGGACGCTGGCATCCGATTCCGCTTGAATCGCCGCTCGCGCCGCAACTTCAAAGACCTCTTCGCCGGCCGCAAACGCCGGGCCCGCGCCGACGAGTTCTGGGCTCTGCGCAACGTCAGCTTCGATGTCACCGCGGGCGAGGCGATCGGGGTGGTCGGCCGCAACGGTCAAGGAAAGTCCACTCTGCTCAAGCTGGTGGCCGAAGTGATGCTGCCAGACGAAGGAACGGTTCACGTCGGCCAGGGGGTTGCCCCTCTGATCGAAATCACGGGCGGATTCGTTGATGACCTCAGCGTGCGAGACAACGTCTACCTCACCGCAGGACTGCACGGCATGACCAAGAGCGAAATTAGCGAGCGATTCGACGAAATCATCGCGTTTGCCGAAATTGAACGCTTCATCGACACCCCCTACAAACACCTTTCGAGCGGCATGAAGGTGCGCATTGCGTTCGCGGTCATCTCCCGCCTCGAAGAACCCATCATCTTGGTGGATGAGGTGCTCGCGGTCGGCGACAAAGCGTTCCGCGAAAAATGCTACCGCCGCATCGAGGAGCTCCTGAACGGTGGGCGCACCCTTTTCTTTGTGTCCCACAACGAGCGCGACCTGCGCCGATTTTGCTCGCGGGGCCTTTACCTCGACAAGGGTGAACTCGTCATTGATGGCCCCATCGGCGATGTGCTATCCCGCTATAACGCTGACTACGGATCCAAAGCGTGAGACCAGCCGGGCAGCATTTCGTGTCTCGATAGCAACCCAGCTCCGGGCCCGTGCCGGCCTCCTCCGGTACGATCAAAAGCATGGCACCTAGCGAAATGAGCGCCTCACACCCCATGGTTGTGCGCGGAATCGACCGAGTGCTCACGGTGCAGCGGCCGGTCGTGTTGGCGCATATTCGCAGCATCCGTCGGGGCAAACCAAGTGCGACCCCGGATGAGATCATCGCCGTGCTCGAGCGTCGATATCTGGCCGCGGTGACGACCGGTGGCGCCCTAGTGGGGGCCAGCGCAGCGATCCCGGCAGTGGGCACCGGCACGTCGCTCGCACTCTCCAGCGTCGAGACGGCGGGCTTTCTCGAGGCCAGTGCCCTCTTCGCACAGTCGGTCACCGAGGTGCACGGAATCGTCGTCGACGATCCTGACCGCGCACGGGCACTCGTAATGACAATGGTCCTCGGAACTGCCGGTAGTGATCTGGTAAAGCAGCTGGCGGCGCAAGCAACCGGAACCGGTGTGGGCCGCTCGACTTACTGGGGCGAAACCCTCGCCAAAGGCGTTCCCACCGCGCTGATGGGCCCGCTAGCCGACCGAATCAAGCGCACCTTTATGAAGAAGTTTGCCGCAGCCCAAGGCACCAACATTGTGGGACGCCTTTTGCCGTTCGGCATCGGTGCAGTGATCGGCGGTGGAGGAAACAATATGCTCGGCCGCCAGATCATTCGCACGGCTCGTCAAGGCTTCGGCCCGGCCCCGGCTGTGCTTCCCTCGTGGCTCGAGCCGGTGATCGTGATTCCGCAGGATCGGCTGGAACGCAGACTCCACCTTCCGCGAGTGCCCTCGTTACCCAAGCTGCGCAAACGTGAAGCCTGGGTTGAGGTGGAGAGCGACGAATCTTCCTAGTGCCGTTATTCGGCGCTCGACGCTTCGTCGTCGTCCACGAACGGGTCAGCTTCGCTGGGGCGTCGATCATCAACATGGAGTTGTGCGTGACGGTGCCACACGGCAACCAACGACTCCACAGCATCATGGAAGCGTTCCGTGGCGGCACCTGGTGTGGTGTCACCAAAGTGGCGTTCGGCCCAGTACCCGAGACGCTCCTTCGCCTCAGTATCGAATTGCACACGCTCCACGATGTCGAGGATGTCGCCAGCCTGCTCGGCACGCAACCACTCGCAGGACCCTAAGTAGCCTGCCTCATCGATGTCGGCGTGCTCGGAAACTGGACGCGTGACAACGAGAGGCTTGCCCGTGGCTAGGCGGTCATAGACCATTGCCGAGACGTCGGTAATTGCGACATCGGCGGCCACCAGCTGCCACCCCAATTCTTTGCCGTCATCGTAGATGTGCTGCACGGAGGGGTCGGACTCGTTCGCCTCAGCGATCGCCGCAATGATCGCGATGTTGGCGTGTTTGTATTCGGAGCTCACGACACCGCTGCGAGGGTGTGGGCGGTAGATCAGTCGATGTGAATCACTGGCGAGCACGGCGCGAACCAACGCAACCCCGTGGCTGGCGATCGAACCATACGCGGCAGCATCACGGTCCCCCTCCCAAGTGGGGGCGTACAGCACGACGGTGCGATCGTCGGGCGTGTACGGCAGCTCGCCGGCGAAGTGATCGGCCTGAGGGCGACCAATCGGTATCGCCTTCTTTGCCAAGTCAAAGTCCCACAGCTTGTGGCTGAGGCGGTCCAGCGCGGCTTCGCCCGCAACGAAACTGTAGTCGTAAGCCTTGAACTGGTTCGTGGTCATATACATCTTGTCGCTCTCACCATGGTTGATGAAAACGTGCCAAACGCGGCCATAGCGGAACATCTGGAAGTTCTTGGCGTTCTGGTTGACGTAGAAGATGATCTTCAGCGGCTGGTTGGCCACGAACTCTTCAAGCTCCGACACGCGTCGCAGGTAGACGGTCGGTACTGGCGCTTCGTCCCAGAGGGCCAGCACTGAGCTCGGAGAGCGCGCGATAATCGCTACCGGAAACCGCTTCGACAGCTCCGCTAGCGGCGCGTACCACTGTCGCATTTGATACAGGTTCACCTTGGTGTCGGCAAAATAGACCGCAATACTGACGGAACCAGGAGCGGGAACCGGATGCTGATCAAGCAGCCCCGCAACCCGCCGCCGATTGCGGCGGGAACGCAGCATTCCGCGCACCACCTTGCGAGCAGTCTTGAAGTCTTTGAGTAGCGCCATAATCACAATCACATCGTTGGAGGGCCGAGACAACATCTCACCTACCACACCGTTACTGAGACGATGCTGATCCTGTGGCAGGAGGTTGGGCCGCTTATTCGATAGTACTCGTCTCGCATTCACAGTCGTTTACCCGCTGATAGCAGCAAAATCCACCGAGAACTAGGGGTAAAGCGGGTACTGTTGACACAATGACCGATTCTGATTCAACCGCACCGTCTGAACCCACCGAGACCGCGATCACTTTCTCCGACCTCGCTCTCAGCGATGCGGTCTTGAAAGCGGTCCGCGACATTGGCTACGAGACGCCTTCGGCGATCCAAGCAGCCACTATTCCTACTCTTCTGGAGGGCCGCGACGTTGTCGGCCTCGCCCAGACCGGCACGGGAAAGACCGCAGCCTTCGCGCTGCCGATTCTCTCGCGCCTCGATGTAGCTCAGAGCAAGCCTCAAGCGCTCGTGCTCTCCCCCACCCGCGAACTCGCATTG
>Ga0209344_10001441_pt1 | contig 30977 bp, 24 predicted proteins | sample Cruoilmetagenom6_FD_187293 | JGI IMG/M metagenome (GOLD analysis project Ga0209344, IMG submission 187293) | Oil polluted marine microbial communities from Coal Oil Point, Santa Barbara, California, USA - Santa Barbara Oil Seep Sample 6 (SPAdes)... | ecosystem: Environmental > Aquatic > Marine... | reverse complement strand
CGTCACGGATACGGATACGGATACGGATACGGATACGGATACGGATACGGTCTTGGCAACGGACGGAAAAAGCCCCGGCATGTGCCGGGGCTTGAGTGTCCGAGGTTTATCGAAGAGCTGCGGACTACGCCATCTCGAGCAGGTACGCAAAGCCCATCCCGCCGCCGATGCACATGGTGACGATGCCTCGCTTTGCGTTGCGACGTTTGAGCTCGCCGAGGATCTTGACGGTCAAAACCGCGCCGGTGGCTCCGAGGGGGTGACCGGTGGCGATGGCGCCGCCGTTGACGTTTGTCGTTTCCGGATCGAGGCCGAGTTCTTTCGTGCAGTAGACCGACTGGCTGGCAAAGGCCTCATTGATCTCGACCAAATCGATGTCGTCGAGGCCGAGACCGGCCTTGGCGAGCAGTTTTGGTACGGCTTTGACCGGACCGATGCCCATGACATCGGGTTCGACACCGGCTACGGCCCACTGGCGGACATAGGCGATGGGCTCGAGCCCGAGTTCGGCGGCCTTGTCGTCGCCCATGATGACCACGGCGGCGGCGCCGTCGTTGATCTGGGAGGCGTTGCCGGCGGTCACCGTTCCGTGCGGATCGAAAACCGGTCTGAGCCTGGCAAGACCCTCGACTGTGGTGTCGGCACGGGGGCCTTCGTCTTGAGAGAAAACAAATTTCTTCCACGATCCGTTGGCGCGTGTTCGCACGTTCAGCGGGACGATCTCATCCGAGAACTTACCCGACTCGAGGGCGGCAACGGCCTTCATGTGCGAGTTGTAGGCGAATTCGTCCTGCGCCTCGCGGCTGATGCCGTAGTTGCGGGCGACCACCTCGGCGGTGGTTCCCATGGCGGCATAGGCGTTGGGCATGCTGTCCATCAGACCAGGGTAGGCGATGGGTTTGTTGCCGCCCATGGCGACCATGGACATGGACTCGACCCCGCCCGCGACAATGATGTCGGCGTTGCCGGCACGAATGGTGTCCGCAGCCATGGCGATGGTCTGGGAACCCGACGAGCAGAACCGGTTGACGGTGATGGCGGGGACCTCAACGGGGAAACCCGCCGCGAACCCGATGAGACGGGCAATGTTCATTCCCTGTTCGCCCTCTGGCATGGCGCAACCAAGGACGATGTCGTCGACCATGGCGGGCTCGACCCCGGGGGTCCTCTCCATGAGGACCTTGAGCATCTCCGAGGCGAAGTATTCGGGCCGGGTGTCCTTCAGACTGCCCTTCTTGGCCCGTCCGATGGGGGTCCTGGCAACGGAAACAATGACGGCTTCTCGCATGCTGATCCCCCTTTTAGTTCCGAAGCGGTTTGTTGTTGACGAGCATGTATTTGATCCGGTCCTGGGTCTTGGGTTCACCGCACAACGACAGAAACGCCTCGCGTTCGAGATCGAGGATGTTCTGTTCGCTGACGGGATCGTTGATGGTGGTGTCGCCACCGGTGAGGATGCGTCCGAGGTGGGCCGCGATCTTCTCGTCGTGCGACGAGATCCAATGGGTGAGCTTCATGTTGTGCAGCATCATCTTGAGGGTCGCGAGACCTTCCTCACCCGGGAGTTTGTAGGTCTTTGGCATCGGTGGGTGATAGCCTTCATCGGCCATCGCCATGGCCATCCTCTTCGCGGTCCACAACTGCTGGTCTCGATTGATCTCGACCTTGTCGTAGGGCCGGAGGAACTTGCGGTCCCGCGCCTCTTCGCCCGAGGTCGCCACCTTTGCCATTCCGATGTTCTCGAAAGCGGTTCGGATAAAGGGAATCTGGGACAGAATCGGTTCGTCGACCCCCTCGAGCACCCGTTCGAGCATGAAGAGACAGCCGCCGCCGGCGGGGATCACGCCGACGCCGACCTCGACCAGTCCGACGTAGCTCTCAGCTGCGGCGCAGACCCGGTCGCCACCCATGGTGATCTCGCAGCCGCCACCGAAGGTGAAGCCGAACGGTGCGGTGATGACCGGGATCGAGGCTTTCCTCAGACCGGTGGTCAGCCCCTGAAAGACCTGGATCATTTCGTCGAGGAGCGCCCACTGATCGGCCTGGACCGCCTCGAGGATCATCAGGAGATTGGCGCCGGCGGAGAAGTTCTCGCCCTGGTGATGCACCACAAGACCGCGGAAATCGCGCTCGGCGATCTCGACACCCTTGGTCATGACCTCGGTGATGTGCTCGTCCACCGGGTTGAGTTTGGGCTGCAGGGTGGAGTGGAACTCGACACAGGCGATTCCGTCGCCGAGATCGACGAGGGACGCGCCCTGGTTGCCGAAGACGAGCTTCTTCTCATCCATCTTGATCTGTGGAAGGACAATGAAGCTCGAAGGCTTGGCTTCCTTGATGTAGGACTTGGTGGTCGGATCGTAGACCTGTCGGCCGTCGGCGGATTCGATGTAGAAGCTCTCGTGACCGGCTTGGACCATCTCGGCGACCCACGGGGCGGGTTCGACACCGTCGGCCTTCATCCGCTCGAGAGTCTTGCCGACTCCGAGTGCGTCCCAGGTCTCGAAGGGACCGAGAGCCCAGTTGAAGCCCCACTTGAGGGAGTTGTCGACATCGACGATGGTGTCCGAGATTTCGCCGAAACGACGTGAGGTGTACGCCATGGTGTCGCGGAGCAACGCCCATGCGAAGGCGCCGGCGCGGTCATCGGCTTCAACAAGATTCTTGATTCTCGTGCGGACATCGTGGGTCTTCTTGGCCTGACCCAGCGATTTGTAGCGATACGAGGCCTTCTCGCGGCGTTCGCCGGTCTTCCAGTCGAGCACGAGTTTGGTTTTCGAACCGTCGGAGTTCTTGCGGATGCCGGTGAACCCGCCCTTGGCCTTGGTTTTCCGGCCGAGCGCGCCGTCGGCGATCATCGCCTTGACGAAATCCGGGACCGTGAAGAGGTCTCGCTCTTCATCATCGGGACAGCCCTCGGCGATGGTGTTGATGACGTGGGCCATCACATCGATTCCGACGAGATCGGAAGTGCCGAAGGTCGCGCTTCCCGGGTGGCCCATGGCGGGACCGGTGATGGCGTCGACTTCGTCCACCTGGTAGTCCATCTCCATCATGTGTTTGAGGGTGGAGACGATCCCGTAGACGCCGATTCGATTGCCGACGAAGTTGGGCGTGTCCTTGCCGAAGACAATGCCCTTGCCGAGGCGGAACCGGCCGAAGTTGGTGAAGAAGTCCAAGATCTCGGGGGACGTGTCTTCACCCGCCACCAGTTCGAGGAGTTTCATGTAACGAACGGGATTGAAGAAGTGGGTGACCAGGAAGTGTTTCTTGAAATCGTCGGATCGACCCTCAGTCATGCCCTTGATGGACAGCCCGGAGGTGTTCGACGAGACGATGGCGCCGGGTTTGCGCACCTCTTCGAGGCGGGCGAATACCTGCTGTTTCACATCGAGTCGTTCCAGGACAACCTCGACGATCCAGTCGCAGTCTGCAAGCTTGTCCCAGTCGTCTTCGAAGTTGCCGGTCTCGATCAGCGGCAGAAACCGTGACGAGTAGAGGGCGGCGGGTTTGCTCTTTTTGATGCCCTGGAGGCCGGCGAGGGCAAACTTACTCCGGAATCTCGGATCGTCTTCGGTGAGGCCCTTCTTTTGATCGTCGTCACTCAGTTTTGGCGGCACGATATCGAGCATCAACACCGGAATCCCGGCATTGGCAAGATGAGCGGCGATGCCCGAGCCCATCACGCCGGCTCCGAGCACTGCAGCCCTACGGATCTCTCTGCCCATGGGACAACCTCCTCATCAGTGTGGTGGTAACAGTCATCCCGTCCGGGTTCGGACGGTTTGAAAGATGGTGAATGAACACTCATTCATTCTCCAACATTTGCCGCGAGTTGGCAAGGGGAGGGTCGAGGATTGTCACGGTGCGGCAAAGCTCGGGGGTCGTGCGCCCCGCATCGGCTACAATGCCGTCCGTAACGGATTCGCTTCCAGGGAGGACCCATGCGTCATTTCTCAGCTCTTCTGCTCGTGTGCATTTTTCTTGTTCCATCCGCGTGGTCCGGCGAGCTCGCCGGAGTGTCGCTCCCGGACGAAGTCACGGTCGGTGGCGCGACGCTCGTGTTGAACGGAATGGGTCTGCGCAAGAAGTTCGTTGTCAAGGTCTACGCGGCCGGGCTCTATCTTCCTTCGAAGACATCGGATGCCGGAGTAGCGGTACAGTCCGAGGGCGCGAAGAAGATCGTCATGCACTTTCTGACCAACAAGGCGACGAAAAAGAAGATGGACGCGGCGTGGTTCGAGGGATTCGAAGCCAATTCGCCATCGGTATTCGGCGCGATCGAGGGCCGCGTGAAGGCTTTCGCGGGCCTCTTCGGCGATATGAAGGATGGCGATGTGATCGAGATGACCATCATTCCCGGAGGCGGGACCTCGGTCCTTCTTAACGGAAAGAACCAGGGTGTCATCGAGGGAGACGATTTCGGGGCAGCCCTTCTCAAGGTCTGGCTTGGTGACCATCCGCCGACCGAAGACCTGAAGACCGGGATGCTCGGGGACTGAACACGCGGTTTGATTGTCGACAGATTGGCCGATAAATTGCGTGTTAAATACAGGTTAATGCTGGGCAAAACTACTACATTTATTGCGGATAGATTGGTTTGGTGTTAATCTACCAGACACGGATTGGTTTTGTTCTGGCCTTTTCAGAACGATTATCGACATGTTCGTTGAGAGTGAATCGGGTAGTTGGTACAAGGGGACGGTCAATGATGCGACGAAGTGCAAGCGTGCTGGTTGGCTTCGTGATGGTTTTGTCGTTCGCGCTTCCGGTAACGGCCCAACAAGAGGGCACGATTGACGGCGGCGCAGCGGATATCGAGGCGAGGCATGGCAAGCCCAACACCTACGAAGCGATCCCGGTGGGTCCGTTTCTCTTCACACCGGCGATTCAGCTGAATTACCAGTATCGGGACAACATCTTCTTCACCCCCGACGACCCGGTCTCCGATGCAGTTTGGATGGCGCGAGCACGCCTCCAATTCGAACTGCCTCTCAACGAGTCGTATATTTTGTTCGCCTACACTCCGCAGTACCGCGACTATGTCGACTACGAACTCGATGACAAGTGGTCGCATTTTGTCGATGTCCTGGGTGGGTTCGAGTTCTCGAGCGGAGTAATCATCGACGCCACCTACAAGTACATGGAAGGCAATCTTGAGAATCGCGAAGTCGATCCCGGTGGTGAGCTCTACTGGGGTGATCGGTGGTACAAGAAGCACTTCGCTGCCGCGCAGCTGTCCTATTGGGCGACGGCCAAGGACGGTTTCAACATCGAGGCCGACTACACCGACCTCAAACACGAGGATCCCGATCTCTGGTACGACTACACCCGTTTCGTGATCGGTGCCGGATGGCTCCACCAGCTCAGCGAGATCCTGGTGATGAATCTCGCTTACCGCCACTCCGAATTCAGTCCGTCTGAGAATCTGTTTTTCGACAATGATTTCCGACACTCAAAATCGGATGAAGTAACGGTTGGGTTCCGGGGAATGATCAACCCGGTCTTAAGAACCGAGATCGTAGTCGGCTATCGAAAGACCGCATACAACATCCCCCCGGCAGCCGAAGGGCTCATTCCGGATTTTGATGGTTTCATCGTTCAGGGTTTCCTGAACTGGTCCATGGGCCACGGGTCGTCGCTTCGTCTCGATCTCCTTCGGTCGGACTATCCGTCGAACTTCGGGATCAACGCCAACTATGTCGCGACCGGCGGAAGCCTCCAGTACCAGTACGAGAAGAATCGCTTCCGGGCCCAGATCCGCGGCCGTTACCAGGTCAACGACTACGCGGTGCCGGACCTCCTGACCGGTCTGGACAGAGAAGATCCCATCAAGACCGTAGGCCTGGGTCTGGGTTATCGCTTTGGCCCCTACATCTCGCTCTGGGGTGGGTATTTGTATGAGAATCGTGATTCGTCGATTTATCGCTACAGTTACGACTACAGCGTCTACACCCTGAGCCTGGTGGTTGGCTACTGACGGCCGCGCCGCCGCGAGTTTCCATCAGAACACCGGTTGCCCAGAGATCAGAGGCCAGGGTTTGTCACACGACGTTTTTCGAGGTATTGAATACAGCACACGGTGCGGGTGTGGTGTGTGTTACCTTCAGCTCATGCGATTGGCCCTGCTCGCGCTGTTGGTAATTGTGAATACGGTCGCTCCTGCGATGGCCCAGGAACCGGAGTCGAAAGCGGCATCCGCCTACCGGGCCGGCGCCGGCGATGTGCTCAAGGTCGAGGCATACACCCACGATGAGATCTCGGGAAATTTCGCGGTCGAAGCGGGCGGCGATATCAGCTTCCCACTTCTTGGCCGAATCGCGGTCGAGGGCCTGACGACCTCTGAGATCGCCGATCGTTTGGAAGAGCTGCTCGAGAAGGACTACTACGTCGATGTCCAGCTCCAGGTCGAGATCGAGGAGTACCACTCACAGCCTGTGACCGTGCTCGGCGAGGTCTCGCGGCCGGGGACCTTCTATCTTGAGGGTCACACATCCCTGCATACGATTCTCGCTGAGGCGGGTGGCATCAAAACCTCCGCCGGCGCGATCATCGAGCTTCGGCGGCTGCGGGGCCCGGACGACGATTCGGAACCGATTGTTCGGGTCTTCCAAACACAATCGGTGAGATCCGGCGAAAAAGGGCGGGATGTCATCCTTCAGCCCGGCGATGTGGTTTCGGTCTCGGCGAAGCAGAGGTATTTCATCACCGGTGAAATCGCCAAGCCAGGTCAGTATGATCTCTCTCCCGGGATGACCCTGATGCAGGCGATTTCCCAGGCCGGGGGCCAGGGGAAATTCGCCTCTCAGACCGTTGAAATCCACCGCGGCGGAGACGATGACAAGGAGATCATGACCTTTGATCTCTCCCACATTCGCAAGGGTCGCACGTCCGATCCCTCCATCGAGGCGGGGGATGTGCTCATCATCCGACGCCGATTCTTCTAGTTTGGTGCCCCAATTGATTTGACAGCCTGGGTCTCGAAACGTAGGATATATGGGCGGATCAGGAGGATACCATGCGAAGGCTGATCACAATCAGTGGTTTGGTTCTGTTTTTTGCGACAACGGCGATGACACAGGCCGCGACCCGGGACGTGCGCGACAAGGACTCCATTACACAAGGCGAGTTCGCCCAGATGGTGATGGATATCGCCTTGGGCTATGAACAGGCCACCCCTGACGCGGAAACTGCGTTGGAGAAACTCCAGGGCTGGGGAATCGCCCCGACCACATGGGAAGCAGACGCGCCTCTGACACACAGGCAACTTGCGGAGTTGCTCGAACAGTTGGGGATCGAGTATCTCCCCGCAAAACCGGACGCACCGGTCTCAGGTTCGTTTGTCGAGGCGCTCCTCTGGCGTGAAACCGGCAAGCTCCGCGACTACATGGCGACGAGACTCGGTCACGGTTTCTCGGCAAATCACGTTCTCGATGCCGGGGTCGACCGTGCGGTGAGCCCGTCTGATTTCGACTGACCGATACGGGCACAATGGGTGATATCGAGCGGCGGTGGAAACCGCCGCTTTTTCTGTCCACGTATGGTTGGTTCGCGCTAGACTTCGGGTGTCATTAGGAAGTGTCGGAGACGTGGACATTCAGGGAGATGATGATGCAATTTGAGAATTTGAAAGTCGAGACCGCCGGTGGGATTCGGCGGATCACGATCAATCGACCCGAAAAACTCAACGCCCTCAACGTGGCTACTGTGGGTGAACTCGCACGGCTTGTCGAGGCAACCGAGACCGACAAAAAGGTGAATGCGGTCGTCATCACCGGTGCCGGAGAAAAGGCGTTTGTTGCCGGGGCGGACATCTCTGAGCTTGCAACCCTCGGCCCCGTGGAGGCGAAGGAATTCGCCATTCGTGGCCAGGAGGTATTTCGGGCCATCGAGCGACTGAGGGTGCCGGTTGTCGCCGCGGTCAATGGATTCGCCCTCGGCGGGGGTTGCGAGCTCGCAATGGCCTGCCACATGCGGGTCGCCTCGTCCAATGCCGTCTTCGGGCAACCGGAGGTCAAACTCGGTCTGATTCCGGGCTATGGTGGGACTCAACGTCTCCCCCGTCTTGTGGGCAAGGGTCGGGCTATGGAGCTGCTCTTGACGGGAAGAAATGTCAAGGCGGAGGAGGCCGGGAAGATCGGACTTGCAAACGTGGTCTGCGAACCTGATGAACTCGACGCTGTCGTGAGCGATCTTCTGGCGTCGATACTCGCCAACGGGCCGCTGGCCGTCGGAAGCTGTATCGAGGCGGTGAATTCGGGGCTCGAGATGGGGCTCGACGACGCCTGTCTCCTCGAGGCGACGCTCTTCGGAGTGGGTGCTTCGAGCGATCAGATGCGAGAGGGGACGACCGCGTTTCTGGAGCGGCGAAAGCCGGAGTTCCGCAAGGAATAGGGTTTCGATTGCGGTTGGGAATTGATCATCTGAGGTAGTAGTATGCTTGGATCTGATCAGTATTGGAGGATTGCTTGAGCGAGCCTGGTGATGGATCCCGCAAGATCAAGGTTGTGGATAAGCGACGCTTCGACGAGACCGGAGATCTGCGTCCAGATCGACCACAACCCGTGAAATCTGAACCGGCTGCGACGCCACCCGAACCGGCGACCGAGAAGGCGCCGCCACCGGCCCAAGAGCCGGTTTCCGAAGCCTCCCCAGCGCCGCCTCAGGAACCCCTGTCGGCGACGACCACTTCGCCGCTCTTCATGGAACTCATTGCCGGTCTTGCGCAACAGGCCGAGATTCTTCTGGTCGGCGGGCAGGGCATTCCCGCTCAACCGGAGGAGGCCAAGCGGGTGATCGAGTACCTCGCCATGCTCGAAACCAAGACCGCCGGCAATCTTGCTTCAGAGGAGAAACAGGTTCTCTCAGGCGTGGTCTTTCAACTTCGGTCGTTGTACGTCCAACAAAAGGCATGAGGTCGATCCGCTTCGCTCCCGTCCTGGTTCTCGCGCTGCTGGTCGTGACGCCGGCCGCCGCGTCGGTGGAGGAAGCGTGGTTGGAAGTGCAGGAGGTCCTGTCGGCACCGGACGGTCGATCCCTCCAAGAGCCGGTGGATGATCTGGTCAATGCGGCGGAGGAGATTGAGCTTCGCCGGATGACACCGTACGCAGCGGCCCTCGTCGCTTGGTCGGAAGCCAGTCCGGAGCAGGGGAACCTGATCCTCGAGACTGCGATCCGTATTGACCCGGAGTTCTCATCCAGTTTCTTTATCCTCTCTCGCCGAGCTTGGAGCGATGGCTCTTACGGCGCAAGCGCCACGTGGTATCTCAAAGGGTGGATGGCGAGCTTGAGAAATCAAGTGACCCGACGCCATATTCTGATGTCCGTTGGGATCTGGTTGATCCTGGGGGTTGGAGCGGCGAGCATCGTGGCCCTTGCGATGATGATGTTGAGGACGGTGCGTCAGTCAAATCACGATGCCCTGGCGGTTGGGGGCATGATCTTCGAACGCGGAAACGCGGTGGTCTTCGGTTTGGTGATCCTGCTTCTGCCTCTCTTCGCGGGTCTCGGCCCGGCGTGGCTCGTGGTTTACCTCTTCGTCATCGGATGGATATACCTCGATGACAGCCAGCGAACGATCGCTGTTTCGGTCTGTCTCGCACTGGCTCTGATTCCGGTGCTGGCGGAGGGCTGGCAGCGCGCACTGCTGAGGATCCCCCCCGTCACCGATCGGGTGTCGGTGATGCTGGATGATCGGCAAATCAACCCGGCGGCCTTGCGCGAATTCATCGGGTTGAAGGAGTCCTTTCAGGGCGACACGACCTATCATCTGATCCTTGGAGAACTTTTGAGAATGCACTCGGCGGTCGAGTCGGCAAAATTCGAATTCCAGACCGCTGCGGCAGAGCCGTTCGGCGACGCCCGCCCGTATGTGATTCTCGGAAATATGGCGTTGGAGGACGGCAACGTCCAGCTGGCAATCCAGCACTATGACGAAGCGATCGACACCAATGGCCGGACTGCTCTGGCCTACCACAATCTCTCCTCGGCCTATGATCTCAACCGTCGATTCCAACAGGGAGATGCGGCACGGGACAGGGCCCGTGATCTGGCAGGCGGTCGGTCGGCTGCGCTTGGATATCGGGGGAGAGACCCTCGGATTCGTTACCCCGAGGTGTCGTCGGACGACGTCAAGGAGTTTGTCTCCGGTCTTTCGCCGGAAGAGCGTCTCCTGGTGGGCTTCAGCGCCTCGCGGTGGCGTTCCATTCGACAGTTGCTGAACCCGTTGTCCATGGTGTTCTGGGTCGGCGGTCTGGTGGGACTGGGTGTCTTGATGGTCCGATCCAAGTGGTTCCCCGCCGCCAAGGAATGCACCAAATGCGGCAAGATCTACCGGCTCGAAGACGAGCCTGGTGAAAGCCAGGTCTATTGCCGCCAGTGTGTCTCGGTCTTTCTGCAGCGTGATCTCGTGCCCATCGATCAGCAGACCGCCAAGCTCGCGCAGGTGCGTCGGTGGGACCGGTGGACAACCGTTCTTCGCCGCCTGATTTCAGCGGTCGCCCCAGGAGGTTACCAATTGGTCCATGATCGGGTCGCCCTTGGCGTCGCCATCGGGCTCGCCGCGTGGATCGCTCTCGTGGGTATGACGATTTGGGTTCCGCGATTCCTCGAAGTGATCGAGCCGACCATCCCGACCGAGCCGATCGTCGTTGTTCTCGGTGTAGTGTTCCTCGCGGCTTGGCTGCAGAGCGTTGTCGCCTCGTGGCAGAGGAGATGATGTGGCGTTAGAAGGCACCCTCCGCGACTTTTCCTTCGCCGATATCCTGCAGCTGATTTCACTGCAGCGAAAAACTGGTGTGCTGACCCTCAAGTCGGACGAGAACGTCACGACCGTCTCGTTCGTCGATGGCAACATCGTCGGGGCATCGACCCTCAATCAGCACACCGAGGACCTGATCGGGCTCATTCTCCTCAAGCGTGGCGAAGTCGCGGAGGAGGATCTGCAGGAGGCGCTCCAGCGCCAGGGAGAAACACTCCAGCGGCTCGGAAGGATCCTTATCGACAATGGTGTCGTGACGGTCGATACGGTGCGGTCGGCCCTCCAGCAGCAGGTCCTTCAAATCGTCTACCGCATCTTCCGCTGGAACGACGGCGACTACCACTTCTCACAAGAATCGGACATCGACTACGACCGGGAACTGACCGAACCCATGGCGGCCGACCACATCATCATGGAAGGCGCCAGGATGACCGACGAGTGGCCGTTCATCGAACAGCGACTCCCGGACCGAAACATTGTCTTCATCCTTGTCGATCCGGATCGTGAATTGGTTGTCGTCGAGCCGGCAGACGATGATTTTGACGATCTTGGGTTCAGTTTTTCAGACACCCCGAAAGAAAAACCCGTGGTGGAGAAACCGGAACCTGTCGAGGGGCAGGTGACCCCGGATCAAAAGCTCGTCTACCTTCTTGTCAACGGCGTGGATGACATCCACGAAGTGATTTTGTCGAGTCCCTTGATCGAGTTCGAAACCTGCAAGGCCCTCGCCGAACTCATGGAGGGCGGGCTCATCCGCGAGCGCAACCAGGATGAAATCGCCGAGGTGGAGCTGCTGACCGATCCCATCGAGAGCGGGAGTCGCCGGTCGCCTCTGAAGTATGTTCCCTGGCTTGCCGTACCATTTCTGATCCTCCTCGGTTTCGCCTTCACGGTCATGCCGCGCAATCCCGTCAATCCCGCGTTCAGCTTCAAGACCGAGTTCTGGGAGCGGTATGTGATTCAGAGTCAGTCGTGGCTTCAGATGGACTGGCTCGCCCGCGCTGCCGAGACCGGTTTTTTTCTTCATGGTTTCTATCCGGCAGGTCTTGAAGAACTTTCGGCCTCGGGGTTGGATCCAGCGCTGACGGCCGATCCGTGGGGGCGCCCATACAGAATCGCTATTCGTGGCGACAAGCTGATGTTCACCGGTTCGGACAGCCAAGGCCAGCCGGTTCCCATGTTGATTCACAGCCGAAACCTCGTGTGGGAAGGGGAGACCGCTGAATCCGGTGATCGCAAGGGTCCCGGGCTGATTCTCCTCCCTTGATGCGGCGCTTTTTTCCTTGAGGGGTCAATAGGACCAAGGTTGACAATCGGACTTGACAAAACAGCACTCAGGTCTTATCGTGTGAGTCGATATTGAAATTTGAGGAGGGCATAAGCATGTCTCACGTCATAGGAATCGATCTCGGCACGACCAACTCGGTCGTCGCCGTCATGGAGGGCGGGAAGCCCACCGTTATTGCCAACCAAGAAGGAAACCGAACAACAGCATCCGTCGTCGCGTTCAACGATTCGGGTGAGAGACTCGTCGGCCAGGTCGCAAAGCGGCAGGCCGTCACCAACCCGGAGAACACCGTATTCTCGGCCAAGAGGTTCATGGGACGGCGATTCGACGAGGTCAGCTCGGAAATCAGGACTGTTCCATACAAGGTCGTCAAGGGTGAGAACAACACGGCGCGGATCGAGATCCTCGGCAAGATTTACTCGCCGCCGGAGATGTCGGCCATGGTCTTGCAGAAGCTCAAGGCCGCCGCCGAAGATCACCTGGGCGGTCCTGTGGAGCAGGCTGTGATCACCGTTCCCGCGTATTTCAATGACGCCCAGCGGCAGGCAACCAAGGACGCCGGCCAGATCGCGGGTCTCGAGGTACTCCGCCTCGTCAACGAGCCGACCGCTGCGGCGCTCGCCTATGGACTCGATAAGAAAGACGACGAAACCATCGCCGTCTTCGACTTCGGCGGCGGCACCTTCGATATATCGATCCTCGAGGTCGGCGCCGGTGTGGTCGAGGTCAAATCGACAAACGGCGACACACATCTTGGCGGAGATGACATCGACCAGGTGGTCATCGATTGGCTCGTGGACGAGTTCAAGAAAGATCAAGGCGTTGATCTCAGCCAGGATCGCATGGCCCTTCAGCGCCTCAAAGAGGGCGCTGAGAAGGCCAAGATGGAACTCAGCTCCACCATGGAGTCAGACATCAATCTGCCGTTCATCACGGCCGATGCGAGTGGCCCCAAACACCTTGCTTTGAAGCTCACGCGCTCGAAGTTCGAACAGATGATCTCACCCCTTGTCGACCGGACTCTCGAGCCCCTCCGGCAGGCCCTCAAGGATGCGGGTCTCGAGGCAAAGGATGTGGACGAAGTCGTCCTCGTCGGTGGTTCCATTCGGATCCCCATGGTCCAGAAGGTGGTCACCGATTTCTTCGGCAAGGAACCCCATCGCGGGGTCAATCCGGACGAGGTGGTTGCTATCGGCGCGGCCGTCCAGGCCGGAGTGCTCTCGGGTGAGGTCAAGGATGTGCTTCTGCTCGACGTCACCCCCCTGTCCCTCGGGGTGGAGACCTTGGGTGGCGTCACCGATGTGGTGATTCCGCGCAACACGACCATTCCGACCCGGAAGAGCAAGGTCTATTCAACGGCTGACGACAACCAGAACCAGGTCGAGATCCACGTTCTCCAAGGTGAGCGCACCATGGCGCCGGACAACCGGACCCTGGGGCGTTTCCACCTGATGGGGATTCCCGCTGCGCCCCGCGGCGTTCCCCAGGTCGAGGTCACCTTCGACATCGACGCCAACGGTATCCTCCATGTCGCTGCGAAAGACAGAGGAACCGGTCAGGAGCAGAAGATCCAGATCACGAGTTCCTCAGGTCTCAACGACGATGAGATCGATCGTCTGGTGAATGAGGCGCAGACCCACGCGTCCGACGATGAGGCGAAGCGCAAGCAGATCGAGACCAGAAACAAGCTCGATGGTCTCGTCTACTCGACCGAGAAACTCGTCACCGAGAATCGGGAGAAACTCCCCGAGACCGAGACCAAGGCGATCGACGATGTGCTTGCCGAAGCGAAGAAGGCCCTCGAGGAGGGCGCTGAGGACGAGATGGAGTCGATCTACGACCGTCTGACCCAGGCCAGCCATCAGATTGCTGCGGCGCTCTACCAGACGGCCACCGAGGAAGGCGGACCGGCGCCTGACGGTGTTGCACAGGACCCGGCATCGGCGGACGGAGCCGGTGGCGATGACGACGAGGTCATCGACGCCGAATACGTCGACGTGGATGCCGAAGAAGAGAAATAGCTACCACCACAACGGGAGGCGGGTTTCGACCCGCCTCCCGGTTTTTGTGCCACCTAAGGTGAACGATTATGGCGCATCTCATCCAACAGAATCGCTCACCTTAGGTTCCAGTGGTTTGTCCCCCCATCGGTCGGTGATAGAGTCGATGGGTGACTCCGACCATCGATCAAGAGGACGGTCGAGCGCCGTATAAAGCACAGACCAATTGGTTTTCTGGAGGATTCGTGAAGACCAAGCCGCGTTATCACATGATTTCCTGGGTCGCGGAGAAGTACAACGTACATCCGCAAACCCTCCGGCTCTGGGAGCGTGAAGGTCTGATTCGACCGATCCGCTCGCAGGGAAACACCCGGCTTTATGATGACCATGCGTGTGCGCAGCTTGAAGCGATTCTCACCCTGACCCGTGATCTCGGTGTCAACCTGGCTGGAGTGGAGATCATCCTCAACCTCAAGGAACAGCTGTCCAAGATCCAGGCTGAGAACCACATGCTCAAGAAACTGGTTCGCCGAGCGCTCCGCGCCAAGAATCAGATCCCGCGCTACCACGCGTTGGTCAAGGTGGAAACCAGCTCGATTCAAACCGTGGAAGAGGAATGACCGCGCGTTCGAGCTCGTCTTCAAACACCGAATCGGCGACCCTTCGCCGCTACCTCAAGGACATTTCGCGTTACCCGACTCTCTCTCACGAGGATGAGGTTGAACTCGCTCGTCGGGTGATAGAGGGTGACCACGAAGCAGTGCGCGCCCTGGTCGAGGCGAATCTGCGTTTTGTGGTGGCGTATGCGAAGAGGTATCGCAACCCCAAGGTTGCGTTTCTTGACCTGATCCACGAAGGCAACCTCGGGCTGATCCAGGCGGCGAAGAAGTACGATCCCTTTGGAGAAGGGCATGACGTCAAGTTCATCACCTATGCCGTGTGGTGGATCCGCCAGGCCATTTTGCATGCCCTCGCCGAACACGCCGGGTCGTTTCGTCTGCCCCAGAAACAGGCCAACAACCTCTATCGTCTGGAGAGAGTTCGTGCGTTGTTGAGTGAACGCACGGGACGCTCACCAACCGATGCCACGTTGGCGAATGAGCTGGGAATCTCGGTCGAGGATGTCCGGGTACTGACTCGAGCGTCGCAGTCCTCCTTGTCGCTCAACGAACCGGTTGATGTCGAGGGAGACTCCGAATTTGGCGATCTCCTCGAGCAAACCGCCCTCCCCGATGCCGATGAGCGGGTCCTGCGTAAGTCGTTTCTGGTTGCCATGGCCGACGCCATGGCCGAGTTGCCCGACCGGGAACGCAGGGTCTTGGAGTACCGTTTCGGGCTCCAGGACGATCAGCCGAAGACCCTCCGCGAGATCGGCGAGATTCTGAGTCTGTCCCGAGAGAGGGTGAGGCAGATAGAGAGCCGCGCCCTCAACCGGCTTCGACGGTCGCACAAGACGCAATCCCTCGCGAACTACCTCACGTAGGAAAATTTTTAATTTTTAATTCTCAATTTTGAATGACCATCGCAGAGAGCCCGTGGTGATGGTGCGATGAAATTCAAAATTAAGAATTAAAAATTAAGAATTATCCGAGTTGTCGGGAGTGGGCGGATCCTCTTCGTTCTGTGGGACGTTGATGCTGTCTTTGGCGTTCCATTTGACGACCCACGTACCGGCGAGGACGTCGTGGAGGGCACGGCGGTCGGGACGCAGCACGACGAGGAGATGACCCATCCCGAGAGTTACTGAACTCACCGAGTACGCTGCGAGGCGGAGAAAAGCGCGCGAGAGACCGATGGGGGAGCGACCTTGGTGGTCGACGATACGAAGCCGGAGGATCCACTTCCCGATGGTGGCGCCCGCGAGCCCCCAACCGACCGCGAAGTAGCACCACCAGAGCGCGATCCAAAGACCCAGAATCCCGGCCGCATGGGCCACCCAGTTGGGATCGGTGAGCGAGTCCATCAGATGTCCCGGGTCGGCGAAGGCCGCCATCCAGTCGATATTTCGACCCACGGGATAGGCCAGAGCCGCGCAAACTCCGCAGTAGATGAGCATGTCGATCAGGGTGGCCGGGAGGCGGCGAACCAGCCCGGCGGGTCGCAGCCCTCGGGGAGCTTCTTCTATCGCTCCGTGATCTATCACAGCGGGGTCAAGCCGCCGTTCTTCTGATGATCGAGCCAGAGACCGGCAAAGGCATAGAGAAACCTGAACCGTGACCGGTAGATTTGTTCCAAGCTCTCGGTGTCGGCCCGGTAGACCATGTCGTCGATAAACCACAGAAAACGGCGTTCGACCTCTCGGGCTCGGTCGAGGCTGCTTGCCGAGCTCTCGAGCATCTCGAAGAGGCGATCGGGTTTGGAACTCTCCGCAAGACGGTTGATCTCACGGCGTTCCTCTTCCATCTTGACCCTCAGGGCCGCGCTGTTGAGGAAGAACTGCTGCAGGTGGCGGGTCTCGCTGTCTTCTTCAGCCGCACCCTCGACGAGGTTGCGGTAGGTTTCCACTTCCCAGGCCTCGAGGCCGAGACTCTTGATCTCGGGAGCTTCGGTCACCTGCTCCGGGGTCCGGTCCCAGACGACGAGCTCCAGCGCGAACATGATCTTATGCAGGACTTCGTTGAGCAGCGGATCGCTGGGAAGGAGATCGGTGATCGACGTGATGGGAGGATCATCGGAGGTACGGGCTGTCGGAGGGTCGCCCGCCGTCGCGGGTGGTGTAGGTGGCCTGGCCGGTGGCTTTTCGACCAGGATGAGCTCCTCGGCCTCTTCCTGGAGCTCCGGGGTTGGAGCCTTTCTTCCCTTGATGCTTCCGAGGAGATCGGCGGCGGTGGATTCGAAGTGGGCGAGGACATCGTGCATGCTCTGCCGAAGCTCGAGGATGTCGGAGCGTTTGACGTTGTGCTGTCTCCGCGCGTCCTCGAATCGGACTCGAGATTTTCGGAAGATATCGATCTTGTTTTTGATCTCATCGGTTGCGAGACCCGGATTCCTGCTGAGATACCGTTCGATATCGAAGATTCGGTTGGTTCCTTCGAGCAGTTGGCGTTCCTCGATATCGAAAAGGTCCCGGAATCGGTTTCGCGCAGCGATGTTCGCGGCGGTGATCTCGATCAGGATGGGCGGGTGCAGCATGGCGCGCCCGATCCGCGTCTTGAACCCCCGCAGCCGATCGTAGACCCTGGATTGAACCAGGGTGTCGAAGTCGCCGATGCGTTCGAACTCGTCCCGGAGTTCCACAACCGCCTCGATCAGCGGTTTCTCCTCGGCAGGAGGCAACGGATCGATACCGGAAAACTTCGCAAGCCGCTCAAAGGTGAGGAGGAGTTCGGGCCGTCCCCGCTGGAGGAGCTCTTCGTTCTCGGCCGGGGCTTCCGCCAACCTGGTGAGAAGGATGTCCAGCTTGTCGAAGGTCTCCTGTCTGAGGTGCTTGGACATGAGGTAGAACTTGACGAGCGCGAAGAGGATCTTTTCGTCCTGGCGTTTGAGGTGGTCGAAGAACCTCCGAAGGTACGAGGGTGCAAATCCCGACTCGAGGCGCTCGAGCTCTCGGTGAATCCGCTCGAGTTCCCGCTCGATGGTTTCGAACTCGATGAGCACCATCTTGTCAACGTCACCGCTGACCTGTGGCACCAATGCCTGGATGCGTTCATACAGAGCCTGAAAATCGTAGTCGTAGGGAATCGCGCCATCGCCCTTGTGCTTGTAGACACCAGCCATGAACTGAAAAAACGTCCACAAAGACCGGAATCGGTCCGAAAGGTCCGTATACCGCTCACTCAACTCGTGAACGTCTGCAGTGTTCATATACCACTAAGATACACTGCGCATCGATGTCGCACAACGAGTGGAGGTTGAAAAAATGTTGGGACCGGTAGTGGTAGGGCGGGCAGAGATCGAGATGATGCTTGAGCGGCTTGCGGGTGAGATCGAGAGTGACATGGAAGGAAGGTCGCCGGTCTTCATTGGTGTCCTCAAGGGATGCGTGTTCTTTTTCACCGATCTCGTGATGCGTATCCAGCGTTCGCTGGAGATGGATTTCATCCAGGTCTCAAGCTATGGCGCGAGTACGACGTCGTCAGGTTCGGTGGTTCTGGTGAAGGATATCACCGTCGATGTTCGGGATCGCGATGTCTATCTGGTTGAGGATATCGTTGACACCGGGACCACGTTGACCGATGTCATCAGGCTCATCGAGGCCCGCCATCCGAGATCGATTCAGGTTGTTTCGTTGTTGTCGAAACCGTCCCGGCGGAAGGTCGAGGTCGATATCGCGTTTCTGGGAACCGAGATCGAAGACCGGTTTGTCATCGGCTATGGACTGGATTACGACGAGCGGTACCGAAACCTTCCGGAGATCCGGGAACTGGTGCAGGAGTGATGGCCGATTCCGGGTTACAATACGGCGATCAACGAGAGGCCAGCTGCGAGGCCCGCTGAGAGGGAGTTAGATGAATCCTGGCGACTTGCGCTTGCTGATCCGGGGCGCCGGCGAACTGGCGTCGGCGACAGCGCACCACCTGTATTCGCAGGGCTTTGTGCGTATTTTTCTGCTCGACAGACGGTTCCCGAAAGCGGTTCGGAGACAGGTCTGTTTCTGCGAAGCGATTCTCGATGGATCTCAGACGATTCAGGGGGTTGCGGCTCGTTTCGCCCCCGATGTCGAAACCGTGGAGGCCCTCCACGATGCGGGGGAGATCGCGGTCGGCGTCATGGACCACGAAAAGGTCCTCGAGGAGTGGAAGCCCGATATCTACATCGAGGCAGCGATGCAGCGAACCAACTGGGGTCTGACCCGGGATGTCGCGCCTATCGTCATCGCCCTTGGTCCGGGCTATATCGCACACAAGGACTGTGACGCGTTGGTCGATACGGTTCGCGGACCTCAGGTGGGCAACATCCTGGAGGACACGGGCGAACATTTGGCCAACGAGCCTCCGGCGGCGATCATGGGCTACTCCAAGGAACGGGCGCTGAAGGCCGTCCGTGACGGCATCTTCTTCACCCAGCACGTCATCGGCGACGTGGTCGACCGCGGCGAACGGATCGGAACCGTGGTCTCGGTCTATGGGGTCGACGACTATCGGCGTGGTGTTCCGGTTGACGCTTCGTACTCGGTGACGGCGAGGATCGGCGGTGTGATCCGAGGTCTGCTTCGCGATGGGGTTCCCGTGAAGGCTGATGACCGCATCGGCGATGTGGACCCGCGCGGAACCACCGATGACCTTGACCACGTGTCCGACAAGAGTCACCGGGTTGCAGAGGGAGTACACGAAGCTCTCTTGAGCCTCCTCTCCGAGATGAAGAAGACAAAATAGACCCGTCGATCAAGGGGTCGCGGATGAGTACTATGGTCATTGAAGGATCGATTCGCCGGCTGTTGATGCGAACGAGGTCGCCGGTGCTCGCCCTGGGTGGAGGCGGCGCGCGCGGCTTTGTTCACATCGGCGTGATGCGGGTCCTCGATGAACTCTCGATTCGACCCCGCGCCGTTGTTGGAACCAGCATGGGGTCTCTCATGGGCGCCATGTACCTCGTCCACGGGGGCGCACAATCCATTGAAGCCGAGTGGAAACGAATCATGGCCGATGGAGTCCTCCCTGTGGTGCAGCAGGTCCGGATGGTGCCGCGGGTCGAGAAACGAGAACACCCCCTGCTCCAGGTTGCTCGGCGGTTCAAGAATCGGGTGGTGGTGACCTTCGCCCTCAATCGCAGCACCGTCCTCGATGGCGCGGTCCTCGATGAGGTCGTCGATGCGCTCCTGCCGGATATCCTCATCGAAGATCTCCCGCTTCCGTTCACCGCGGTCGCGACCCATCTTGAGACCGGCGCTGAGGTTCGTCTGACGCGAGGTTCCCTGAGGATGGCGGTGAAGGCTTCGAGTTCGATCCCGGGGATGGTCCCCGCCAAGCACGTGGACGGTGGTGATCTGGTGGATGGGGGAGTGGTCGCCGAGGTTCCGGTGGCGGCGGCGAGGGCGGTTGGCCGCCCGGTTCTCGTGGTGGACGCCTCCATGGAGATCCCTCCGCTCGGCGAGGATGATCTGGCGCTCGATACCATGATGCGAACCCAGCTCATGACCTCGAGACTGCTGCGCGATCGACAGCTCGAAGACGCCACGTGGGTGATTCGGCCCGAGATCGGGCACGTCGCCTGGGCGGAATGGGGGGCATTCGAGCAGATGATCCAGGCAGGGGAAGAGGCCACGCGGGGCTTCTTCGGTCAGGATCGTGAATCGTAAGTCGTAAGTCGTGAGTCGCAAAGGCTTCCGACATGAGAAGAGTTGGGATTTCCGGGATATTGCGTTGCAGGATTCACTGTCCGTCGACACGAAGTCCTCGAACGCCTCCGGGAGGTTGGAACCGACTTACGACTCTCGACTTACGAATCACGATTCACTACTCCGGAAAGACCTCGTCGTGCCTTTCCTTGGCTCGTTCGAGCCACTTGCGCCACGTCTTTGATTCCTTGAGCAACTCGCTGACCTTGACCGGCTGAACGTCGCGCTTGCGCAATTCCTTGACGAATCGTGGAAGGTCGGACCAGGGCGGCTCGGATCTTTCGGTGGCGAGGTGCATCAGAACGATGCCCCCTTCGAGACGGGGAAACCGCAGGAGACGATCGATCATTTTCTCGGAATCGCGATAGAGCTTCGAGTGCTCGTCGGCGATCCAGTCGAGCGAGTCGAGCGAGGCACCCTTCAGTGAGCTCCAGCGAATGTGGAGATAGCCGAGTTCCAGAGCCCAGCCGCGGAGGGTGGAGTTCTCCTCGCCGAAGGGCGCCCGCCAGAGAGGAGCCATGGGCCGTCCCGTGGCCTCCTTGAACGCGATCTCTGTACGCCTCAGCTGTTCCTGGAACGAACTCTTCGTCACGGTTGGCAGTAGCGCGTGCCGGCGGTTTTCGGCGTACGTTGTGAGGTGGGGGTGCGAATAGGTATGGTTCCCGACCTCGTGCCCTTCGAGCAACGCGCGGCGGACCAGGGTCGGGTAGCGCTCGACGAAGCCACCGGTGACAAAGAGGGTGATCTCGAGATCCAGCTCATGGAGAAGATCGAGGAGTTCGGATGTCCCATTTGAGGAAGCGTTGCCGTCAAAGGTGACGGCGATCCTCGCACCGGCGTCGGTCACGAGATGGAGCACCGGTGGCGAAACCGTCGGTTTGTCACCGCCCCTTGCGGTGCTCGAAGGCAGGTGCTGTTCGGCCGGTTCCGTGGGAAGGCGCCGGGTTCTCGGTGTTGGCGTCGGTGTCTTCACAGGTTCAACGGTCGGTGTGAGGGTGGGGATTCTGATCGTGGGCGTCGCGCTCGGGGATGCCGGAGCCTTCGACGGGGGTTCCGGGGTGCTGGAAGGTGTCGGCGAAAAACTTGCCGTCGGCGTGTGAGTGGCGGTGGGTGTCAGGGTCGGTAGTGGGGGCACGATCTCCGGGTCTTCGGCGAGCGCGGCGATTCCAAGTTGGGCGCCCTCGGCGAAGTCGGCGTTTTCCACCATCCCTCGTCCCTTGGAGTCGAGAGTGAGAACTCGGACGGGCGCACCATCCGCCAACAACAGGACTCGTGCATCGGGGCTGCCCTGAATCTGCACTCCCAGGGTGTCGTTTCGACGAACGAGTTCGGCGACGGCGTAGGGCAAAGGCGCCCGCGCGGTGGCGAGGTCCTGGTTGATGGATTGGAGTCGGAGAGTGAGGACCGTGATCGAAGAACCGGCGACGAGGATTGCCGCCCCGATGGCGATGACCACCCAGATCGCAGGAACGGGCCTCCGGGCGGCGGCAACCGTCCGCGTCGTGCTCCCCGAGACCAGATCGTGGGCGCGGCACTTGTAACCGCAGAACACCCGGCCCTGAAATGTCTTGGTGCACCGATTGCAGAGCCACTTCCCGCAGCTCCGGCAACGGAGGCCCGCTTGGCGGGATGGGTGATTCGCGCAGTGGGAAGTCGCCCGCATTTCAGACCGCGCCGGCTGGTTGGAGGGATGCCCCTCGGTGTGCTGTAGAATCGATCCGCCGATGCCGGGCGTTCAGCTCATGGACTCGCACTCTCGGATCCAGGGATGCTGTCGTCGGGCGGGTGGGGGAGAATGCCCTGATGTGGAATGTGCCCAACAGTTTGACGGTCTTCCGGATCGTTCTCGCACCACTTCTCGTGGTGGTGCTCCTGACGGAGTTCCCGGATAAAGAGATATGGGGTTTGGTCATTTTCCTCGTTGCGGCGCTGACGGATGCCCTGGACGGCATGATTGCCCGCCGCACCAATAGGATAACCGTAACCGGCGCGATGCTCGACCCTATTGCGGACAAGCTCCTCATTAGCGCCGCGTTTATCTCCCTTGTCGGTCTCGATCTCGCGCCCGCGTGGATGGTGACCCTGATCGTCGGTCGCGAGTTCGCGGTCACCGGGTTGCGTCTGATCGCGTTGGAGCGAAACGTACCGATCTCCGCCAACGTCTGGGGCAAGGCGAAGACCACCACCCAGATCATTGCCATCTCACTGCTGATCTTCGGCAGTCATCTCGGTTCGTTTCAGGTTCTCGGCCCCTTTGTCCTGTGGTTGGCCGTGATCCTCACGGTGATCTCCATGGTGGTCTATTTCTGGCAGAACTGGGATATCGTGCGTGACGCCGAAGTATGAGAATCTCGGCGAGCATCTCCAGGCGTAGACGATGCGACCCGGTACCTAGGAGGCAGAATGATTCGCAAGCTCGAGGTGGATGACCTGGCGTGGTCGTGTCCGGACGATTGGTTGGAGTCTTCCGACTCGGGAGAGATCGCGCCATCCTCCTCCATTGTCGGTCAGGATCGGGCGGTCGAGGCCATTGAATTCGGTCTGGCGATGCCGGGGATCGGATACAACATCTTCGTCACGGGTCTTTCGGGCACGGGTCGATTGACCACCATCAAAAGGTTTCTGGAGCAGGCCAATGGTGATCAGGCGATTCCCGACGATGTCTGTTTTGTTCACAACTTCCGCAACGCCGAAGAACCTCGGGCGCTCTTCCTCGAGGCCGGCGCCGGGCGCCGACTTCGAGACGGGATGCAGAAGCTGGTTGAGGAACTTGCTGAGGATCTTCCCGAGATCGCCAACGATAAGGAATTTCGGGTGCGGATGGAACGGGCCGTTGCCGGTTTCCAGCGCCGTGAACGGAAGATGATCGAGAAATTCGACACCGAGGTCCGTGAGGCCGGGTTCTCCATGGTGCAGATCCAGGCTGGCCCCGTCACCCGGCCTGAGATCATGCCAATCATCGAAGACGAACCCATGCCGGTCGACGAACTCCAGCCGTTGGTAGACGATGGAAAGCTCGAGGCCAAACAGGTCAAGAGCTTTAAGGCGACCCACCGCAAGCTCTCCGAGAAACTCCGGGATGTCTTCGACGGGGTCAGTGAGATGCGGCAGAAGGCGCAGGTGGAGATCGAACGGGTTCGCCGGAAGTTGCTTCACCCGACATTCGAGGGTGCGGTCCGGCGGGTCTTGGTCGATGTCACCGATGAACGGGCCAAGCCCTACCTCGATGAGGTCCAGGAGGATCTCGAGAACAGCGTCGAGATCTTTGTCACCGAGGAGTCGGAACCGGGAGTTGACCGATTCAGCCGCTGGCGGGTCAACCTGGCGGTGGACAATTCTGATCTTGACGGTCCGCCCGTGGTGATGGAGACCGAACCGACCTACAGCAACCTCTTCGGCACCATCGAACGATCGATGTTGCCCTCCGGCGATACGACGACATCGTTGATGAGGATTCGAGCGGGGTCATTGCTCAGAGCAAATGGGGGCTATCTCGTCGTCAACGCCGAGGATGTCCTGATGGAGCCTCGAGTGTGGCCCGGGATCAAACGCGCCCTTCGTTACCGCCGGGTCCAGATCCAGGCATTGGAGAGCCTCATGCTCGGCGCGGCGCTGCTCAAACCGGAGCCGGTGCCGCTCGATATCAAGGTCGTGGTGATTGGGGATCGGCGCATCTACGACATGCTGTATCGCCGTGATACGGACTTTTCGAAGATCTTCAAGGTGCTGGCAGATTTCGACTCGGTGATTCAACGCACTCCCGATCACGCCGCCGACATTCTTTCGGTGTTGCGGAGGGTGGCGGACGAGGAGGGACTTTTGCCGATGGATCGATCCGGAATGGCCGCGATGCTCGAACAGGCGGTTCATCTGGGGGGGTGGCGGCGACGGTTCTCGAGCCGGTTCTCCGATCTGGCCGATCTCCAGCGCGAGGCGGAATTCCAGGCGCGGAAGGATGGCGCCGATGCCATCACCGGGGCACACGTTGGCGCCGCGGAAGCCGCTCGTGCTCGGCGCCACGGATTGTCGGAGGACCGGACGCACGAGGTGATCGCCGATGGGGTGATCCACGTGGAGACCGAGGGGAAGGTCGTCGGTCAGGTCAATGGGCTTGCGGTCTATGATCTCGGTCATCATCGATTTGGCAAACCATCGAGAATCACGGCGCGGATCGGTCTCGGTCGCGAAGGCGTCATCAATGTCGAACGTCAGGCTGGGCTCTCCGGACCGATCCATGACAAGGGCCTGAACATCCTGACCGGATTCATCCGCGGCACCTTCGCTCGGGAAATTCCGCTCACGATGGCCTGTTCGGTGACCTTTGAGCAATCCTATGGCGGGGTCGACGGGGACTCCGCCTCTTCGACTGAAATCTACGCCATCCTTTCGGCTCTGGCCGAGATCCCGCTGAGGCAGTCGGTGGCCGTCACCGGATCGGTGGATCAATATGGTCGGATCCAGGCCATCGGTGGAGTCAACGAGAAGATCGAGGGTTTCTACCGGGTCTGCAAGGCCCAGGGCCTGACCGGTGACCAGGGAGTGATGATCCCGGCGAGCAATGTCCTCGATCTTCACCTGTCGGCCGAAGTGGTGGATGCCGTCCGGGAGAACCGGTTTGGTGTCTGGGCGGTGGAGTCCATCGAAGATGGGATCGAGGTGTTGACCGGGGTCGCTGCGGGGGAATGGTCGGACGATGACGGATGGAATCCAGACGGGGTCTATGCCCGTTGTCAGCAGCGGCTCGAGGATATGGTTCGGTTCATGCGGAAATCGACCAAGGGCGAGAAGATACCCGACAACGGCAAGGACGATGCCGAGAGTCCAAACGGCGATGAAGAGCCGACGGATGGTGACGGTGCGCACAGAATCTAAGCATGGTGAGGCTCGATGGGGTTTTTGGGTTGACACTCGCTCTGTCGGGAGTACATAATCATCGAGCATTGCGTTTTGGGTCATCAAAACGCGCCTTCGTGGAGGGGGAAGTGCCGGGACGTCTGAACACAATCATCATTGTGCCGCACAGCCAGGCCCGATTCATCAAGTTTTCGTTTTCGACGAGAAGCTTGATGGCGGGGGCCTCGGTGCTCGCAGTTGCCGTGATTCTGAGTGTGATCGCCATCGCCTATTCAGGTAATGCGGTGAGTCGGCGGGCGGATGTCCAGCGCCTCAAGACCGAGAACCAGGAGCTCACTGACGTCAACCGCGATCTCTCGCGGACCATCTCCGAGGTTCAGGCCCGACTCGATGATTTTGAAGAACGCACTGCGAGGTTGGCGTTGGCCGCCGGAATGCAAGGGGATGCGACCGGCATCGTCGGCACGACCGGACCGGGCGCACAGGTCGGCAGTGGTGGTCTTTACAATCGCCTTCCCGATGGTCCCGAGAGCCTGAAACTCCAGGGCTCCTGGATCAAACAGCAGCTCGATATGGTGGACCGCAAGCTGGCCGAGACCGGGGATGTCCTTTCATCGACCCCGACGATGGCGCCGGCTGTTGGTGTACTGACCGATGGATACGGCTCCCGGAACGATCCCATCACGGGCCGAAGGGCATTCCACCGCGGTCTCGATATCTCGGCCCGTCGCGGGACCCCGGTCCACGCTCCGGCTGATGGAGTGGTTGTCTTTGCCGGGCGCAACGGCGGTCTCGGGAAGACCATCCGAATTTCGCACGGGTTCGGGTTTACGACGCTTTACGGTCACCTCCACGAGATGAGTGTCGAACTCGGCGACGAAATCCACCGTGGAGATCTCATCGGGTCGGTTGGTAATACCGGTCGTTCGACGGGATCACACCTCCACTACGAGGTTCACGAAGACGGGAAGGCCAAGGACCCGTTGTACTTCATCCTCGATCGTTTTTAGGTCACTTCAACCCTCACGAGTTTCGGAACCCGGTACACGCCGGGTTCTTCTGCTTCTGGTTGCATGTGACTCGAGTCCTTTTATTTAAACTGAGCGACAGAACGAGCTACGAGCTACGAGAAACGACCCACGCGTTGATTTCAACGCGTGGGTCAACTACCCTGCCGTCACCGTTGCAGCTGGGGCAAAAGTGGGTCAACGGCCTCCGCTGACGGTCAGCGAGAAATTGGGGACGACCGGTCCCTCTCCATGAACTCCGGATGGGAATACAGATGAATTGGGTGGAAAAAGTCATCAGCTTGGTGATCGGCACCAAGCATGAACGCGATTACAGACGGATGAAACCCATGGTCGATGCGATCAACGCCCTCGAGGGTGAGGTCGAGGCCATGTCGGACGATGAACTCAAGGCGCGATTCGCCGCCATCGGTGAGCGTATTCGCTCAGCGATCGAGGATCTCCCCGATGACCCGAAAGAGCGGACCCCGATCGTCCAAAAAGCCCTCGATCCCGAGTTGACCGAAGTCTTCGCCCTGGTTCGCGAGGCCTCTCGCCGTGCGGTGGGGATGCGTCACTTCGATGTCCAGTTGATGGGTGGAATCGTGCTCCACGAGGGTCGGATCGCGGAGATGCGGACCGGTGAGGGCAAGACCCTCGTCGCCACCCTTCCGGTGTGCCTCAACGCCCTCACCGGCCGAGGCGTGCACTTGATCACGGTCAACGACTACCTGGCCCGTCGCGATGCGGAGTGGATGGGAAAAATCTACGGTTTCCTCGGGCTGACGGTGGGTTGCATCCAGAACCAGATGAATGACGTCGAAAGACAGCAGGCATACGGCTCCGACGTCACCTATGGAACCAACAACGAATTCGGGTTCGACTATTTGCGGGACAACATGAAGTTCGACCTCGAGCGGATGGTCCAGAGGGGGCATTCCTACTCCATCGTTGACGAGGTGGATTCGATCCTCGTCGACGAGGCCAGGACACCGCTCATCATTTCAGGCCCGTCCGAGGTCTCGGTCGATCTCTACTACAAGGTGGACGTGATCATCCCCAAGCTCACCAAGGGTGAGGAGATCGAGGACAAGCACGGCAATAAGGAGGTCACGGGCGACTTTCTCATCGACGAAAAGTCCCAGACGGCGACCCTCACCGATCAAGGAATGGCTCACGCCGAAAAGCTCCTCAACGTCGAGAACCTCTATGACCCGTCCCAGACGGATCTGTTGCACGCCGTCAACCAGGCGCTCAGGGCCCACGCTCTGTACCAACGCGATCGTGAGTACATCATCAAGGAAGGCGAGATCATCATCGTCGACGAGTTCACCGGGCGCCTGATGGCCGGGCGGCGGTGGTCTGATGGTCTTCACCAGGCGGTGGAGGCCAAGGAGAAGGTCAAGATCCAGTCCGAGAACCAGACCCTCGCCACGATCACACTGCAAAACTACTTTCGGATGTACGACAAACTCGGTGGGATGACCGGAACCGCCGAGACCGAGGCGGAGGAGTTCGAGAAGATCTATGGCCTCGACGTGTCGGTGATCCCGACAAACGCCGACATGGTCCGCGCCGATCACCCTGATCTTGTCTACCGCTCCGAGACGGAAAAGTTCCGCGCGGTCATCGAAGAGATCGTCGACTGCCACGAAAAGGGACAGCCGGTGCTGGTGGGCACTGTCTCCATTGCCAAGTCCGAACTCTTGAGCAAGTTGCTGCAGCGGCGCAAGGTCAAACACATCGTCCTCAACGCGAAATACCACGAGCGCGAGGCCGACATCGTCGCCCAGGCAGGTCGCCCCGGTGCGGTGACCATCGCCACGAACATGGCCGGTCGCGGAACCGACATCGTTCTTGGCGGCTATCCTGAGGGTATGGCGATGATGGGAGCCGATCCGGCTCAGGACCCCGAGGCCTTCAAATCCGCACTTGAGAAGTCCACCGCTCAATGCGTCGAGGACAAGGCAAAGGTCCTCGAAGCCGGTGGACTCCAGATCATCGGCACGGAGCGGCACGAGTCGCGACGGATCGACAACCAGCTTCGAGGCCGCTCGGGTCGCCAAGGCGATCCCGGCGCCACCAGGTTCTTCCTCTCCTTCGAGGACGATCTCATGCGGATCTTCGCCTCCGACGGGGTCCGCAAGATGATGGACCGGTTGGGGATGGAGGAAGACGTTCCCATCGAGTCGAAGATGGTCACCAAGTCCATCGAGCGGGCACAGACTCAGGTCGAAGGCCGCAACTTCGAAATGCGGAAACACCTGCTCGAGTACGACGATGTCATGAACAAACAACGTGAGGCGGTCTACCGGCTCCGCAAGCGGATCCTGCAGGGTGCCGAGGGGCGAGATTACATCGAGCGGGTCGTCGGAGACATCGTTGCCTCCCTGGTGGATCGATTCTGCCCTGCGGAGGCCGATCCGGATGACTGGGAGACCGCGGCGCTGGACACCGAGTACCGGTCCTATTTTGGTCTGAAGATCGAGGATCTCGGGGTCGATTGGGATGTCATCGCGTTGCCCGATCTGGAGGAAAGACTCGTCTCGGGTGCCCACGAGTACTATGCCGGTCGGGTCGAGGAGTTTGGCGAGGAGAGCTTTACCCGTCTCGAGAGATTCCTGCTGTTGGATACCGTTGACCGTCAGTGGAAGGATCATCTGCTCGCTCTCGATCATCTTCGTGAAGGGATTGGGCTTCGGGCGTACGGACAGCGCAACCCCCTGGTCGAATACAAGAGGGAGTCCTACGCACTCTTCGAGGACATGTGGGAACGCATCGAGGACCACGTGGTCAAGTTCCTCTACCACGCTGAGCCGGTGGAGAAGATGGAGCACAAACGCCAGGGGGTGAACACGACGATGTCACACCCCGAGGCGCAGGCCCTCAAGGCCTCCCACGAACAACAAGAACACGCCGCCAACACCCCGGTGGGGCAGCCGGCCGGGCCGGCCACTGTGCGGCGGCAGCAACCCAAGGTCGGTCGCAATGATCCGTGCCCATGCGGTTCGGGTAAGAAGTACAAGAAATGCCACGGCATGGCATCCGCGGCAAAGGGGTAGGTATGGGTGATTCAATCCCGGTCGGTCTGACGTTTGACGATGTGCTGCTGGTTCCGGCGCGGTCCGAGGTTCACCCCAACGACGTGGATGTAACGACAACGGTTGCGCGCGGTGGGATCAGTCTCAATCTGCCCATCGTGTCCGCCGCCATGGACACGGTCACCGAGGCCAAGATGGCCATTGCCATGGCCCAGCACGGCGGCATCGGCATCGTTCACAAGAACATGCCCGTCGGAAAGCAGGCGGAACAGGTCGACAGGGTCAAGAGATCCGAGTCCGGGATGATCGTCGAACCGGTGACCGTCCGGCCCGAGCAGTCGGTCCAGGAAGCGCTCGATGTGATGGCCCATTTCCACATCTCAGGTCTCCCGGTCATCGGTCCGGATGGCAGACTCAAGGGGATCCTGACCAATCGCGATCTCCGGTTCTGCAACGAGTACGATCAACCGATCTCCGATTTTATGACCCATGAGAATCTGGTCACGGCGCCGGTGGGAACCACCCTTGAAGAGGCGAAAGCACTGCTCCATAAGAATCGTATCGAGAAGCTCCTCATCGTCGCCGACGACGGCAGTCTCAAGGGGCTGATCACCGTCAAGGACATCAAGAAAGCGCACGACTATCCCGACGCCTGCAAAGACCACCTCGGTCGGTTACGGGTGGCCGCCGCCATCGGCGTTTCCGGAGATCTCAAGGACCGGTGCGCCGCACTCATCGAGAGACAGGTCGATGTCCTCTGCCTGGATAGCTCTCACGCACATTCGCGGGGAGTGCTCAACGCCGTCGAGCGGGTCAAACGGGACTATCCCGAGACACCGCTGATTGTGGGCAATGTGGCAACCGCGGAGGGTGTACGGGATCTGGTCTCGCTTGGAGTCGATTCGGTCAAGATCGGGATCGGTCCCGGATCCATTTGCACCACCCGAGTGGTGACCGGGGCGGGGATGCCCCAGATCACCGCGATCCAGGAATGCTCCCGGGCGGCACACGAACTCGGTGTGCCGGTGATCGCGGATGGTGGCATTCGATTTTCGGGCGACATCAGCAAGGCGCTGACAGCAGGGGCGGATGTGGTGATGATCGGTTCGCTTTTCGCTGGGGTCGAAGAGTCCCCGGGCGAACAGATCCTCTACCAGGGCCGGACCTTCAAGGCCTATCGCGGGATGGGCTCCATCGGCGCCATGAAAGAGGCCGAGGGCTCACGTGATCGCTACTTCCAAGAGGGAGAAGACGTTTCCAAGCTGGTCCCCGAAGGGATCGAAGGGATGGTTCCGTACAAGGGTCCCGTCTCGGATCAGCTGACCCAGCTCATCGGAGGCCTCCGCGCGGGGATGGGTCTGGCCGGTTGTGCGTCCCTCGAAGAGCTCCACACCAAGGCGAGATTCATCCGTCTGACCGCCGCCGGCCTCAAGGAGAGTCACGCCCACGATGTCGTGATCACCAAGGAAGCGCCGAACTACCGCACCGATCGGTAAGTGAGTGGACAAACCGCCAGGGAGCTAGGCGCTCAAAGGCCATCGCAGCGTCGCATTTTGAACACGGATGAACGCGGAGTGCCCCGGATTTCGCGGATCCATCGCATTATTGAGCCATCGCATCCATTATTGTCGTCGCCAGCATATCGATTGCGATGGAATCTACGTCTGCGATGATCCGTGTGATCCGCAACAATCCGTGTTCATCCGTGTCCACTGAGATGATATGGCGGTCGTGGAGGCTTTGTCTTGGAG